>Ga0181577_10000229_pt1 | contig 43989 bp, 57 predicted proteins | sample 101ome_21_FD_132468 | JGI IMG/M metagenome (GOLD analysis project Ga0181577, IMG submission 132468) | Coastal salt marsh microbial communities from the Groves Creek Marsh, Skidaway Island, Georgia - 101413BT metaG (megahit assembly) | ecosystem: Environmental > Aquatic > Marine > Intertidal...
CTGTTCCGGCTTGAGCGTCGGGAACAAGACGACATCGCGAATGGTGGTCGTTCCGGTGAGCAGCATGACCAGACGGTCGACACCGACGCCGAGCCCGGCGGTACCGGGCAAGCCGTACTCCAGTGCTCGCAGATAGTCCTCGTCGACAACCATGGCCTCGTCGTCACCCGCATCGCGCTCGACTTCCTGCGCTTCGAAACGTTGCCGTTGGACGAGCGGATCAGTCAGTTCCGAGAAGCCGTTGCACAGCTCGCGACCTGCGACGATCGCCTCGAAGCGCTCGGTGTACCCCGGGCGCTCACGGTGCTCGCGCGACAATGGCGAGACTTCGACCGGGTAATCGGTGACGAACACCGGACCCCAGAGTTCGGCTTCGCAGGTCTTTTCGTACAACTCGAGGATGAGTTTGCCGGGGCCGTAGTGATCCTTGATCTCGACCCCGAACCGCTCACAGATGGTGCGCAATTCGTCGATCGGCGTGTCGAGATGGACGTCGACTCCGGCATGTTCGGCAATCAACTCCTCCATCGTGGCGCGACGCCATGGTGTCGAGAGGTCGACGTCGCGGCCGTCGTACTCGATCGTTGTCGTTCCGAGGACGTCAGCCGCAATACCGGCGACGAGTTCCTCGGTCAGGCGCATCATGTCGGCATGGTCGGCGTACGCCCAGTAGAGCTCCAGCATGGTGAATTCGGGATTGTGGCGCGTCGACATTCCTTCGTTGCGAAACACCCGCCCAACCTCGAAGACTTTCTCCATACCGCCGACGACGAGCCGCTTCAGGTAAAGCTCGGGGGCGATGCGCAGATAGAGATCTTCGTCGAGCGCGTTGTGATGCGTGACGAACGGTCGAGCGAGTGCGCCACCGGGAATCGGGTGCAGCATCGGTGTCTCGACTTCGACAAAGTCCTGGGCATGCAGGATTCGACGCATCGAGGCCACGATCTGGCTCCGAAGGACAAAGGTCTGTCGGGCTTCTTCGGTGACCCAGAGATCGACATACCGCTGCCGGTAACGGGTGTCGGGATCGGCGATGCCGTGCCATTTGTCGGGAAACGGACGTCCGGCAGGCGCCAGCACTGTCCATTCGTCGACCCGAACACTGAGCTCACCCCGGCGAGTCATCATCACGATGCCGGTGACTGCAATCCAATCGCCGATCGACAGGGATGTGAACCCGTCGAAGTCGGGAGTCGACTTCGCCATGGCGAAGAGCTGGATGCGACCACTCGAATCTTGGAGCGAGCCGAAGGCAAGCTTTCCCTGATCACGTCGCAACATCAGGCGACCGGCAACCGTCACCACCGCGTCGGTCTCGGCACCGGGTTGGAGATCGGTATGCGCATCGACGATCTCGGACACACGATGTGTCACATCGAAGCGGTAGGGGGAGTCGCTCATCAGAGGTTCCGGTCGTGGACGATCCGCAGACCGTGGAGGGTGAGGAACGGCTCGACGTGCTCGATGGTGGAAGACACCGGTGAGATGAGATGGGCCAAACCACCGGTCGCCACCACGTTGATCTCGCCGAGGGCGGCTCCGAAACGATCCACCATGCCGTCGATCATGGCGGCAAAGCCGTACACCGTGCCGCTCTGGATCGACTCGACCGTTGACTTGCCGATCACGCTGCGCGGTTCGACCAGTTCGACAGCTCGAAGTGCGGCGGCCCGTCCGAACAGGGCATCCAGGCTGATCTCGATACCCGGGGCAATCGCACCGCCGAGGAACTCGCCGTTCTCACTGATGACGTCGAAGTTGTTGCCAGTACCGAAGTCGACCACGACCGTTGGTCCGCCGTAGAGGTCATAGGCACCCACCGCATTCGCAATGCGATCGGCACCGACCTCTTTCGGGTTGTCGTAGAGGATCGGCATTCCGGTCTTGATGCCAGGCTCGATCACGATCGGCTCGAACGTCAGGTAGCGCATCACCATCTGCCGAAGGCTCGCAAGGACACGCGGTACGCCAGAGCAGATGGCCGCACCCGTCAGGTCGACATCGAAGTCGACGCCTGCAGTTTCGAGCAACGACCTGACCAGCACCGAGTACTCGTCGCCCGTCCGTTCATGGACGGTCGAGAGACGCCAGTGGTCGACGAGCCCGACGCCTGCCCCCTCACCGTTGTCGGCACTCGGGTCGTAGAGGCCCAACACCGTCTGCGTGTTGCCGACATCGATCGTGAGGAGCACGGGGAAAATCTACCGGGCAGAACGCGCTGCTCGGTCCGAGGGTACGCCTGCAGCGTCGGATCAGTGTTTCGGGGATGCGATGAAGACCGGGATCGTTCGCCCCGCCTCGGTGGCACTGACCGCGTAGTCGGTATAGGGCGGGTAGACGGCTTCACCTCGGGCGTACCACTCGGCCCGCTCGTCGCCGTCGACCTCGCGAATGGTGTACACACCCGGCACCGGACCATCCTGCAGTTCGATTTCATCGGCCTCGAGCAGGTTGAAGTACCAACCTGGGTGGGAGGGCGCACCACCCTTGGACGCGATCAGCGCGTACTCGCCGTCGTGCTCGACACGCATCAGTGGCACCTTGCGCACCTTCCCCGTCTTGTGCCCCATCATCGTGGTGACGATGATCGGGATCCCGGTGTCCATCAGCGTGTTCGCCTCGGTACCCCCCGATGCCTCGTACTTCGCGACCTGGTCGCTGACCCAGCCCCAGGTGCTCGGTTCGTAGTCGCCTTCGATCCCCATGTCAGACCCGCTCGATGATGATGGCCGGAGCCATGCCGCCAGCAGCACACATGGTGATCAGACCGAGTTGTTTGTCTTGACGCTCGAGTTCGTCGAGGGCGGTGTTGATGAGCACCGCACCGGTCGCACCGATCGGATGACCCAGCGCCATCGCGCCACCGTTGATGTTGACCTTCTCGCGGTCGACATCGAGATCGCGCTGGAACTTCTCCGACACGACGGCAAAGGCTTCGTTGATTTCGATCACATCGATGTCGTCCAGCGTCATGCCGGCCTTCTCGAGGACCTTGCGGGCAGCCGGAACCGGAGCGTTGAGCATGAGCGTCGGATCATCGCCCATGTTGGCCATGGCCACGATCCGGGCCCGTGGCGTGAGACCGTGGGCCCGGACACAGTCCTCGCTTGCCCACAGGATCGCGGCCGAGCCGTCGACGACTCCGGAACTGTTCCCGGCATGGTGGAAGTGCTTGATTTCGACGTCCGGGTACCGTCGATTGATCTGCTCGCGGAAAGTCTTGGCATCCTCGCTGTGGCGGTAGTCGGCAACGGCCTCGAACGACGGCTGCAGCTTCGCGAGCCCTTCGAGCGTGGTCCCGGGCCGGGGGAACTCCTCTCGGTCGAGCGCAACCGACCCATCGGGATTGAGCACCGGAATCAGGCTCCTGTCGAAGCGGCCCTCGTTGATCGCGGTCTCGGCGCGATTCTGCGTGAGCACGGCAAGCGAGTCGAGCGCTTCGCGAGAGATACCTTCCATCGTTGCGATTGCGTCGGCACACACCCCCTGATGGGCTTGCGGATGAAGCTCGTCGAGTGCCGGGTTGCCACCACCCATGGGAAGAAGACCCTTCTTGGGAAGCGACATCATCTCGGTGCCGCCGGAGATCACCAGATCTTCCAGCCCCGACTTGACCGACGCAGCCGCGATGTTGGCCGACGTGATACCCGAACCACAGAACCGATCGAGCGTCACGCCGCTGGCCTTGATGTCGTACCCGGCCGCAAGAGCCGACATGCGGCCGATGTCACCCGACTGTTCGACGACCTGGGAGCTGGTACCCCAGACGACATCGTCGACTTCTGCCGTGTCGAATCCATTGCGCTCCTGAAGTGCCCTCAGCACCGTGGCACCGAGGTGCTGCGGGTGGAGATGGGCCAGGGAGCCCTTTCCTTGCTTGCCGATCCCGCGGGGGGTCCGGCACGCGTCGATGATGTACGCCTCGCTCATCTCCCAAGCGTGGCACAGCGTCGGCACGTGGGCACCATCACACAGTCGCCCCCGACGACAGCGGTAGTCGTCATCCCACCTCACCGAGCGATCCGAGCCGTCGGACCCCCTCGGTCTCGGCGGCCGCACGCACGTCGTATCCGTCAGGCAGTACGTCAGGGGCCACATCGGCGACCGGCACCAGCACGAACGCCCGCTCGAACATGCGCTCGTGCGGGACGACCAACTCCGGTGGGTCGTCGACCGTCTCATCGTCGACCCACAACACGTCGACGTCGAGGGTTCGCGGCCCCCACCTGACATCACGTACCCGCGCGGCAGCTGTCTCGCATGCGCGACACACCTCGAGAAGCTCATAGGGCGTCAGGTCGGTGTCGAGCATCACAACGAGATTCAGAAACGGCTGCTGCTCCGGTCCGCCGATGGGATCGGTCTCGTACGCGAACGACACGTCGACAACATCAGGAATCGCAGCAACGGCATCACGCAGGAACGTCGCCCGATCCCCGAGATTGGACCCGAGGGCCAGGAGTGCTCGCCGGCGAGGGCGCTCGATCATGCTTCGACGGTGAGTCGGATCCCACTCGAGGCAATGTCCTGCGGGACCGGTGGTCGGAGCTTGCGAACCTCGATCGTGACGGCGTCGATTCGCCGGTCTTCGAGGATCGCTTCTGCGACCCTTGTCGCCATCCGCTCGAACAGTTGGAACGATTCACCGGCCGTGACGGCTTCGATCCGAGCGAGGACGGCGCCGTAATCGATCGTGTCGTCGAGGTTGTCACTGGTGACAGCACCGACGTCGGCAACGATGTCGACATCGAACTCGTAGGGCTGACGCCGATCCTGTTCTTCGGGGAGGGCGCCGCAGATGCAGGCGAGCCGAAGACCTCGAAGCTGAATCACGGGAAGGCCCATCATCTCAGTCATCGACATCCTCCCCACCGCCGTCGTCGATCTCCTCGGGCGGTGTGTGGGCGAACGCGTCGACAGGAACATCGATCGAGGCGTCACACCTTGCGACGAGTGCAACGGTTTCGCGCGCGATCTGACCGAGCTCTCGCTCGAACAGTCGCTCGGTGATGCTGATGGCCTGCGGACCGGTTGGGACCAGTTCCATCCAGAGCAGGTAGGCGGCGACAAGGCCCAGGACCCGTTCGCCGAGCTGTTCGCGATGGACCACGATCTTGTCGCCGGCGTTCACATGGTCACGAATCGACGACATCGCCCGGGTGAGGCTCAACTGACCCGCCGCGGGTCCACTGAACGGCACATGATGGAACGGAACGCCCATCTCCTCGTAGTTGTGCAGGTTGGCGTTGGAGCCGCACAGCGACAGCACGAAATCGAAGCCGTTCTGACGGATCCAGATGATCTCTTCCTGACGCCGAACCTTGCGATGGTTCGACCCGAAGCCGCCGGGCCGTTCACAGATCGCCACCTGGTCCTTCAGCACCCAGGTGAAGTTCCGAGGCTGGATACCCTGCGCCCACTTGCCTCTCATCGAGCGATCACTCCCACGGCGTGGACGGTAGCCCGCACATCGTGCACTCGGACGAGGTCTGCGCCCAAAAACCCTCCCCACGTTGCGATCGCAAGCGCCGCTTCGAGGCGGTCATCGACCGGAGTCGGCTCATCGAATCCGTCGCTGCGGGCGTGCAGGACACCAAGACTTCGTTTCCGACTCACCGCCACAACCGTTGGCGCGACCGCGACGAAGGCATCGAGATTGGCCAGAAGATCGAGATTGTGCTCGAACGTCTTCCCGAAACCGAATCCCGGATCGATCCAGAGTTCGCGCACACCGGCTGCACGACCGCGCGCAGCTGCGCCAGCCAGGAAGTCGACGATCGTTCCCACAACATCACCGGACTTCGGATCAAGCCGACTGTCCTGAACCGAAGTGCCGTTGTGCATTGCGATCCAGCCCATCTCGTTGCGAGCAGCGACATGTTCGAGTGACGCCGTGACGTCGTTGAGGATGCTGGCACCGGCCGCTGCAGCGGCATCGGCCACGGCTTCCTTGCTGGTGTCGATCGAAATCACCGTGCCCGGACGTTCGGCCAGGAGGCCCTCGATCACCGGCACGGCACGCCTGATTTCGGTGGCCTCGTCGACAGGCGTTGCGCCCGGCCGGGTCGACTCCCCTCCGATATCGAGAATGTCGGCACCCTCGTCGAGCAAGGTGAGCCCGTGTGCGATCGCATCGTCGACGGTGTCGTGGAGACCGCCGTCGCTGAAGGAGTCGGGCGTGAGATTGAGGACACCCATCACCCGCATGCGGCTCAGCGTCTCTCGAGGAAGCGCATCGCCTCGGCCCGGGTCGCAACGTTCTCGCGGAAAATGCCGGTGACCGAAGACGTGACCGTCGAACTTCCTGCCTTTCGCACACCGCGCATGGACATGCACAGGTGCTCGGCCTCGATCACCACGAGTACGCCACGAGGCTTGAGCGTCGACTCGATCGCCTCGGCAATCTGGCTCGTCAGTCGTTCTTGCACCTGCGGACGCTTGGCATATCCATCGACGACACGGGCGATCTTCGACAAGCCGGTGACGTAGCCATCAGCACCGGGGATGTACGCCACATGGGCTGTGCCCAAGAACGGAATCAGGTGATGCTCGCACAGCGAGTAGAGCGGAATGTCGCGCACCATGACCATCTCGTCATGATCGGCCTCGAACTGGGTGAGGAGGTGTTCGGACGGGAGTTCGTGCAGCCCGGCGCAGATCTCGGCGTACATGCGAGCAACCCGTGATGGTGTTTCGAGCAGGCCGTCTCGGTCCGGATCTTCACCGATGGCGAACAGGATTTCGCGCACTGCGGCAGCAATACGCTCCTGATCGACCTCAGGGGCGTGGACACCCGGGACGAGAGGCCTGGGGGGAACCGGCTCGGACATGGCGTGGAGGTTAGTGGGTCGGATCCGTCAGGCGGGCTCGAACACGTGGATCGCGTCGAGTTCGCGGTAATGCTCTGCGACGTCGAGTCCGTACCCGACCACGAAGTCGGGCGGAATCGGAAAGCCGAAGTACTTGGCACCACCGTCCTCTGCTCCTTCGCGCACCAGCAGGGCGCAGATCTCGAGACTTGCCGGACTCCGATCGCCGAGGACCCGGGTCAGGTAGCTGAGGGTCAGGCCCGAGTCGACGATGTCCTCAACCAGGATGACATCGCGACCTTCGATGTCGGTTTCGAGATCCTTGACGATGCGGACCACCCCGCTCGACGAGGTCCCCGATCCGTACGACGACACCGCCATGAAGTCGATCTCGACAGGCAGGTCGATGGCGCGAGCGAGATCGCTCATGAACACGAACGCCCCTTTCAGTACACCGACGAGCAGGGGTTGACGGCCCTGGTAGTCCTCGGTGATCCGTGTGCCGATCTCTGCCACTCGTGCAGCGAGATCGTCGGCAGCGATCACGACACGGCCGATCGAGCCGTCAGGAATCGACATGTCGCCGACCGTAGTCGGCCACCGCCACGGACGCGAACCGTTGGACGGTCGCTGTTGGGTCGAATCTGCAGGCCGCCGGGTGACTCGATCGGCTGACCCCCTGCCCCACGGTTCGAAAACGGCAACAGCCCCGGGCCGGAGCCCGGGGCTGTTGCTCGAGTCAGTTCGCAGGGCGACCCGACGCCAGAGGCGTCACATCATGCCCATGCCGCCCATGCCACCCATCGGATCGCCGCCCATCGGCATGGCGGGGGCTTCCTCGGGCTTGTCGGCGACGAGCGCCTCGGTGGTGAGCAGCAGGCCGGCGATGGAGGCGGCGTTCTGCAACGCAGCACGGGTGACCTTGACCGGGTCGATGACACCTGCATCGATCAGATCGACCATCTCCCCCGTGGCAGCATTGAAGCCGTTGGAGCCGGAAGCAGCCTCGACTGTCTGCACGATGACCGCACCTTCGTGGCCAGCGTTGGCAGCAATGAGTTTCACCGGAGCTTCGAGGGCGGCAGCGATGATGCGAGCACCGGTTGCCTCATCGCCCTCGAGCGAGCCGACCATCTCGTTGACGGCCGCACGGCTGCGCAGCAGCGCGGTACCGCCGCCTGCAACGATGCCTTCCTCGATGGCCGCACGGGTTGCCGACAGCGCGTCTTCGATGCGGTGCTTCTTTTCCTTGAGCTCCACTTCGGTCGCAGCGCCGACCTGAACGACCGCAACGCCACCGGCCAGTTTGGCGAGACGCTCCTGGAGCTTCTCGCGATCCCAGTCGGAGTCAGTGTTCTCGATCTCGGCCTTGATCTGGCCGACACGGCCCTCGACGTCGGCGCTGGAACCAGCACCCTCGACGATGGTGGTGTCGTCCTTGGTGACGACGATCTTGCGGGCCGAGCCGAGCAGGCTCATGTCGGCCGTGTCGAGCTTGAGCCCAACTTCCTCGGCGATGACCTGGCCACCGGTGAGGATGGCCATGTCTTGCAGCATGGCCTTGCGACGTTCACCGAAACCCGGCGCCTTGACGGCGACGGAGTTGAAGGTGCCGCGGATCTTGTTCACCACGAGGGTGGCAAGCGCTTCGCCCTCGATGTCCTCGGCGACGATCAGCAACGGCTTCCCCGACTGCATGACCTTCTCGAGCACCGGCAGGAGATCCTGCACATTGCTGATCTTGCCCTGGTTGAACAGGATGTAGGGCTCGTCGAGCACCGCTTCCTGCCGCTCGGCGTCGGTCACGAAGTACGGCGACAGGTAGCCCTTGTCGAACTGCATGCCCTCGACGAAGTCGAGATCCATGCCAAACGTGTTCGACTCTTCGACGGTGACCACACCGTCCTTGCCGACCTTGTCGATGGCGTTGGCAATGACCTCGCCAATCGACGCATCAGCAGCCGAAATGGACGCAACCTGCGCGATCTTGTCCTTGCTGTCGTCGACCTGGACAGCCTGGCTGGCAAGGTTCTCGACCGCAACGACGACTGCCTTCTCCATGCCCTTCTTCAGGCCCATGGGGTTGGCACCGGCGGCGACGTTGCGCAGACCTTCGCGCACGAGCGCCTGCGCAAGCACGGTGGCGGTGGTGGTGCCGTCACCTGCGATGTCGTTGGTCTTGGTTGCGACTTCCTTGACCAGTTGGGCACCCATGTTCTCGAACTGGTCTTCCAGTTCGACCTCGCGGGCGATCGAGACACCGTCGTTGGTGATGGTGGGTGCTCCGAACTTCTTGTCGAGCACCACGTTGCGACCCTTCGGGCCGAGGGTCACCTTCACGGCGTCGGCGAGTTTGTTGACACCCGCCTCGAGGCCACGGCGGGCCTCTTCGTTGAACTTCAGGATTTTGGCCATTGGTTCCTTCCTCAGCCGATCTTGGCGAGCACGTCGCGAGCGTTGAGAATCAGCAGGTCTTCACCGTCGTTGCTGATCTCGGTGCCGCCGTACTTGCTGTAGACGACGACATCACCGACGGCGATGTCCATGGGGACGAGGTCACCGTTGTCGCTGCGACGGCCGGGGCCGACCGCAATGACTTCACCCTGCTGGGGCTTCTCTTGGGCGGTGTCGGGAATGACGAGACCGCTGGCGGTGGTGGATTCGGCTTCGCTTGAACGCACAACAATGCGGTCTTCGAGGGGCTGCAGGCTCATTCGATCCTCCGAGATCGGGTTGACTTTCACCTAGAATTGACCGATTCCGAGGTGGTTAGCACTCGTAACCGGCGAGTGCTAAGGCTAGAACCCACTGCCGGAGATGACAACGCGAAATCTCACCGGGAACGTCGAGAGCGTCGAGTCAGCCGATGACAGGGAGGCGGAGCGAGGGGTTCGCCCCGATGTCGAGGGGCGACGGACCGTCGGCCTGCAGCCGCCACCAGGCGGCCGCCGCAACCATTGCGGCGTTGTCGGTACACATCGAACGACTCGGCAGGAATGCCCGATAGCCGTCGGCGACACACACGTCGAGCGTCTTCTCGCGGAGGCGGGAGTTGGCTGCGACACCGCCGGCAAGACAGAGCCCCTTGGCTCCCACGTCGCGAGCAGCGCGGCGGGCCTTGTCGACCAAGACGTCGACCACGGCTTCCTGGAACGAGGCCGCGACGTCGCGAACATCGGTATCGGGGTGCTTGCGGACATGGTTGATCACTGCGGTCTTCACGCCGGAGAACGAGAAGTCCCAACCGTCGTTGGCCATGGCCCGAGGGAAGGCAATCGCCGAAGCGTTTCCTTGCATTGCGAGTTCATCGATGACCGGTCCCCCCGGATACCCCAGGTCCATATGACGCGCCACCTTGTCGAACGCCTCACCCGCTGCGTCGTCGACGGTGCCGCCGAGTACTCGGTACCGAAGGTGATCCTCCATCACCACGAGCATCGTGTGGCCGCCCGAGACGAGCAGGATCACGAGGGGCATCTCCAGCTCTGGCTCTTCGAGGAAGGCTGCATAGAGGTGCGCCTCGAGATGGTTCATGGCCACGAATGGCACATCCCACACCAGCGACATCGCTTTGGCGGCCGACACCCCGACGAGCAACGCGCCCACAAGGCCCGGCCCATGGGTTGCCGCAACCGCCTCGATCGCACGATCCTCGACCCCCGCCTCGACGATCGCCTGTGCAACAACGGGCATCAGGAGTTCAACATGGGCCCGGCTGGCAACCTCGGGGACGACACCGCCGTAGCGACGATGGAGTTCGATTTGGCTCGAAACAACCGACGACATGACATCGGTGCCTCGTGCGACGAGCGCCGCAGCGGTCTCGTCACAGCTCGTCTCGATGCCGAGGATGAGATCAGCGGTCACGCGGTGGCCTCCTTGTTCTCGACGGTGGCGGCCACTGCGTCGATGCGAGCCTGCGCCGCTGACGACGAGAGCTCGTGCAACCACATGATCACCGCGTCGTCGGTCGGCGCCGAGTAGTACGCAGGGCGGATTCCAGCCGGGCTGAAGCCGAGACGGCCGTAGACGCGGTGCGTTGCCCGGTCGGCGGCACGGACCTCCAGCGTTGCTGCCTCAGCCCCACCAGCAGCACCGGCCCGGAGGAGTTCGACAAGGAGTCGGGTGGCGTGACCGCGACTTCGGTGTTCGGGGTGCGTCGCAACATTGGTGATGTGCAACTCGTCGAGCTGTTGCAGGGTGCCGGCGTGTGCGACCACGTCGCCATCATGAACAACGACCAGGTGACGCCGGTCGGCGGCTGCCAGTTCCCGACGCCACATCGCTGCACTCCACTGGCGACTGTGACTGACGGCGTCGATCGCCATCACGGCATCGATGTGGCGTCGGGCCATCGATTCGATCCGGGACCCGTTCACGAGCCGGCCTTTGCGTCCCACTTGGCTTCGGCGTCGGGGCGGCGCAGATACAGCGGCTCGATCTCGTCAGGGCGAACAAACTCTTCACGCAGGGCGCGGGCGTGCGCAAGCGCCACCAACGAGCCTGCCGACGGGTGGGCAAAGCTGTCATCAGCCATCTCGACACCGTCCGCGCCACCGAAGACGTCGCCGTGTGCGATGGCCCCGTCCCCCACGACCAGCACCGGCTCACCATCGGCCTCGATGGCAGCGACAAGGTCGCCGGGACGGGCAACGGCTGGTTCGGAGATCCGCTGCACCCCACCGGGTACCGGCCGGTACGAGGCGTGGAACACCTCCGCTCGGCGGGCATCGACCACCGCCACGATCTTGCGGTCGGTCAGCGCGACCGGGAATGCCAACAGATCGAGTGACGAGACACCGATCATCGGAACGCGCAGCGTCGTTGCGATCGAGAGCGCCGTCGTCACCCCGACCCGAAGACCTGTGTAGAGCCCCGGCCCCACGTCGACGGCCACGGCACCGAGCTCGCGCAACGACACCCCGGCCTGCTCGGCGATGAATTCGATCTGGGGGGCCAGCGCCTCGGCGTGGCGCCGCCCACGCGACGAGTGCGCCGAGGCGAGCACTCCCTCGTGACCACCGATCGCACACCCCACTCGTGCGGTCGCAGACTCGATTCCGAGAATCAACATCAGGCCACCCGCCAGTCGGCGACAGCTGCCTCGAGATCGGCCCAACGCCTCGCCCACCGCGGTCCAACACCGATGAACTCCAGACGGCGATCGTCGTCGCCGTGGCCCAGCATGATCCGGACCTCGAGGCGATCCAGCGGGAGGATCGGCGTGAGATTGTCACCCCACTCGATCAGCGTCACGCCGTCCTCCAACAGCTCGGGGAGCGCAAGATCCTCGGCCTCACCAAGCTGCTCGACCCGATAGGCATCGAGGTGGTTGATGACGATGTCGCCCTCGTAGCGATTGGCGAGGGTGAAGGTCGGACTGGTCACCCGCTCGGTGACGGCGCGCGCTCGGGCGAAACCCTGAGTGAAGTGAGTCTTGCCAGCACCGAGGTCGCCGACCAGCACGATCAGATCGCCGTCCTGCACGAGACCGGCGATCGCAGCCGCAAGGTCGCGAGTGTGATCGACGTGATGAGTTGCACAGACGAGCATGATGCCTCGTGTCGGCGGACAGCTACCCGGGAAGGATACCCACCGCCTCGCGGATGGCTGTTTCCGTTGCGACGACCGCTGCGAGCCTCACCTCGTCGACCGTCGCCTCGACAGCGCCCGTTGCCGCCGCAACGAATCCATCGCCATCGGTGCGCATGTGAGGGGGGAACACGGCACGGGCCAAGCCGTCATGAGCACCTTGGGCGACGACGAAGCAGCCGATCTTGTCGAGCGCCGCGTTGGTCACGACGACCCCGATGACCGTGTTCGGGTCGCCGTCTACCACCTGGTGCTCGGGGTCGGGCCAGACGCGTTCGTCATCGAGCACTCGCGCAGGGAATGATCCGTCATCGATGTCGCCCACCGCGTTGACGGCCACGATTGCGGTGACGACCAATGCACCCTGTTCGACACGATGGATGCCGAGCCCCCCTTGGCGGGCTGCGTCGCGGCCACGCCACTTGCCGACCGTCGCGCCGGTCCCGGCGCCAACCGCCCCGGTACCCGGATCCGATGACGCAGCAACGAGCGCGTCGCGGCCCCAGGCGGCATCGGGCCGGACATCGGGGTCACCGACCGCAAGGTCGTAGAGCGACAGGCCCACGACAATCGGAACGACCGCATCGCTGAGCTCGAACCCAACCCCGTCGGCCTCCAAGGCCCGCATCACGCCATCTCCGGCTGCGAGCCCGTAGGCAGAGCCGCCCGAGAGCACCACTGCGTCGAGACGTTGCACGGTTCGTGTCGGGTCGAGAACCGCGAACTCACGAGAGGCCGGTGCCCCACCCCTGATCTCACCTGCTCCCACAGTCCCCTCGGGAAGGCGTATCACCGTGCAGCCCGTCTTTGCGTCCTCGTCGGTGCGGTGTCCGACGAGCACGCCGTCGATGCCAATCTGCATACGTCCGACGCTAGACGGCCGCGCGCCGTCGAAGCAGACGCTCGACCCGCTCGTCGAGTGCCCTCGCCACCACTGCCCAGTCGAACCGGGCCATCGACTCGGCCAGTCCGACGGGCGAAGCCTCCCCCGCCGCAATTCGACCGAGCACCTCGCGAAGCCGAACTCCAAGACCACCCGGCTCGTAGAGACAGGAGCCGTGGAACTCGCTCGGGACCACCTCGGGGTAGGCGAGCGCAGCGGGGACAACCGGCCACGCGCCTGCTGCGATCGCTTCCACGACCGCGAGTCCGAAGTTTTCGTTGCGCGCCGCCGAGACGACCACGTCTGCTCGTCGCAGAACGTCGAGGTACTCGTGGCGCGGAAGGTGACCCCGAACCACGACAGCGTCCCCCAACTCGTCGATGAGAGGCGCCAGCGCATCGGCCTCTCCACCCATCGGATCGCCGAGCAGCGCCACCTCGCAGTCGAAGCCCTGTTCGAGCGCGGTCCGAATCGCCCGGAGCACACTGCCGAGATCCTTGTCGTGATGCCAGCGTTGATTCGACACCACCAAGGGACGGCGCGGTCCCGAGGCGGGGACGGCACGCCGGCAGGCGTCGACATCGATCCCGAGATGACCGACCCACATCTTCGACTCGATCGCGTCGGCGTCGACCACCGTCTCCGCTCCGTCGTCGAGCATGGTCAGGCCGTCGAGAAGCGACCTACGGTGGTACTCGCTGTTGCACCAGATCTCGTCGGCGACCACCAGACTCCGCCACTGCATCCACGCAAGACCCGAATCGAGTGGCTCGCCGACCTGACGGGGGTAACTGAATTGGTTCTCGTGCATGAACTGCACCGCTGCTACAGGACCGAGCAGGCGACGGCTCAGGCCCAGGAACGACGCAAGATCGAGCATGTTGGTTCCGACGACGAGATCCGGCGAGCCGTGGGTGGCCACCCACTCGGCCGTACGGTCGGCCAACACCGTCGATCCTGTCCGCATGCTGCGACGCCATCCCATGCCGGAGCCAGCGAGGACATGGATGTCGTGGCGGGATGCCTGGCGCCAGCCCTCTGCCCATGCCTGATGCGATCCGGTGAAAAACGGCTCGACGAGCAGGACCGTGCGTTCACCCACGGAGCTGCTCGAGAACACCGGGGATTGCTGCAACAAGATCAGACGCAACGACACCGACCCGGCCCGCAACGGCAGCAGCATGTATCCATGCCCCGGCTGCAGCGGCATCGAAGGCATCGACACCGCAGGCCGTCAAGCCGGCGACCAGGCCCGCCAACACGTCCCCGGTTCCGGCTGATGCCAGTTCGGGGCCGCCGTTCGTCACCATCCGAACCGCTCCATCGGGTGCTGCGATGACGGTCGTCGGCCCCTTGCGGAGCACGACCACGCCGAGGTCGGCAGCGAGATCACGGGTTGCACCGATGCGGTCGACGGTGCTGCTCCCACCCAGTCGGGCGAACTCACCGTCGTGCGGCGTGATGATCGTCGGTCCGGACCGAGCCCTGATCGCCCCGACCAGTTCGGGAACGAGTGCCGACGCATCGAGGAGCAACGGCCGAGTGCAGGTGAGCAGGGACGCCAGCTCACCCGGATCGCGCAGGCCCGGGCCGGCAAGGACTGCGCCGAACCGATCGACATCGGCGGCAGCAAGGCTCCCCCACTCCATTGCCGGGAGCCACCGGCCGACTGCCTCGACCGGGTGGTCGAGTCCCTCACGGCCCGGTACGGCCGTCTCGACATAGCCGGCGACACGGCTGGCGGCCCGTGCCGCGAGTTCGACCGCGCCGGTCATGCCGGCGGAGCCTCCAATGATCCGAAGGGCCGATCTCCACTTGTGGTGGTCGGCTCCTCGAGCCGGCACCCATGAAGCGGCGTCGGACCGTTCGACGACATGGGTCGACACCTTCTCGACAGCGAGTCCGGCGATCGGCACCACTCGCACACGGCCGCACCACGATCGGCCCGGCTCGTGCAACAACCCGGGTTTGAGAGCCACGAACGTCACGGTCTCGTCCGCCCGGCGAGGACGACCGAGCAGCTCCCCGGTCAACCCGTCCACCCCCGACGGGATGTCGACCGCCAGCACCGGCACATCTGCTGCAACCTCGGGAAACTCGTAGGGACGCGACAAGCCGGTGCCGTACGCAGCATCGATCACAAGGTCGATCCCGACCAGCGCCGCACGTTCGTCGGGCGAAACGACCCGAACCCGAACACCGCGGCGCGCCAACACCCTCGCCGCTACCCGCCCATCTGCACCGTTGTTCCCCGGTCCGGCGACAACGGTCACCCTCCGGCCGTAGACACCACCGAGCATCCGAACCGCAGCGAGCGCGACCGCACGACCGGCACGATCGACCAAGGTGTCGAGTGGCTCGGGTGCGCCTGCGTCGACCGCCCGCATCTCTTCTGGCGTGACGACGGGAATCATGCCGCCAGCCCTAGGTGAGGGCGACCACGACAGCCTGCGCAAGCGTGTCGGTGTGGGTGAGCGAAACGAGAAAGCGGTGTGCTCCCTTCCGGGCTGCGTACTCGACAGCGTCACCGTGCAGAACGAGCTCGGGATGGCCGTCGCCATGACGGATGATCTCGATGTCGGTGAACCGCATCGCGCCAAGACCACTCGCCAGCGACTTGAGCACGGCCTCCTTGGCGGCGAATCGAGCCGCCAATGGACGGGCTGGATCGCCCGAGGCGTCGGCGTAGGCCAGCTCGGCATCACAGAACAACCGTGTGCGCATCCCCGGCGTGCGCGCCAACGTGGCACGGAAACGGTCGATGTCGACCAGGTCGGTTCCGATGCCGATCACGGGCCGGACCCTACCGTCGACACGGTGCGCGGTCGGTTGCTCAACTGGTGCGCCAGCGGTCGGCGAGATCTTGAATCGGCATCGTCAGAAGATCGATCACCGGCTGGCGGGCCAACAGATCTTCCCGGAACGACGGCTCCGTCTCGGTCACAGCGTCGCGCAGGGCCGTGTAGCGATACCGGTAGCCCTGCAGCACACCACGAGCCGCCGCAGCGCTCAACGTATCGACGAGCCTGACCTGGAGAAGCGTCATCCCGGTGGTGACGTTGTCCTTGAGTTCCGGAACGATCACCACCGTGCGGTCGTCACTTCGACCGCGGGCGACGAACACGCGCCGCTCGACGGCGACCTGGTGCTTCGTTCCTTTGAGCATCGGGTTGCGATCGGTTCGCGATGGGATGTTGCGGCTGATGCCACCCCGGTCGACCACCACAGCCGTTGCCTCGCCATCGTTGTCGGCGTCCATACCCTCGATGCGGTACCGGGTGTGCCCAAGCACCTCGGCGATGGCAGGGTCGAGATCGGCCAGCGTCCGCAGCGAGGCATAGCTGAGCCGGTCTCGAGGCGCCCCGGCCTCGAGCACAGCTGCGCTGAGCGCAACTTCGAGGAGGGTCTCGTCGGAACGCGAAATGCCGACGGTCACGGTCTTGGCCTGATGCTTGATCGCGTCGATGGGCCTGGTGAGCTCCTCGATCCCCAGTGTGAGCGCAGCAGCAAGGTCGTCGAGGACGACGGCGGGTGTTCCGACCTTGCCGTACTCGACCTGGTAGGCGTCGAGTGGCGAACTGCCGAGCGCAAAGCGCAAGAGCGACGCAATCTTGCTCGCCGTCGATGCTTCCAGGTGGCCGTTGAGTTCGCCCGTGCGGAGGAGATCGAAGTAGGCAGACGCAGCTCGAGTGAGCGTCGGTTCGACCGATAGCAGCGCCTGCTCGCCGCTCAGGTCAGGGTGAGTCGCAGCCTGTTCGATTGCGCTTCGAGCTTCGCGCAGCGGAAGGGCTTGCGCATCGATGGCCAACGCCGCCTCGTAGCCGAAGAGGTGGCCGACCATCGTCGACAGGATGAATCCGAGTCGGGGATCGACGACCGGCACCGGCAGCACTGCAAGCGCGCTGGTGAAGCGACGCTGATCCTCGTCGGCAACCACGATCGGCGCCGCTTTGTGGGCCCGGAAGATCGCAACCTCCTTGGCAACATCGTCTGCAGTGGAACCTGTCAGGCCGGCTGCACACACGAAGATCAGCGGTTCCGACGAGAGGTCGATGTGCTTTTTGTCCTCGGTGCTGTCGGCTGCGATCGACTTGTAACAGAGTTCGCTGAGCTTGACCCGAACCTCCTGTGCCGCGATGCGGTTGGGGCCGTTGCCGACCATCGCCCAATAGCGCCGACCTGGACAAAACTGTCGAGCTGCCTCGCCGATGACGTCACGACGGCCCAGAACCGTCTCCATGGCCGCAGGAAGTTCGCTGATGCTCTCGAGCAGCGACGCACGATCGGCAGCCATCTCGTCGCCGAGCAACTCGTCGGTGATGGCGATCGAGAGCAGCAATCCTGCTGCGATCTGGGAGTAGAACGCCTTTGTCGAGGCGACCGACATCTCGACATCGCGACCGTCCGAGGTGTAGAGCACGCCATCGGCTCGATCGGTGAGATCGCTGCCCCGGCGGTTGACGATGGCGATGACCTTTGCTCCACGGTTGCGGACGATGTCGACGGTGCGGTTCGTGTCGGTGGTCGTACCCGACTGACTGATCGCAATGACGAGCGTGTCGCTCATGTCGGGACGGAGCCGAAAGCCCGAGAGCTCGGTGGCAAGTACCGCTTCGACCTCGATCTCGCCGTTCGGTGTGATGGCATCGAGTCCGGCGGCAAGCGCCTGACCGGCGACCGCCGCAGTGCCCTGTCCGATCGCAAGGACCCGCCTGATCTTGCGGTCGCGGATGTCGGCCCGCAGATCGTCAGGGATCACCGAGGGGCCGAGCACAACACGCATGCCGTGATCGGAGTCGACGATCTTCCCGCGCAGGGTCTTGCGGAAGGAATTCGGTGACTCGCCGATCTCCTTCATCAGATAGTGGGGATGGTCGCCTCGATCGATGTCACGGGTCGTGATCTGGGCCACCACCACATCGCTGTCGGCGACAGGGAGATCGGTGCCGTCGTAGGCCTTGCGCAGCATTCCCTGCGTGGTCCCGGCGTGGGCACCGTCGAGTTCGATGATCTGACCTCGACTCGCATTCGGGTTGGCGAGGTTGCCCGGCGTCTCCCCATCCATTCGGATGTACTCGGCCGTCTCCTCCACCACGCCGTAGGGCTCACTGGCGACGATGTACGCATCCTCGGCCAAGCCGATGTAGAGCGCCTGGCCCGAGCCACGGAGGGCGAGTTGCAGCTTGTCGGGTGCATCCGCAGTGCACGCTCCGACCGCAACCGAGCCCTCGAACGTCGCCACGGTGCGACGGAACGCTTCTGCCGAATCGAGACCGTCGTCGAGGCGCTGGCTCGTGAGTGACGGGATGACCTTTGCGTCGGTGGTGATTGCCGGGGTGATGGCGACACCCTCCTGCGCGATGAGGTCGGCGAAGTTGTCGACATCGCCGTTCAACACGCCGACGACGTAGGGACCGGTCACATCGAGCAGTTCGCTGTTGAGCGGGTGTGCATTCGGTTCGGAGATGATGCCGATCGATGCCCAACGAGTGTGGCCGAGCACCAACGTGCGGGCGTTGTCGTTGTCGAGTGCAGCGCGCAGGAGTTCGTCGTTTGCGAAGCCCTCACGAATGGCGGCTGTGTTGTCGCCCAGCTCGCCGATCTCGGCAGCCGTCTTGTGCACGATGCTCAACACGCCGCCGACGAGGCGAACCGAACCGGTCCCGAAGTTCAGGTCGGTGGAGCGGCGTTCGATCTCGGCGGCGATGACCGGATCGTTCAGATCGAGCGCATGGTCGTGAATGAGAACATGGAGTCCCGCGCTGTCGCGCCCACGGACCTCGAGGCGATCGATGGCGGACAGTGCCTGGTGGACCGAGAGGAACGCTTCGAGGGCTCCTGTGGTGCGAAGGTCACCCGACAGCGCAGCGACGACCTCCGCAGCGCGAAGGCGGTCGCGAGTCAGTGCCCAGACACCGTCACGGATCGTGATCAGCGCGTGATTGCGTCGCTCCACCTCGGCGGTCACCAGCTCACCGTGGCGCTCGAGCCGTTCCTCTTCGGCGATGACCGCCGCAAGGATCTCGCCGCAGTGATGCAGAAGCCGAGGCCCAAGACCGGCATCGGCAAGCATGAGCCGAAGCCCCGGCACTCCCCGCAGCAGCTCATCGGCCTCGGTGAGGCGACGGCCGACGTCGATCAGCGCCTCGTCGAGGTCGGCGGCCCCAGGCACCAGCCGTGCGGCCTGATCAGCCACGAGCGCGATCACAGCCTCTGCCGTCGGTGTCTCACGAGTCGATGGGCGCCGGACAACGGCGATGATCCCGCACACAGGTCGGTGCCTCCCAGAGCGAAGCGGTTGTGTCAGATCCAACAACCGTGTCGATCAGTCTAGGACCGACATCGGAGGGCACCCAGTCAGCAAAACAGCGACTCGACTGCCGCCGCGAGACCGTCGGCCTCCATCTGCGCCTCGGCGTCGGTTTCCGCTTCGACCATCACGCGAATGAGGGGTTCCGTGCCAGACATTCGGATCAACACGCGACCTCGACCAGCCATCCGAGCAAGGGAGGCATCCACGAACGGAGCCATCGGACCATCGACATCGACGGGCTGGGTTGCGACTCTCACGTTCTTGAGGACCTGGGGCAGGCGGGTCATCGATTCGGTTGCAAGCTCGGCGAGCGAACGACCGGACCGAGCGACCACGTCGAGCAACTGCACTGCGGTGAGCAGACCATCACCGGTTGCGGCAAGCTCGCGAAAGATCACGTGCCCGGACTGCTCACCGCCGAGCGACAGCCGCCGGGCGTCCAGCGCTTCGAGCACGTAGCGGTCACCGACCCTGGTGTCGACGACCTCGATGCCGGCTGCTTCCATCGAACGACGAAAACCGAGGTTGGCCATGACCGTGACGACAACGGCATCGTGGGCGAGTGTTCCCCTTGCCTTTGCGTCGCGGGCACAGATTGCGATGATCTGATCGCCGTCGACCAGCCCACCGTTTTCGTCGATTGCGAGCATTCGGTCGGCGTCGCCGTCAAAGGCCACGCCGAGATCGGCACCGTGCTCGACAACCGCTTCTCGGAGCGACTCGACATGCGTGGAGCCGCAGCCGGCATTGATGTTCGTACCGGTTGGAGCGGCATGGATGAGCGAGACATCGGCTCCCAGTCGACGGAGCGCATCCGGTGCGACCTCGAACGCAGCACCGTTGGCGGCGTCGACCACGACCCGAACACCATCGAGGCGGCGCCCCTCCATGCTGCTGACAACTGCGTCGACATGCGCCTCTGCTGCGGCCTGATGGGCATCGGTGATCGCAGGGGTCACGACGGCGTGTCGTTCGCCCAGGAGTCCGTCGAATCGGGCCTGAATCCGGTCTTGCACGGCGTCGCCAAGCTTGCTTCCGCCCGACGCAAAGAACTTGACCCCGTTGTCGTACCACGGGTTGTGCGAGGCCGAAATCATTGCACCGGCCACGTGACGATCTGCACACCAACGAGCCACTGCAGGCGTCGGGACCACGCCGAGATCAGTCGAGGTTCCACCGGCGTCAGCCACACCGGCATGCACGGCAGCGGCGAGTTCGGCGCCGGACCGACGCGGATCACGGCCAACCGCAAAGGCGTCGGCCCCGAGTTCCTCGGCTCCGGCCCGAGACAGGGCGCGCACAACGTCGACAGTGAGCTCGGTGCGGGCATCGCCGCGCATGCCGTCGGTACCGAAGCGGAGCGTCACGGCACCATCATCGGTCGCAACCCACCGACCCGTACAGAGTTTGACCGCAACGGCGGACGCACTGTGTCACCGCGGCCCGGGCGGGCGAAACTAGCGCTTGCTGTACTGCGGAGCCTTGCGGGCCTTCTTGAGGCCGTACTTCTTGCTTTCCTTCTTGCGGGGATCGCGAGTGAGGAATCCGGCCTTCTTGAGTGAATCTCGGTGCTCGCCGTCGAGTTCGACGAGCCCGCGAGCGATCCCGAGTCGAAGGGCACCTGCTTGGCCCGTCGTGCCACCGCCGTGAATCGTTGCATCGATGTCGTAGCTCTCGACCGTCTCGGTGATGGTGAGCGGCTCGAGCAACGCTTCGCGCTGGACTTTCGAGGGGAAGTACTCGTCGACGGGACGACCGTTGACGGTGACGGCACCAGAGCCGGGAACGAAACGGACCCGAGCAACGGAGCGCTTCCGGCGACCGGTGGTCTGGCAGAGAGGTGCGGGCATCGAACTCTTCCTCGTCAGGCGCGGGGCCGGTAGGCGGCGTGCGCGAACTCGAGCGGCTGGGGGTTCTGAGCCGCATGCGGATGGGTCGGGCCGGCATAGACCTTCAATTTCGAGATCTGGGCGCGGCCGAGGCGGGTCTTTGGAATCATGCCGCGAATGGTGTCCATCACGGCCTGCTCGGGCTTGCGGGCCATCTTTTCGGCATACGTCTCGGTCTTGAGACCGCCCGGGTAGCCGCTGTGCCGGTGCACGAGCTTGCGTTCGGCCTTCCCAGAGGTGAGCACCACTTTGTCGGCATTGACGATGATGACGTGGTCACCCATGTCGATGTTGGGCGTGTAGGTGGCCTTGTGCTTCCCGCGCAAAACGTTGGCGACCTCGGTGGCGAGACGGCCGAGCACCATGCCTTCGGCATCGACAACGTGCCAGGAACGCTGGATCTCACTGGCCTTCGGGGTGTAGGTGGACACGCTTCCTCCGCGGAAACTTCGTACGATGTGGCGGTCTCGGTGCCGTGCGACCGCAGGCAGGACCGAAGGGCAAGCCTACGGGTACCGCCAGGGAACAACAATCGCCCGAGGTGGGAAATGCGCGCTCCCCTCGGTCATGAGCGATAACGCGCCTGCATGAGGACAAGTCCCTGTGGCGGCGCAGGGGTCGGGACAACCGCTCGATCACGAGCACCGAGAGCGACATCGATGTCGGTGGCCGGGCGGCGGCCGCGGCCCACCGCAACGAACATCCCGACAAGGCTCCGAACCATCTGATGGGTGAAGGCATTCGCAGTGATGTCGAGATGCACGGCATCCCCATTGCGGAACCACTGGACCTGCTCCACCCGACGAACGAAGGTTTCGTTCGCCTTCGACTTGTTGCGTTTGGAAAAGCTGGTGAAGTCGTGTTCGCCGAGGATCCGATCGGCTGCCACTTGCATCGGTTCGACCTCGAGCCGCTCTCGGACATGCCACGCCCGGTTGTGCAGCAACGGGTCGGGGGTCGGTGCATTCGTGATGTGGTAGCGGTAGCTGCGAGCGACGCACGAGAGACGAGCGTCGAAGTCGGAGGCCACCTCCACCACGTCGCGTACAGCGATGTGGGGGCTGAGCATGCGGTTGAGTGCCCGCGTGAGGGCGTCGGCGTCGAAGTGCGCGGCATCGACGTCGAAGCTCATGACCTGACCACGGGCGTGGACACCGCGGTCGGTGCGTCCTGCACACGTCGTCGGGGTCGGTTGGCGGAGCACGGTCGCAAGTGCGCACTCGATGTCATCTTGGACCGTGCGAACATCGGGATTCGTGGCAAACCCGTGGAAGGGGGTCCCGTCGTAGGCGACCGTCATCCGGACGCGGGTGTACCCGGCAGGCGGCGGAGCGACGACTCGAGGAGCCATGCCGTCAGGCTAGATCGCCCCTCCGTCGGGGGGCATCCCGATCAGCGTTCTGCGTCTGGCAGCGATCAGACCAGTTCGATACGCGCCATCGGCGCGTTGTCGCCCGAGCGGGGATCGAGCTTGATGATGCGGGTGTACCCGCCGGCGCGGTCCTCGTAGCGGGGGCCGATCTCGTCGAACAACTTCGTAGCCATCTCGCGATCGCGAAGGAACTTCACAACCTCACGGTGGTTGTGAACGCCACCCTTCTTCGCCTTGGTGATCATCTTCTCGGCGATCGGACGCATGGCCTTTGCCTTGGCTTCGGTGGTGTTGATGCCTTCTGCGGCGATGAGCGACGCCACCAGGTTGGCCATCATGGCCTTCTGGTGGGCGGCGCTGCCGCCGAAGCGCTTACCTTTGCGGGGACGTGCGGGCATGATCAGTCTCGATTCCGGAGCGAAAGGCCTCGCTCGTCGAGCTTCTCGATGACCTCGTCGAGGCTCTTTTGGCCAAAGTTGGTGATCGCCAGAAGGTCGTCCTCGCTCTTTTGCAGCAACTCACCGACGGTGTTCACCTGTGCGCGCTTGAGGCAGTTGCGGGGACGCTCCGACAGTTCGAGATCCTCGATGGGAAGTTCCATGTCGGGACCACCCGAGGCGGTTTGGACAGCTTCGCCGAGCTCGAGGCCCTGTGGTTCGTCACTCATCTCCTCGACGAGTTGGACCAGTGCACGCAGCGTCCCACCCGCAGAAGCCAACGCTTCGCGGGGACTGATCGAGCCGTCGGTTTCGATCTCGAGCACGAGGCGGTCGAAATCGTTCGACTGCTCGACACGAGTCGTCTCGACTTGGAAGCTCACGCGGCGCACAGGCGAGTAGATCGAGTCGATCGGGATGACACCGATGGTAGAACCGGTGTTGTTCTTTTCAGCCGAGACGTAGCCGCGACCAACCTGAACGGTGAGGTCAAGGGCGAGTCGTCCCTTGCCGTTGAGCGTGGCGATCGCAAGGTCGGTGTTGAGGATGTCCACGTCGGGGTGTTGCTGGATGTCGGCAGCCGTGACATCGGCTGGGCCCCGCGCATCGAGCCGAAGCGTGACGGGCTCGTCGCTGTGCACCATCAGCACGAGGTCCTTGAGGTTGAGGATGACGTCGGTGACGTCTTGCACAACCCCCGTGATCGTGTCGAACTCGTGCAGGGCATCGTCGAAGCGAACCTGCGTGACAGCAGCACCCGGGATCGACGAAAGAAGTGTGCGACGAAGCGAGTTGCCGATCGTGTGCCCGAAGCCGGGTTCGAGCGGGCCGATCGCAAAGCGCTGGAGGTTTCCCTCGGCTTCGTCGATCGCTTCGACAGTTGGACGCTGGATGACAAGCATCGGTACCTCTGCTACTTCGAGTAGAGCTCGACGATGAGCTGTTCGCGGACGGGAATGTCGATCTGTTCTCGGATGGGCAGCTCGAGGACGGTGGTCTCGAACTGCTCGTTGCGTGACAACCACGCCGGGGGCTGGCGGTCCAGCACATCGAGGTTCCATTGGACCACGTTGAAGTCGCGTGCGGCGGGGCGAAGTTCGATGACGTCACCCTTGCGAACGCGGTAGCTCGGGATGTTGACCCGACGACCGTTGACGTTGATGTGGCCGTGGCCCACGAACTGGCGAGCCTGCGGACGGGTGGCGGCCCAACCGGTGCGGTACACGACGTTGTCGAGGCGAAGCTCGAGGAAACGCAGCATGTTCTCGCCGGTAACACCCTGACGACGAGAGGCCTCGGCGAAAATGTTGCGGAACTGGCGTTCGGTGAGGCCGTAGCTGAAACGGGCCTTCTGCTTCTCCTGCAGCTGCAGGAGGTACTCGCTGACCGAGCCACGGCGACGGGAACGACCGTGCTCGCCTGGCGGGTAGGGACGCTTGTCGAGCGCAATCGTCTCGCCCTTCGTTCCCCAGATATTGGTACCGAGACGGCGTGAGACGCGAGCGGGGGGTCCGGTGTAGCGCGACATGTCAGGCCCTCCGCCGCTTGTTGAGACGGCAGCCATTGTGCGGGATCGGCGTGCAGTCCTTGATGCCGGTCACCTCGATGCCGGCCTGCTGAATCGAACGGATCGCGGTCTCCCGACCCGACCCAGGCCCCTTGACCTGAACATCGACCTTCCGCACACCGTGCTCCATCGCCCGGCGGGCAGCCTGCTCAGCCGCCATCTGCGCCGCATACGGGGTCGATTTGCGCGACCCCTTGAACCCGACGTTGCCCGCCGATGCCCATGCGATCACGTCGCCGCGCTGATCGGTGATTGAGATGATCGTGTTGTTAAACGAACTCTTGATGTGCGCAACGCCATGCGTCACGTTCTTGCTACCGCGACGACGGCGCGGACCCGAAGGAGTTGCCATGTTCCTTACTTCTTCTTGCCGGCAACGGTCTTCTTGGGACCCTTGCGTGTACGTGCGTTGGTGTGAGTGCGCTGGCCCCGGACCGGAAGTCCACGGCGATGACGGAGGCCCTGGTAGCAGCCGATCTCCATCTTCCGCTTGATGTCCTGCGACACCTCGCGCCGCAGGTCACCTTCGACGCGAACCTCTGCATCGATGAACGAGCGCAGCTTGGCCACCTCGTCTTCGGTGAGATCACGGACCCGTGTGGTGGACGGGATGCCAGTGGCTTCACAGATGTCGCTCGCTGTCTTGCGACCGACGCCATAGATGTAGGTGAGGCTGGTGCCCACCTGCTTTTCGCGTGGAATGTCCACGCCGCTGATACGTGCCATGTCAGCCTTGCCTCTGCTTGTGACGCGGGTTTTCGCAGATGACCATGACGCGTCCATGGCGACGAATCACCTTGCACTTGTCACAGATCTTCTTGACGCTGGGTCGAACCTTCATGATGGGAGAACTACTTGTAGCGGTAGGTGATACGACCTCGCTGGAGGTCGTAGGGGGTGAGCTCCACCTGGACGCGATCACCGGGAAGGATACGGATGTAATGCATGCGCATTTTTCCGCTGATGTGCGCGAGCACCTCATGACCGTTCTCGAGTTCCACCCGAAACATTGCGTTCGGGAGTGACTCGGAAACGGTCCCCTCGAGGACAATTGCGTCTTCCTTGGGCTTTGGCAGAGCGTTTCCTCCTGGAAACAAGCGATTCCGGGGTGGAATCGCAGGGTGATTTTCGTCTTAGGCCAAACGACAACGCTACCGGAGTTCGCGATGTCGACCAACCCTGCTGGCTTATGCCAGACGAGACGAGATGACCTCCTCGAGGCGAGCAAAGACGTCGTCTTCCTCGCCGAGTCCGTCGACCGTGGCCAGCAGGCCCCGTTCGTCGAACCAGTCGAGGAGCGGCGCTGTCTCCTGGTCGTAGAGACCGAGACGGCGAGTGATGGCTTCTTCGGTGTCGTCTTCGCGGCCCCGAGCCATCATTCGCTGGGTGACCTCCTCGACGGGGACCTCGAGGTTGATCGCCACGGTGAGGGCCTGACCGAGCTCTGCCAACATGGCTTCGAGTCCGTTGGCCTGATCGGCGGTGCGGGGGAAGCCGTCGAGGAGCACGCCACCGGTGACGACATCGTCTTTGCCGATGCGCTCCTGAACGAGCGGGATCATGATGTCGTCCCCGACGAGCCCACCCGAGTTCATGATGCCGGCAGCCTGTTGCCCCAGTCCGGTTCCCTCTGCCACCGCAGCACGCAACACATCACCGGTCGAGAGGTGCACACAGCCGTAGCGGCCGGCAATTCGCGCCGATTGCGTTCCTTTTCCTGATCCTTGACGGCCAAGGATGACCATGCGGAGCACTGTCACTTGAGGAAACCCTCGTAGTTGCGCATCATCAACTGGCTGTCGATCTGCTTCATGGTTTCGAGTGCCACGCCGGCGGCGATCAGGAGCGAGATACCGCCGAACGCAAAGCCACCGGCACCGGCACCGGCACCGGACTGCGAGTCGGTGCCGATCGTGACCGCAATGAGAATCGACGGCACGAGGGCCACTGCGGCGATGAACATCGCTCCCGGGAACGTGATCCGGGAAAGGATGCGGGCGAGATACGCCTCGGTTTGCTGCCCGGGACGGATACCGGGGATGAAGCCACCCTGCTTGCGGATCGTGTCGGCCTGCTTCGCCGGGTCGAATTGGATCGCAGTGTAGAAGTAGGCGAACCCAACAATCATCAGACCGAAGATCGTCAGGTACACCGGTGACGTCGGGTTGGCCAAGTGGTTGTCGACCCATCGCTGGATCGATCCACCGATGCCGCCGTCCGGCAGGGCCACTGCAATCAGGTTCGGGAGGTAGAGCACCGAGCTGGCGAAAATGATCGGAATCACGCCCGACTGGTTGACTTTCAGCGGGATGTAGGTCGACTGGCCGCCGTACATGCGACGCCCGACCACCCGTTTGGCGAATTGCACCGGAATGCGACGCTGACCTTGCTCGACGAACACGATGCCGACGAGCAGGAGGACCGCCACGGCGATCAGAATGACGAGCGCAAGCGTGCCGTTCTCGGCCTGCACGAGCGATCCCTGGGCCGGCAGTGTCGAGACGACCGAGGTGAAGATCAGCAGCGACATGCCGTTCCCGATGCCGCGCTGCGTGATCAGTTCGCCCATCCACATGAGCAACGCCGTGCCGGTGGTGAGGGTCAGCACCACCACGAACACGCTCCACGCACCGAAGTTTTGGATGAGTCGAAGTTCACCACCGACGAGCCCGCCGCCGTTGAACAGGAAGGCGAACGACGTCGACTGCACGACGGCGATCGTGATCGTGAGATACCGGGTCCATTGCGTGATCTTGCGCTGACCCACCGCCCCCTGCTGCTGCCATTCCTCGATCTTGGGGATGACGACGCCCAAGATCTGCATGATGATCGAGGCGGTGATGTACGGCATGATGCCGAGGGCAAAGATCGACAACTGGGTGAGTGCACCACCCGAGAACAACTGGACGAAACCGAGGATGCCGCCTTCGTTCGCTTGGTCGCGCAAAAGCTGCACCGCTTCGATGTCGACACCCGGTGCTGGCACGAACGCACCCAACCGGTAGACGCCGATGATCATGAGGGTGAACAGGATCTTGCCCCGCAGGTCGGCGACCTTGAAGATGTTCAGAACTCGTTGCAGCACGTGACGCTCCCGGAGCAGTCAGATGATCCGAGCAGGCGCATGCAAACGCCGGCGATCGATCATCGGTTGGTGTGTTGGCTGTAGCTGCCGTGCGCCGGACGAACCCCGAACGGCTTGGGCAAGACCTCGACGGTACCCCCAGCTGCGGTGATGGCAGCTTCGGCGGTCTTCGAAAAGGCGTGCGCCTTCACGTTGACTGCGGTGGTGAGCTCGCCGCGGCCCAGGATCTTGACCAACGAGCCCTTGCCCACGAGGCCACGGGCCAGCAGCGACTCGGGTGAGACCTCGGACAGACCGGACTCGGCGATCGTGTCCAGATTGATGCCCTGGTACTCGACCCGGAACGGGTTCGTGAAGCCTCGCAGCTTGGGAACCCGCTGGAGCAGCGGCATCTGACCGCCCTCGAAGCCCACCCGCACGGTGTTGCGAGCCCGCTGGCCCTTCGTGCCGCGGCCTGCGGTCTTGCCGCCCTTGCCACCGATACCGCGCGCCTTGCGCTTTCCCCGCTTGTTGGAGCCATCAGCGGGCTCGAGATCGTGCAGTTTGATCGCCATCAGTCGTCGACCTCCTCGACGCTGACCAGGTGTGGGACCCGGGCGAGCATGCCGCGAATCTCGGGCCGGTCAGGCAACGTGTTGGTTCGGCCGATCCCGCGCAATCCGAGGGCCCGAAGGGTGCCTCGCTGTTTGGGCTTGCAGCCGATATTGCTCTTGAGCTGAGTGACCTTGAGCGCCATCAGTCCTCCTTGTCGAGCTTCGGCTTGTGCTCGCCGCGCTCGCTCTCCTGGTAGGCCTGCCAGAGCGCACTGGGCAGAAACTCGTCAGGCTCGAGTCCGCGCAGCTTCGCGATCTCGTCGGGCCGACGCTGCGACTGCAGGCCGTTGATGGTTGCTCGGGCAACGTTGATGTGGTTCGGCGATCCGAGTGACTTGCAGAGCACGTCGGCCACGCCGGCCTCCTCGAGGATGGCCCGAGCGGCACCACCGGCAATCACGCCGGTACCGGGCGCAGCCGGTTTGAGCATGACGCGTCCGGCGCCGAGCTGTCCGATCGTCTCGTGCACGATCGTGGTCCCAGCCATCGGCACGGTGAACAGGTTGCGTCGTGCTTCTTCAGTGCCCTTCTGGATGGCCAGGGGCACTTCCTTTGCCTTGCCGTAGCCGAGTCCGACCTGACCGGCGCCGTCACCGATCACCACGAGCGCAGTGAAGGAGAAGCGACGGCCACCCTTGACGACCTTTGCCACACGATTGATGTTGATGACGCGAGACTCTCGGAGTCCCTCACCGCCGTCGCGCGGATTGTCGCGCTCGTTTTTGCGTTCGAAAGCCATCAGAACCTCAGTCCTCCCTCGCGGGCTGCGTCGGCGAGCGCCGCAACCCGACCGTGATAGCGAAAGCCACCTCGGTCGAACACGACCTCCTCGATGCCGGCAGCTCTGGCCCGTTCGGCCAGGAGCGCGCCAGCCTTGGACGCAGCCTCGATGTTGCTGTTGATCGCGCTGCGAAGTGCCGACTCGGTGGTCGACACCGCAGCGATCGTCACACCGGCGATGTCGTCGATGACCTGCGCCGAAATGTGTTTGTTGGAACGGAACACTGCGACGCGGGGACGTGTCGCCGTACCGCGCATGGTCTTGCGGACCCGGTTGTGGCGACGGATGCGAGCATCACGACGCTTCTTTGCCATATCGGGCATTACTTCGCCGCCTTTCCGGCCTTGCGAATGACGCGCTCGCCGGCGTACCGGATTCCCTTGCCCTTGTACGGCTCGGGCTTGCGCCACTTGCGAATGTCAGCTGCGACCTGGCCGACCAACTGCTTGTCGATTCCCTTCACGAAAATCTGGGTCTGCTGCGGCACCTCGAATTCGATGCCCTCCGGTGCGGTGATGTTGACCGGGTGGCTGAAACCGAGCGCCAACTCGAGCGCGTTGCTGCCCTTGGCGGTGGCTCGATAGCCGACACCCTGGATCTGGAGTTCCTTGGTGAACCCTTCGCTGACGCCAACGATCATGTTGTGGATCAGTGAACGCGACAGGCCGTGGAATGCCTTCGATTCGCCGGATTCGTCGGGACGCTCCACGAACAGCGTGCTGTCCTCTTCGCGGACGGTGATCCCACCCGGAAGCTCGCGCTCGAGCGTGCCCTTGGAACCCTTGACCGAGATCGAGGAGCCGGAAATCGAGACCTCGACGCCGCTCGGGATGGTGATGGGTGCGTTGCCTACTCGCGACATGGTTCGCTCCTCACCAGACGAAGCACAGGATTTCCCCGCCCATGCGGTTCTTCCGTGCTTCGCGGTCGGACATGAGGCCCTTGTTGGTCGACACGACCGCCACACCGAGACCGCCCTGCACGCGCGGGATCTCGTTGCGCTGACGGTAGATGCGCAGGCCGGGCTTGGACACACGCTTGAGACCGGAGATGACCCGAGCCCGTTCCGGGCTGTACTTCATCTCGATGGTCAGCGTCTTTCCGGGCTGATCGCCGTTCTCAGCCTCGGCGAACGAGGCGATGTAGCCCTCCGACTGGAGGACCTTGGCGAGTGCAACCTTCTGCTTCGACGAGGGCATCGACACCTCGTCGTGCATCGCAACATTGGCGTTGCGGATGCGGGTGAGCATGTCGGAAATCGGATCAGTCATCGTCATCGTTCAGCTCCTCCCCTCACCAACTGGCCTTCTTGACGCCCGGCAACTCGCCGGCATGCGCCATCTTGCGCAGGCAGATCCGGCACAGGCCGAACTTGCGATACACCGACTTCGGCCGGCCACAGCGGCGGCAACGGGTGTATTGGCGCACTTTGAACTTCGGCGTGCGCTGCTGCTTTTCCTTGAGTGCTTTTTTCGCCATGGGTCACTGCCCCTCGCGTCGGAACGGGAAATTGAACGCCTCGAGCAAGGCCTTGCCGTGCTCGTTCGTCTTCGCCGTGGTGACGATCGTGATGTCCATTCCCCGGGTGGTGTCGACCTGGTCGTAGTCGATCTCGGGGAACATGAGCTGCTCGGTAACACCGAACGTGTAGTTGCCGTTGCCGTCGAAGGCCTTCGGCGGGAGGCCGCGGAAGTCGCGGATTCGCGGAATCGCCAGGGAGATGAGGCGATCCAGGAACTCGTACATCCGGTCGCCCCGGAGGGTGACCTTGCAGCCGATGGCCTGACCCTCACGCAGCTTGAAGCTGGCGAGGCTCTTCTTGGCCCTGGTGACGACCGGCTTTTGGCCGGCGATCGTCTCCATATCGGAAAGCGCGCCCTCGAGAAGCTTGGCTTGGCCGACGGCATCACCAACGCCCATGTTCAAGACGATCTTCTCGATCTTGGGGACGAGCATGATGTTGTCGAGTTCGAGCGTCTCTTTGAGCTGCAGCCGAATCTCTTCGTTGTACTTCGTGCGGAGGCGCGGGGTGAGGGTTGCAGTGCTCACGTGATCTCCTCCCCGGTGCGACGGCAGATACGAACCTTCGTGCCGTCGGCGTTGATCTTGTACCCGACCTTGGTCGCCTTGCCATCCTTCGGGCTGACCACAGCGACGTTCGACACATCGATCGGCATCGGCTTCTCGATGATGCCGCCCTGCTGATCGGCCCGAGTCGGGGCCTGGTGCTTCATGGCGATGTTGACACCCTCGACAATGACCTTTCCCTGCTCGGGAATCGCCTGTGCGACGACACCTTCAGCGCCTTTGTCTTTGCCGGCGAGCACGACCACGCGGTCGCCCTTGATGATCTTCATGGTCTTCTTGGTCATCACAGGACCTCCGGAGCGAGCGACACGATCCGCATGAACTGCTTCTCTCGCAACTCGCGGCCGACGGGGCCGAAGATGCGGGTACCGCGCGGCTGCTTCTGTTCGTTGATGAGCACAGCCGCGTTCTCGTCGAAGCGGATGTAGCTCCCGTCGGGACGACGCTTCTCCTTCTTCACACGAACGACGACACACTTGACGACGTCGCCCTTCTTGACCTGTGCACCTGGGATGGCGTCCTTGACAGTGGCGACGAAGACATCACCGATCGAGGCGTAGCGACGCTTCGAGCCGCCGAGGACCTTGATACACAGGACCTCTTTGGCGCCCGAGTTGTCGGCGACCCGCAGACGGGATTCCTGCTGGATCACTTCGCACGCTCCAGGATCTCGACGAGACGCCAGCGCTTGTTCTTCGACAGCGGTCGGGTCTCTTGGACACGCACGCGGTCGCCAACGTTCAGCGTGTTCTCCTCGTCGTGGACGTGGAGCTTCTTGTTTCGCTGCACGGTTTTGGCGTAGCGGCGGTGACGCACTCGATCGATGGTCTCGACCACAGCGGTCTTGTCCATCTTGTCGGACACGACGATGCCCTCACGGACCTTGCGGGCGTTCTCGCGGGTTTCGGTGTCAGTCATCGGAATCCTCCAACACTGCCGCTTCCAACGATTCGGCATCGGCGATTTCACGGGCCCGGAGTTCGGTCAGCAACCGGGCGATTTCTTTCTTGGCCTGCTTCATGCGAGCCGAGTTCTCGAGCTGGCCGGTGGCGAACTGGAACCGCAGGTTGAACAGCTCTTCCTTTGCATCCGACAGCTTCTCGAGGAGATCGGTCTCGCCGAGTTCGGCGAGGGCCTTGGCCTTGGCCATCAGAACCCCTCCTCACGTTTCACGAAGCGCGCCTTGATCGGCAGCTTCTGAATGGCACGGTTGATCGCCGCTCGGGCGATCTCCTCGTCATGGAACGAGAGCTCGAACAGCACCCGGCCAGGCTTCACGACAGCGACCCACTTCTCGGGATTGCCCTTGCCCGAACCCATACGGGTTTCCGCAGGCTTTTGTGTGACCGGCTTGTCGGGAAAGACGTTGATCCACACCTTGCCGCCACGCTTGATGTGACGAGTCATGGCGATACGAGCGGCCTCGATCTGACGGGCGGTGATCCAGCCGGGTTCGAGGGCCTGAATACCGAAGTCGCCGTAGGTGACCTCGGTGGCGCCCTTGGCCGCGCCGGACATCCGGCCTCGGTGGTGCTTGCGGTGCTTGACCTTTTTGGGCATCAACATGATCGATTACCTCAGTCGTTCGCCCGGAAGTTCGGTGTCTCGCTCTGCTCGCGAGTCGATGCCTCGATGGCATCTTCCTCGTCGAGCAGACGCTCGAACTCGGGGTCGGCTTCCTTGATCAGCGGTGCCGGCTCTTCGTCGACCTCGTTGTCGGAAGCATCCGTTTCAGGGGTGGACACACGCTTGCGGGCTGCGCTGGACACGACCTTGCGGGGCTTGCTCTGCCCAGAGGTCTCACCCGCTGCCATTGCGGCCTCGAGCGTGGCCTTGTCTTCGGCCTGGGTCTTGTAGGGAAGGATGTCGCCCTTGTAGAGCCAGACCTTGACGCCGATGCGACCGTAGGTGGTCTTCGCCTCGCGGAAGCCGTAATCGACGTCGGCGCGGAGGGTGTGCAGCGGAACTCGGCCTTCGCGATACCACTCGGTGCGGGCCATCTCGGAACCACCGAGGCGACCCGAGCACTGAACTCGAATACCGAGCGCCCCGGCCTTCTGGGCGTTTTGGACAGCACGCTTCATGGCACGGCGGAACGCCACTCGACCGGCGAGCTGGTCAGCGATGCCCTGAGCAATCAGCGCAGCGTCGAGCTCGGGCTGCTTGATCTCCTGGATGTTGAGCTGCACCTTGGCGTTGCCGGAGATCGTGGTGAGACCGGCACGAAGGCGGTCGGCTTCGGAGCCACGGCGTCCGATCACGATGCCGGGGCGAGCGGTGTGCACATCGACACGCAACCGCTCACGGGTGCGCTCGACCTCGACTCGACTGATTGCGGCGTGCGGCAGTTCGTTGAGCAGGTAGTCGCGGATCTTCCAGTCCTCGACGACGTTGTCGGCGTACTCGTCACGATCGGCGAACCAACGGCTCTTCCAATCGGTGGTGATCCCGAGACGGAAGCCGTACGGGTTGACTTTCTGACCCATCAGTCGGTCTCCTCTTCCTCGGATACGTCGCCCTGGTCGCTGCCGTCGGCGGCTGAATCGACCGCCTCGGCGTCGTCGGCATCATCGAGCGCCTTGGCGTTGTCGACATCGCCACCGGTCTCGTCACCGCTGGTCTCGGCATCGTCGCCAGTTTCGGCCATCGCAGCCTCAGTGGCTTCGACGATCTCGGCCGCCTGCTCTTCGACGCTCGGCTCTTCGTGATCGTGATCATGATCATGATCGTGTTCGTGATCATGATCGTGTTCGTCGCGGGCCCGGCTCTGGGCGACGCGGGCACGACGAGCCTCTGCAGCCTGACTCGAACCCGAGCGACCGGAAGCCGCCTCCCGCTCACGCATGGCCTCGAGCGCCTCGTCGGAGTAACGGCTCACGATCACGGTGATGTGGCAGGTGCGCTTGCGGATGCGTGTGGCACGACCACGGGCACGGGGGCGCCAGCGCTTGAGCGTGGGACCCTCGTCGGCGTAGCACGCCGAGACGAACAGCTCTTCGGCGAGTTGACTGTCGTTGTGTTCGGCGTTGGCAACAGCCGAGTCGAGCACCTTGAGGATGTCGTCGGCGATGCCCCGCTCGGAGAACTGCAGGATCTCGGCCGCCTCGGCGTAGGACTTGCCGCGGATCAGGTCGAGGACCTCGCGGGCCTTGTAGGCCGAACTGCGCACGTACGACGCCTTGGCGCGGGTGCCGGGACGCTCGTTGGTCTTGATGCCAGCCATCAGCGCCGCGCTCCCTTCTCCTGGCCCGCGTGGAACTTGAAGGTGCGGGTCGGCGCAAACTCGCCGAGCTTGTGACCGATCATCGCCTCGGTGACGTACACCGGGACATGCTTGCGGCCGTCGTGAACAGCCAGCGTGTGCCCGATCATGTCAGGGATGATGGTGGAGCGGCGGCTCCAGGTCTTGACGACCTTCTTCTCTCCGGTCTCGTTCAGCGCATCGATCTTCTTCAACAGATGATCGTCGACGAACGGACCCTTTTTCAGGCTGCGCGGCATTGCAGTTACCTCCGCGAACCGCGCGTCCGGCGACGGCGCACGATCAACTTGTCGGACTCTTGGTTGGCACGACGGGTACGACCCTCGGGCTTGCCCCACGGCGAGACCGGGTGACGACCACCCGACGTCTTGCCCTCGCCACCGCCGTGCGGGTGGTCGACCGGGTTCATGACCACACCACGGGACTGGGGCTTGACACCCTTCCAACGGTTGCGGCCGGCCTTGCCGATCTTGATGAGCTCGTGCTGGGCGTTCCCGACCTCACCGACGGTCGCCCGGCAGTCGATCGGCACGCGGCGCATCTCGGTGCTCGGAAGGCGCAGGGTGGCGAAATCACCCTCTTTGGCCACCAACTGGACCGCCGTACCGGCCGAGCGACCCAGCTTTGCGCCCGCACCGGCCTTGAGCTCGACGTTGTGGATGGTGGTACCGACCGGGATGTAGCGGAGAGGCAGTGCATTGCCGGGACGGATCTCGGCGCCCTGGCCGGACTCGAGCTTGTCGCCGACGTGGAGGTCACGCGGCGCCAGGATGTACCGCTTCTCACCGTCGTGGTAGTGCAGCAGGGCGATGTTGCAGGTCCGGTTCGGGTCGTACTCGATGGACGCAACCGTGGCAGGCACGCCGTCCTTGGTCCGCTTGAAATCGATGATGCGGTACTGCTGCTTGTGACCGCCGCCGCGATGGCGGCTGGTCTTGCGGCCGTAGTTGTTTCGACCGCCGGTCTTGCCCTTCGGGGCAAGCAGGTTCTTCTCGGGTGTCGATGTCGTGATCTCCGAGAAGTCCGAACTCGTCTGGAAGCGACGGCCGGGGCTGGTGGGCTTGCGCTTGCGGATCGCCATGATCAGACCTCGAACAGATCGATCGAGTCACCCTCGGCGAGAGTGACGAGGGCACGCTTCTGGGAGGGGCGCTGGCCCCAGCCACCCGTGCGACGGTTGCGCTTGCGCTTCCCGGCGCGGTTGAGCGTGTTTACCTTGACCACGGCGACGTCGAACAGGGCTTCGACGGCGTCGCGGATCTCGGGCTTCGAGGCGCTCCTGGCAACCTCGAAGGTGTAGACGTTCTCCTCGAGGAGCCCATACGACTTCTCGGAGACGACGGGGCGGATGAGGACGTCGCGATGGTCCTTCACTCTTCTTCCTCCGTGGAGTCGACGGCCGGGATGCTGGCGTCACCGGTGGGAAGCGTTGCCTCCGTGAACACGACGACATCGGCATTGAGGACGTCGTAGGTGTTGAGTTCACCGATCTGGACACAGTGCACGGTGGTGAGGTTCCGGAAGCTCTTCCAGGCGTTGGTGTCCTCGCGTCCCAGCACGACGAGGATCTTGCCCTCGGCGCCGATGGCAGCAAGGGCAGCACGAGCGGCCTTGGTACTCGGAGACTCGAACTCCCACTTGTCGACGACAACGACGTTGCCGTCGGCGGCACGGTCGGACAGCGCCGAGGCGAGCGCCAGCTTGATCATCTTCTTGGGCGTTTTCTGGCTGTAGTCGCGGGGCTTGGGACCGTGAGCGACACCACCGCCAACCCACCCCGGAGCCCGGGTGGTACCGGCCCGGGACCGACCGGTGCCCTTCTGGCGCCACGGCTTGGCGCCGCCACCCCGCACCTCACGCCGGGTGAGGGTGCTGTGAGTGCCGGCCCGCTTGGCGGCCAACTGGGCGGTGACGACCTGGTGCATCACCGGCATGTTCGGTTCCACGCCGAAGATGGCGTCGGCCAGATCGGCGCTACCAGCGGACGTTCCGGCTTGGGTGAGGATCGTGACACTGGCCATGATCAGGCTCCCTTCACCGCGTTGCGGACGATGACGGTCGCGCCACGAGCGCCAGGCACAGACCCCTTGATGAGCAACACCTGCGCCTCGGGGTCGCTCTTCACGACCTCGAGGTTGAGGGTGGTGACCTTGTCGTTTCCCATTCGGCCCGGGAGTTTCTTTCCCTTGAACACGCGACTCGGGGTGGCGCACTGCCCCACCGAACCGGGCTTGCGGTGCACGCGGTGAGCACCGTGCGACGCAGGTGCTCCACCGAAACCGTGACGCTTCATCGCCCCGGCGAAACCCTTGCCGCGGCTCACGGCCGTGACATCGACGAGTTCACCCTGCTCGAGGATTTCGGCGGAGATCTCCTGACCGACGGTGAATTCGCTGACGTCGTCGAGACGCAACTCGACCAGCCTGGTTCCGGGTTCGACGCCGGCCTTGTCGAAGTGCCCGGCCTCGGGCATGGTGAGCTTGCCGGCATCCTTCACGCCCTGCGTGACCTGGATGGCGCTGTAGCCGTCAGTGTCAGGTGTTTTGACCTGAACGACACGGCACGGTGACACGCGCAGAACAGTCACCGGGACGATGCGGTTCTCGTCGTCCCAGACCTGCGTCATGCCGACCTTCTCGCCGACGATCGCCTTGGTGGCCATGGTTGTTTCCTGTGGGTCATGCGGGATCGAGTCCCGCTGCATCTCATCCGTGCATGCACTCGGTGAAGTTCACGCGAACGCTCCGCACGGGCAGGCCCGGCGGAGCGTTGGATCGGTTTTGCTGTGCGGTTCCCGGAGGCCTGCACAGACGTCGATTGACGGCTCCCGAGAAATCCCGGTCACCCAAGAACGTGAGGCTACCGGGGTCGAGCTGGGGAACCAACGGCTCGCACGGGAGAAAACGCGGACTAGGTTCGGCGGTCATGGACCCGGAACATCCGCCCGACGCTCACGACAGCCCACCCGGGTCCGACACGGACGTCGGGCACCGCCAGAGCAGCAAGGTACCGAGATGGGTGATCAAGGCAATCGCCCTGTTCTGGTTCGGCTGGGCAGTCACCTACATCGGCACCGGCATGGTCCGGAACCTACGAGCGCTGCTGGTCGTCATGTTGATCTCGCTGTTCTTGTCGTTCGCCATCGAACCCGCGGTGAATCGCCTCGAAGGATGGGGGCTCCGACGAGGGTTGGGGGTCTGGATCGTCTATCTCTGCCTGTTCTTCGCAACGGTCGGATTCTCAGCCGCGATCGGCACTGCGCTGGCAACCCAGATCAACAGCTTGGTCGAGGAAGCGCCGCGCTATCTCGACGACATGGAGGGTTGGCTGCAGAACAACATCGACGAGGACATCGATCTGCAGCGACTGAGCGACGAGTTCGTCGACGGTGGAGGGGCGTCGGATCTGGCCACCCGCTTTGCCGACGACGTCGTCTCGCTCGGCACGTCAGTCCTCAATGTCGTGTTCCAGACCTTCACGGTGCTGCTGTTCACGTTCTATCTGGTGGCAGAGGGCCCGCAGCTCCGCCGGAACGTCTGCTCCTTCCTCCAACCGCATCGTCAGCGAACGGTGCTCGCAGTCTGGGATCTCGCCATCGAGAAGACGGGCGGCTACATCGCCTCCCGCGGTATTCTCGCCGTGCTGTCGGCAGCGGTGCACTACATCGCCTTCACGATCCTCGGTGTTCCCTTCCCCGTGCCCCTGGCAATCTGGGTGGGGGTGATGAGCCAATTCATCCCCGTCATCGGCACGTACTTCGCCGGTGCGCTCCCGCTGCTGATCACCGTGGTCGACGATCCTCGAACGGCGCTCGGCGTTCTTGTCGTCGTGATCGCCTACCAACAACTCGAGAACTATCTCTTTGCGCCGCGGGTCACGGCCGAGACGATGGAGATCCACGTTGCTGTCGCCTACGGGTCGGTGATCGCAGGTGGGGCGCTCCTTGGCGTTGTGGGTGCGCTCCTCGCCCTGCCCTTCGCTGCCACGACTCAGGCGTTCGTGTCGGGTTATCGCCAGCACTTCGATGTCGCCGAGGACACGCTGGCCGAGAGCGCCGAACGCCGCGGCCGCCGCCGACGGCCCGGCTGAGTTCACCTTCATCACCACCCGATCCATGCCAGCCAACCGGGCTTGCCGACAACCGTGATCAGGTCAGGTGGGTCGTGCCGTGGAAGGGCGCAAAGAACTCACGGTTCGGTGCAAGCAGATCGAAGACGGTCTTGTCGGTGGGCGGCAGATCTGCGTCGGAGGTTGCGATCGGTTCGACCCGGTCACCCCATCTCATGACGTTGGTGCCCCACGTGAGCCCACCCCCGAACGCCGTCTGCACGATGGTCATGCCGGGTTCGATGCGGCCCTGGGCCAAGGCGTCGTGCAGCGCCATCGGAATCGAGGCGGCCGAGGTGTTGCCGTGGGTCTCGATGTTGAGCATGACCTTGTCGTCGGGGATCCCGAGTCGGCTGGTGGTGGCTTCGATGATGCGCCGGTTCGCCTGGTGAGGGATCACCAGATCGACATCGTCGGGGGTCAGTGCGGCGTTCTCCAGCGCACGCTCCACCGACGCAGCCATGCCACGCACTGCGTGCTTGAACACGTTTTGCCCTTCGAAGTGCAAGCGGTCGACAGCCGGGTCGCGCTGGCGATCGAGTTCTCCCCGACTCCCGAACGTCGGAAACACCATCGTTCTCCCGGCGACACCGTCGGCCCCGATGTCATGGGCCACGAGACCCGAGCCGTCGGTGGTGGCCTCGAAGACTGCAGCTCCAGCTCCGTCGCCGAACAGGATGCAGTGGTTGCGGTCCCAGTAATCCATGACGAAGTGGAGTTTCTCGGCACCGATCACGAGCACCCGCTCGGCCAGACCCGACTCGATCATCGAGGCGACGGTCGCCGTGCCGTAGACGAATCCGCTGCACGCAGCGTTCAGATCGAAGGCAGCGGCATTGACGAGTCCGAGGCGCTCCTGCAGAAAGCAAGCGTTGCTCGGGCACGTGATCTCGGGGGTGACCGTCGCCATGACCAACAGGTCGATGTCGGTCACGTCGAGTCCGGCCGCTGCAAGCGCGTGTTTGGCAGCAACCTCGGCAAGATCGGTGACCTCCACATGGCTGATGCCGCGCTCCTTCATGCCGGTGCGCTCGACGATCCACTCATCGCTCGTGTCGACCAACTGTTCGAGGGCGGCGTTGGTCAGCTTCACGGGCGGGACGCACTTGCCCCACCCGGTGATCTGTGCTCGTCGTTTGGTCATCAGGCACCCCCGGCTGATGTCGAGTGACCCTCAGCATAGGAAGAAATCACCAATGGATTTGCGTCCGACTCCTCCCGGGGCGTCGTGCACCATGGCGCCCGGCACCGCAGTATCCCGCTTCAGGATCCGCAACGGCATCCAAAAACGCAGCGGAGCCCCGGACAGGGATCCGGGGCTCCTCTGAAACTCGACAGATCAGCGTCAGACGGCAGTCCGACGGTTCTTCGGCACTAGGCCTGTTGAATCTTGATCTCGATGTCGACACCTGCAGGCAGATCGAGCCGCTGCAACGAGTCAACCGTCTTCGGCGACGGGTCCAGGATGTCGAGCAGGCGCTTGTGGATACGCATCTCGAAATGCTCCCGGGAGTCTTTGTCCTTGAACGGCGACTTGATCACCGTGAAGCGATGCTTCTCGGTCGGCAGCGGGATCGGACCCGACAGTTCGGCTTGCGTCCGCTTCACCGTCTCGACGATCTTCTTCGTCGACTGATCGATGATTTCGTGGTCGTAGGCCTTGAGCCGGATCCGGATCTTCTGTCCTGCAGCCATCAAACGCTCACTTGAGGATCTTGGTGACCGAGCCGGCACCGACGGTGCGGCCGCCTTCGCGAATGGCGAAGCGAAGGCCCTCGTCCATGGCGATCGGGTTGATCAACTCCACGTGCATGGTGGTGTTGTCGCCGGGCATGCACATCTCGGTGCCCTCGGGGAGGGTGATGGTGCCGGTGATGTCGGTGGTCCGGAAGTAGAACTGCGGGCGGTAGTTGGAGAAGAACGGCTTGTGACGGCCACCCTCTTCCTTCGACAGCACGTAGACCTGGGCCTCGAACTCGGTGTGCGGGGTGATGCTGCCGGGAGCGGCGAGCACCTGGCCGCGCTGGACCTCGTCCTTGTCGATGCCACGGAGGAGGGCGCCGATGTTGTCGCCGGCCTGGCCCTCGTCGAGCAGCTTGCGGAACATCTCGACACCGGTGCAGGTGGTCTTCGAGGTGTCCTTGATGCCGATGATCTCGAGCTCGTCGCCGGTGTGAACGGCGCCCTGCTCGATCTTGCCGGTGACGACGGTACCGCGACCGGTGATCGAGAAGACGTCCTCGATCGGCATCAGGAACGGCTTGTCGAGGTCACGTTCGGGGGTCGGCACGTACTCGTCGACCTCGCTCATGAGCTCCATGATCTTGCCGGCGAAGTCAGCATCGCCCTCGAGCGCCTTGAGCGCCGAGACATGGACCACCGGGGTGTCGTCGCCCGGGAAGTCGTATTCGTTGAGGAGCTCGCGCACCTCCATCTCGACGAGCTCGAGAAGCTCCTCGTCGTCGACCATGTCGACCTTGTTGAGAGCAACGACGATCTTCGGCACGCCGACCTGACGGGCGAGCAGCACGTGCTCACGGGTCTGGGGCATCGGGCCGTCAGCGGCGGACACCACGAGGATGGCACCGTCGACCTGCGCCGCGCCGGTGATCATGTTCTTGATGTAGTCGGCGTGACCCGGCATGTCGACGTGGGCATAGTGACGGCTTTCCGTCTCGTACTCCACGTGCGACACGTTGATGGTGATGCCGCGCTCGCGCTCTTCGGGCGCATTGTCGATGTTTTCGAACTCGGTGAACGACGAACCCTCGACGTTGTCCGCGAGCACCTTCGTGATCGCAGCGGTGAGTGTGGTCTTGCCGTGGTCGATGTGGCCCATGGTCCCCACGTTCACGTGGGGCTTGGTCCGCTCGAACGTCTCCTTAGCCATGACGTTTTCCTTGCTTTCTTCTGTGAGGTTGGTGTGAGGAGACGATCACTCGCCGCGGACGCGGGCGACGATCTCTTCCTGGACGTTTGCAGGCGTGGGTTGGTACGAATCGAATTGCATCGTGTACGTCGCCCGCCCCTGCGTGCGTGAACGCAGATCCGTACTGTATCCGAACATCTCGGAGAGCGGCACGAGTGCGTTCACAACCTGGTTCTGGCCGCGCTGCTCGGTGCCCTGCACCTGCCCGCGACGAGAGTTCATATCGCCGACGACGTCGCCGAGATAGTCGTCGGGAGTGACGACTTCGACGCCCATCATCGGCTCCAACAGCGTGGGCTTGCAGCGAGGAGCGACCTCACGGAACCACGCGTTGCCGGCGATCTTGAAAGCCATCTCCGACGAGTCGACATCGTGCGTCTTGCCGTCGGTGAGGGTGACTTTGATGTTGACGGTCGGGAAGCCGGCGAGGACACCGTTGCTCATGGCCTCCCTGATCCCGTCATCGACCGGCTTGATGTACTCCTTCGGAATGGCACCACCGGTGATCTGCGACTCGAAAGCGTATTCCTCTTCGCCTTCGGCGTAGGGCTCCATCGTCGCCTGGATGACGGCAAACTGACCGGTACCACCCGTCTGCTTCTTGTGGGTGTAGGTGTGGTCGACAACCGACTGCGTGATCGTCTCACGGTAGGCAACCTGCGGCTTGCCCACCGTGGCCTCGACCTTGAACTCTCGCATCATCCGATCGACGAGCACCTCGAGGTGCAACTCGCCCATGCCGGCGATGATCGTCTGGGCGGTCTCTTCATCGGTCCGGACCTGGAAGGTCGGGTCCTCTTCGGCCAGCGCCTGGAGAGCCTTGCCCATCTTCTCCTGATCAGCCTTCGACTTCGGCTCGACGGCCACATGGATCACGGGGTCGGGGAAGTCGAGGTTCTCCAGCGTGATCGGATTCGACGGGTCACACAGGGTGTCGCCGGTGCGAGTGTTCTTGATACCGATCCCGGCCGCAATGTCGCCGGTGAACACTGCATCCTTGTCGACCCGGTCGTTGGCGTGCATCTCGAGGATCCGCCCCACACGCTCCTTGTTCGACGTGCGGGTGTTGAGGACCTGGTCCCCCTTGTCGAGCTTGCCGGAGTACACGCGGAAGTAGGTGAGGCGCCCCACGTGCGGATCGGTCATGATCTTGAACGCAAGTGCAGAGAACGGCTCGGAGTCGTCGGCCTTGCGCTGCAGTTCTTCGCCGCTGCGAGGGTTCTCGCCGCTGACGGGCGGAACATCGAGCGGTGACGGGAGATAGTCGATCACGGCGTCGAGCAGGGGCTGGACACCCTTGTTCTTGAAGGCGGTGCCGTTGAGAATCGGAACCATGCCGTGATTGAGCGTGGCGTTGCGGATGGCGGCCTTGACCTCTTCTTCGGTGATCTCCTCTTCCTCGAGCACCTTCATCATGAGGTCCTCGTCGAGGTCGGCGAGCGAGTCGAGCAGTTCGGCCCGGTACTGCTCTGCTTCATCGGCAAGGTCGGCCGGGATGTCGACCTCTTCGTAGGTGGCACCGAGGTCTTTTTCGTCGGTGGCAGCCGGCCAGACAAGGGCCTTCATCTTCACGAGGTCGACGGTGCCGGCGTAGTCGCCTTCGGCGCCGATCGGCAGCTGCAGGACGAGCACGTTCTCGGTCAGACGTTCCTTGATCGTGCTGAGACAGAAGTAGAAGTCGGCACCGGTGCGGTCCATCTTGTTCACGAAACACATCCGCGGCACCCGATAACGGTCGGCCTGTCGCCACACCGTCTCGGTCTGGGGCTCGACACCGGCGACACCGTCGAAGACCGCAACGGCACCGTCGAGCACGCGCAGTGAACGCTCCACCTCTACGGTGAAGTCGACGTGGCCCGGGGTGTCGATGATGTTGATCCGATGGTCGTTCCAGATGCAGTGCGTGGCGGCCGACGTGATCGTGATGCCTCGCTCCTGCTCCTGCTCCATCCAGTCCATCGTCGCTGCGCCGTCGTGGACCTCGCCGATCTTGTAGGAGCGACCGGTGTAGTACAGGATCCGCTCGGTCGTGGTCGTCTTGCCGGCGTCGATGTGGGCCATGATCCCGATGTTGCGGGTCTTGGCGAGGGGGGTTCGCTTCTCAGCCATGGGTATTCCTCAAGTGGGTGGGGGCGGTGCAAAGACACACCACGACCGGGCTGCTTCGGCTGAAGCGTGACGCCCGGTCGTCGGAAAAGGGTAGTGCTCGAAGGTGCGAATACCGAGGTATCCGCTACCAGCGGTAGTGGGCAAAGGCCTTGTTCGCCTCGGCCATCTTCTGC
>Ga0181577_10000231_pt1 | contig 43872 bp, 37 predicted proteins | sample 101ome_21_FD_132468 | JGI IMG/M metagenome (GOLD analysis project Ga0181577, IMG submission 132468) | Coastal salt marsh microbial communities from the Groves Creek Marsh, Skidaway Island, Georgia - 101413BT metaG (megahit assembly) | ecosystem: Environmental > Aquatic > Marine > Intertidal...
GTGCCCTACGCTGAGCTTCATTGCCTAAGCAATTACAGTTTTTTACGTGGTGCATCACACCCACAAGAGCTTGTGATGCGCGCAGCCCAGTGCGGTTACTCCGCTTTGGCTATCACCGATGAATGCTCATTGGCGGGCGTTGTCAAAGCGCATGTTGCCGCCAAAGAGTGCGGTATACACCTCATCATAGGTAGCGAATTCACCGTCACAGAAGGCCTTCGCATCATCGCCTTAGCGCCCAATCGAATAGCGTATGGAGAGCTATCTGGCCTGATCAGTCGGTCTCGGCGACGTACCAACAAAGGGGATTACACCACTCATTTACGCGACATCATCTTCCACTTAAAACGCTGCCTACTTATTTGGCTACCTACCGATGATGACCATCAATACGCCTATGGCATCCAACTTGCCCGCTTGTGTAAAAACCGCTTATGGATAGGGGCCAGCCATTTACTGGGTAACGATGAAGTACGCCGTTTTCGACAGCGCTGGCAACTGGCCCAAGAGCTCAACCTACCCATGGTCGCCTGTGGTGATGTACAAATGCACTGCGCCTCACGTAAGGCCCTGCATGATGTATTAACCGCACTTCGCTTACATACAACGGTACAGCGCCTAGGCCAGCGAAAATTGGTTAACAGCCAACAACATTTACGCAGTTTAGATAAGTTACTGCCGCTTTACCCACCAACACTGGTCAGCGAATCACTACGTATTGCCCAGCAGTGCACATTCAGTCTGGAAGAATTGCGTTACGAATATCCCGAAGAAGTGGTACCCAGTGGGTTTGATGCCAATAGTTATCTGCGTCAGGAGGTGGCCTCTGGTGCAGCGAAACGCTGGCCACAAGGTATTCCCGATACGATTAATCAGCGCATCCATACCGAGCTCGACCTCATTACCGAGCTGAACTATGAGTACTATTTTTTAACCGTATACGACCTTGTTCGCTTTGCACGCGATCAAGGCATTTTGTGCCAAGGCCGAGGCTCTGCAGCCAACTCAGTGGTCTGTTATTGCCTACATATCACCGAGGTTAATCCAGAGGAAGTATCGCTACTATTCGAGCGGTTTATCTCACGCGAACGCAACGAACCACCCGATATTGATGTCGACTTTGAGCACGAACGGCGTGAAGAAGTCATTCAATACATCTACAACAAATACACACGACGCCGGGCAGCCCTCGCGGCAACGGTGGTGACGTATCGCTCGCGTAGTGCTGTTCGCGATATTGGCAAGGCACTGGGATTAGACGCTGTCTTTATTGAAGATCTCGCCAAATCGCTTGCCTGGTGGAATCGCGAACGTGAGCTAAAGCAGCGCTTCGAACAGCAAGGAATCGGTCATAGTGGTCGACAAGCCGAGCTATTCTTGCGTTTGGTACAAGAAGTTCTGGGGTTTCCAAGGCACTTATCGCAACACGTTGGTGGCTTTGTAATTAGCCGCGGGCCATTGTCAAACCTTGTACCGTTAGAAAACGCCAGCATGCCTGAGCGCACGGTTATCCAGTGGGATAAAGAAGATATTGAGGCGTTGGGATTGTTAAAGGTCGATATTCTAGCGCTTGGCATGCTATCGGCCATTCGTAAATCATTAGCCCTCGTTCATCGAGATCATCCTAACATTAGCTCATTGCAAACCATTCCAAGAGACGATCAAGCAACCTATCGAATGCTGCAAAAAGCCGACTCGATGGGTGTTTTTCAGATTGAATCACGCGCTCAAATGTCCATGCTCCCCAGACTTAAGCCAGCCTGCTTCTATGACTTGGTAATTGAAATTGCCATTGTTCGTCCAGGCCCTATACAAGGGGAAATGGTGCACCCCTACTTACGCAGAAAGCATGGCTTAGAAGCTATTAGCTATCCCAACGACGCTATCAAAGCAGTACTTGAACGCACGTTGGGTGTGCCGATTTTTCAAGAGCAGGTTATCCGACTAGCAATGGTGGCTGCCGGTTTTACCGGCGGCGAGGCCGACGCACTACGGCGCGCAATTACCAACTGGGGACGCGACAGCAAATTGCTCAGTTTTGAGCAAAAGCTTAAAGAGGGCATGCTAAAACGCGGCTACAGTCAGGATTTTGCAGACCGGCTATTCGATCAAATTAAAGGTTTTGGTGGCTATGGCTTTCCAGAATCGCACTCCGCTAGCTTTGCGTTACTCGCGTACGTCTCTGCTTGGCTCAAGTGTCATCACCCCGCCGCGTTTTATACCGGCTTACTCAACAGCCAGCCCATGGGCTTCTATACCCCCTCACAACTTATCCAGGATGCACGTCGCCATAAGGTCATGGTCCTGCCTGTGGATATTAATCACAGTGATAGCGATCACCAAATGCTGGCTATGCCCGCTCATGGACAACCACCTATCCGTTTGGGATTAAGACTCATAAAGGGCCTCAGTCAAACAGCCATTCATCGTATTGTCAGCGCTCGCCGGCAAACACCATTTCGCAATATCAGAGATTTGCGTGCCCGAGCGCAGCTTGAACGCCACGATATGGAAGCATTAGCAGCAGCTGATGCACTCGCGAGTTTAAGTGGTAATCGGCACCAGACTCAGTGGCAAGTGATGGGACTTGAACCAACTAGCACACTGCTCAATGAGCGCTATGTCGCCCAGCAATCACAGGTCAATGACGGCGTTATACTCAAACCGCCCACAGTCGCCGATAACGTACTCGCCGACTATCAAACAACAGGACTAACACTACGCGAACATCCTTTGTCGCTATTACGTAACACCGCGCCGTTCAATCGCTGTAAACGTGCTGCAGACATTGCACAATTAGGTAATCACCGATTTGTACGCATAGCGGGGCTGGTCACTTGCCGTCAACGGCCGGGTACGGCATCCGGTGTTGTATTTCTGACACTCGAGGATGAGACAGGCAATCACAATGTCGTGGTGTGGACGAGTGTTCAAGAGCGCTGTCGTCAGGCTTTGATGACCGGCCAACTACTGGTCGTAAAAGGTACCGTTGAAAGTCGTGATGGTGTCACCCATATCATTGCGGGCCACTTAGATGATCAAAGTCATGCCCTAGCCGACCTAGGTGTCCGACCACGCCACTTTCGCTAAGTGGTGGCGCGACAGCTAACCGCACTGAAGTTCACGGGTTATACCAAATGGCAGACGTGTAGGCGCGCTCTTGAGTAGACACCGGGGCATCTGGCTCTAGCGGTAGATTAAATCGGGCGGTATCGTAGGTGGTCCAGCGCGGCGTGGGTATCTCGAGGACACGCGCATAGTAAACCGCCGGCTGAGCAGAGTCGAAGTCTGGGTCGGACCAAACGGCGCTCAATTCTGGCGAACCGATAGTATTGCGCCAAGTCGCCCGGTGAGCATCCACTGTATTACCAACCGGTGGAAGCCCACCCGATGCGTCTGGTTGTCGATCCCCTGACCAGGCCACGTTATAGATCTTTTCATGTCGCTCACCAGCGGCATCTAGCCATCCCTTGATAATTTGTATCCGATCCAAATTGCCCGAAAACGGATCTCTTTGTGCGGCGATCAAGAATGTCGGGCGCTGCGCTTTAGCGTTAGCTGGGAGGTCTGCGCCCATGGGTACACCTTTGCGATAACCAACTTCGGCAATATCGTTACCTGCAAGGTCATCGGCATCAAAATTCCAACCACCAAAAAAACGTACCACCATGCGTGAGCCGGTGGTTGCGTAGGTCTCGCGCCGCATCATGGCATCAAAAATAGCTTCGCGGGTATTCGCACTAGCCCAAACAGCCTGATACCCCGAGGCCACCATGGACCAACCTGTATAAGTTTTACCGTGTGTGCGCGCCATAGGACGACTCAACCGCGCTGGCGAGGGTTCTATTCCGGTATGTTTACCAAAAAAATTATCTTCCGCGCCCGTCGCCAAGCCAGTATGACTATCGGTCGCACCGATAAAACCGACTTTGTAAGGGTTTACACCGGTTTTCCGCTGAATTTGAAGGCCCAATTGAAGCGCTGAGCGTCCATACTCTCCAACCAACATATCGTCGGTTTTTTCCTCACTTAAATCTAAATTACCTAAATCCCATGTCTCATAATCTGCAAATTCATCGTCGGGGGACAGCAGTGGGTGCGTTTCACCATCGCCTTTAATTTGGGTAATTTCGTAAAGGGGCTCCCAGCGCGCGCGCGTTGAGGCCCACTCAGCGTCCATAACTCCACCGTACAATGGCGTCTGTGTAGGAAACATATGCCCGTTGGATAAATTACCGTTGTGGGGAATAGCCATAATCTGTCCACCGGTTTGGGCCTCGTAGCTAGCAAGCCAGCGCCAAAGCTCCCGAGGGTCTGGACTCCCATGGGGTGGCGAGGTGGTAAAAGGTGGGATGACTTGGGCTTTGGTAGCGTCATCGCGATAGACCACCACCCGGTGCAAATTCTGCCCGTTATCTGTGGAAGTCCACTCATAGCCAATAAATGCCGTGAAATCGCCAGGGTCGTTGTGCCGATCCGCAGCTTGAATCGTCTCTTGCCATGTACGGTCAAACCGCACTGTGCCGGGCGTCGTCCTCAATGCACTGGGAAAACCATCGGCGATTAACGTTTGGATAATTTCTACTGCTGCACCGACCGCTGTTTGGCCGCCCTCCCTGATCATCTGGTACCAGCGCTGGCCCAGCGGATCAGCCAACATATCGGCATCAGCCGCCAGCAAAGACGGGAAAAAACCCATGTTGTCAGAGTGGTCTGCAACCACTAAAAAGTCGAGTGGTCGACTCAAGCGTGCCGGCACGCCAGTGGTCGACAAAAGCTGCTCACCTTTGGCAAATCGGTAAGCATCATCGGGGGTTAAACGGGCACCAAATGCGCCTGCGTCCAATGAGTTTCCCGTATGGAGATGCGTATCACCCCAGAAAACACGAGAAGGGTAATCGCGCTGGCTGTAGGGAGAAAAAAACTGCCGCGCATCGTCAGGCAACGCAGGCTGATCCGCCTGTGCCAAGCACGCTACGCAAACGCTCAAAACGATAACAATACGTCTCATAATCGACCACCCGCGTGACCATACAGCCACCGCTATGCATCCTAAAAGCAACGGCTCTCAGTTATCAGCAGCAGAGCGTATCACGTTGGCAAATTTAGTATCGACAATACTTATTACAAGGAGCGGCTAAAGACAACGACACGCCACTCTTCCCCAGTGTCACCCGGCAATAAACGGAGGTACAAAAAAACCCAGATCAACCGATCTGGGTTACAAGGCGCATTCCTAAGTGGCTAACCGATAAAGGCGCGACGGGGCTCGGCTACCTGTGTTTGTTCATAATTCGCCCCGCGTATGTACGCTAACATGGTGTCGGCGTCGGACACCTCAAACGGGTCTGATTCACAATTGTCGGAGTAGCCGGGCTCAACAAACATTTTCTCAACGTTGCCGTCGTTAACTAGCATAGAGTAACGCCAAGAGCGCATACCAAAACCTAAATTGGCTTTATCCACCAACATGCCCATCTTACGAGTGAACTCTGCATTACCGTCTCCCAGCAAACGAATATGCTGATTGCCTAGCTCTTTGCCCCACTTAAACATAACGAACGCATCATTCACTGAGATGCAAATAATGTCGTCGACACCTTGCTCACGAAAAGCCTCATAGAGCTCGTCATAGCGTGGCAGATGATTTGACGAGCAGGTAGGTGTAAAGGCGCCAGGCAGGGAAAACACAACAACTTTTTTGCCTGCAAAGAGGTCGGCTGTCGTCTTATCTTCCCAGCGGAAGGGGTTAGGGCCTTCAACAGATTCATCGCGTGCGCGCGTCTTGAAGGTTACGTTAGGAACAGATGTCACAGTCATGGATAGTGCCTCTCAAAAATGGTTAACGGACCGAGGGCGACTGTAGCAACGGAAATGAATTTAATAAAATTGAAATAAAAGAATAAATCGATCGGTTTTTTAGATGGACGCTAATCGGAGTCAGTGCGCACGGTGACGGCAAGGGAGCCATCACCGGCCTCAAATACGCTCATTTCTATAGGCCGGCAGCACACTTGGCAATCTTCAATGTAGTCAATACCAACGTCCTCTTGATTAAGGAGCACGTCAATCATCTCACCGCAATAAGGACAACCAATGGTCTGCTCTTGCAAAGCTTCATTATCCCAGGGTACCAATGCCACCCGACACTTCCCTAGGCCACTTGACGATCTGGATGCGTCAGCCCTACATCGGCACCCACTGAGCCAAAAACTAACGCCCCATCATCAATAGGCGACTCACGAAACATCTTTCGGTCTCTGCGGTAGTTTTGAGGATTGATCCACGGCTCCTCATCACCTTGCTTGGGGAAGCGGGGCAGTGCGCGCTGCATGTAACCAGCTGGAAAATCTTCGATCCATAGCCTGCGCGGCATACGGGCCGCTAATGGTTCAGGACACACCGGTGTTGCACTGGTATACCCGTGTTGCCCCATATAATTCAGCAAGCGGCACACCCAACCCGCAATCAAGTCGGCCCGTAACGTCCAGGATGCATTAACGTAGCCAAACGTTTGAACCATATTAGGAATGTTGGAGCACATCATGCCCTTGTAAGTCCACTCATCGGCAAATTCGACGGCTTTGCCGTCTAATGTGAACTCCGCGCCACCCAAAATAACCAACTCGAGACCCGTCGCGCAAACAATGACATCAGCCTCGAGATGATCACCCGACTTAAGGGTGATGCCGGTAGGTGTAATCGATTCAATGTGATCGGTTACTACGTCCGCTTTACCCGACTTGATTGCCTTAAACAAATCGTCGTCTGGGACTAGGCAGAGTCGCTGATCCCAGGGGTTATAGCTGGGGGTGAAATGCTTATCAACATCCACCACATCACCAATTTCCTTGCGCACCTTGCCCAATAAAAAGTTCTTCATGAATTGAGGGATAACGCGAGTCGACTGATAAAGCCATTGCTGCCATAACGTATTGCGCCATCGCGTCAGGTCATAGGCCATTTGCTGGGGTAGTACCCGCTTTAACCAGTTAGCCACCTTGTGCTCTGATGGCGCAGAGATCACGTACGTCGGTGACCGCTGTAGCATGGTAACCTTGGCAGCTGCTCGGGACATATTGGGCACCAACGTCATTGCTGTTGCCCCAGAGCCTATGACCACAACACGCTTGCCGCTGTAGTCATAATCTTTTGGCCAAAACTGGGGATGTATCCATTTGCCACCAAAAGACGCCTTACCCTCAAAATCAGGCTCATAGCCTTTGTCATAGCTGTAATAACCCGAGCACATAAACAGGAAATTACAGCGATAGTGGCGTATGTCACCGCCGGACACCTCGACAGCGAGGTACCACTGTGACTCAGTACTGTGCCAATCCGCGGCAATTACCCGCTGCTGGAATCGAATATGTTCACGCACCCGATACTCATCAGCCGTCTTGTTTACGTATTCCAGGATACTGGGCCCATCGGCGATAGCCTTGTCAGACTCCCAGGGTTTGAAGTCGTAACCCAAAGTATGCATGTCGCTATCGGATCGAACTCCCGGATAACGGAATAAATCCCATGTACCACCCACTGCCTCACGTCGCTCAAGCAGCATAAAACTGCGGTCAGGACATTCGCGCTGAAGGCGAACACCGGCGCCAATACCCGATAGCCCGGCACCAACAATGATCACGTCGACATATTCACTGTCTTCATTTGCCAATTGACCATGCTCACCGTTGTTCATGCCGCCCTCCATTATGGGTTACGTAGAAGGTTAGTTCTGGTCGCGACCCTTGCCTGCAGCAATTCGCAAGCGTAACGCGTTAAGTTTAATAAAGCCCTCGGCGTCTTTCTGATTATAAGCACCGGCATCTTCCTCAAAGGTAGCAACACTCTCGTCAAATAATGAATCGTCAGATCGACGACCGGTAACAATAACATTGCCTTTATAGAGCTTCAGGCGCACATCACCGTTAACAAAGTGCTGGGTATCGTCTATAGCGGCCTGCAGCATACGCCGCTCAGGAGACCACCAATAACCATTGTAAATAAGTTTGGCGTAGCGCGGCATGAGTTCATCTTTTAAATGCGCCGCTTCTCGATCAAGGGTGAGTGACTCAATAGCTCGGTGAGCACGCAACATAATGGTACCCCCTGGCGTCTCGTAACAACCTCGCGATTTCATCCCCACGTAACGGTTTTCCACCAAATCGGCACGACCAATACCGTGCGCACCGCCACGCTTGTTCAGGGTCTCCAGCACAGTGGCAGGGCTCATTATCTCGCCATTAATGGCAACGATATCTCCACGACGGTAAGTCAACGTCAGTTCTTCAGCGTGATTGGGGGCCGCCTCCGGACTGACACTCCAGCGCCACATATCGTCCTCTGCTTCGAGCCACGGATCTTCTAGAATGCCGCCTTCATAAGAGATGTGCAGCAAGTTGGCATCCATTGAATAAGGCGACTTTTTCTTTGCATTCGCAAAATCCACAGGAATGTCGCGCTCGGCGCAATAAGCCATTAGCGATTCACGGGAGTTAAGCTCCCATTCGCGCCACGGCGCAATCACCTGAATGCCCGGCTTGAGCGCATACGCCCCCAACTCAAAGCGAATTTGATCGTTACCCTTACCCGTTGCACCGTGCGAGATGGCATCCGCTCCGGTTTCATTTGCAATCTCAACCAAGCGTTTGGCGATCAGTGGGCGAGCAATAGACGTACCTAGTAAGTACTCACCTTCATAAATTGTGTTCGCTCGGAACATAGGAAAAACAAAATCGCGGACAAACTCTTCGCGCAGATCATCAATGTAGATTTCTTTAACGCCCAGCGCCTCAGCCTTGGCTCTGGCGGGCTCAACTTCTTCGCCTTGACCAATATCCGCGGTGAAAGTCACCACCTCACAAGCGTAGGTATCTTGTAACCAGCGCACGATGACTGACGTATCGAGACCTCCCGAGTAGGCAAGCACGACTTTTTTAATTGATGACATAACAGAAAAACCTGGCGAGTTAATGACAATATTGCAGAAAGCGGCAAGTTTACGCCGACAAAAGCGTATTGCACAGCGCTGCCCTGCTAAACTATTGCCAAGCAGCACTGATATTTGCGCCTCAGGAACAGCGTTATGGAAAGCCTAACTATCACCCGCCCCGACGACTGGCACATTCATTTGCGGGATGGGGCCGCGCTAGAGCGTACTGTTAACGACGTAGCGCGATGGGCGCACCGGGCAGTTGTGATGCCCAATCTCGTGCCACCGATTAAAGCCGTGGCCGACGCCGAATCCTATCGCGAACGCATCTTAACGGTGCTCCACGAAAACACAGGTGATTTTGAGCCACTGATGACTCTGTATCTCACCAATGAAACGTCGCCAGATGAGATTGAAAGCGCTGCCAAATCGCCGCATGTGCACGCCGTAAAACTCTACCCGGCGGGGGCTACCACCAATTCGGCCGCCGGCGTTAATAATCTCGAAGCCCTTTATCCTACGTTAGCTGCCATGGAGAAGTTCGATGTTCCGTTGCTGGTACACGGCGAGGTCACCGAGCCCGAAATCGATATCTTTGACCGTGAAAAACAGTTTATCGACTTACACTTAGCGCCACTTGTCCAGCACTTCCCTCGCTTACGGGTGGTGTTTGAACATATCACTACAGCCGATGCCGTCGATTTTGTCACGGACGCCCGAGAGAGAGTTGCGGCAACCATCACACCGCAACACCTACTGTACAACCGCAACGACATGCTGGTGGGTGGCATTCGACCCCACTATTTCTGCCTGCCCATCTTAAAACGTAACATTCATCAAACCGCGCTACGCAAGGCAGCCACGTCGGGGAATCCGCGATTTTTCTTGGGTACCGATTCAGCTCCACATGCTCAGCAGGCTAAAGAGTCATCCTGTGGCTGTGCGGGTTGCTACAGTGGCAACGCCGCACTTGAGATGTACGCAGAGGTATTTGAGGAAGAACATGCTCTGGAGAGACTGGAGGGCTTTGCCAGTTTCTATGGCGCCGATTTTTATGGGCTAGCGCGCAATACCCAGACCATCACGCTGGTTAAGCAACCTATGACTATTCCCGACTCTTTGTCGCTGGGATCAGACCCACTCATACCACTTCGCGCTGGCGAAACCCTGCGCTGGCAGATTGCATCGTGACCGAGCCACACAAACAGTTAATGCGCCAGCGATTTCGCGGATTTCTACCCGTGGTTATCGATATCGAGACAGGGGGATTCAATGCTCAAACCGACGCTCTTCTCGAGATAGCGGCAACGGCACTCACCATCGACGAAGCCGGACTACTCATCCCATCGGACACAATAAACTTTAATGTTGACCCCTTTGAAGGCGCCAATTTAGAGCCCTCTGCCCTAGAGTTCACTGGCATAGATCCGGATAACCCACTTCGAGACGCGGTGCCCGAGGCCATTGCGTTAGGAGATGTATTCTCGATGGTGCGCAAAGAGGTGCGTGAGCATGGCTGCAACCGCGCCGTGATAGTGGCTCATAATGCGCACTTTGATGCGGGGTTTGTTAACGCAGCGGCCGTGCGCTGCGACATAAAACGCAACCCATTTCACCCTTTTTCCTACTTTGACACGGCCACATTAGCTGGTCTCGCCTACGGCCACACGGTACTGGCCCAAGCATGCAAACGAGCAGGAATCGACTTCAGCAATAGCGAAGCGCACTCGGCGGCCTACGACTGTGAGCGAACCGCCGAGCTGTTTTGCACCATCGTCAACCGCTGGCAGGCGCTTGGCGGTTGGGAGTGGCCGGCAACCGCTGAGGACCCCGAATAACACCTCCGGGTGTAGCACCTTGGTAAACACCGTCGCGGTACGTCACAACACCGGATTTTATGGTTGCTCGATACCCCTCGGCGCGTTGTAGCAGTCGCTTACCCCCGGCGGGCAAATCACGGGCAACCCAGGGCTGACCCAACTTTATGGCCGGTAAATCAATGATATTAAGGTCAGCCAAATAACCCTCCGCCAAAATACCTCGATCGTTCAGCCCATAGAGTTCAGCGGTATCTTTACACTGGCGTTTAATTGCCTCTGCCAAATCAAGTCGGCCATGATTGCGGTCGCGCACCCAGTGTTCCAGCATAAAAGTAGGCGCCGCCGCGTCACAGATAGTTCCACAGTGAGCCCCACCGTCAGACAAGGAATTCACACAGTCATTGGCCCGCAAAATGGGCTCCAGAAAATCCAGATTACCGTCGGCATAATTTAGAATAGGGAAGTAGATGAACGCTGAACCCGCATTGCCCATCAAGAAATCATACGCATATTCGGCGGGATCCCTTCCCGCCTTTGCGGCTAGCGCCGCGATAGATTCCTCTGCCGTTGGCTCGTAATTGAATCCATCATTCATGGCATATTGCATATGAAATGCTGACGCCATCAAGTCAGCAAGGAGCTGGATATCCCCATACATTTGCAGGTTATCTTCGCTGAGGAGCTGCGCTTTAAACCCAGGGTCTTGCAGTTTGGCGTATTGTACATCCCAAGGCTCGTCTTTAATCGCCTGCCAGCTTGGCTTGGTGTAAAAGGGATGAAAACTCGCCTGCCAGCCCAGCACTAAACCGGTACCACGCATCGATATTTGCGCAATGATGTTCGCCCCTTTGGCATTCTCCTTGCGCATTGCGGCGATTTGGTCTTCAAAAGGCATCGACTTCATGGGTGACTGCAGCGCCGTGAATGTGACGGGCAACCCGGTCTCTCGACTCAATTCGCCCATCCACTCAAATTCATTCCATTCAGGTTCAAGGTCACTCGCCATCTCGAAAACACCATAGCCGACACGGCCCATGGCCCTACCGATGCCAATCAGCTCTTCTTTGGTTGCTGTGGTTCCCGGTACGAGTTCGCCATCAACGGATTTATGCAACACCGTTCGAGAGGTTGAGAAACCCAAAGCACCAGCCCGCAGGCCCTCTTCAACGATAGCCGACATACGCGCAATGTCGGTCTCGGTTGGCGGCTCGTTTCGTGCGCCGCGGTCTCCCATCACATACGCTCTAACCGCGCCATGCGGGACCTGCGTAGCCACGTCTACGGTACGAGGCAACGCTTCCAACGCGTTTATATACTCAGGAAATGACTCCCAGTTCCATGGCATACCCTCTGACAGCGCAGATCCAGGGATATCCTCTACACCCTCCATCAAGCCTATTAACCAGTCGTGCCGATTAGGAGCAGCCGGCGCGAAACCAACACCGCAGTTACCCATCACCACGGTTGTTACGCCATGCCATGAAGATGGCGCCATTTCCTGATCCCAGGTGGCCTGTCCATCGTAGTGCGTGTGAATATCCACAAACCCAGGAGTGACAAAGCAGCCCGTCGCGTCCACCGTTTGGATGGCATCGCCCAAGCCCACACCTATGGCCGCAATTTTATCGCCCATAATGGCCACATCAGCGACAAACGGTTCTCCGCCGTTGCCATCAACTACCGTGCCACCACGAATCAGCAAATCGTACATCTCACTCGCTCCCTGTTCTTGCCCTTCAATAAAGTCCTCCTTGCACGCTAGGCCAAAAGCGACAAACGATCAATCCTCGCCACTAATTTGATTGAGCAAAATGTCGAGTTCGCGCACCAATATGTCGATAGAGTCAGCGCCCAGCAGTTCATACTTGATGGACTCATCAAAGGGTAAAAGCTGTATTAGCGTAAAGGCCACCTGCCAAGCATTGCTGTAATCCACTGTTAAATTGAGCCGCTCTACATGTGGGTGAGCCTCTAGACTACGTAGCACTGCAGTCAGCGATTCCCAGCTTTCAAGCATGGGCGTGCTCGTAAGTGACGGGCCCATCTCAACCTGTGCCCGAACGAGACCATCGCTTTCGCGCCAGACTTCTCCGATATGAAAACGTTCGTCCCCTTGTATGGTGATACCCAATAAGCCATTGGGTAGTTGATCAAAGTCAACAATGCGCGCATAGGTGCCGTAGTCGCCAAGGTCAGGGGTATCGATACCTGTTCCGGCAACTTCCACACCTCTGCGCAGCCATACCACGCCAAAGCCAGTACCATGCTTCATGCAATTCGCCACAAGATCGAGATAACGCTGCTCAAATATTTGCAGCGGCATAAGACCATAGGGCATCAGCGTGCTGGACAGAGGAAATAGTGGGATATCAATCATGGACTCTCCGGTAAACTCGCAATTTCCAGCGCAGACAACATCACAAGGGCCTGCTCGCGGGTGTCGCCGCAGCAATCGTATTCAGGCATAAACCGAATGCAAACCGCGGGTCGCCTGGGATCGTTAAAGATGGCACAGCGAAAATCGTTGGTTAAGTGCACGCAACGCACATTGGCCGGCTTACCCTCGGGCATGCCCCAAAAACCCTCGCGAATGGAGGGGGCTATGCAACACGCACCGCAGCCTTCACGACATTGCATGATTGCCTAAGCGCCGCTCCCCAACGGCTTAAACAACAAAAGCAGTTTTGGTAGCAGTAACAGAGCACCAGCAACTGCCGCAGTCATAGCGGCAACGGTAAGTGCGCCAAAATAGAGACTGGGCGTGAAATTTGAAAACATTAACAGCGAAAAACCCACAATCACTGTAACCGTCGTGTAGTACATAGCGCGCCCAATACTGGCATGGCTACGATGCATGGCCGCGTGATAATTCTGGTCCTTGTCAAACTCAACCCGAAAACGATGAATGTAGTGAATGCAGTCATCGACACCAATACCAACCACAATAGCCGCGATAGTGATAGTCATGATATCGAGAGGGATGCCCAAAAGCCCCATGATACCCAGCACCATGGCGGCAGCCAGTATATTTGGGGCCAGAGCCAACAGCGCCAACGCCAAGGAACGAAACAGCACCCAGAACATTAGCCCAATGGCAATGAACACAGCACCGAGGGTGAGAATTTGGGATGCAAATAAACTCTGCAATACATTGTTGTAGAGTACCAATAAAGAGGTGAACTGTACCTGCTCAGGCGCAACCTCAAGCTCGCGTATCAGCGTTGCTTTTAAGTCTTTTAAGAACGCGTCGCGACGCAAACTCTCACTGGTCTCCATAGCCCTAACCGAGATGCGCGCCTCCTCATGCTCGGCAGAGAAGTATGGGAGCACTAATGTCTTGTTCACATCATCGGGCATGCTGTTTTGCACAAGAGCCATCTCAACGGCGCCCAAAGTCGAACCATACAGTCCATCCATAACTTCAAAAGCCGTGGACAACGACAGAACCTTGCCGGTTTCTGGTCTGGCTTCGATAATTGCGTGAGCCTTGTCCAAAAGCGCGCGCCCCTGAACTGTGAACCAAAAACTAGGCGCTGCAGTGGAACCGGCGCCGAATGGATCCTCACTGCCGAAAAGATCGTCGGCAAACGGGTCATCGCCAAACGGATCGTCGCCGAAACCCGGATCATCCGCGCTAACTCCAACAGCAAAGGCCGTGTCGGTAGATGTGACTTCTTCAGCGGCCGAGTCCAACGCCATGGGACCTGGGTCTACGGTAGTGCGTAGGTGACTGGGCGGATACAACACCACATCCAAGGGAATCGTGCCGCCAAGGCGTGCATCGAGAAGTTCCATACCCTGATAAATTTCAGTACTTGGTTTGAAATAGTCGATAAATCGATTTTCGACCTCTAGCCGAGTAATGCCCCAACCTGCCAGTATTACAAATAACAGCGCCACAGCCAGTACCAAACCACCAAAATGCTCAACGTGATTGGCAAGGTGTCGAGTGAAGGCTGGATCGGGGGCGAGGCGCACCCTACGCTCGGGCTCAGGCATGAGAGCCATTGCGGCGGGCATAAAGGTAAAGGTCACCGCAAAACCAACTACAATCCCTACAGTCATCATCATGCCAAAGTCGATAACTGGCTGGATTCCCGCTACGAGTAATGACCCAAACGCTACAATGGTGGTCGCCGCTGTATAAAGACAGGGCACTAGCATGAGTCGTGCAGCTTGAGCCGCTCGTTCAGTGCGGAGCCAATCGGGCTGAAGGTGCTCCAACTCTCGATACCGAACCACCAAGTGTACTGACAAAGACAATGTGACAATGAGTAGCACGGCCACAAAGTTGGACGAAATGACTGTCATGCGCCAATCCAAACAGGCGAGCAATCCCAGCATCAGGAGCGCCGTGGCCAAACAGTTAGCAACAGGGGCAACAACCCAGCGCCAATCCCTAAAGATAATCGCCAATATCAGTAGCATGATACCCACAATGGCGGAGCCAAAAGTGACTAAATCAGATTCAACAAACGCCAGCATGTCCGCCGCAATCATGGGCACACCGCCAACAAAAATCTGCGCATACGGTTGGAATCGATCTGCGATCGCCCGCACGTCAGCAACCAATGTACGACGCAGCTCCGTTTCTTCTGCAAGCAGGCGATCGTAGCGCTCCTCAACCACCGCAAGACGCTGTACCTCGGCCTCACTCAGCGACGCTCGAGCCATCATTTGACGCAACCGCTCACGCTCATCGAGCAGAGCTTGCAGCTCACTATTGGTTTCTAAACTCACCTGGATCGCGCTGACGTCGCCCGCCTCACCCACTAAGAGATTCTTGTACACCGGGCTGGTGGTTAGCTCTTTCATGGCGAGAGCACGATCAACCTGTGGATCGGCAAGTGTCGGTAAGGCGTCGGCCCGGGCCAAGTCTGTTAGCGACAGCGGCGGACTCTCCAACAAAGGCACGTCGAGTAAGCTGGTTACCGACACCACGCCCGGCACAGCTCGCAGTTCATTGACCATGGCTGCAAGCGGCTCAAGCGAGTCAGGATGCAACAAGGGCCCTGCTGGGGACCAGGTCAGCACCAGAAACTCATTGGCGGCATAGTGGCTGCTGACCTCTCTAAAGTACGCTAGATCAGGGTCACCTTGCAGCAACAACGAGTCCGAGGAAGCGTCGAGTTTGATCTGGTCAAGCTGGCTGACCGCCAACAAAACTAAAATTAAGACGCTTGCCAATACAGCAGCCGGCTTGGCAACCACTGCACGCCAAAACTGTTCGTTCATAGTGAATTCCGCCTCGGTTGAACTACTCGGCCAGTCGCCGTAAAAGCAACTCATGGAGACCGCCGAACCCGCCATTACTCATGATGACGATACTGTCGCCAGGTTTTGCCGTGGTGGCCACAGCGTCAACTAACTGCGTTATATCAGCGTGCAGTGATGCAGGCACCAAACTTCGCGCAACGACTTCCTCGAGTTTACCGCTCTGATCCGATGGCTGGTACCAAAAAACATAATCAGCGCTCTGTGTCGACTGCGGCAAGAGGTCTGCGTGAACGCCCGCGCGCATAGAATTAGATCGAGGCTCGATAACTGCGATAACGCGACCGCGCCGATGCTCACGCCGGGCCATCGTTTCCAACGTGTGGCTTATCGCCGTGGGATGGTGCGCAAAATCATCAAATACCGCAACACCGCCAGGCGTGCCCCGCAACTCTAAACGCCGCTTGACGCCTTTAAATGAGCGCAAACCATCGGCAATAACCGCGAGCGGCAAGCCCACGTGGTGTGCTGCTGCCGCTGCTGCACAGGCGTTAGCTAAATTGTGTTCTCCTAGCATCGCCCATTCGATAGTTTCGGTATTGCCCGCTGGGTCGCGTAATAGAAACCGCTCTCCCGCCGCACTCAGTGCCCTCACTTGCCAATCTGAAGCTAGGTCACTGTTAACCGCTATGGTTTGCAGCGGCGTCCAGCAACCCGCTGCGATGACCCGGTCTAACGCTGCATTGTCGGCAGGCCTGATTAACAGCCCAGTCGACGGCACACAGCGCACAAGGTGGTGAAACTGACGCTCAATGGCGGCCAAATCGGGAAAGATATCCGCGTGATCAAATTCTAAATTCCCAAGCACCAAGGTGCGTGGACGGTAATGCAAAAACTTCGAACGTTTATCGAAGAACGCCGTGTCGTACTCGTCAGCTTCGATAACAAAAAAGTCGCTCTCTCCCGCGCGGGCAGATTGTCCAAAATTAAGCGGCACGCCACCCACCAAGAAACCGGGGTTCATGCCCGCATACTCAAGGAGCCAAGCCAAGATGCTCGTCGTCGTGGTTTTGCCATGCGTACCAGAGACGGCCAATACCCATTTGCCACGCAACAGCTGCTCGCCCAACCACTGCGGTCCTGACACATAGGGCAAGCCTTTATCCAGCATCGCCTCGATCGCGGGATTACCCCGACTCATCGCATTGCCAACCACCACCACATCTGGGGCGGGGTCGAGCTGCGCTGGTGCATAGCCCTCTATCATGTCAATACCTGAGGCAGCTAGCTGAGTGCTCATAGGGGGATAGATGTTTGCGTCCGACCCTGTGACACGATATCCCATCGCTTTCGCTAGTTGAGCGATACCACCCATAAAAGTGCCACAGATACCCAGAATATGAATGTGCTTTGACAAATCCTCTTCTCCACCATGCGTCTTTGACGCTACGCTCTCATTTGCGTTATGCCGCCGACCAGTCTACCTTGTACGTTGACCATCTACGAAACCAAGTCTACATTTTCATGCCAAAAGCCAACGCCTTTTACGCCCAATCTGGGGGCGTCACGCCGGTCATCAACGCCTCTGCTTGTGGCGTTATCGAAACCGCAGCAAAACATAAATCGCTGATAGGAAAAGTTCTCGCTGGTCGCAACGGTATCGTTGGCGCCTTGCGCGAAGACCTCATTGACACCAGCAAAGAGAGCAAGAAAAACATTCGCGGGCTCATGACAACGCCATCGGGTGCTTTTGGCTCTTGTCGATACAAGCTCCGGAGCCTCGAGGAAAATCGAGCTGAATACGAGCGCTTGATTGAGGTTTTCAGAGCGCACAACATTCGCTACTTTTTTTACAACGGCGGCGGCGATTCGGCGGATACCTGTCTGAAAGTCTCTCAGTTATCCAAGGCTATGAATTACCCACTGCAGGCAATTCACGTACCAAAGACTATCGACAACGACCTTCCTTTTACAGACAACTGTCCGGGATTTGGCTCGGTTGCCAAATACATTGCCGTTTCTACTCGCGAAGCCGCACTTGATATCCGGTCAATGTGCAACACCTCGACCAAGGTTTTCATTCTGGAGGTTATGGGTCGGCATGCGGGTTGGATTGCTGGCGCAGCCGGCCTTGCTGCAAAGGAAGCACGCGATGCGCCCCATGTTATTCTGTTCCCCGAGGTGGCTTTTGACCAAAAACGATTCTTAGCCAAGGTACAGCAAACCGTGAAACGCGAAGGTTACTGCGTAATTGTGGCGTCTGAAGGCGTGCAAACAGCCGACGGTAAATTTCTGAGCGACAGTGGTACTCGCGATGCCTTTGGTCACGCACAGCTCGGCGGGGTTGCGCCCCTGTTGGCGACCATGGTGGGTCGCGAGCTTGGCTACAAATATCACTGGGCAGTGGCTGATTATCTACAACGTGCGGCGCGCCACATTGCCAGCCAAACGGATGTTGATCAAGCCTATGCTGTGGGCGCAGCCGCGGTAGAGATGGCCGTCGCCGGCAAAAATGCTTTGATGCCCACCATTATCCGAGCCAAAGGTGAGCGCTATCGGTGGAGCATTGGTGAAGCGCCCCTCAACAAGGTGGCTAACAGCGAAAAGAAAATGCCAAAAAGCTTTATCTCCAGGGATGGCTTCGGCATCACCGCCCAAGGCCGGCGTTACTTTGAACCACTTATCATGGGTGAGGCTTATCCGCCCTACAAGCAGGGGCTGCCCGCCTATACCACCCTTCGGAATATACCGGTACCTAAAAAATTGGACGCCCATTTCGACGTCTAACGCTCGAGATCGACCCGAGTGCGGCGTCTACGATCACTACCCGTGCTATAGGCGCTACGCGCAGAGTCGCGTATCATGCGCGTCTCTTATTTGGCGCCTATTCGGCAGCAAAATATAACGCACCTCCAAACAGCGGTGCCGGCTTGCGCCTAACACCTAACTATTTCTACCCAAGAGGAGCAGCAAAATGTATCAAGACGGCGAATTTTCCGCATATCGACGCCACCCATGGCATGGTCTAGAGGCCGTTCCGAAAGATGCCGCGGAGGGTATCGTGCAAGCCTATATCGAAATGCTGCCATCAGACACCGTCAAATATGAGCTCGATAAAGACACCGGGTTTTTGATGGTTGATCGACCTCAGCGCACCACAGCAACACCTCCAGCGTTATACGGGTTCATCCCACGAACCTATTGTGCCGAAGAGGTCGCTAAGCGCTGCGAACATGCCGACGAGGCAGACGGCGATCCTTTAGATATTTGCATATATTCTGAACGTCTTATTACGCGCGCAGATATTCTACTCAATGCGCGTGTCGTCGGTGGTATCCAGATGATTGATGATGGCGAAGCAGACGACAAGATCATTGCTGTGTTGGACGGCGATAACATTTGGGGTGGCGTCCAAGATATTGCCGACCTTCCACCCATTAAGACGGAACGCCTGCAGCATTACTTCTCAACTTACAAAATGGTCCCGGGTAAAAATATCGATATCCGCGTCGATACCGTTTACGGCCGCGACGAGGCGCTCAAAGTTATTGAAGCCGCGCGCAAGGACTACGATAACCACTATGGACACCTTCACGGTTAAGTCCCGCCAACGAACGGGAAAGCATTGTATTCCAAGGCCCCTCGTGGGCCTTTTTCTTGGCAGTGTCTACAACAGCTCGTCGACGACTTTAAATCGAGCCAAAATGCCCTCGATGTCTGCTTCCAGCGCCGCCAATAACGCTACCGGAGCGTTGATACCCCAGCGTTTTGCTACTTCCCCCCCACGCCATAATGGTAACAAGTTGCCGGGCGACTGCAGCGCTGATAAGCCCCTTGCACCCTCTCTGTAACTCAGATGCCACGCCTCTGGGGCCACGCCACCGTCATCACTCACGAAGGGCCGAAAAAAACCTTCGGCATCATCTGCCGCAATGCGCTCGTCGAGCCATTGGGACATGGCCGAAAACACGCCACCCGCTGCATACTCCTCTCCCGTGAGCTTTAGCTGATAGTCAGCGCCCACAGCTGCAGGATCCCATACGTCGACATCGGTACCCCAGTGGTGACGTGAAACGCCGGGCAAGGCTGAGAAGCGTAAGATCGCTGTCAATAGCTGCTTATCGCTGAGACCCCTCCGTTGCACAATATGGCCGTTGTCATCAAGGATCACCCGTTCACCCGCTGCTTTAGCGTTAAAAATGGCCAGTTGGCGTTGATAGTTCCGATAACCCGAGGCTACTCGTAACTCAAAGCCAGCCTTGCTTGCACGCTGGCGTAAGCGCTTTAACGCGCGACCTGCGTCGGACAACAACAAACCATCGGGACCAAAATCAGCTAGCTGGGAAGCATCCAAGCCCAAGGCTCTATGCAAACCAGCGTGCACATGCGCTTTCATTCAGGGCAACCTATACCGTGTCGTTCAGACCAATGACCGGAAGCATACCGCTGACAGATATATTTTGCGGCGTTATACGGGTGGCTACAGCATATACTTCTACGCCGGCACGAACGGCTTCACTTAGCGCACGAGCATATCTCGGATCAATTTGGCTAGCTGGCTCTACGCGATCAATACCTGCATGTAGGGCACAAAATACCATAGCGCCACGCTGACCGCCGGCAACAACGTCTACGAGCTCATCAACGTGGCGCCGCGCTCGATCGCTAACCGCGTCTGGGAATTGGCCCAGACCTCCTCCGACATGCATGGTGACCGCTTTAACCTCTAAATACAGCTGCTCGTTATCTCGCGTGAGCAGAAAGTCAGCACGCGATCCACTGCCGTATTTAACCTCTGATTGAGTGGTGTCAAAGCGTCCTATGACGGATAACTTGTCGTTAGCTATCGCTTCTGCAACCAGCTTATTGGCGCGAGCAGAATGCACACAAATCACCCCACTGGGCGACTCCACGAGCTCCAACGTATAACGCAGTTTACGTTTGGGATTGTCACTTTCCGATACCCACACGCGCCACCCTGGTGTGGCACAACCCGTCATAGCGCCGGTGTTTGGGCAGTGGGCGGTAATCTCGTCGCCATTTGCTAATCGAATGTCCGCAAAAAAGCGCTTGTATCGCTTGATAAGCGTACCCGCCTGCAGTGCTGGCAACTTCATAACACCTCCTTTGGTGGTCCATTGTCGCGTAAACTCAGGCCGCTGGCGAATACGCAAAAGAATGCTGGCACGATATCCGCTTATCTGGTAGCTTCCTTCGCCCGAAAATGGCAGCGGTACGCCACTCCATCCGACAGAGCTCATTCAGAGCACGGTTAGCAGGAAAAACGTCATGCCGACAAAGAAACCAGCGAAAGCGCCCGCAAAAAAAACTGCGACGAAAAAGCCAGCGACGGCGAAAGCCGCAGCTAAAAAAGCACCCGCAAAAAAAGCAGCGGTGAAGAAAGCACCTGCGAAGAAAGCAACTGCGAAGAAAGCAACTGCGAAGAAAGCACCTGCGAAGAAAGCACCTGCGAAGAAAGCAACTGCGAAGAAAGCACCTGCGAAGAAAGCAACTGCGAAGAAAGCACCTGCGAAGAAAGCACCTGCGAAGAAAGCATCTGCGAAGAAAGCACCTGCGAAAACCGCAGCCAAAAAGCCCGCAGCTACTAAAGCGCCAGCAAAGAAAGCAGCGGTTAAAAAAGCGCCCGCGAAAAAGTCCGCGTCGACGAAAGCCGTTACTAAACAAACGCCGGCGAAAAAGCCCGCAGCTACCAAAGCGCCAGCAAAGAAAGCAGCGGTGAAAAAAGCGCCAGCAAAGAAAGCAGCGGTGAAAAAAGCGCCCGCGAAAAAGTCCGCGTCGACGAAAGCCGTTACTAAACAAACGCCGGCGAAAAAAGCATCGGCCAGACAACCAACAACCAACAAGGCACCAGCGGTAAACGTGACAACCGAAATCTCCAGCACTAAGAAGGCGCCTGCTAAGGCTAAGAAAGCACCGGCGAAAGCCAGTCCAAGCAAGCAAGCGTCGACCAAAAAAGCGCCAACTAAAAAAGCTGGCACAACTACTCCAAGCAATGTTGCAAGGGCCGTCGGTGAATTACAGCGATTTGACGATTTCAAGCCTTACAAGCCGAGTCGCGGCGAGTCATACATGAACGACGAACAGTTGGAACATTTCCGTCAGTTGCTTCTTAGCTGGCGAGTTGAGCTGGTTGACGAAGTACGGGGAACCGTCAACCACATGCGCGACGAGGCAGCCAACTTTCCTGACCCAGCTGATCGCGCCACGCAAGAAGAGGAATTCAGTCTTGAGTTACGAACTCGGGATCGCGAACGCAAGCTAATCAAAAAAATCGACAGGACGCTTGAACGCATTCAAGAGGACGACTACGGCTACTGCGATGCCTGTGGTATCGAAATTGGTATTCAGCGACTAGAAGCCCGTCCGACTGCGACCTTGTGTATTGATTGCAAGACCCTAGCTGAGATCAAAGAAAAGCAGGAATTAGGCTGATAGCCGGAACAGCTTTGCTCCAAAGGATACACCCAAACAAGCCCGGTGGCCGTCAATACACCGGGCGTTTTGCACCTTCGCCGACCGGCCCCCTGCATGCCGGATCACTTGTAGCTGCACTCGCAAGCTACCTCGATGCCCGCGCTCATCATGGTAAATGGCTAGTGCGCCTTGACGATATTGATCCGCCGCGGCAACAGGCGGGCGCTATTGAGTCCATTATCCACTGTCTCATGAAGCATGGGCTCGAACCCGACGAGGTTGACTATCAAAGTCGCCACACAACGCTTTACGAGCACGCACTCGCTCGTTTAGATCAGCGTGGCTTACTATTTCGATGCACGTGTACGCGTGCGACGCTCGGGCCCAATGGGGTTTGCATCCGAGATTGCCAACAGTCAACCCAACAAAACAGCCTGGCTACGAGTCTTCGAGTCAAGGTATCACCCGGCACCAAAATCGCCTTCGATGATCTGATTCACGGCTATCAAAGTTGTGCGCTCTTCGCGCAGCAGACGAACTTCATTGTTAAGCGTCGTGACGGGCTCTACGCGTATCAACTTGCTAGCGCTTGTGACGATGGCGATAGCAAGATCACGCATGTGATCCGCGGAGTCGATCTGTTGGATTCCACGTTTAAACACATTCATTTGCAGCAGGCACTGGGCCTAAAAACACCTCAATATGGCCATTTGCCATTGGTATACGGCACAGATGGTTCTAAGCTGAGCAAGCAAACAGGCGCCAAAGCGCTGGATAACCGCTATCCTGAGGCCAACTTAGCACGTGCTGCCGCCGTGCTTGGCCTACCACCGTCGCCCAAATCGATACGCAATGTCAGCCAGCAGCTTACGTGGCTCACGTCACAATGGCGCTACGATCGGGTAACAAGGTAACACTTTTAACCATTTTGTTACCGGCCGAGTTGCTATAAAGTAACCACATCGCTATTGGGAGTTGAGTTTATGCCCCACGTCTTGCTCGTAGATGACGAGCCATCGCAGCGCCTTTCGTTGCGCAAAGTTCTTGAATCGCAGGGCATCAAAGTGGCCGAAGCGGAGAGCGTCGGCGCGGCAGACGAGTCATATGATCTGCTCAACTTTGACTTAGTCATCACTGAGCTGCGCTTGCCGGGTGAAGCTGGCAGTGAGCTAATCCGCCTAGCACACCCGGTTCCAGTGGTAGTGATGACTAACTATGCGAGCCTGCGCTCTGCGGTAGACGCGATGAAGCAGGGCGCCGTGGATTATCTTGCCAAGCCCTGTGCGCCGGAAGATTTGCTCTCTGTTGTTTCCGAGGCACTGGCCTCTCACCCGACTTTCAAGCCGAGTAATGACGAAAACCCCGCAACCGGTGAGATGATGTTTGAGGGGACTTGTCCTAGTTTACGCAAGCTCTATGACAATGTTCGAAAGGTGGCCTTAACGGACTCTACCGTACTCATTCAAGGCGAAACCGGAACAGGAAAGGAACTGACTGCACGACAGGTGCATGAAGCCAGTAAACGTGCAAGCCGACGGATGATCGCGGTAAATTGTGCCGCAATACCCGATTCGCTCATTGAATCCGAGCTATTCGGCTACGAAAAAGGAGCGTTTACGGGTGCAAATACCAACCGCATTGGCCTTATTGAAGCCGCTGATGGTGGAACCTTGTTTCTCGATGAAATCGGTGAATTACCCTTAGCGGCACAGGCGCGTTTGCTACGCTTTATTCAAGAGGGCGAAATTCGCCGGATCGGATCCGTAACAAGCCGGCGCGTTAACGTTAGGCTTATCTGCGCAACACATCGTGATCTTGCGCTACTAGCCCAAGAAAACGAATTCCGTCAGGATTTGTTTTATCGCATAAATGTTCTCAGACTTGAAATACCTCCACTGCGCGAACGGGGTGCAGACATCCGACAGATGGCAGAGTGGTTTGCGAGCGCTATCGCCAGGCGGTTGGAGCAGCCGCAGCGGCGCCTGAGTGAACAAGCACTTGAAGCCGTACTTCGATACCGATGGCCCGGTAATGTCCGTGAGCTAGAACACGCTATAGAACGTGGGGTAGTGATGGCAGAGGGTCGAGAGATCGAACTGACAGATTTGGGGTTGCCCCAATTAGCCCAGGAGCCGCGCAAGGTGCATGCTCAACCACAGCCACAGACCCTTGAAGTGCCGAAGGGGCCATCTCCTATTAGTGACAATGGGAACGCTGTGGATGATGAACTGTCCCTTGAAGACTATTTCCAACGGTTTGTCATTGAACACCAAGATTCTATGTCGGAGACCGAACTTGCCCACAAACTGGGCATCAGTCGAAAATGTCTCTGGGAGCGCAGACAACGTTTCGACATCCCGCGTAAAAAGACCGCCAACCGCAAACGCGCTTGAGCTCCCATTGGAACCGCTGCATCGAAACGTAACACTCGAGGTAGGAAAAAGTAACAAAAAACATGCCTAGACCCTACTTATCGGCAGGGATCGAGCCAAAAATTTCTCCAAGCCGTTGTTTTTAATTGCTTTTTCTATCGTGGCACGGTCACTGCTACAGTTTTATCAGAGCCGCAATAACAATAACTGGCCAAAAAACAATAACAAGTGTCATAACGGACCTGGGTGGGGAAGTTTACTTCCCCATGTTTCGTTTAGAGGCTCGTAAATCCAAAAAGTTCCAAGCCCCGCAATTTTATCTCCCAACTCCCCCTGTAAATTAGTAGACTGCGCCCCTCCGCATTTAATTCACTTTGGGATCTGTTTTTGAAGATCATCGAAAAAGACAGCCATGGTATTGAGCGCTCCGCCATGAGCGGTGCGGCGCTGGGCGTAGTCAAACGGCTACGTGAAGGAGGCTACGAGGCCTATATTGTTGGCGGAGCGGTGCGCGATTCACTTCTTGGTGGCCACCCAAAGGATTTTGACGTTGCCACCAACGCCACACCCGAGCAAACCAAAGCCTTGTTTCGTAGTGCTCGCATTATTGGTCGACGCTTTCAAATCGTTCATGTAAGACAGGGTCGTGAAATTATTGAGGTCACCACCTACCGAGGCCACCACGACAGTGATCAAGCGATGCCATCAAGCAGCAAGCAATCTGACAAGGGATTGCTACTTCGTGACAATGTCTATGGTTCGCTAGACGACGATGCACGGCGACGGGACTTGACTGTGAACGCCATGTACTACGATCCCGAGACCGAGACAGTGCTGGATCAGCAAAATGGGCTCGCCGATATCCAAGCGCGGCTTATAAGAATTATCGGTGACCCCGTAACGCGCTACCGCGAAGACCCTGTACGCATGCTCCGTGTGGCTCGTTTCTCGGCACGACTGCAATTTGACCTGGAATCAGACACGGCGGATGCCATTACTTTGTGTGCGCCTTTGTTGGGTGAGATTCCTGCGGCGCGTCTGTTCGACGAATTTCTGAAGCTGTTTATGTCTGGCCATGCCAAGAGTACTTTTTTACTCTTGTGCGAATTTGGCCTGTTACACCACCTCGCCCCAGAGGCGGCCTACGCCATTGATCAGTCTGAACGCTACAAAGCACTTGTCAGTGCCGCGATGGAAAGCACCGATCAGCGCGTTCGCAAAGATCGGCCAGTCACTCCGGCATTTCTGCTGGCCGCGCTACTCTGGCCAGCAGTTCAACCGCGCTTTGAAGCGCTGAAGCATGCGGGTGATCCGCCCGCTCAGGCAATGAACAGTGCAGGGCAACAGGTTACTGCTGAAACCTGTCTACACATGGCAATTCCCAAGCGATTTTCACTTCCCATGCGCGAGATATGGGAGCTCCAACCCAAGCTAGAGCGTCGGCAGCCCAAAAAGATCAATGACATGATGAGCCAACGACGTTTTAGGGCCGCTTATGACTTGGTATTGCTTCGGGAAAAAGCAGGTGAAGCGCTTGATCACTGTGGCGACTATTGGACTGAGCAACAAGCAAGCAACCCCGACATCGTTGGCACTGCGCCCCCACGGGAAGACCAAAACGCTCGACCACGACGGCCCAGACGGCGTAGACGACCATGACCACGGCTTATGTTGGGCTGGGCTCCAACATCAACGACCCAATTGAACAACTGATGCAGGCCACTCGGTTACTTGCGGCGACACCCCAAATAACCCTTACCCATTGCTCTGCAATCTATCAATCACCACCTCTGGGCCCCAAAGACCAACCGGACTTCTTTAATGCTTGCGTAGCCCTTGTAACAAGCCTCAGCAGCGATGATTTACTCAGTGCTTTACAACGCATAGAGGATTCGATGGGGCGTATTAGACATCGACACTGGGGCGAACGGTGCATCGATCTAGATTTATTGATTTTTGGTAGTGAACAGCGCAACTCAGCAACGCTGCAACTCCCTCATCCGGGCATTGCCGCGCGCGACTTTGTACTCAAGCCATTAAGAGAGCTAGTCTCAAGCGACTTTGTCGTGCCGGGCGCCGCTGATATTGATACATTAATAGCGGGCTGTGGCTCACATGGTGCACAGCGAACCCATTTTTCACTCACCTCTGGCAGCGAGCGGGAGACCTGCAGTGACAATAAGTGACCAGGCGCTGCCATTCGACCTGCGCGGCAGACAGCCACCAGCCTATATCGCCGTGGAAGGCCCTATTGGCGTGGGCAAAACCACGCTGGCAAGGCGACTGGCCGAACTTTTTAATTACGATATGTTACTCGAGGATGCCCACGAAAATCCTTTCCTCGATAGGTTCTATCAAAACAGAGCTGAAGCAGCACTGGCGACTCAATTGTTTTTTTTATTCCAGCGCGCCCAAAAGATTCAAGATATCCGTCAACAGGATATATTCGAGCCAGTACGCGTTTCCGATTTCCTCATAGAAAAAGATCCGCTATTTGCGCGTATTAACCTCGATTCCGATGAGTACGCTCTCTACGACAAGGTATACAAGCAGCTCACCATAGATGCGCCACGGCCCGATCTTGTGATTTATCTACAGGCATCTTCAGATCGACTACTCGAGCGCATTGAAAACCGCGGTATCGCGAGCGAGCGCCGCATTGACAAAAGTTACCTCGAGCAACTCAATGATGCCTATAGTGATTTTTTCCATTACTACGACGCCGCGCCTCTACTCATTGTCAATGCAAATGAAATTGATTTGTCCAAAGGCGATCGAGATTTACACCAACTGGCCGACTATTTTTTAGATATTCGCAGCGGAAGGCACTATTTCAACCCTACCTTCTTCGGGTAACCTACGCGCCCGTTTCATCCGTATGTTACCAACTGCTACAAAAAGGACCGCTTATGAGTAAGCGCGTAACTATCAGCACCCTCGACGCCATGAAGGCCGCTGGCGAAAAGTTCGTCATGATTACGGCCTACGATGCTACCTTTGCGCACCTCATCAGTGAGGCGGGAGCCGAAACAATTTTGGTCGGAGATTCCCTGGGAATGGTATTGCAAGGTCATGACACGACCATTCCCGTAACGCTGGACGATATGGTCTATCACACGGCCTGTGTATGCCGGGCGCGCCCCCACTCGCTCGTCGTTGCAGACCTTCCTTTTATGACCTATGAAACCACTGAAAAAGCGCTGGAGTCCGGGGCTGCACTCATGCAAGCCGGTGCACAAATGGTCAAGATGGAAGGCGGCATCTGGCTGAGTGACAGTATTCACAAGCTGGTGGAACGTGGCATCCCCGTGTGTGCGCACCTTGGCCTCACCCCGCAATCCGTGAACGTATTTGGCGGCTACCGTGTTCAAGGCCGTACACCCAAAGAAGCCAAGTCGATTTTGGCTGACGCCGTGGAAATTCAGGACGCCGGAGCAAGTATCTTGCTCTTGGAGTGTATTCCGGAGCATTTGGCGGCTGACATCAGCTCAAAGTTGGATATCCCAGTGATAGGCATTGGCGCAGGTGCAGGCACCGATGCGCAAGTGTTGGTATTACACGATATGCTTGGGCTCACTGAAAAACCCGCCAAGTTTGTCCAGAATTTTATGGACGGGCAACCGTCGATCCAAGCGGCATTGAAGGCATTTGTGGACGCGGTCAAGAGCGGTGACTATCCCCGCGAAGAACACGTCTATAAGTAAGTTTTTGTATTGTGATCATTGCTTCTAATTCCAAGGCACTCGCTGAGCATCTTGACGCGTTTAAGCAGCAAGGCAAACGGATTGGCTTTGTCCCCACCATGGGCAATCTCCACGACGGGCATTTGGCCTTGGTTGATCATGCCCACCGTTGTTGTGACGCCGTTGTGGTGTCTATCTTTGTAAACCCAAAGCAATTTGGACCCAACGAAGACCTTGAGGCTTATCCGCGCACACTCGAAGCCGACTTGGCACAACTCGCCGCTCGTGGGACAGCGCTGGTATTTACGCCAACCGCCGACGATATTTACCCCCACGGCGTCAATGCGCACACGACTGTCTCGGTGCCAGGGCTAACCAATGTCTTGTGCGGCGCTAGCCGACCCGGTCATTTCGACGGCGTATCTACCGTTGTATGCAAGTTGCTCTGCTTAGTAGCGCCTGATGTGGCCGTGTTTGGACAGAAGGATTTGCAACAATTACTGCTAATTACAAAGATGGCTACCGACTTAGCCATGCCGGTGAGGATTATTGGCGCACCCACAGCCCGCGCCGATGATGGCTTGGCGCTGAGCTCGCGCAACGGGTATCTGTCGGCCCAAGAACGGACCTTAGCTCCCCAGCTGTTTCAGACCTTGAGCGCTATCGGCTCGGAGATTACCAAGGGCGAGCGCAACTATGTTGCGCTCTGCAGCGAGCATAGCAAAGTGCTTTCCAACGCAGGGTTTATTGTCGACTACCTTGAGGTTCGCCGCTGCAGTGATCTGACTCATGCATCCGCTAACGACAAGCACATTGGGGTTTTTGTGGCCGCAAAACTGGGTCAAACACGGCTGATAGACAATATTCAACTCGAGCTCACGGACGCGGTGGCGCCATAAACGTGAGAGTCGCCTCGCCAAAGAACTGACTTCCACGGAAAACAACCACAAGGCGCAGGGAGTCGCCTGGGTTGGGCGCCTTTAAGATATCCAGACGCCACGCGGTAAGGTCGTCAGAAAGCGCATGAGCTACTCTGGGAGCACTGTCACCATCGGATACCAGCCCCGCCCAAACCTGCTCTAGAGGTACGTTAGCATAAAGCACGAGTCGTGCCGCTGATGTTGTACGCAGGGTCAATTCAAACTCGTTGTTCGCAAGCGTGCATACCCCCCCTCCATAACGACAACCGGATCGCTCAACCAGTGGGTAAACGCTGCCCGCGACCGGGGGCGCCGGCCTGAGCGTGCTGTCGGCCACTAACCAGCCAACACCAAACCAAGCTGACACCGCCAAGATGGGCGCCACCAATAATGCTACAACCACGTGACGATTACTCAGCATTATTACCCCCCCCATAGAAAGAAAGGGCTCTACTCCAAGTTACCGTGGCTATCAATGGTGCACATGAGCAACGCCAGACCCCAGAGGCACGCGTATGTTCTCGACAAGTTCTTGAACCCGTTGCGGCGGCGGAGCCGACAGATGACTCACAAGCCAAGCAACAATAAAGTTAAGCAGCGCACCCACCACACCAAACGCATTGGGCTCAATGCCAAAAAACCAGTTCTCTGGCAGGTGGTCTAAGTAGCGCCAATCGGCGACAAACATGATGCCTTTGTGTTGAAAGACATAGAATAGCGTCAGGCCAATGCCAACAAGCATGCCGGTGATGGCTCCTTCACGGGTTACCCGCTGCGAGAAAATCCCCATCATAAGTGCTGGAAAGATAGATGAGGCAGCGAGCCCAAAAGCCAGTGCCACGGTACCAGCAGCGAAGCCAGGCGGATGCAAACCCAAATAACCGGCACCCAAAATTGCCAAAGCCATGGCACCACGCGAGGCATTTAACTCTGTCTTCTCAGATATATTGGGAAGGAGCGTACTTTTGAGTAAATCATGAGAAATGGCTGATGAAATTGCCAACAACAACCCAGCCGCCGTTGACAAGGCAGCAGCCAAACCACCGGCAGCAACGAGCGCAATCACCCAGTTTGGCAACTGCGCAATCTCGGGATTGGCGAGCACCAAAATATCGCGATCAAGTTTAACGAGCTCATTCGTGGCTGGATCAGCGCTGTACTGAATCAGTCCGTCACTGTTTTTATCTTCAATGGCTAAGAGCCCTGTGGCCTCCCAATTTCTGAACCACGCAGGACGCTCATCGATGCGCAAGTACTCTCCCGGTGCCGGCTCTAGCGTTTGCATAATATTTAGCCTAGCCATTCCCGCAACTGCCGGAGCGGTGGTATAGAGAATCGCGATAAATACCAGCGCCCAGCCAGCAGAAGAGCGTGCGTCTTTAACTTTTGGCACGGTGAAAAATCGGATAATCACGTGTGGCAAGCCTGCTGTGCCAATCATGAGCGATGCCGTAAAGGCCACCATGTTTAGCGTGCTCAATCGCGCATGCGTGGTGTATTCCGCAAATCCCAACAACTGTACCGTTTCATCTAACTTGTCCAATAAAAAGGTGTCAGAGCCTGACAACGTACTCCCTAAGCCAAGTTGCGGAATGGGATTGCCGGTTAACTGTAAGCTAATGAATATGGCAGGTATGGTGTAGGCCAATATCAACACACAATACTGCGCTATCTGGGTGTAAGTAATGCCCTTCATACCGCCGAGCACCGCATAGAAAAATACAATGACCATGCCGGTATACAAGCCCGTCTCATAATCAGTCTCAAGAAAGCGCGAAAACGCCACGCCAATACCTTTCATTTGTCCGATGACATACGTTACCGAGCAAATAATGAGACAGATAACCGCAACAATTCTTGCCGTATCGGAGTAAAAGCGATCACCGATAAACTCCGGCACGGTGAACTTGCCGTATTTACGTAGGTATGGCGCCAAAAGCATGGCCAGAATGACATAGCCCCCAGTCCAGCCCATGAGAAAGACAGAGCCACCGTAACCCATAAAAGCAATAAGACCGGCCATCCCGATAAACGAAGCGGCAGACATCCAGTCCGCTGCTGTGGCCATGCCATTGGCCACGGGGTGCACCCCGCCACCAGCAACGTAAAATTCTTTCGTAGAGCCGGCACGGGCCCACACCGCAATGCCCAAGTACAGTGCAAAGGTGAGACCCACAACAACGTAGGTGGTAAGTGCAAGATCCATTACTCTTGCTCCTCAACACCAAATAACTTGTCGAGTTTAGCCATTGCACGCGCATAATAAAAAACCAATGCAATAAACGTGTAAATAGATCCTTGCTGTGCAAACCAAAAGCCCAATTTGTAACCACCAATCTGAACCTGGTTAAGTTGCTCGACAAACAAAATACCGCAACCATAGCTAACGGCTGCCCAAATCACCCCCAACTTGACTATTAATGCTTTATTTTTACGCCAGTAGGCGTGCGCATTGCGCTCTGAAAGCTGTGACATCGGGTACTCCACTCATAAGATTATTGTTGTCCTACGGCGTATTCTAACCGTTGAACCGATCGAAGATAGTAGCGCTCGCGAGCTTTGTTTAAGGCCGTGAAACCGATTGACGAACACGGTATTTGCCGGTGCATCAACACATGTAAAGACAGGCTGAGCACGCCATCGTTGATTATCAGCACCGCTCGTCTACTATTCAGGTTCTTAATCTCATTGTTAAAGCCGGATCTGACCTATGCCCGACAATAATATCTATCCCGTGCCTGCCAATTTCGCCGACGCGCACATCACTTCTGATACCTATACATCAATGTACCGCCAGTCCCTCGCTGATCCAGATACCTTTTGGACGGACCGCGCTCAGGAGTTTTTGACATGGGATGCGCCTTGGTCGCGACTAACAGACAATGCTATCGACGAGGGTAAAGCCAACTGGTTTGTCGATGGCAAACTCAACGTATCGGTCAACTGCATCGATCGGCATTTGCCAGCCCGCGCCAATCAGACTGCACTCATTTGGGAAGGCGACGACCCCACTCAAAGTCGTCACATAAGCTACGCTGAATTGAAAGAGCATGTGTGTCGTCTAGCCAATGTGCTACGCGACCGTGGTGTTAACAAGGGCGATAGGGTTTGTATTTATCTGCCTATGATTCCTGAGGCGGCCTACGCCATGCTTGCGTGCGCGCGTATTGGCGCTATTCATTCAGTGGTTTTTGGTGGGTTCTCACCGGAGGCGCTACAAAGCCGTATTAATGATGCCGATTGTCGTCTAATCATTACCGCAGACGCAGGCGTTCGAGGTGGTAAACACGTCCCGCTTAAAACCAATGTCGATAAAGCCCTAGCAAGCTGTCCAAACGTCGATTCCGTCGTTGTAGTGCAGCACACCGGAGCCGCGGTGCAATGGCAGGAGAATCGCGATCTCTGGTACCACGATGCCACAGCCCGTGTAGCGGCTGAGTGTGTGCCTGAGAGTATGGATGCCGAGGATCCACTGTTTATTCTTTATACATCCGGCTCAACGGGTAAGCCCAAAGGCGTGCTGCACACCACCGGAGGCTACCTATTACAGGCAGCCATGAGCTTTAAATATGTGTTCGATTACCGTGAAGGCGAAATTTGGTGGTGCACAGCCGACGTAGGCTGGATAACCGGACATACCTATATTGTTTATGGCCCCCTCGCTAATGGTGCTACTTCACTGATGTTCGAAGGTATACCCACCTATCCAGATGGCGGGCGGTTTTGGCAGGTTATCGATAAGCATCGGGTTAATCTATTCTTCACCGCGCCTACCGCGATTCGCGCGCTTCAAGCGCTGGGCGACGATGTGGTTCGACAACACTCCCGCTTAAGCCTGCGGCTTCTGGGATCGGTTGGCGAGCCTATTAATGCCGAAGCCTGGGAGTGGTATCACAAGGTCGTGGGCGATGGACGCTGCCCCATAGTCGATACCTGGTGGCAGACCGAAACCGGCGGCATCATGATCACAGCCTTACCCGGAGCGCACACATTGAAGCCGGGGTTTGCAAGCTTTCCGTTCTTTGGTGTCGAACCCGTGTTGCTCGATGAACAAGGCAATGAGCTGGTAGGAGCTGCTCAGGGCTACTTGGCCATTAAGCGCTCATGGCCTGGCCAAATCCGTACCGTATTCGGGGATCACCAGCGCATGTTAGATACCTATTTCAGCACCTACAAAGGCTATTACTTCACCGGTGATGGCGCATTGCGTGACGATGACGGCTATCTCCGAATTACCGGTCGTGTCGATGACGTACTGAATGTGTCAGGGCATCGTATGGGAACTGCAGAAATCGAGAGCGCCATCACCGAACATGAGCTTATTGCTGAAGCGGCTGTGGTTGGCTTTCCCCATGCCATTAAAGGTCAAGGTATTTATGCCTATGTCACGCCGATGGCCGGTGCCGAGCCCACAGAAACACTGCGTTCCGAACTTGTGGCCCTGTGCGTGAAGGACATTGGCCCCATTGCGAAACCCGACGTTATTCAGTGGGCCCCTGGGCTGCCCAAAACGCGTTCTGGCAAGATCATGCGGCGCATACTACGTAAGATTGCCGAGAATGACCTCGACAATTTGGGTGATACATCAACACTAGCCGACCCTTCGGTGGTGGAGCATCTGGTGGCAAACCGCCTATCCAGTTAAGCCCAAAAGGTCTCACAGTAGTAAAATAAGATCCCAATTCTCTCACCAGCTAAAGACAGCATATTCATGAAAGTAGCTTTCGCGCGGCGTCGGTCGTACCGCTATTTTTTAAGTGCGATTTTAATGGTACGTGCAAATGGTACGCCGGCCCAAACGAAATACTGCCCTACACAATGCAAATGGGTTCAGGTACGTGGGATATAACGGCAGGTTTATCGTATGTGCAAGAGCGAGAACAATTCCACTGGGGGGTTGATGCCCATCTACTTGTGCGCACCGCTGATAATAGCCGTGACTATCTACTGGGCGATCGAGGAGCATTCAATATCTGGGCGTACAGCGTCATCTGGGATGTTATTCAACCCGGCATTCAACTTTCAGCGCAGAACAGCGGTAAAATCCATGGCAGCGACCCATCCCTTCCCGGGCCGGACTCACTTGGCCGCTACCCCACTGCGGTTCTTAATCCGAATAACTATGGGGGAGATCAGGTCGATGCGACGGCCTTTGTGCGCTTTCATCCACCGAGTGCCAATTGGTATGTAGACGCTCGCTACACCCACCCCATTTACCAACACCTTAATGGACCTCAGGTCGGTCTACGCAATAGCCTTGGTGTATCGATAGGCTTTGGTTTCTAGTATTCAACACGACGGCCCATGACGGCGCCTAAGTCAGCGATAGCCACAACGTATGATGACCCCCGCTGCATAAAAAAACCGCGCTTATCGCGCGGTTTTTTAGCGAACTCCCAGAAACGATTTACTCGTCTGAAAGATCTTCCGCTTCTGGCACGTCGGTTTCGTCGGCTGTGTCACCAGCAGCTGTTTCGCTGGCTTCTTTCATAGATAGCTTAATGCGGCCACGCTGATCGACGTCAAGGACTTTCACGCGCACCGTCTGACCTTCGGCAAGGTAATCACTGACGTTTTCAACGCGCTCATCGGCGATCTGTGAGATATGAACAAGACCGTCTTTACCGGGCAGGATGGTTACAAATGCACCAAAGTCAACAATGCGTGCCACCGTGCCCTCGTAGATCTCACCTACCTCAGCTTCGGCGGTAATAGCCATAATCATATCAACCGCTTTGTCACGTGCCTGCTGATTTTGGCCGAATACCTTCACCGTTCCGTCATCGTTGATATCAACGGTCGCACCGGACTCTTCGGTAATTTGGCGAATAGTCGCGCCGCCCTTACCGATAATGTCGCGAATCTTATCCGAGTCGACTTTCATGCTGACCATACTTGGCGCATTCTCAGAGGTGATTTCTCGTGGTTTATCAAGAACAGCGTTCATCTGACCGAGGATATGTAGGCGCGCCTGTTGAGCCTGCTCAAGAGCAACCTCCATAATTTGCTCGTTAATGCCCTCGATCTTGATGTCCATTTGCAGTGCGGTAACACCGTCGGCCGTACCCGCAACTTTAAAATCCATGTCACCTAAGTGATCTTCGTCGCCTAGTATGTCGGTGAGCACGGCAAACTGATTACCTTCTTTCACCAATCCCATAGCGATACCAGCCACAGGTGCCTTAAGAGGCACACCAGCGGCCATGAGACCCAAAGAGCCTACACAAACTGACGCCATAGAACTCGAGCCATTGGATTCAGTGATTTCCGACACCACACGGATGGTGTAGGGGAACTCATCCTCACTCGGCAGTACTGCGGCAAGACCGCGACGTGCCAAGCGGCCATGACCAATTTCACGGCGACCTGTCGCACCAATACGACCCGCCTCGCCCACCGAGTAAGGTGGGAAATTGTAATGCAACATAAAGGGATCACGGCGCTCGCCTTCGAGAGCATCAATAATTTGGGCGTCGCGCGTTGAACCCAAGGTTACCGCGCCAATGGCCTGCGTTTCACCGCGCGTGAAGAGCGCTGAACCGTGTACCTTGGGCAACAGATCAACTTCACACATGATGGGACGAACCGTACGTGAATCGCGTCCATCAATACGTGGCTCACCAGCAATGATGCGCTGACGAACAATGTTTTTCTCAAGAGACTTGAAGAGATCCTTTACTTCATCGGCTGAAGGGCCGTCCTCCGTTACCAGAGCCGCAACCACAGCGTCTCTGATCTCGCCAACACGCTCGTAGCGCGCAGCTTTCTCGGTGATTCGATACGCTTCGCCCAGAGCGGTCTTAGCTTCCGCTTCGACTGCAGCCTTTAATGCCTCATTAATCGGGGCGGCTTGCCAATCCCAGCGTGGCTTACCTGCTTCCTCGACCAATTCGTTAATTGCTTTGATGACCGTTTGCATCTCTTGGTGGGCGTAAAGCACCGCACCCAACATTTGGTCCTCGGTTAGTTCTTTCGCCTCGGACTCAACCATCAGCACAGCGTCTGAGGTACCGGCAACAACCATATCTAATGCGCTCGTCGCTAACTGGCTATAGCTAGGGTTGAGCATGTAGCCGTGCTCGGGTGTAAAGCCTACCCGGGCGCCACCAATAGGGCCATTGAACGGGCAGCCCGAGATAGCTAGTGCCGCCGAGGTGCCAATCATGGCTGGAATGTCCGGGTCGGTTTCGTTATCTGCAGACATCACGGTACAAATCACTTGTACTTCGTTCATGAACCCGTCAGGGAACAGCGGACGAATAGGTCGGTCTATAAGACGTGAGGTGAGTGTCTCTTTCTCACTGGGTCGTGCTTCACGCTTAAAGAACCCACCGGGAATCTTACCCACTGAGTACGTTTTCTCGATGTAATGCACTGACAGCGGGAAGAAATCCTGTCCCGGCTTAGTTTGGCGAGCTGCAACCACGGTACACAACACAGTTGTGCTACCCATCGTCACCAAAACCGAGCCCGAGGCCTGGCGCGCAACGCGACCCGTCTCGAGGGTGATTTCTTGGTCACCGTACTGAAATGTTTTTCTAACTACGTTCACTGACTATCTCCAAAAAATGAAACGGCCGGCATAAAGCCGGCCATAGAGCTGGTCATTACCGACGCAGACCGAGGCGCTTGATTAAATCGGCATAGCGCGCCGTGTCTTTGCTTTTCAGGTAATCCAGCAGCTTGCGGCGCTGATTGACCATGCGGATGAGGCCACGACGTGAGTGGTGGTCCTGCGCGTGATCTTTAAAATGCTGCTGCAATTGCTCAATATTGGCCGTCAACAGGGCAACCTGAACTTCGGGAGAACCGGTGTCACCCTCGGATTGCTGATAATCCTTTACGATCTGAGCTTTAGTGGCTGCATTCAATGCCATGGTACTTTCTCCAACCTGCTTTGTTGAGCGAGCCCGTCCGTGCAGGTTTACAGACGGGTTCGTTGAGTGTTCTGGGGCGGTTATCGCACCACCAGTCGACGTGGCGCCACGCGGCCATCATCAAGCATTTCACCAATGCCTAGAAAGAGACCAGACGCCGTATAGGCGCGCACCATACCAGACCTTGGGCCGTTTGGCACTAGTACCGCCTGACCCTGTTTTAGGTAGTAACTGGCAGATTCAGCCAACTCAATGGCCGGCAAATCCTCGAGCGGTCCATCCATCGGTTGCAAAAGCGCATCCAGTGCCGCCTCTCCCTGTTGAGCGAGGGACTCCAACGCCGCCAGCGGTATGGCTCCCTCAAGGTCATAAGGGCCTGCTTTGTCGCGGCGCAGCCGACTCACGTGTGCCGGTAAATCGAAAACAGCACCCACAGCTTCAGCCAACGACCTAACGTATGTTCCCTTTGAGCAACGAATACAAACATCCACCTCAGCAACTACACCGGGCCGAAACGCGAGCAATGAGAACTCATCAATCGTGACCTCGCGCGTCTTACGCTCAATCTCAATACCCGCTCTCGCCAACTTGTAGAGTGGCTTCCCATCGCGCTTAATCGCAGAATACATGGGGGGAAGCTGCGCTATCTTGCCCAGTAAGCTCGTCAGAGCCTTGTTGAGAGCAACTTCCGTGAGGTCCGAGGCATCGGCTCGCGCGGTCTCCTCGCCTTCAGCGTCAAGCGTGTCAGTACCCACACCTAACACAAAGGTACTCAGATACCCTTTATTGGCATCTAACACATACTGAGAGAACTTGGTTGCCTCCCCAAAGCATAGTGGCAGCACCCCTGTAGCGAGCGGGTCCAGGCTTCCGGTATGGCCGGCTTTAGCCGCATTGAATAGACGCTTAGCGCGCTGCAATGCGCCGTTGGAGGACACCCCGCTGGGCTTATCAAGAACCAGAATGCCATTGACTGAACGGCCGCGTCGATTGCGGGCCATCCTTCAATGGTCTCCAGCGTTGTCGTATGCGTTGTCGGGCTCGTCACTATGAAGTCGTTGATCGGCCTCTTTCACATCGCGCAGCAGCGCTTCCATATCACGACCGCGGCCGACGCTTTCGTCAAAAGTAAAGTGCAATCGCGGCACCGTACGCATAGTCGCGGAACGAGCCAATTGTGAACGCAGAAAGCCCGCGGCCTTATTGAGTACATCTGCGGTAGCCTTGGAGGCCTCAGCATCATCTACACCCAACTGGGTGAAAAAGACCTTGGCTTGCGACAAATCGCGACTAACCTCCACAGCGGTGACACTGACCATAGCCACGCGCGGGTCTCGCAACTCGCGCTGAATAAGCAGTGCTAACTCTTGTTGCAGAAAGTCACCCACCCGCTGTGTGCGACTATATTCACGTGCCATTGAGTTCTCAGAGTTTCCGTGCTACTTCGTTGACGTCGTAAACCTCAATGAGGTCACCTACTTTTACGTCGTTGTAGTTCTTCACGCCAATGCCGCATTCCATACCGTTACGCACTTCGCTGGCATCGTCTTTAAACCTACGCAGAGACTCGAGCTCACCCTCGTAAATAACCACATTGTCACGCAGTACCCGTATAGGTTTGGAGCGGAAGACCGACCCTTCTGTAACCATACAGCCAGCGATAAGACCAAACTTTGGTGATCGGAATACATCACGCACTTCTGCGATACCGACGATCTCCTCGCGTAACTCGGGCGACAGCATGCCGGTGAGTGCAGCCTTCACATCGTCAATCAAGTCGTAGATAACATTGTAATAACGAACCTCAACCCCCTCCTGCTCAGCAAGACGCCGCGCGCCCGCATCGGCACGTACGTTAAAGCCGAAAATTATCGCCTCGCTAGTCATGGCAAGCGTAACGTCTGATTCGGTTAGCCCGCCAACGCCTCCCGAGACAACATTGACCTTGACTTCGTCGTTACCTAGATCAGCCAATGCACCCTGCAGTGCTTCAAGCGAGCCGCGCACATCGGCTTTGACGACAAGGTTCAGTACCTGCCGATCGCCAGCCGTCATCGATTCAAACATATTGTCGAGTTTGGCGGCCTGCTGTCGCGCCAATCGACTTGAACGGAGCTTCTCTTGGCGGAAATCGGCGATTTCGCGCGCACGCTTCTCACTCTCGACCACGGCAACCTGGTCACCGGCATCGGGTGTGCCGTCAAGACCGAGGATTTCGACCGGGATACTGGGCCCAGCTTCTTCGATAGGTTGACCATTTTCATCAAGCATGGCTCTGACACGACCGTACTGAAGACCCGCCAAGACAATATCACCCCTACGTAATGTCCCTGCTTGAACCAGCAACGACGCTACAGGCCCGCGACCTTTATCGAGCCGCGATTCAATAACAATACCCTGAGCTGGGACATCGGCCGGTGCTTTGAGTTCGAGAAGTTCAGCTTGCAATAAGAGCGCATCTAGGAGTGCATCTATCCCCTCGCCCGTATGCGCCGACACATTGATGAATTGGATATCGCCACCCCATTCCTCGGGAATGACCTCGCGAGCAGCGAGCTCGTTCTTCACGCGATCTGGGTCGGCCGCCTCCTTATCAATCTTGTTCACAGCTACCACCAGCGGCACACCGGCAGCGCGCGCGTGTTGAATAGCTTCTTCGGTTTGGGGCATCACACCATCATCGGCAGCAACCACCAAGATCACAATGTCGGTAGATTTAGCACCGCGCGCGCGCATCGCAGTAAAGGCGGCGTGTCCGGGTGTATCGAGAAAGGTAATCATGCCGTGGTCGGTATTCACATGGTATGCACCAATGTGCTGCGTAATGCCGCCCGCTTCGCCACTGGCGACTTTTGCCTTGCGAATATAATCCAGCAGTGAAGTCTTACCATGATCAACGTGGCCCATAACGGTAACGACCGGTGCGCGCGGCATTGGGGTACCCTCTTGCTCGGCAAGGGTTTCCTCAAGTTTCTCTTCAATTTCCTCGCCGCTGACCAGCTTGACGTTGTGTCCGAGTTCTTCGACAACAAGCGACGCCGTATCTTGATCGATAATTTGGTTGATCGTCGCCATGACACCCAGCTTCATCAGTTCCTTGATAACAACGCCGGCTTTCACAGCCATTTGCTGCGCCAAGTCACCCACCGCAATATTTGCTGGCAAATTCACTTCGTAGACAATTTTCTCTGTGGGCTGCTCAAAGCCATGCTTGCCGTGCTCTTCGTGGCTCCCTTTCTTGCGACGGCCACCGCGGCGACGTCCCACGCCCGCCTCAGCCGCTTCGAGATCACTGAGTGACAAGTTATGTCCACGCTGTTTGCCGCGAGCACCAGGCATTGATGAACGATCGAGTCGACCTGCTTTACCTTTTTTGCGCTCGGGTTCATCGCGAGTAGCCGGTGCATCGTGCAGTCGCCTTGGCTTGCGATCAACCGTCGCAGCGGTTGAATCGGTTGTTGCTCGAGCGGCTTGAGCCCGTGCCTTGCGTTCCTCTTCCTTGCGCTTTTCCTCGGTTTTACGGGCAGCAACCGCCGCATCCAGATCGCGCTGACGCTTTTCTTCCTCAGCCATACGACGCGCGGCAGCGCGCTGGCGCAACACTTCTGGGTCCAGGTCGGCTGGATCCTCAGATTCGGGCTCGGGATCTGCCTCAGGCTCGGGTTCCTTCTCCGGTTCAGGCGCGGGTGCAGGTTCGGGATCAGGTTCAGGCGCCACTTCGGCAGCCACCTCGGGGACCTCAGCCGGTGCTTCTACTACTGCGGGAGAATCATCGGCAAGCGGTCCTTCAGCCGTCACAACTGTTTCCACAGCCGCATCCTCAAGCACTTCCTCAGGCAAAGTAGTCTCAGAGTCATCGCGCTTGACGTAGGTACGCTTTTTACGCACCTCAACATTTACCGTGCGTTTACCACTGCCACTGCCAGTGGCACGTAATGTACTCACTTTTTTACGCTTGAGCGTTATCTTGCGCGGCGCATCAGCGCTTTCTCCGTGACTCCGCTTTAAGTGAGCCAATAGGGTTTGTTTATCCTCTTCAGAAACCATTTCGTCTGCCGCCAAATGTGGCAAACCAGCCTCTTTCATTTGGGACAACAGCCTATCAACGGCGGTTCCCACCGTCTTAGCTAGCTGTTCTACTGTCACCTGCGCCATGTATTACTCCCTGATCCGTTTAGGTTTGCGTTGCGTTCTCGATGGTGCCTTAAGCACTCTCTTCCTCAGCAAACCAAGGTGCACGCGCGGTCATAATGAGTTCCGCGGCACGCTCTTCGATCATGTCTTCAATTTCCATAAGATCATCAACGCTCTGCTCAGCCAGATCTTCCATTGTCACAATACCGCGACTCGCCAATACAAAAGCGAGGTGTCGTTCCATACCATCCATGGTCAAAAGGTCTTCAGCGGGCTCATTGGCCTCTAATTGCTCTTCGGATGCAATGGCAAGTGTTAGCAACGCGTCTTTGGCCCGGGCCCGAAGCTCTTCTGAGATTTCTTCGTCAAACCCTTCAATCGACATCATCTCCTCAAGCGGCACGTAAGCCACTTCTTCGAGGGTGGTAAAACCTTCCTCCACTAGCACGGCGGCCACGTCCTCGTCGACGTCTAGAGCCTCCATAAAGGTTTCCATGACTTGCTCAGCTTCAGCTTCTTGCTTCTCAACCGCCTCGTCGACACTCATCACATTGATGGTCCAACCCGTCAAGTCAGAAGCCAGCCTAACGTTTTGACCACCTCGACCAATTGCCTGCGCCAGATTATCCTCGGCAACAGCCACTTCCATGGTGTTGTTGTCCTCATCAACCACAATCGACTCGACTTCAGCGGGTGACATGGCATTAATGACCAGCTGTGCCGGGTTATCGTCCCAGAGGATAATATCAACGCGCTCGTTATCGAGCTCATTCGATACTGCCTGAACCCGAGAACCACGCATGCCAACACAGGCACCCACTGGATCAATACGCTGATCGCCCGTCTTCACAGCGATCTTGGCGCGCGAGCCTGGATCGCGGGCTGCCGATCGAATCTGGATGACACCTTCGGAAATTTCAGGCACCTCAATCTTGAACAACTCAATCAGCATCTCTTTACAAGCGCGCGAAAGAATCAACTGTGGGCCGCGGGATTCCGAGTTGATTTCATGAAGAATGGCGCGAACCCGATCATTGATTCTGAACGTCTCGCGACCAATCAACTCACCACGGGGTAGAAGACCTTCGGCATTGTTACCAAGATCAACAATAATGTTATCTCGCGTCACTTTTTTAACAGTGCCCGCCACCAACTCGCCCACACGGTGGCGATACTCGTCAACAATCTGAGCGCGTTCAGCGTCACGCACACGCTGCACAATAACCTGCTTAGCGGTCTGAGCAGCGATGCGACCAAAGTCAACGTTCTCTACCACTTCTTCGTGAATGTCACCGGGCTTTAGATCCGGATTCGCCTCAATCGCCTCCTCCGTAGTGAACTGCGTGCCGAGTAACGCCAACTCAGTGTCTGGCACAACGAGCCAGCGGCGCGTGGTAACGTAATCGCCGGTTTTACGATCGATACACACTTCAATATCGGCATCCTCGTCGAAGCGTTTCTTCGCTGCCGTCGCGAGCGCCAGCTCAATGGCTTCAAAAATGATGTCTTCCGACACCCCTTTCTCGTTTGAAACCGCCTCGGCTACCATCAAGATTTCTTTGTTCATCATCCGTCTCTCAGCGTCCGGCTTTAGTGCGCCGTATCCGTTGTTTTTGTCACTTTGGCCTTCGCGGCCTCCAAACGCGGCTCAACCCGAGCCTTGTCAATTTGCTTCATCGGTAACAGGTATTCATGGTTGTCCACGCGAACAACCACGTCCTCTCCCTCAAGGCCGATCAACCAGCCTCTAAATTTACGTCTTCCCTCAAAGGGAACTCTCAGCCTGATCTCTATTGGCTCTCCGATGTAGAGACCGTACTGTTCAGGCTTAAACAACAGCCGGTCAACACCGGGTGAAGACACTTCCAAGGTATATTCCCCCTGAATAGGATCTTCCACATCCAGCACCGAGCTCAGGTGCCTGCTGACCGTGGCACAATTATCAACTGTAACGCCGTTCTCGCTTTCGATATAAATACGAAGCGTGGCGCGTCTGCTGGGGGAGATCAGCTCAAGTCCCCACAGTTCAAAACCGAGCGACTCGATGGTTGGCCCGAGAAGCTCCGATAATCGCGACTCTTTTCCTGACATCGCTGATCTCTCCTGCAATCTGCCAACCGCATTTTTCGCGGATACGAAAAAGCCCCATAAAGGGGCTTCCATACGTGACAGCGTTTCGAGCAATAAACGCTGTCGATTTGGTAGCGGGGGCCGGATTTGAACCGACGACCTTCGGGTTATGAGCCCGACGAGCTACCAGGCTGCTCCACCCCGCATCAAAACCTGTAGTGACTGCCCCCTTGGCGCTGTTGCATGTTTCACGAAACACCGCTGGCTGTCACCAAGACCAAACACAAGTGCTCGATCAGAGGCGCAGAAGTATAGAGATGCGACTATCTGGGGTCAACAGCTGTTATCAAAGAAAAATGCCTTGTCCGAAGCGGTGCGCATCGACCCAAGGCAAATTCTAAAAGTGCCGATTCCAAAA
>Ga0181577_10000234_pt1 | contig 43805 bp, 58 predicted proteins | sample 101ome_21_FD_132468 | JGI IMG/M metagenome (GOLD analysis project Ga0181577, IMG submission 132468) | Coastal salt marsh microbial communities from the Groves Creek Marsh, Skidaway Island, Georgia - 101413BT metaG (megahit assembly) | ecosystem: Environmental > Aquatic > Marine > Intertidal...
CCCGCCTAGTGCCCGGTAGAGCGGCACGCCAAGCTGTTTGGCATACAGATCCCACATCGCGACGTCGATCGCCGCGATAGCGAGATACCCGATACCCCGGCCCAGCCGGTTCAGTGATCCGGCAAGTCTGCGCCACAGCGCCTGCGGCGGCACGATTTCCTGATCCGCGACAAAGCGGTCCAGCATGTCCTGCGCCGCCGCCCGCACGACGCGACCGCCACCGCCGAGCACGTATGAAAAACCGGTCGCCGTAGTCCCGTCGGAAGCCTCAAGATCGACAACGATCACATCGACCGCGGTGATACCGGAGCCGCCCGTCGGACCGGACAGCGGATACACCCAGAGTTCGGCGGTCGCCCGTGTAATCTTTGACGTCATCGGTCAGCCTTTCAAAACCAATGTCAGGCTATCGCCGTCCTCGATTCCCGTCGCATCGCGTATACCGATGGGAGCGATGACTTCCACCTGCGCGGGCGGATATCCGTCCACCAGCGGGAACACAATGGCGCCCTCAACCGGATTCGCGCCATCTATCTCGATGGTTACTTGCCAGCACTTGGCATCGCAGTCATGCGGTCCGTCGTTCGGATTATCCATGTGAATGCCATCGGTTTGCTTTAGCCGCACCCAGACCGGGAGCGATTCCGGATCGTCAACGATCACGTTAATCGTGCCGGGGTGCGGGTCAACGCCGACCCGGTCGATGAACTGCCGTTTCGCCCAGTCGAGCTGGGTAAACGTCGTACCCATCCCGATACCGGTGGCCAGCCGCCCGATAAGTTTTTCGCCCTTCATCCCGCCGCGCGAACCGCGACATCCATCTTGCCGATGCCTTCGCAGTAGCAATGCATGATATCTCCGGGTTCGACGGGACCGACGCCTTCCGGCGTGCCGGTCATGATCACGTCGCCCGGATACAGCGTGTAGAACTGCGATCCGTATTCGATCAGCTTCTTACAATCGAAGATCAGCTTGTCGGTGTTCGAATTCTGGCGTTCTTCGTCGCCGACATGAATGGAGAAATCCAGCTTGTCGGGGTCGTCAATCTCATCGGCAGTGACCAGCCAGGGGCCGAGCACCGAATAGCTGTCGATGGCTTTGCGCAAGGAGCGTTCTTCCGTGCCGCGGACGGTCATATCGAGACCGATGGCATAGCCCGCAACGTAATCCAGCGCGTTGTCGTAAGACACGTTCTTCGCTGTCTTCCCGATGATCATCGAAACCTCGACCTCGTGGTCGTTGCGGCGATCGGTGAAATGCAGGTCCACGCCTTCGCCGGCGCCGACAAGAACCGGACTTTTCAGGAACAGGCCGTAATGGTCGATAGACTTGATATCCTGACCGAAGCTAACGCCTTTATCCTCGTTGGCCTCGTCCATGTGAGCATAGTAATTGACCGGCGCACCGATCACCTTCGTTGGATTGGCGACCGGACTTTTCAGGGTGACGGATGACAAGGCATGACGTTCGCCGGACGCCATCAGGCCCGCGGCCTTGTCGCAAACGGCGTCCAGGTTTGCGATCAGCCCGTCGCCGAGCGGCGCCGGCCATCTGGATTGCGGAATGACATCCAGCGCGGCTGTGACGTCGACCACTTCTTCTCCCTCGACAATCCCGAGACGGTCGTCGTTGTATCGGCAAATCTTCATTTCAATCCCTCCCGATTGCGTGTCATTGGCAAATGTAATGGCATTCCGGTCGACGCCGGTCCAGCCTAATCTTGGAACGGAAGTTCACAGGGTTGAGTAAGCTGCGACGTGGCTTAGAATACATTCGCCAAGCGGGTGTAGCTCAATGGCAGAGCAGAAGCTTCCCAAGCTTAAGACGAGGGTTCGATTCCCTTCACCCGCTCCAGCCCGTTTCTGTCAGGTGAGCAGATATTCCTTCCACGCCGCGGGCATCACCTCCGCGTCGGCAGCTCTGCCCGCATAGTACTTCATTAGCTTCTTCACGTGAGCATCGCGGTTGAAACGGTCGAGGAAAGACTGCATCTCGTCGGCCGACAAGCCGGTAACCGGCCCCAGCGCGGCAGCGCGAAACAGGGTCTGGGCGTTCTCCTCGAAATGGGTGGAATCTACCAGCAGCGCAGGTACGGATTCCGCCGTCACCACCACACCATGGGCGCGGATCAGAGCCGCGTGGCGATCGCCCAGCGTCTCGACCAGCGCCCGTCCGGATTCCGGTGTGTTAACGTGGCCGGGATCCGGATGCACGGGAATGCCGTTGGCCCACCGTGCGGCATGATTCTTCACGGGCACCAGCGGGCGCCCCTCCACCAACGTGAACATGGTCGCCGTTTCGGGATGAAAATGCCCGATGGCGTTTACGTCCGGCCGGGCCTTCATGATCTCGGTATGAATATACACCTCGCGCGGCGGAATAGCGTCTTCGGGGCCGGCGGTCTTGTTGCCTTCCATGTCGCAAACCAGAAGACGGTCTGGCGAAAGCGACGCGCGGGAATCGTCGAAAGACTGGATCAGCAGCCCCTCTCCGTCCGGCAGACGCGCGCTGATGTGGCCGGAATAATCGATCAGACCTTCCATATTCATGATGCGCGTGCAGGCGGCGATCTGGACGCGGAGAGTTTCGACAGTGGAATTCTTCTCGTTCACGTTTTTTTCGCCACGATATGAAAGATATGCCAATGCTTGGGCGTACCGCGCGGCGTCACGGAATCCTCCTCCTCCTCCTCAAAGTATTCTACTTCAAAAGCGTCCAGCAGAGCCGCTGCTTCCTTGCCTGTATGAAACGTCATCCCTGCCCGACCGGCCCAGCTGTCCCGGTCGCCGTAGAGTTGTCCGGAAAACCGCCCACCGGTTTTCAGCGCCCCGCATATCTTCCTCCAGACAACGGAAAAAAATTCAGGCGGACACAGCGGCAGCGAGAATGCCGCATTGATCAGATCGCAGGGTGGGAGAACCATATCCTCGTAACGGGATTGCCGGGGATAAATCACGGCATCGGGCGGCAGATCTTCCCGCGCCAGCAACCCTTCAATCGCGTCCTCCGATGCATCGACTGCATGGACCGGCCAGCCGCGTCTTAAAATTTCGATCGTGTCGCGTCCCGACCCGCAGCCGAGATCGGCGGCAAGCGCACCTTCGGGACGCCCTTCCTGGTCGAAGGCGTCCAGCGCGCGGATCAGGGTCTGACGGGGCGGACGCTGGCCTGTCTTTTCGTAATACGACGCCCAGTCGCCGTCGATGGCGGGATCAGATGAAATTCTGTCCTCCATCCACGATTAATCCCTGACCGGTGATATAGGCCGCTTCGTCCGAACACAGGAACATCATCGCCTTGGCAAGATCATGGATTGTGCCCTGACGCGGCAGCGCCTGCGATTCCGTCATGGTCTTGAACATCTCGCGGGGTACCGACGGCCGTTCGACCTCCGTCTGCATGACACCCGGCCAGAACGTATTCACGGTGATCCCGTACGGTCCGACTTCCCGGGCCATGGACCGCGACATGCCGATCATCGCCGCCTTGGTGGTGATGTAATGCAAATAGTTGGGCCGCCCCATCATCATGGTGCCCGACGACACGTTGATGATGCGCCCCCACTTGGCCTCGATCATCGGTTTGACAGCGGCACGCGAACACAAAAACGCCCCGTTCACGTTCACGTCGACGGCGCGTTTCCATTCGTCGACGGGCAGTTCCCAGAACGGCGCCATGGTGATCTGCGAAAATATCGCTGCGTTGTTGATCAGCACGTCCAGCCGGCCGTATTCCGCCAGAATTTTGTCGACCATGTCGATATTGGATTTTTCGTCGGCGACATCGACCTGAACAGCCATCGCCTTTCCCTGTTTTTCCTCGATCTCGCGCAGTACCTTCTCGGCGTTGTCTCCGTTTATGTCGGCGATGATCGGGATCGCGCCCTGGGCCGAGAAGTAATGTGCGTATCCGCGGCCGATCGCCTGGCCAGCGCCGGTGATCAGGACCACCCGGTCGCGCAGACTGTCATACGTCGCGTTCTTATCGACGTTCAGGTTCGTGTAGTCGATATATCCGATTTCCGTGTCAGACATCATATTCCTCCCGTTAATTTCTGTAGTTGTGCATGACGGGAAAGCCAGCGCAAGACCGGATCAGCACATCAGGGCATCGATCGAGGCCAGCAACTCCTCCATCTCCGCGTCGTGCACCCCCAACCGCCGCATTTCGGCCACGGTCTGAGCAAGATAATCGTAGCAGGTGCCGTATTTGCCGGACGCTTTGGCAATATAAGAAGCTTTCTCCGCGATCGGAAGATTACCGGCATATTGGCGATGTTCGGTTGAAACCACGAATGTCAGCGCTGTGCAATGTTCGCCACCGGCGTCGACCGTTACCCATTCCGGGTGATAGGTCTCGGTCCACATCTCCCTTTCCCAGAGCGGCACCAGATCGTCCCGCGCGGTATCGTGCGGCAGGGTGAAAACGATCCCCTCGCAACTTGTGCCGGCCCTTTTTTCCAGGGCGAACCCCAGACCTGGATTTTCCGGTGTGCCGCGGGCGAAAACCGACCAGATCGAAAATCCCCGATGATAATCATTCAGTGTGCTCAACCGCCTGTCGGCGACATCGAAGCAAGGGCTCCACATCAGCGACCCGTATCCGAATATTCTCAGAGCGCCGTCGTCTGGCCTCCGTGCCAGCGTTTCGTCGAGAATTTCTCCCCGCCTCTCATCGCTGATCGGTGTGATTAGTTCGGTTGGGGGTGGATTACCCATTTCTCGCAGGCCTTTTATCCACGAGCGCCACGCCGCCCAGTACGCACGCCGTCCCTGCCCAAACCCACAAGGTAGGCGCCTCGTCGAAAAACAGAATACCCGACAGCACACCCGTCAGCGTAACGATGTAGTTCAGCTGGGACGCAAATGTAGGTCCGGAAAGCCGGATCATTTCGAACAGCGCGAAGAACGCGAAGCCGGAAATGATCGCGTGCCCGAACACGGCGATATCCGGAATGCTCGGCGGAAAGTCCGGTATGTGGAACGCACCCGCCAGCAGACAGACTGGCAGCATGAAAACCGCACCGAACCATACCATCCCCGTCGTATGCGACAGCGTATTGCCCGTCGCGGGCCGCAGCCGGTCGATCAGAATATTCGCGAGCGCATAAGTCAGCGGTGCGCCGAGACCGAAAAACAACCACGGGATCATCGACGGGTCCGGCAGGCTTTCGCCGGGTGCGACGAACATCACGACGCCGACGAACCCGAAACTCAGTCCCGTTGCCCGCAAGGCGGCAAAGTTCTCCAGACGCATGGCGAGGCTGATGCCGTAGGTAAAGATCGGTGTCAGCCCCAGCACGACGGCCAGCGCACCGGCCGGAATGTATTTGACGGTCGTGTACCAGATCACGTTGGCGCTCACGATGCGGAGGCCGCCGATGATGATGTAGTACCGGATGTGCTTGCCGCTGGTCCCCGGCCAGGTGCCGCGAACCGCGCAGATAAACGTCAGGATCAGCGCAGCGATGATCGCCACCCAGAATACGTAGCCCAGCGGGTGTACGCCCCCGGTGGTCGCGATCTTGGCAATGGCGACCGCGGCGCCCCATCCAAGCCCGCAATAGAACAGCAGGAGAAGGGCGATCCAGCGGGATCGGTCCATGACGGAAATCCCGCCGACGCTCAGATCACTTCTTTGTCGCGCAGCGCGGCAAGGTCGTCGTCGTTCAGCCCCAGTTTCTCGCGCAGCACCTCTTCGGTGTGCTGGCCGACCATCGGCGGCGCATGCCGGTACGTGACAGGCGTCTCCGTGAAGCGCATGGGGCTGCCGATAACCGCCGCACCGTCCTCCCCAGCCAGCGGATGATCCATGTTGACGACCATGCCGCGTGCCTGCACATGCGGATCGTCGAACACTTGTTGAAGGTTGTTGATCGGACCGCAACCGATCTTCTGCGCTTCCAGTCCGGACAGCCATTCCTCTGACGTCCGACGTTCGAAAATCTCGTACAGGGTCGGAAGCAGGGCGTCGCGGTTACGCACACGCGCGTCGTTGGTAGCGAAATCCGGATTGTCGCAAAGCTCAGTGCACTCCGCGAGTTCGCAGAATCGCTGGAACTGAGTATCGTTGCCGATGGCCACGATGATAAACCCGTCCGCGGTCTTGAACGGCTGATACGGCACAATATTTGGATGCGCATTGCCGAGCCGTCCGAGCATGCCGGCGTGGATGTAGTTCATGCCGGCATTCGCCAGCATGGCAACCGTCGTGTCCATCATGCCGATATCTATGTACTGGCCCTGCCCCGTCACAGCGGCATGACGCAGTGCCGCGTTGACAGCCACCCCCGCGTACATGCCGGCCATGATATCTGCGATCGGCACGCCGACCTTTTGCGGTTCGCCTTCCGGTTCGCCGGTGATCGACATGAGCCCGCCCATGCCCTGGATCAGGAAATCGTAACCCGGGCGCGGCGCATAGGGCCCCGTCTGACCGAACCCGGTGACCGAGCAATAGACCAGCTTCGGGTTGAGGTCTTTCAGATCATCATAGGCGAGACCGTATTTCGCCAGATTTCCGGTCTTGAAGTTCTCGCACAGCGCGTCGGCGTCCGTCGCCATCCGGCGGATCAACTCGGCGCCTTCCGGCTTCGCGATATCGATCGCAACCGAGCGCTTGTTGCGGTTCGCGCCCATGAAATAGGAGCTTTCGGACGTGTCGTTGCCATCGGCATCCTTTACAAAGGGCGGTGCGAATTTTCGCGTATCGTCGCCGGCGCCAAGCCGTTCGAACTTGATCACGTCGGCACCCAGATCGCCGAGCATCTGGGTGCAGGTTGGCCCGGCCAGCACGCGGGTCAAATCTACGACGGTAACGCCCGACAACGGGCCAATGGCATCTGACATATCGATCTCCGGTTGCTGGCCGCAGGTTTACGACATCGCTACGGTCTGGGAAAGTCAGGGAATGTGAATTTGGACCGGATGTTGCCCATCGATTCCATCCGTTCGCCGGAGAGGTGTATAGTGCCGCTCCTCCATGTCCGTCATCCATGACATTCTGGCAAGCGCGCCCGGAGTTTCCGAATGGTCCTTCGTCGCCCTGTGTCTTCTCAGCTTTCTGACCTCCGCGGTTTCGGCCGCGTTCGGTCTTGGCGGCGGCGCTGCGCTGGTCGCCGTCATGGCGTCCGTGATGCCGCCGATATCGATTATCCCCGTCCACGCGGTCGTCCAGGTCGGGTCCAATTTCTTCCGCGCGGTCATGATGTGGCGGAACATTCTGTTCACCTGGATGCCGCCTTTCGTCGTCGGCACGGTCATCGGTGCGGCTGCCGGCGGACAAATCGTGTTCGCGCTGCCCAAATACGTGCTGCAGGCCATCATAGGTGTGTTCGTTCTCTACGCCGTATGGGCCCCCGCAATGAAGGCGATGGAACCGACGAAGCTCCGTTTTGCCGCCGTCGGTGCACTGGCATCGTTCGCCACCATGTTCGCCGGCGCAACCGGCCCGCTGATCGCGCCTTTCATCAAGGCATCGACCAGCGATCGCATGATGACGGTGGCAACCCATGCCGCGTTCATGTCGTGGCAGCACGGCGTGAAGATTCTGGCCTTCGGATTTCTTGGGTTCGCGTTCGCGCCCTATGCGGCGCTGATGATCCTGATGATTCTTTTCGGCGTGGTCGGCACCTGGTCGGGCAAGTTCATTCTTAACTGGATGGCGGAAAGCGTGTTCCGATGGGGCTTCAATCTGGTCCTGACCGTACTCGCAATCCGGCTTTTGATCGAAGCGGGACTGGAGGTCGCGGCATGATCGAATTTCTGTCGATCACACCTGAAATCGATGGATGGATGTTCATCCTGTTCACGGTCCTGGCCTGCTTTACCGCCGCATTCGGCGTGGTCGCCGGGTTGGGGGGCGGTATTGTCCTGATTGGTTTCATGGCGACCGTGTTTCCGCCAGTGGCGCTGATCCCGGTCCACGGGGTCGTGCAGGCGGGCTCGAACGTGACCCGCACCATCATAGCGCACAAGCTGGTAATAAAGTCGGCCATCCTGCCGTTTGCGGTCGGCGCGCTGATCGGGTCCGCCATCGGCGGAAAGATCGTTGTGTCGATCCCGGTCGCGCTGCTGCAGGCGATCCTCGGCGTATTTATGCTTTACGTCTGCTTTGCGCCTAAGATCACGGCGGGCATTCCGACGGGCAAACGATTTTTCATTCTCGGTACGATCGGGGCTTTTATTTCTATGTTCATCGGGGCCACCGGGACGATCCTGGCGCCGTGGGTGCGAGGCGTCAGCGACGACCGCCGCGTGTTCGTCGCCACCCACGCGGCGATCATGATGTTCATCCATGGGCTGAAAGTGGTGGTTTTCGCCGTCCTCGGGTTCGAGTTTTTCACCTATCTGCCGTTGATGGTCGCTATGGTCAGCGCCGGATTTCTGGGGAACTGGATCGGCTTCAAACTCCTTAATATGATGAACGAAGAAGTGTTCAAGCGTGTCTTCCAGGTCATGCTCGTTATTCTATCCATCCGTCTGCTTTGGGCCGCCGCTACCCGGGCCGGTTATATCTGATGGAAAATTTTTTGGGCGTGCCGGAGGTCAGCCTCTGGCTCACGATCGCCCTCGTGATCGGTGCGACGATCACGACATTTCTCGGCACTGTCACGGGAACCGCCGGCGGGCTGCTGCTGCTGGCATGCATGACGTTCTTCTTCCCGCTCCCCGTACTGATCCCCATGCACACTTTCATCCAGCTCGGCGCCGGCACCAGTCGCATGTTCATGATGTGGCGTTACGTGAAGAAGAACCTGATCTTGCCGTTCGCAATCGGCTCGGTCATCGGCGCCTTCGCCGGCGCGCAGATATTCACCACTCTGCCGTCGGAGATCCTTCAGGGCATACTGGGCGTCTTCATACTTGTCGTGCTGTACACGCCGAAACTCGGCGCCGGCGGCCCGGAACGACTGCGCTTCGGAATACTGGGCTGCGTCGCGACATTTCTCGGCATCTTCGTCAGCGCCACCGGCACGTTCCTGTCGCCCTTCATCGCACACGCCAGCCGCGACCGGCACATCCATGTATCGACCATGGCAACGCTGATGGCGATCTCTCACATCGCCAAGCTGGTCGCGTTCGGCTTCGTCGGCATGGCGATCGGCGCATACCTGCCACTGATCGTTCTCATGATCCTTGGCACCGTCGCCGGCAACTGGATCGGCCAGCGCACCCTGACTCGGATGCCGGAAAAACTGTTCCGCCGGATATTTCAGGTTTTACTCACTCTGCTCGCACTCAGGCTCCTCGTCGGCGCAGCGCTCGACGCCGGGTGGCTGGACGGGATTGTTTGAAGCTAACGCTTGCCGATCTTTCGCGTTCGGCTACACTTTTTTCATGACAAAACCCGATGGCACGTATCCCAGCACCTGTTGGGAATGCAGTACGCGATGTGGTTCCCTGGTAACGCTCGAGGACAGCCGAGTCGCCAAGGTCGGCCCCAACCCCGATCATCCGGGGTCGAAGGGCGCGTTCTGCGTCAAAGGCATCCGCGCCCTGCCCGAACTGACATACAGCCCGAACAGAATCGCATCGCCCATGCGGAGGTCCGGTCCACGCGGTTCCGGGCAATGGGACGCGATCTCCTGGGACGAAGCGCTGGACGAGATGGCCGACCGGCTTCTGGCCGTGCGTGCCGAATACGGTCCGGAATCGCTCGTCGGCGCGGTGTCCAGTGCGTTCTTCAGCCGTGGCGCCATGGTCGCGCTGCTGATGCGGTCACTGGGATCGCCTAACTGGATGATGAATCAGGATCTGTGCGGCGGCTGCCGCGCGCTGTCGGACAAGGTCACCGGCCTCGGCATCGTCGGCGGCGAGGATGTCGACAACACGCGCTGCGCGCTGATCGTCGGCCGAAACCCGTCGGCGGCGGACCCGGTGCAATGGATGGGGCTGAAACGGGCAAAGGAAAAAGGCGCGAAATTCATCGTCATCGATCCGGCGGAAACCCCAGCTGCAAAACTCGCCGACATCTGGATGCGACCGAAACCCGGCAGCGACGCCGCCATCGCGCTTTCCATGCTGTACGTCATTATCGAGGAAAACCTTTACGACCGGGACTTCGTCGAAAACTGGACGCGCGGCTTCGACGAATTAAAGCAGCGCACCGCCGACTACCCGCCGGCCCGCGCGGCGGAGTTGGCGGGCGTGTCCGCCGACGATATCGTTACGGCAGCGTGGCTGTATGCGGGCGGTCCGTCGTGCTTCGTGTCCGGCCACGGTATCGATGCGTTTTCGAACGGTGTACAGACCTTCCGCGCATTCCACTGCCTGGTCGCGATCACCGGCAATGTGGACGGCAAGGGCGGCAATATCCGGGTGAAACGCCCGCGCGGGTTTCGCAACTACATCGACATCCTGCACGACCCCGAATTTGCGTTACCGCCGGACGTGGCGGCAAAGACGCTCGGTGCCGACCGTTTTCCCTTGTGGGCCGGCCCGAAAGGCTGGCAGACCTCGGCCCATAACCCGACCGTGCTGGACGCGATCCTTACCGGCAAACCCTACCCGGTCCGCGCCATGTACGTTTCCGGCGTCAATATCGCCGTCACCTACCCGGACACACGCAAGGTGCTGGCGGCATTGAAGTCGCTCGATTTTCTCGCCGTCGCGTCGCACATGATGACGCCGACGTCGGAAATCGCGGATATCGTTCTGCCCAAGACCACAGGACTGGAAGAGGAAGAGGTCTCGCTGGAACCGTCGGCGCAGATCGTCTGCTACACCAACCCGGTCAAGCCTCCGGAAGGCGCGGCACGGTCCGATTTCGATTTCACAACGGATCTGGCGCGCCGGCTGGAGACCCGCGGAATCGACACGCGGAAATTCTTCCCCTGGGAATCCAAGCAGGCATTCAACGAATACCTGCTGGGCGACGAGATCGACTGGGATTTGCTCAAAAAACAGGGCTGGGCGCCCTTCGACTTCAAGCTGGGCAATTTCGACGAGGCCGGGTTCAAAACTCCTTCCGGCAAGATCGAGCTCTGGTCGGAGACCCTGGATGCAGTCGGCGTTGATCCCCTGCCCGCATACGAAACGCCACGAGCAGAACAATCGAGCCCGTCGGACCGGAAAAACTTCCCCTTGATCCTGATTACCGGTGCGCGGGAAAAGACTTATCACCATTCGCGCTATCGCGATCAGGCCTGGGCCCGGAAAGTATCGCCTTTCCCGCTACTGCAGATCCATCCGGACGACGCGGACCGTCTGAACCTGGCCGATGGCGACTGGATTGCAGTCGAAACAGCCGGGATGGATGGGGTCTGCAAGGTGAAAGTGACGATTACCCGTGAAACCGATGCCGGCACCGTCCGTACCGGAATGGGCTGGTGGCTGCCAGAAGCGGACGGCCCGGAAAAAGGCGCGCTGGACGTGAACGTCAATGTCGCGCTTTCCTATGACGGCCCGTGGGATCCGGTTACGGGATCGGCGGACACCCGCGGCTTGCCGTGCCGCGTGACTCCCATACCGGAAAGCGAGATACCGATGCGGGAGACGGCATGAGAATCCGCGAGCGACTGGATAGGATAGGCCTCGTGCTGCCGGAACCCTTCGTCTACCCGAGCAAAAATCGTACAGGCTGTGTGGTTACGCGATACCTGCTGTACACGTCTGGACACCCACCGCCGACGGCAATATCCCGGCCTATATGGCGATGCCGGCCACCGGCACGAACCATCCGGTGATTCTTGTGGTGCAGGAAATCTTCGGCGTCCACGAACACATCAAGGATGTCTGCCGACGCCTCGCCAAACAGGGACATTTGGCTATCGCACCGGAACTGTATCATCGCCAGGGTGACGCCTCGAAATACACATTCAAGCAGATCCGCCAGCTAATCGGCGAAGTCGTCGCCAAGGTGCCGGATAAGCAGGTCATGTCGGACCTGGACGCCACCGTCAAATTTGCAGGCCGTAACAACGGCGACACCGGCAAGCTGGCCATCACGGGCTTCTGTTGGGGTGGACGCATCGTCTGGATGTACGCGGCGCACAATCCGGACGTGAAGGCCGGTATCGCGAGGTACGGCCGCATTGTCGCGCGGGGCAAGAACCCGAACACGCCGACGCACCCCATCGACGTCGCCGACAAAATCAAATCGCCTGTTTTAGCCCTCTACGGCGGCAAAGACCGCGGTATTCCGGTCGAAACCGTCAAAGACATGGAAGCCAAGATGAAAGCGGCCGGCAATGACAAGGTCGAAGTCGTGATTTACCCCGACGCGCCACATGCCTTCCACGCCGATTACCGGCCGAGCTACCGTGAAAGCGCGGCGAAAGACGGCTGGAAACGCCTCACAGAGTTTCTCAAAAAGCAAGGCGCGGCGTAACGCGGGTTTCCATCGTAAAACGCAGAAAGGGCGGGGTTTTCCCCGCCCTTTTTCTATGTCGCACGTTGCCTTGACTTGGCCCCGGCCCTGCCTCAAAACCTGTATCCAGAGGCGATCGAAACGGACCCGGCGAGACGCGACCGGAAAGGGAGAAGGACATGGCGCCAGAAGGTTCAGGCAATATCCGCGAATTGAAAAATTTCATCGGCGGCGAGTTCGTCGCCAGCGGAAAAACATTTGAAAACACAACCCCGGTGGACGGTACACTGCTCAGCCACGTGCACGAAGCCACCCAGGACATGGTGGACCAGGCGGTCGCGGCGGCGCGAAAAGCCTACAAAGAAGTCTGGGGCAAGATGCCGGTCGAGGAACGCTGCAAGATACTGTACGCGGTCGCCGACGGCATCGACGCGCGCTCGGAGGAGTTCATCGAAGCGGAAACCATGGACACGGGCAAACCCCGCTCGCTCGCCAGCCATGTCGACATCCCGCGCGGCGCAGCCAACTTCCGCGTGTTCGCCGACCTCATCAAATCGGTCGGCACCGAAGCCTATCAGCAGGACACGCCGGACGGCGCGGGCGCGATCAACTATTCGGTCCGCCAGCCGCACGGCGTCGTCGGCGTGATCAGCCCGTGGAACCTGCCGCTACTGCTGTCCACCTGGAAGCTTGCGCCGGCGATGTCCTCAGGCAACGCGGTCATTCTGAAGCCGTCGGAAGAAACCCCGACGACGGCGACAATGCTGGCGGAAGTCATGAAAGAAGCCGGGATGCCGGACGGCGCTTTCAATGTCGTGCACGGCTTCGGCCCCAATTCCGCGGGCGAGTTCATGACCACCCATAAAGGCATCGACGCCATCACTTTCACCGGCGAAACGACCACCGGCGGCGCGATCATGAGGGCAGCTTCCGAAAACGTAAAAGCGCTGTCGTTCGAACTGGGCGGCAAGAACCCGTCGATCGTCTTTGCCGACGCCGATTTCGACGCCGCGATCGAAGGTACGGTCCGTTCCGTGTTCGCCAATTGCGGGCAGGTCTGTCTCTGTTCCGAACGGGTCTATGTCGAACGGCCGATCTTCGACAGGTTCGTATCGACGCTGAAGGAAAAGGCCGAAGCCATGAAGCTCGGCCGACCGGAAGATCCCGACACCCAGATGGGCCCGCTGATCAGCCACGAACACCGCGACAAGGTGAAGGGCTATTACGATCTGGCGAAGGAACTCGGCGCGGAAGTGATTACCGGCGGCGGCATCCCGGAGTTCGGGGACGAGCGCGATGGCGGCGCTTTCGTCGAGCCGACGATCTTCACCGGCCTTGGCGAAGATTCCCGTATCCAGAAAGAAGAAATCTTTGGGCCCGTTTGCCACATCACCCCCTTCGACACGGAAGAAGAGGCCGTTGCGATGGCGAACGACACCGAATACGGCCTCGCCTCCACCGTATGGACGACCAACCTCGCCCGCGCGCATCGCGTGGCGCAGGGCATGGAAGCCGGGATTAACTGGGTCAATTGCTGGTTCCTGCGCGATCTGCGCACGCCGTTCGGCGGCATGGGGCTTTCGGGTTTCGGACGCGAAGGTGGACAGCACGCGCTCAACTTCTATTCCGAGCAGAAAAACATCTGCATCAAGCTTTAAGAGGGCCAAACATGGCGACCAAGAAAGAAAAAGCGATCACCGACGCGGCGCGGAAAATCCGCAACGCCTGGAAAAACGGCAAGACGATCAAGCCGATCCGGGATTCCCTGTCCAAAGGCGATCTGGAAGCCGCTTATGCGGTGCAGCAGACCAATACCGATATCTGGATCAAGGAAGGCCGCCGGGTCATCGGGCGCAAGATCGGCCTGACCGCCAAAGCGGTGCAGGCCCAGCTCGGCGTCGATCAGCCGGATTACGGCGTCATCTATGCCGACATGGCGGTCGTCGACGGCGACGAGATCGATTTCGGCGCAGTGTCACAGCCAAAAGCCGAGGCCGAGGTCGCGCTGGTCCTGGCCGACGATCTCGACGGCGAGCAGATAACTTTACTCGATCTCATCGCCGCCACGGCCTACGCGCTGCCCGCCATCGAAGTGGTCGGCAGCCGCATTGCCAATTGGGATATCAACATTCTCGACACCATCGCCGACAATGCATCATCGGGCATGATCGTCCTAGGCACCCGTCCGGTCCTGCTGGACGATATCGATCTCCGCATGTGCGGCATGGTTATGGAGAACAAGGGCGAGCAGGTTTCAGTCGGCGCCGGTGTCGCCTGTCTCGGCAACCCGTTGAATGCAGCGGTCTGGCTGGCGCGCAAGATGGTCGATGTCGGCATGCCACTTTCAGCCGGTGATGTGATCATGACCGGCGCGCTGGGTCCCATGGCGCCTATCGGCCCCGGCGAGGTGATCGAAGCGCGCATTTCCGGACTGGGCAGCGTCCGCGCCGTCTTTTCCGACTGAATTTTCTGGAGAGTTCCAATGGCGAACAAAGCAAAAGTCGCAATCGTCGGTTCCGGCAATATCGGCACCGATCTGATGATCAAGATTCTTCGCACGTCTGACACGCTTGAAATGGGTGCGATGGTCGGCATCGATCCCGACTCGGACGGCCTCGCCCGAGCGGCGAAAATGGGCGTGGCGACCACCCATGAAGGTCTCGACGGACTTGCGAAAATGCCCGAATGGAAGGACATCGTTCTGGTGTTCGACGCCACGTCGGCAGGCGCCCACAAACACAACGCCGCGCTGTGCGAAAAAGACGGCAAGATCATCATCGATCTGACGCCCGCGGCCATCGGCCCCTATGTCGTGCCTGTCGTAAACGCCGACCAGCATCTCGACGCCAACAACATAAACATGGTGACCTGCGGCGGTCAGGCGACGATCCCGATGGTGCATGCGGTCAACCGCGTTGCGACGGTCCAGTACGCGGAAATCGTGGCCTCGATCTCTTCGAAATCTGCCGGTCCGGGCACGCGTGCCAATATCGATGAATTTACGGAAACGACGTCAAAGGGGCTCGAAGTCGTCGGCGGCGCCGCACAGGGCAAGGCGATCATCGTGCTCAACCCGGCGGAACCGCCGCTGGTGATGCGCGACACCGTTTACACGCTTTCCGACGACGCAGATCAGGACAAGATTGCGGAATCCATCAAGGCAATGGTCAAGGAAGTACAAAGCTACGTGCCCGGTTACCGCCTGAAGCAGGAGGTGCAGTTCGAACGTTTCGGTTCCAACAACCCGCTGCACATTCCGGGCCGTGGCGATTTTGAGGGAATCAAATCCTCAATCTTCCTCGAAGTGGAAGGCGCGGGCCATTACCTGCCGAAATACGCCGGTAATCTCGACATCATGACTTCGGCCGCGCTGCGGACTGCCGAACGAGTGCTCGAACGCCGTCTGGCGACGGCCTAGGAGAGCAGACATGGCAATCGACAAGGATAAGAAAATATACGTTCAGGACGTCACCCTGCGCGACGGTATGCATGCCATACGCCATCAATACGGCCTCGATCACATAAAGGCGATCTGCAAGGCGCTGGACGATGCCAAAGTAGACGCCATCGAGGTCGCCCATGGCGACGGGCTTGCCGGCATGTCGTTCAATTACGGTTTCGCCAGGGAAACCGACCTCGACTATATCGAGGCTGCCGCAAGCGTGCTGGAACACGCCAAGCTGGCAACATTGCTGCTGCCGGGCATCGGAACGGTGGAAGACCTGCGCGAAGCCTATGAAGCGGGCGCCCGGTCGGTCCGGGTCGCGACCCACTGTACGGAGGCCGACGTCTCCAAGCAGCACATCGAATATGCCCGTAATCTCGGCATGGATGTCGCCGGATTTCTGATGATGGCGCACATGAACCCGCCACAGCAACTCGCCGAACAGGCGTTGCTGATGGAGGAATACGGCGCACATTGCGTGTACGTGACCGATTCCGGCGGCGCGCTGCTCATGGAAGACGTCGCCGACCGCTTTAAAGCGTTCAACGACGTGCTGAAACCGGAAACCGAAACCGGCATTCATGCGCACCACAACCTGTCCTTCGGGATATCCAATTCCGTGGTCGCGCTGGAACACGGCTGCACCCGGGTGGATGCGTCGCTGGCAGGCATGGGCGCCGGCGCCGGCAACGCGCCGCTGGAGATATTCATCGCGGTCGCCGACCGGATGGGTCTCAACCACGGCTGCGACCTGTTCGGTCTCATGGATGCGGCGGAAGAACTGGTCCGGCCGTTGCAGGATCGCCCCGTCCGGGTCGACCGGGAAACGCTGTCGCTGGGCTATGCCGGTGTGTATTCCAGCTTCCTGCGTCACGCGGAAACGGCTTCAGAAACCTACGGCGTCGATACGCGCGACATTCTGATCGAACTCGGCAACCGGCGCATGGTCGGCGGCCAGGAAGACATGATCGTCGATGTGGCATTGGACATGATCAAGGAACGGGATGGCGGCGACGCCTCCGGCAAGGGAGAATAAGCATGGTGGACATCGCCAAACTCGCACGTACGCTGGACAGCGCCGCTCACAAGGCGCGCGCCACGCGACAATTGTCCGAGAACACGAAATATACGCTCGATGACGCCTACGACATCCAGGCGGCGTCGATACAGCGGCGCCTGGACCGGGGCGAGAAGCGGAACGGCATGAAGATGGGCTTTACCAGCCGCGCAAAGATGGTGCAGATGGGACTCAACGACATGATCTGGGGTCGCCTGACGGACCAGATGATGGTCGAAGACGGCGACACCATCTCGATCGCGAACTACGTCCACCCGCGCGTGGAGCCGGAAATCGCGTTTCTCCTGAAACGCCCGCTGGGATATCCCTGCACGGCCGCAGAGGCCCTGTCCGCGGTGGATGGCGTTGCGGCAGCGATGGAAATCATCGATTCCCGATACAAGAACTTCAAGTTCTCGCTTGAAGACGTGGTCGCGGACAATGCGTCATCCTCCAGCTTCGTGGTGGGCCCCTGGTGCCGGCCGGATTCCAACCTGGACAATCTCGGCATGATCATGGAGTTCAACGGTCGCCCGGTTCAGATCGGATCCTCCGCCGCCATTCTCGGCCATCCCGTCCGCTCGCTCGTCGCGGCTGCCCGGCTGACGTCGGAAGCGGGCGAACGGCTCGAAGCGGGCTGGATCGTGATGGCAGGCGGCGCAACCGCCGCCGAAGCGCTGCGTCCCGGCATCAATGTCCGAAATACCGTCGAAGGACTGGGATCGGTCGCGTTTAACGTCGTGGAATAGCCCGGCTTGTCAGGCGTTATTCGCGCCTGCCAGCTGCTTGATCGCCCAAACCAGAGCGGACGAACTCGCCTTCCCGCGCCCCGCAATATCCAGCGCACTGCCATGCGCAACCGACGAAAACAGCACCGGGGTACCGATGGCTAATGCCGCTGTCCCGTCGAAGCCGACCAACTTGGCCGGAATATGTCCCTGGTCGTGATACATCACGACATAGGCATCGGCGCTTTTATCAAGATACATGGTGTCGGCCCCGAACGGGCCGTGAGCGTCGATGCCCGCGGCGCGCGCCTGCTCCAGCGCAGGGGCGACGATCTCTGCTTCTTCGGAGCCGAACAGACCGCCTTCTCCCGCATGAGGGTTGATGCCGGAGACAGCGATTTTAGGCGCTGCAATACCAATTCTTTGTAACGAGGTCTGCGTCGCAGTCAGCGTGCGAACTATACGGGGAACATCTATGAGATCCAGCGCCTCGCGTATGCCGAGATGCAGCGTAACGTGCGCTATGCGCAACCGGTCGGAGACCAGCATCATGAACACGTCATCCGGGTCGGTGCCGGTGCGCCGCGCAACCCAGGACGGATAGCCGTCGAAATCTATCCCTGCGGATTTGATGGAAGATTGCGTTTGCGGGCAGGCAACGACGGCATCGGCCTCTCCCGCCAGCGCCATATCGACCGCCTTGCCGGCATATTCGAGAATCGCCCGTCCGCAGGAGGCGTCACTTTCGCCTGGTGTCAGGAAATTCACATTGATTGCGCCGAGATCGACGACGTTCTCGGGCGGCGATTTTCGCAACGTGTGCGCATAGCGGGCGAGCACTTCGTAATCGCCAACGATGACCGGATCGCAAATGTCGCGGACCTCTCGGTTCAACGATGCCTTGATGGCAATTTCCGGGCCGATCCCTGCAGGGTCGCCCATCGCGATGGCGATTCGAGGCTTCGATGTCACGGACGCAAATCCTCAGATCGGAATGACGATCAGGGTATGAATGCGATTGGAATCCGTGACAACCAGTCTTTTCCGGAAAAGCGGCATATCGCCGTCGAACACGATCTCGTCCACGAATTTGCCGGCGCAGAACACCGACATGTCGCCTTCCTGCATCGTGCGGATGATCAAAAACGACGTTTCGACCTGATAGGCGTCGCCGTCTTTGCCCCTGATACGGGTGCCTGACTGAATGTGCCGATAACAGTGGGGCTCGTACACGTTCGCTTCGCGCAGCGCGAGAATACGATCCCGCAACATGCCCTTGCTTGAACAATCCATCACCCCAACGCGCCGCCCCTTGGCGTAGTTTTCGCGGTTGATGATGCGGTAGGAACAATCATCGGTGAAGAAATCCGGCCATTCCTCCAACCGGTCGTCGTCGATGGCATGTGCATAGTCCGCGATCAGGCCTTCGATTTGCCGGCGCACATCGGCGCCGAGATTTACCGATCCATCCATGTTCAAAGCCCCATGCAGTCGCGGTAACCCTGCCAGAAGCCGCGGATGGACACTTCCGTCGCCCGGCCCTCCGCGCTGGGGGCGACGTCGCGGCCACCCATCTGCACGATGGTGGTCTTGTCCTGATCCCGCTTGGTACCGCGCTGAATCCAGCCGCCAACCACACCGTCTTCCATGGAGATCACGCCGCCCGGGCCGATCATGTTGGACTGCTTGATGCGGATCTCCTGCTGCTCTTCGGTATCTTCGGGCGTGCCGAACACCCACCACAGGAGCTCGCATTCCTCCGGCCCTTTTGGAAGGCAAAGGCGCAGCGCCAGCGAATTGGATATTTGCTGGACGACGAAGTTGGGATAGGTCGACTGGATCGCCAGCGTCGTGCCGCACTCGAATTCGCGCCAGCCCTTCACCAGCGTCGGATCGGCCAGTGTATAGCCGTCCTTCACGGCACGGAGCTTCTTGGCGTCGTACTGCTCTTCTTCCCGATCGGATTCGGCGATCGAGTAGCTGATGTGATGCCAGCCGTTGTCGGACAGCTTGATACCGCCCTTCATCGACAGCCGGTTGAGCCGAAACGTCGCCTGGAACATGTGCAGGATGCTGGCATGGTAGGAATCGCGCACATTCTCCATATACAGCTTCCAGTTATTCGGCATGTACTGGCTGTAAGTGCCGAGCAGAACCATGCCGCGGCCAAGGATCCGGTCGATGTTCTCCACCATTTCCTCGCCAAGCCAGTCGGTCAGCGGGGCAACTTCGTCGGAAAATGTCGCGAAGATCAGCCCCTGATACACCTCGCATTTCAGGCGCTGCAAACCGTGATCGGCGCGATCGAAATCGTCCGGCATGCCACCGGTCTTCCCCACGCCTTTTCCGAACGCGACGCTTTTGAGATTGCCCTGCAGATCGTAGCGCCAGTTGTGATAGACGCAGGTCAGTTCTTCCGCATTCCCTTCGCGGTTGATGCAGACCAGGTTTCCGCGATGAGCGCAACGGTTCACGATGACCTGAATCTCGCCTTCCAGATCCCGCAGCACGATGACAGGCGTGTCGCCGATATAGGTGGTCTGGTAGTCGCCGGGTTTCTCGATTTCCTGCTCCGTGCACACGAAACTCCATATCGGTCCGCGGAAAATCCGTTGTTGTTCGTCTGCGTAATTATCGGGATCGGTATAAATCTGGTAGGGGATTCGACTGACGCCGTCATCGGGCCATTCGATTTTGCGGGTTTGTGCCTGATCCATGATTTCTCCCGTTTATTCGTCGGCAAAACCGCCTGAAAGCTGCGCGTTTTACCATATGAATTGCATTTGCGGGATATTGGTACTACCATTAAACCAATCGAGTCAAGCCACACTGGACAACGTTTCCCGATGGATACTTTCGCCCCTGCACGCCCCCGCCGCACCTTCGAGGTGATCGGCGATCAGATTCGCGAACAGGTGCGGAGCGGGGCGTTGAAATCGGGCGATAAGCTGCCGCCCGAACGGACATTGGCGGAGCAGTTTGGAACCAGCCGTAACGCGGTGCGCGAGGCGCTTCGCGCGTTGGAGCATGCAGGCCTCATTTCTCTGCATAAAGGCGCCCATGGCGGAGCGTTCATCACCGACGGCGACCCGGAGGCAGTCGCCCAGTCCATTGAGGATTTGCTGCATCTGGGCGGTCTGGAACTGACCGACATCACGGACGCCCGCCTGCTGATCGAAACCGCTATCGTTAAGGCGGCGGTCGCGCGGGCGACGGAGGCCGATCTGGACCGCCTGCAACAAAACATCGACGCGGTGGAGGCGCTGACCCGCGACGGCGACATGCAGGCAAAAACGGACCTCAATATCGGCTTCCACGTCCTGTTGGGCGAATGCACCGGCAATCCGGTACTCATCCTGCTGATGCGCATCCTGATGGATCTGCTGCGCCAGGTGCACCGGCCGATATCGGCGGAAGACACAGCCGATGTCGTCGCCTCGCGTCGCCGGTTCCTTGCCCGGTTGCGCGCACGTGACGCGGAAGGTGCGGCAGATGAAATGTCGAATCATCTGACCCGCCTGCACAAGCTGTTCGCGAAAGGATAGCGGCTCGATTTATTGTCGCCCGGCGGTTATGACAGTGTGAACGGGCGATCAGCGGGGCATCCCTCACCATGAAACTGGCCACATTCAGCGCGAACGGGAACGCGTCGTTCGGAACAATAGACGGCGACAAGGTATTCGACCTGGGACCACGTCTTCCATTGGCCCGCACCCTGATCGATCTCCTCGACCCGGCCGCACAGGCCGAAGCTGCGGCAGCGATTCATGGCGCCGATGCCGATTTTTCGCTTTCCGACATCGAATTTCACCGTCCGATCGAATTTCCGGGCCAGGTTGTGTGCGTCGGTATCAACTACGGCAACCGGGACGCCGAGTATGGCAATTCGATCAAGGGGGATTACCCGAACATCTTCCTGCGCACGCCGGAAACACTGGCCGCGTACAACCAGGCGATACTGGTGCCGCCGGAATCCGAACAGCTCGACTACGAGGGCGAAATCGCCCTTGTTATCGGCAAGGGGGGGGCGGCGCATTCCGCGCGAAAAGGCACTGGAACACATCGGTGCGGTCACCTGTCTGAACGAAGGCTGCATTCGCGACTGGATGCGCCACGGCAAGCTCAACATCACGCAAGGCAAGAATTTCTATCGCTGCGGATCGGTCGGCCCGTGGATGGTCACCGCCGACGAATTCAGCGGCGGCTTCGACGATATGCGGGTAACGACACGGGTCAACGGAGAAGTCCGTCAGGACGACACCACCGCCAACATTCTTTACGATTTTTCGTATCTGATCGCCTATGCATCTACCTGGAACGCGCTGGAACCGGGCGACATCATTTCAACCGGTACACCGACAGGATCAGGTGCTCGGCTGGATCCACCGACTTGGCTGCGGGCGGGAGATACGGTGGAAGTAGAAGTTTCCGGGGTAGGCGTCCTGTCGAACCCCATCGAAAACGAAACGCTATGACGCAGATTTCGCGCGCTTTGCGGTTGAGGGCGCGCGGGGCGTTTTGTAAACTCCGCCGACCTTTCGGAACGGCACAACCCAGAACAAACGGACGGATAAAATCATGAGTGACGTAACCTTTCATAACGCCATCAAGAAGGACCAGCTCGACGAAGACGAAGCAATCCAGGTCATTATTGAAGGCAAGGAAGTGGCCATCATCAACCTCGGCGGCGAGTTCTACGCGATGGACGATATCTGCAGCCACGCTTATGCCTCGATGGCTGACGGCTACCTGGAAGGCGAATGCCTGGAATGTCCGCTGCACGGCGCGCAGTTCAATGTAAAGACCGGCAAAGCGGAAACCCCGCCCGCGACGGTCGACCTGGCGACCTACGAGGTGAAAATCGAAGGCGACGATATCCTTGTCGGCCTGCCCAACGGCTAACGGGTAGTCCCACTCATGACCGCGGACCAGACATTCGTCGTTATCGGCGCCGGCCAGGCCGGCGGCTGGACGGCCAAGACGCTTCGAGACGAAGGTTTTGAAGGCCGGATCATTATGGTCGGAGAGGAAAACTTTCCACCGCACGAGCGCCCGCCCCTGTCAAAGGAAGTCCTGCTCGGAGACGCGGAGAAAGACACGTGCCTGCTGTGGCCAAAGGACACGCTTGACGAAGCCAATATCGAAATGCGCCTTGGCGTCCGTGTCACGGAAGTAACACCGGATGCACACACGATAACGCTCGACGACGGCGAAACCGTGTCATGGGACAAACTGATGATCGCAACCGGCGGTCGGGCGACCGCTTTGCCGGTGGACGGGGCCGATCTCGAGGGCGTCTTCACGCTGCGCACAATCGACGATGCCGAAGCCATTCGCGCGAAGTTGACATCCGACGCGACCGTACTGGTGATTGGCGCAGGCTGGATCGGTCTCGAAGTTGCCGCGGCAGCCCGCAAACGGGGCGCAACGGCGATCGTGGTCGAACTGGCCGACCGGGTCTGCGCGCGGGCACTGACGCCGGAGATGTCGCAGTGGATACACGACCTGCATGTCCGTAACGGCGTCGACATCCGGTGCGGCGTTTCTTTCGATCATTTCGAAGGCGACGGCGGCCTGCGGCGTGCCATTATGGCGGACGGTTCCGTCATCGACTGCGATATTGCCGTCGTCGGCATCGGGCTTACACCGAATGTCGAACTCGCGGCAGCGGCCGGTCTGGATGTCGACAACGGGATCGTCGTCGATGAAAGAGGACAGACCTCTCACCCCGATATATACGCCGCCGGCGATAACGCCAATCATCCGAATTCCCTGCTGGGCAGACGTATCCGGCTTGAATCATGGGAGAATGCCCAGAACCAGGCGATCTGCGCGGCGAAAGCCATGCTGGGCGGCGAGGATACTTATGCGGAAATCCCATGGTTCTGGTCCGATCAGTTCGACGCGAACATACAGATGATGGGCCTGCCGGAAGACTGGAACGAAACTGTGGTACGGGGCGACCGCAACGCCGGCGAGTTCGTGGAATTCTACCTGAAGGACGGCAAGCTAGAAGGGGCGGCAGCGATCAACAACCCCCGCGACCTGAGATTCACCCGGCGCATGATGATGTCCGACAAGACATTCAATGCATCCGATCTCGCCGATCCGGACGTCAAACTACAGAAGCTTCTAAAAGGCTAATCGACGGACCGGAATTCGTGATTGTGGAACCGAAAAGTCTCGACATGATAACGCGCTAAAGCAGACCGAGTTCCCGCAACTCCTCAGCCATCTCTGCCGGCAAGGCGTCCGCATCGTCCTGAAACCCGAGCGCATCGACAGGCGCGTCTTTCTGTTCCAGATACCGCCACCCCTGAAAGGGCCGGCAGGGTCGTGCCCGGACCGGCACAAGTTCGGGATCGAGTATCAGAGCGCAGCGGGGCATCCCCTTGTGATTGACGGTCTTGTCGATATCGACGATGCGCTGGCGGGCGCGAATAGAGCGTTTGATCACCCAATAGATGGATCCGCCGTCCAGAATTTCGTCGGCCCGCCGCGGGGTCGCTCGCGTCAGATGGCGCAGTCTCGGCTCGCTGGATCCGGCTGCCTCCGAAAGTCGAGCCGCCTGGCGCTGCTGCAGGTGAGAAAAACTATCTATCCCGACAGCGAGTTTGATCAGGTTAACGGTCATGTCCCGATCATAGACCGCGCTTTCTGCGGGTTCACGTCGCGATCATGTGAAACTTGTGGAAAAGTGGAAACTATCCCTTCAGCACCAGTTGGGAGAGACCATCCACAATCTGGACCCCGATTTTGTCGCCGCCACCCTTCATCTCCGCCCGCAGCACGGCCTGCATTGCATCGACATGGGCGTACACGATCTCGAATTCGCGCGGGCTCAAATTTTCTTTTCCTTCGAGGAACTTGGTCAGCAGATCCCCGAGCGACGTGATCAGATTATAACCGAACCCGCCGACCTGCCCTTTGAGGTCCAGAGCACGGGTATAGATTTCCGCAATCACCTCCATGCGTTCTTCCGGTTTGGATTCGGCTCGGGCGATCGCCGTTTTGATCCCGTCTACATCGGCCTGCGCAAAGCTGGAATAGTCCTCAGACAGTTTCTCGACCGATTCCTCGGCGCGTTTCAGAACCGACGGATCGATGCTCACAGGTCCGTTGCCGTTTTTGGCTTTTTCCAGTGGATTGGGCGGCATGACGGTTTCCGCCTGGGCTGGGTTGCTCATTATGACGGCTCCTAACTCGCCAGAGCCTGTTCGGGGGACAGCGTATCATCAGACGCGACCGATGCTGTGCCTCCGGCATCGCGGCGCTCCGAACTGCCGGGTGGCGGTCCCTGGTTTTTACGGCGGCGGTCGGGACCGAAATAGCTATCGTTCTCGATAAAGGGGCGTGGATGTCCGACAATGGCTTCAAGCCGTTTCAACAGATCTTTAGCGGCAACTGGTTTGGCCATGAATTCGTGGACCCCACTGTCGCGCGCTTCCTGAACCCGATGGAGATCGGAATGTCCGGTCAGCATGATGATGGGAACGTACTTCACGGACGAAGATGCAGAATGTCGGATATTCTTTACGAGACTGATTCCGTCCATGGGTTCCATATGCCAGTCGGTCACGACCAGCGTCGGCTCGAACGCCTCGATCTCCAGCAAGGCGGTTTCACCGTCCCCCACTTCTTTCAGGTTTTTGATTTTAAGAGCACGGAAAATCGAGCATAAAAGTGCCCGCATATGCCGGTTGTCATCGACAATCATCACGCTTTGCTGCGACAAATCGAGGAATGAACCGCCCATACCCGTCCGTTTCGGCCCCTAAAATTCAAAGAAAGCGCTAAAAAACACACGGGAGTTTAAGCTGATAGCGTTAAGAGCGTCTTAAATGACCGCTGAACACTCCCATTGGCCTAGATCAGCAACCACGCCCCAAGCCCGAGAAACGCAAGAAACGCGACCACATCCGTAACCGTGGTCAGAAATACGCCGGAGGCTATTGCGGGGTCGAAACGCGTACGGGAGAGCCCGAACGGAATCGCGGCGCCCGCCAGACCGGCAATTATCAGCGTTATCACCATCGCGATGCCCATGACGGCACCGATACCGGCGCTTCCGGACCAAATCCATGCGATTACCCCGATTATCACAGCGAAAATCAGCCCATTAAAGGTTCCGACTAGCACCTCCTTGGACAGAACCCGTAACGCATTGGCCGGCGTCAGCTCTTTCATTGCGATGGCCCGTACCGCCACGGTCAGGGTCTGCGTGCCCGCATTGCCGCCCATGGAGGCGGCGATAGGCATTAATACCGCCAGCATCACGACCTGCTCGATCGTGCCCTGAAACAATCCGATCACCAGCGACGCCATGATCGCGGTCAGAAGATTGACGAACAGCCAGGCGAAACGGGACTTGCCGGTATCAAGGACAGCCGCGTACAGATCGTCTTCCTGAACGCCACCCAGTCGCATGATGTCCTCTTCGGCTTCCTGATGGATGACGTCGACGATATCGTCAATCGTGATCACGCCAATCAGCCGTTCTGAATCGTCGACGACAGGTGCAGAGGTCAGATCCTGCTGCGCGAACACATAGGCGACCTCTTCCTGGTCCATATTGACCGGCACGGAGACGAACTCGGCCAGCATGATGTCTCGAATGGCGACAGGCCGTTTCGTCCGGAGAATATGACTTAAGGCTACGTAGCCGATCAGCCGGTGACGCGGATCGACTACGAAAACATCATAGAAGTCATCCGGCAGATCGTCGCTTTCGCGCAGAAAATCGATCACCTCGCCGACGTTCCAGAAGGACGGCACGGCGACAAATTCGCGTTGCATAAGCCGGCCGGCGCTCTCTTCGGGAAAGGCCAGCCCTTCTTCGAGCATCGACCGCAACGCATATGAGATCTCATGCAGCACACGCCGCTGTTTGGTGTCTTCCAGCGTTGAAATCAGGTTCAGGGCATCGTCCGAATCAAGTGCCGCGATGGCCTTCGCTATGGTCTCGGTACCGAGTTGTTCGGCAACCTCGTCCCGGATCGTTTCATCCAGCTCGGTGAGTATGACGGGATCGAAGGTGGGTCGCAGTAGTTCGACCAGTTGGGTCCGTATCGGACCGTGCAACATCTCGATAAGGTCGGCCACTTCTGCAGGGTGCAACGGCGAAACTATTTTCCGGATCGCCACGCCGTCGTCTGAATCGAGTGCGACGATCGCGTCCTTCACCACTTCCGGATTCAGCCCAAGCAGATCCTCCGCCTGAACAGGCGATACCTCTTCGACAGTTTCCGTTTCTGCGGCAGGTTCGACCATATGGCTCGCTTCCGGTAATCGGCCATGATACGGGGCCAATATGACAAAAAAATACCAGGCCCGCTCAAACGGCGGGCCTGGATCAATCTGGTGCGGTCGAGAAGACTCGAACTTCCACGGGATCTCTCCCACAGCGACCTCAACGCTGCGCGTCTACCAATTCCGCCACGACCGCTCTTCGATCAGAATCTCCGTTTTTCTTGATTTTTCAAGGCCGTGTGACATACCAAATTGACGTATCGACCGCAAGAGCGGAGCTTTCATGAATTCCGAGTCCCCAGTTGAATGGCGCGTGTCGCAGGGCCTGACCGAATATCCGGACGCCCTGGCGACAATGGAAAGCTGTGTCGCCGACATAATCGCCGGCGGTCCGGAACTGATCTGGCTGGTCGAACACCCGCCCCTCTACACGGCAGGCACGAGTGCACGCCCGGACGATCTTCTCGACGGCAATCGGTTTCCGGTCTTCACGGCGGGCCGGGGCGGCGAATACACCTATCACGGACCGGGACAGCGCGTGTGCTACGCGATGATCGATCTGGATCGCCGGGGCCGCGATATCCGCCGATACGTCCGGGATCTCGAAGAATGGATCATCGCAACCCTGAAGCACTTCGACGTAACGGGGGAACGCCGCAGCGGCCGGGTCGGTATTTGGGTGGACCGCAGCACGGACGGCGATACGATTGTGCGGGAAGACAAAATTGCCGCCATCGGGGTGCGAGTCAGGCGCTGGGTGAGCTTTCACGGCATTTCAATAAACCTGGAACCCAGTCTCAATCACTATGAAGGGATCGTCCCCTGCGGCATATCGGAATTCGGTGTGACGTCGCTTGAAGACCTTGGCGTATCCGCATCAATGGCGGACCTGGACAATGCTCTTCGGTCGTCCTTCGAAACCGTTTTCCGTCGGGAAACCGCTATTCGGTCGGAAGGGTCCTGAATCCCGCTTCAGGCGGCTCGCAGTCCTCGCGGAACACGGCCTCGACCCTGGCGAGCGGCGGACCGGCCTCGCACGCGGTTAACATGGAGGCGACATCGGCATCGCAGCCGGAAAACACCGCCTCGACGCTTCCGTCCGTGCGATTGCGGACCCAGCCCGACAATTTCCGCTTTTTTGCCTGTTCCGCGGTCCAGGCCCGGCACCAGACCCCCTGCACGCAGCCCGTGATCCGAACGCGAACGGATTTCATGCGACCGCACGCACCAGATCTAGAAATTTTGCCGCAGCCGTAATGTCCGTCCGCAGTTTCTCCCGGCGCTTGGTGGCTTCCGGATCCTCTCCCCATTCGCTGATCTGATAGGTTTCTTCTATCAAAGACAGCTCCCATGCCGTTATTCCGTCGATTCTGCCATACGCGGTAGAAAGGCCCAGAACTACCGAGCCGCAGGCCGATGTAATCGTATGGAGCGCGGACAGGCCGAAATCGTCGAACGACGCGACCACGTTGCGGAGCGCATCCAGATTGTCCGGTGCCTGGTCCAGGGGCAAGATGCTCTCCGTCGATGTCAGATCGATATCTTTGGACTGACGCAGCCAGACCAGCAAGGGCTCCCAGTGTCGCTCCTGCTGTTCTCTCAACGCCTCTGGATGGGCAGCCCGATAACAGACCAGATCGGTTTCCGCGAAGCCGGCGATCTCGCCAATCACCGTATCCCTTCGCTGCGAAACGCGGTCGAGCGCGCTGTTCGCCATTCGGGTCAGGATCATGGCGGTCGGATCGATTTCGTCCGCATCGGTCCGCCATTCATCGGCGATGGCTTCCGCCAGTGCCGCGTTCGGCAACAGGAGCAGATTTTTAGCCGGCGTTCTGACGGGCCGCTCGTCGAGACACACCGAAAAAGCGCCGTCTCTCTGGCGAACAGCGACGACTTTGTAGAACTTTTTCACGGCGCCCGTCGTCCCAGGGTCAATCGGTTCGCATGATCGTGCAGATCGTCGAAATCGTCGACGACATGATGCGCGCCAGCCTCCGCCAGCTTATGATCGGGATGCACGCCCCACGTCACACCAATTGCTCCGGTTCCGGCGTTTCGGCCGGTCATGATGTCGTAGGTCGTATCTCCGATCATCACCGTGTCTTCCGGCGCGGCCCCAACATCCGCCATGGCTTCGTTCAGCAGAAACGGATCGGGCTTTCCCGGCCCGAGATCGGCCGTCTTTACCGTCGCAAAGCGCCCTGACAGGCCCGCCTTGTCCAGCAGGTCGTAAAATCGCCGGTTGGACCGGCTGGTGACGATGGCCAGTACGTAGCCGTCTTCTTCGAACCGGTCCAGCGTTTCCGTTGCGCCGGCGAATATCTCCTCCGCCGGTCTGTCCGGCGGCGGCCGCTCGCCGCGGGCGATTTCAGCGTGGTACTCGTTGATCATCGACACTTCTCGGGCACCGGCGCCGGGAATCAGTGTCTGAACGCTCTCCTCCCAGGGCAGACCGATGATATTGCGGATCTGATCGTCCGTGACATCGGGGAACCCAAGAGCGTCCCAACAGGTGCGGACGCCGATGACAATCGAAGGAATACTGTTCAGCAGCGTGCCATCAAGATCGAAAGCTGCAAGACGTATATTTCTGCTCATTCGTAACCTTCTCTACGATCCGCATCGAAGCCGAAAAATTGCCAGGTCTCCCGCAGTTGTTCGGGTAACGGCGCCGTCACGTTCAACTCGCCGCCGGAGGGATGCGGAAGCGCGATCGCGCGCGCATGAAGATGAAGCACTCCTGGATGGGGTGTCCCTTCGAGGATGGCCCGTTCGCCTCCGTACTTTCGATCTCCCGATATGGGCGTGTTCATACCGGCACAATGCACCCGAAGCTGGTGTGTCCGTCCGGTGCGGGGTTTCAACAGTAACCAGGCAGCTTTACGGCCGGCCGTATCTATCACCTCGTAATCCGTCACCGCCGATTTTCCCATCGCCGCATCGGCCACGACTTTTTCGTATCCGTCTTTCCCCGCCGACTTTACGAGGGCATCGTCGATCGTTCCCTGCCGGGGCGACGGCACCCCGGCAACCAGGGCCCAGTAGGATTTCCGGGCATCGCGACCGCGAAACGCATCGCCGAGTTTCGCGGCAACGGACGCGCGCCGGGCAATAAGCAGGACACCGCTGGTATCGCGGTCCAGCCGATGGACCAGTTTGGGTTTTTCCTCACCCCTGGCAACGAGCCCTGCAAGCAGCCCGTCGATATGCCGCCCTACCCCGCTCCCGCCCTGCACGGCGATACCGGAAGGCTTGTTCAGTGCAATCACATCGTCGTCCGAATGCAGAATCAGAGAATTGATCCAGGTTCGATCTCTGTCATTAATGTCCCGATACTCCGGCGGTTGATCTGCGCCGGATACACTACCTAGCGGCGGTATGCGCAGTACCTGACCGGCTTCCAGGCGCGTCGATGCCTTTACCCGACCGCCATCAACCCGTATCTGACCTGTCCGCAACAACTTCTCGAGACGGCCATGCTTCAGTTCGGGATAGTGGCGGCGAAACCACCGGTCGACCCGAATATCGGCATCTTCGGCCCCCACTTCGCGGTTCTGCACGCCACTCACGTCAGTACCGCCCGTGTCAGGCGCAGACCGGCGAACAATCCGCCGACCGAAAGTATCAGCGTACCAAGCATATAGAGCGCAGACAGGTCGAAACGGCTTCTTTCCGCCAATAACAGAATATCGAGCGAGAACGCCGAAAACGTGGTGAACCCTCCCAGCACGCCGACGACCAGAAAAGCCCTGAATTCCGCCGATGGGCTCCAAGTATATGCCAAACAGGCCGCGAGAACGCCGAGAACAAATGAGCCAGCCACATTTACAGCGAAGGTCCCCCAGGGAAACTGCCCATTGCTGAACTGCAGGGTCAGCATACCGACTGCATACCTGGCCGACGCGCCAACGGCGCCTCCCAAGGCTACAAACAAAAACATTTTCATGCTGCTCTAACCGCCTTCACCCAGCACCCGATCCCGCAATTTTTTCCAGTATTCCAGCCGCTTGCCGATATCGCGTTCAAAACCTCGGTCTACAGGCTGGTAAAATTCCTCGCGCGGCATGTTTTCGGGAAAATAGTTCTGCCCCGAGAAACCTTTTTCAGTTGCATGGTCATACTGGTAGCCATCGCCGTAGCCAATATCCTTCATCAGACCTGTCGGTGCGTTCAGAATATGTTTCGGCGGCGACAACGACCCCGCTTCCTTTGCGGATTTCGCCGACGATTTGAACGCTGAATAAACGGCATTCGATTTCGGTGCGGTGGCCAGATAGATTACGCATTGTGCAATCGCCAGTTCTCCTTCCGGCGACCCAATCCGCTCATACGCCTCCCAGGCGGCAATCGATTGAGTAAGAGCATGCGGGTCCGCCATGCCGATGTCTTCAACCGAGAAACGCGTCAACCGTCGGGCGATGTACCGCGGATCCTCGCCACCGTCCAGCATGCGCGCAAACCAGTAGAGCGCGGCGTCGACATCCGATCCGCGCAGTGATTTGTGCAGAGCGCTGATCAAATTGTAATGAGCTTCCTGTGATTTGTCGTAGAGGGGCGCCCGTTTCTGGATACGCTCGGTCAAAGCGTTAACATCCAGCGGTTCTAGCGCGCCAATGGCGAAAATCTCCTCGACGAGATTCAGCAGATACCGCCCGTCTCCATCCGCCATTGCACAGACCGAGTGGCGCGCATTATCGGTCAGGGGCAGCGTCTCACCGGTCTCGACTTCGGCGCGCGCCAGGAGAGTTTCGAGAGTGGCATGATCCAGCCGGTTGAGAACGAAAACCTGACAACGGGACAACAAGGCGCCGTTCAGTTCGAACGATGGATTTTCGGTTGTCGCTCCAACGAGAATGACGGTGCCGTCTTCAACATATGGGAGGAAACCGTCCTGTTGTGCGCGATTGAAGCGATGAATTTCATCAACGAACAAAAGCGTGCCCTGTCCCGCAATCCGGCGTTCCTTGGCAGCATCGAAAACGCGGCGAAGATCGGCGACACCCGAAAAAACCGCGGATAGCGGTTCGAAATGCAGGTTCGTGCTACCTGCTAACAACCGGGCGACCGTCGTCTTGCCGGTACCCGGCGGCCCCCAAAGAATCATCGAGGTTATCCTGCCTTCCCGGGTCATCCGCCCGAGAGGACCGTCAGGGCCAAGCAGATGGTCCTGTCCAAGAACGTCCTGAAGCACTCCCGGACGCAGTCTGTCGGCAAGAGGTCGCGGTGCCTCGGCCTCCAACAGACTTCCTGTGCCGGTTCCCATCGCTTAGCCCCGAATAATCAGCTGCAGCAGGCGACCGGACCGGCTTATTTCAATTCGCCAGATCGAGAAATCTTCCATCAGGATTTTCTTCAGCTCCGAGACCGACTCGATCGTCCGACCGTTCAGCCGCACCAGGATATCTCCGGGCTCGAGGCCGATCCGGTCTGCGGGTGAACGTCTCTTCAGACGGAGGACGATTACTCCCTCTGCTTCACTGTCGAGCGCGAGTTCTTCAGCCAGCGCCGGAGAAAGATTGGCGACTTCCGCGCCGGCATAGGGATTTGTCCCTGTAATCAGCGAAAGATCACGGGGCGGATCCTCCGGCGCTGCAATCAACCGGACGCGTTTCTCGAAAATCCTGCCTTTTCGGATTGCACCGATCCGCGCTTCTCCGCCAACCGAAAGAGTTGCGATGCGAAATCTCAGGGAATTCGCATCGGGAACCTCCTTGCCGTTGATGGAGACGATGACGTCGCCGACTTTCAGGCCGGCTTTCGCTGCGGGACCGTCGGGATGAATCGAATTGACAAGTACGCCCGACGGAATTGGCAGGCCAAGCGTACGGGCGATGTCCGCGTCGACGGTTTGACCGCGGGCACCGACCCACGGCCGGATCACTTCCCCGCCACTCATCGCGCTACCAATCACGGTCGCGACCATGTTGGACGGAATGGCAAACCCGATTCCGTTGGAGCCGCCTCCGCGCGAATAGATTGCCGTGTTGATCCCTATCAGATTGCCATCGAGCCCGACCAGCGCTCCGCCGGAATTGCCGGGATTTATCGCCGCGTCGGTCTGTATGAAGAATCCGAAATCACTTACTCCCCGTGCCGTCCGCGCCAGCGCCGAGACGATGCCGCTGGTAACCGTCTGGCCGACGCCGAACGGATTGCCGATCGCGAGCACGATATCCCCGACTTCGAGAGTGTCCGAGTCCCTCAGCTTCAGAAACGGCAGTTTTTCCGATCCGGTCTTTATCCGAAGAACGGCAAGATCGGTCCGTTCGTCACGCGTGACGACATCGGCTTCGAATTCGCGTCGATCCGCAAGAACGACCGTAATCTCGTCCGCCTTGTCGATAACGTGATAGTTTGTCACGATGAGTCCGTCGTCGCTGACTATGACGCCCGATCCGAGAGAATTCTGAACCCGTTTACGTTCCCGTCCGCCGAATTGAAACTGATCGCCGAAGAAACGCCGGAAGAACGGATCGTTAAACAGCGGCGTTGTGCTTTGGGCCTGAACGACCCTGCGGGTGTAGATATTGACGACTGCAGGAGCCGCTGATTTTACCAGAGGCGCAAAGGAGAGCCGCGTTTCATCCCGCGAAGTCGGGACGACTTTCGTCTGTGCAGACGAACCGGACACCATCGCAGCCGTGAGGACAGCAACGCATGCGAACGCCGCTCCGACCGTTTTCAGTGACACATAGCCCATAACGTTATTTTACCATCTCCCGACAATTTCTGCCCAAAGCAAAAGGGCGATCCGAAGAACCGCCCTTTTTGTCTTTCCGTCTGACAGGAAAACTTACGCAACCGCTTCCTGCTCCATGTCCTCGTCGACCTGGACCGGCCCCGAATCCTGCCCCTTCGCGTCCGGATCGCGATCGACAAGTTCGATCACGGCCATCGGCGCGGAGTCTCCATAGCGGAATCCGGCTTTCACAATCCGCGTATACCCGCCAGGGCGGTCACGGTAGCGGTCGGCCAGCGTGGAAAACAGTTTGTCGGCAAGTTTCTTGTCGCCATGCAAACGCGAAACCGCGATACGACGGGCGTGAAGATCGCCGCGCTTTCCGAGGGTGATCAGCTTGTCAACAACCGACCGTAACTCCTTCGCCTTCGGCAAAGTGGTCTTGATCTGCTCGTGCTTGATAAGGGCTGCGGCCATGTTGCCGAACAGCGCCTTGCGGTGAGAGCTCGTGCGGTTGAGCTTCCGGCCACTCATACGATGGCGCATTATTCTGTCCTCTTCTTCCTGTCTGCCGACTTAGTACGGCTCTTCCAGCCGCTTGGCCATGTCCTCGATGTTCTCGGGCGGCCATTCGGTGATTTCCATGCCGAGGTGGAGCCCCATCGTCGACAGAACTTCCTTGATCTCGTTCAGCGATTTCCGCCCGAAATTCGGCGTCCGCAGCATTTCCTGCTCTGTTTTCTGAACCAGGTCGCCGATATAAATGATGTTGTCGTTCTTCAGGCAGTTTGCCGAACGCACCGACAATTCCAGTTCGTCGACCTTACGCAGCAGATTGCGGTTGAACGCCGGTTCCGCGGCTTCGACCGTTTCCTGGATTGCGCGCGGCTCTTCGAAATTGATGAACATCTGAAGCTGGTCCTGCAAGATGCGGGCTGCAAGCGCGACCGCGTCTTCCGGCGATATGGTGCCGTCGGTTTCGACATCCATGACCAGCTTGTCGTAGTCCGTCCGTTGTCCGACGCGGGCATTTTCGACCCGGTAGGCGACGCGGCGAACCGGGCTGAACACGGCATCGACCGGAACCAGTCCGATCGGCGCGTCTTCGGCGCGGTTTTCAGCAGCGGGCACGTAGCCCTTGCCGGTATCGACCGTCATCTCCATGGAAATCTTCGCGCCGTCATCCAGCGTGCAGATGACAATATCCGGATCGATGATTTCGATATCGTGGGTCGCTTCGATCATGCCGGCCGTGATTTCGCCGGGTCCGGTGGCGGTCAGAGTGATCCGCTTCGGCCCTTCGCCATGCATGCGCAGAGCCAACGACTTGATGTTGAGCACCACGTCGGTAACGTCTTCGCGGACGCCAGGGATGGACGAGAACTCGTGCAGAACGCCGTCGATCTGAACCGCGGTAACTGCCGCGCCCTGCAGCGACGACAGCAGAATACGGCGCAGCGAATTGCCAAGCGTCGTCGCAAACCCGCGTTCCAGCGGTTCCGCCGTGATCGACGCGGAACGCGACGCTTCTTCACCGGCATCGATGTCGAGCTTGGTGGGTTTGATCAGTTCCTGCCAATTCTTATGAATGACCGTCATACCGTTATCCTTACAGCGGCCAGATGCCGCACTGGGTTACTTCGATGTGTGCCGTCTCAAAGGCGACGGCGAAAAGTCTGTGCTAAACGCGGCGCCGCTTGCGGGGGCGGCAGCCGTTATGGGGAATCGGCGTCACATCGCGGATCGCCGTGATCGTGAACCCGACCGCTTGCAACGCCCGCAGCGCGGATTCACGTCCGGAACCAGGCCCCTTTACTTCGACTTCGAGCGTCTTCACACCATGGTCCTGTGCCTTGCGGCCGGCATCTTCAGCCGCCATCTGAGCGGCGTACGGTGTGGATTTGCGGGATCCCTTGAAGCCCTGCGAACCTGCCGACGACCATGCAATGGAATTGCCCTGGGCATCGGTGATCGTGATCATCGTGTTGTTAAACGTCGCGTTCACATGGGCAACGCCCGAGGTGATATTTTTGCGTTCGCGGCGGCGCGGCCGTGCTGTCGCTTGTCTAGCCATGTTCTTTTCCTGTTATCCGCCTATTTCTTGCCGGTAATCGGGCGGGCCTTGCCCTTGCGTGTGCGCGCGTTTGTATGCGTCCGCTGTCCGCGAACCGGCAGCCCGCGGCGGTGACGCAACCCCCGATAGCAGCCGAGATCCATAAGGCGCTTGATGTTCATCGCGGTTTCGCGTCGAAGATCGCCTTCGATCAGGTAATCGCGGTCAATCACGTCGCGAATACGGGCCAGTTCGTCATCGCCGAGATCGTTCGCGCGGATTTCACCGGCGACATTTGCGGTTTCGCAAATCTTCACCGCCGACGTGCGACCGATACCGAAAATATAGGTGAGCGCGATCGCCACCGGTTTGTTGGGCAGGTTTACACCCGAAATGCGTGCCACGACGCCGTCTCCTTAGCGTTCAAGTCATTGAAATATAGAAAAAAGTACCCGGTCAGCCCGTTTGGCCGGAGCGCGGGGATTATAGGGGCTGTTTGCATCAAGTCAACCATCAGCCAGCCTCCAGAACGGCTTCGATTTGCCTGGTCACTTCGTCGATATCAGCCATTCCGTCAACCGTTTTCAAAGTCCCCTGCCCGTCGTAATAGGGCAACAGGGGTGCAGTCTGCGCGTGATACGCTTCCAGGCGGGAAGCCACGGTTTCGGCATTGTCATCCTTACGGCGCGAGAATTCGGTCGCCCCGCAGCTGTCGCAGACGCCTTCGGTTTTCGGTTTCTGGAAACTGTCGTGATATCCGGCGCCGCAATTCGTACAGCTGTACCGACCGGAAATCCGCTCGACTAGGATCGCGTCATCGACCTTCATCTCGATCACATGATCCAGCTTTACGTTCATGTCGGCGAGCATTCCGTCCAGCGCCTCCGCCTGAGCCGTGGTACGGGGAAAGCCGTCGAGAATAAACCCCTGGGCGCAATCAGGTTGCTGGATTCGATCGCGGATCATGGCGATCATGATTTCGTCTGAAACCAGTTCGCCCCGCTCCATGATCGCTTTGGCCTGCTGGCCGATCTCGCTACCTGACGCGACGGCCGCACGGAGCATATCGCCCGTCGACAGCTGGATCAGACCATGTCCGTCTTCGAGACGCTTCGCCTGCGTGCCTTTACCGGCGCCGGGCGGACCTAAAAGCATAAGATTCATCCGCGTCGCCCCTTCAATCGGGATTTCTTCACTAGTCCTTCGTATTGATGGGCAATCAGATGAGACTGGACCTGGGCGACGGTATCCATAGTCACAGTCACCACGATAAGAAGACTTGTTCCGCCGAAGTAGAACGGCACTCCGTATTGCGAGATCAATAGCTCCGGCATAATACTGATCGCCGTCAGATATATCGCGCCGACGACGGTCAGACGGGTCAGAATGAAATCGAGATACTCGGCCGTGTTCTTGCCCGGCCGGATGCCGGGAACGAACCCGCCGTATTTTTTGAGGTTATCGGCGGTTTCGGTGGGATTGAAAACCACCGAGGTATAGAAAAATGCAAAGAAGATTATCATCGCGGCGTACAACAACAGGTACGCGGGCTGGCCGCGGCCAAGATATGCAGTCACATCGCCGAGCCAGCCGGGCCCCGCATTCGCCGAGAAGTTCGCGACCGTAATCGGCAGGAGCAGCAGTGAACTCGCGAAAATTGGCGGAATGACACCGGCGGTATTCACCTTCAATGGTATGTGCGAGTTTTCGCCGCCAACCATCTTGTTGCCTTGTTGGCGCTTGGGATACTGAACGATCACCCTGCGCTGTGCGCGTTCGACGAACACGATAAACGTGATGACACCAACCGCCATGATCAACAGGAAGATGATAAACAGGGCCGACAATGCGCCCGTACGCCCCAGTTCCAGGGTGCCGATGAGCGCGGCCGGCATTTCCGCAACGATACCGGCGAAAATAATCAGGGAGATCCCGTTGCCGACGCCGCGGGCAGTGATCTGCTCGCCCAGCCACATCAGGAACATGGTGCCGCCGACCAGCGTGATAACGGTAGTGGCCCGGAAGAACGCGCCAGGCTCGGCAACGGCCGCGCCCTGGGAACCGCTCATGCCTTCAAGTCCGACTGCAATGCCATACGCCTGCAACGCCGCCAGAACGACCGTACCGTAACGCGTGTACTGGTTCAGTTTCTTACGGCCGACTTCGCCTTCTTTCTTCAACGCTTCGAAGTGCGGATGAATCGCCTGCAGAAGCTGCATAATGATCGATGCCGAGATGTACGGCATGATGTTCAGAGCGAAAATTGTCATCCGGGCGAACGCGCCGCCGGACAACATGTTGAACATATCCAGAATGCCGCCCGCCTGCTGCTGGAAGATATCCTGCAGGATCGACGGATCGATACCTGGCAACGGTATCCAGGTACCAAGCCGATACACAATCAACGCACCCAGCGTGAACCAGATGCGTTTCTTGAGCTCGGTCGCCTTCGCAAAATTCGAAAAGTTAATCTGCGAGGCGAGTTGTTCGGCGGCAGACGCCATCAACTATTCCTTATCCGTCCCCGCGTCGTCTTCCGCTTCGGCCGCCGGTGCCGACTTGTTATTTTTCTGGGCAACGTTCTTTTCCCTGGCGGGTGCCGTAACGGTCAACTTTCCGCCGGCCTTTTCAACCGCGTCGACAGCGCTCTTCGAAGCGCCGGTCACTTCTATCTCAAGCTTGGTATTAAGCTCGCCTTTTGCAAGGATTCGAACGCCGTCTCTCTTGGATTTGATCACGCCGGTCTCGACGAGAACATCCTCGGTGACGGGCTTGCTCGCATCGAGCTTGCCCGCATCGATCGCCTGCTGCAGGCGACCGAGATTCACGACCCGAAAATCCTTGCGGAAAATATTCGTAAAACCACCCTTCGGCAGACGCCGGTACAGCGGCATCTGACCGCCCTCGAAACCGAGCAGCGAGACGCCGCTACGCGATTTCTGGCCTTTATGACCGCGCGCCGCTGTTTTGCCGGTGCCCGAACCGATGCCGCGGCCGACGCGCTTGCGCCGGTGACGTGCACCCTGATTGTCCGAAATTTCGTTCAGTTTCATCGTCAGCTCCTGTGAGCAACGCAAACGCGCATCTGCTCGCTCCTAATCTTCCACCCGAACGAGGTGCTTTACCTTATCGACCATGCCACGTACTGCTGGAGTATCCTCCAGCTCGCGTGTCCGGTTCATCTTGTTGAGGCCGAGCCCCACCAGCGTCGCGCGCTGATCCTTGGGCCGTCCGATCGGGCTCCCGACCTGGGTCACCCGAATTGTTTTTTTACCGTCAGCCATCGTTTACGCCTCCGCCTGCTCCTCGTCGCGCCGACCGACGATATCGCCGACCTTGCGGCCGCGGCGCGTCGCCACCATGCGGGGCGACTGCAGATTCTTCAAAGCTTCGAACGTCGCCTTGATCATGTTGTGCGGGTTCTGGGTGCCGAGCGATTTCGCAACGACGTCCTGAACGCCCAGAGTTTCGAAAATAGCGCGCATCGGGCCACCGGCGATAATACCCGTACCGGGAGGCGCCGCTCGAAGCACGACCTTGCCCGCACCGTAACGGCCGCGCACATCGTGATGCAGTGTCCTGCCTTCCCGGAGAGGAACGCGGATCATATTGCGCTTCGCTTTCTCAGTACCCTTGCGAATGGCTTCCGGCACTTCCCGCGCCTTGCCCGAACCAAAGCCGACCCGGCCCTTTTCATCGCCGACGACGACAAGCGCAGCAAAGCCGAAACGCCGGCCGCCTTTGACGACCTTCGCAACGCGATTGATGCTGACAAGCTTATCGACAATGTCACTGTCTTCGCGGTTATCGCGGTCGCGTCTTGGATTACGTGCCATACGTCGATCTCCTAGAATGCCAGCCCGCCTTCGCGGGCTGCTTCGGCGAGCGCCTTGACGCGGCCGTGGTAAAGATAAGGGCCGCGGTCGAACACAACCTCTTTGACGCCCTGTTCGGTGGCGCGCTGGGCGACCAGTTTCCCGACTGCGGCTGCGGCAGCCGCTGTCGCACCAGCAGTAACGGCATCTTCCCGGCTGGACGCGGATGCGACCGTCTTGCCGTTCAGGTCGTCAATCACCTGTGCGTAAATGTATTTATTGGATCGGAAAATCGAGAGGCGCGGACGCCCGTTCGCGCTTTTGCGAATCTGCCGACGCACCCGGGCACGGCGCCGCTGCTCCAGTTTCGAATTATCAGCCATGATTACTTCTTCTTGCCTTCCTTGCGGATGATTATCTCGTCCGCATACCGCACGCCTTTACCCTTGTAGGGTTCCGGCTTGCGGAAACCTCTGATCTCGGCCGCAACCTGGCCGACCTTCTGATTGTCCACACCCGAGACCACGACTTCCGTCTGGCTCGGCGCATCGATCTTGATGCCCTCCGGAATCGGATAACGGATCTCGTGACTGTGGCCGAGCTGCAGCACCAGGTCCTTGCCCTGAACCTGTGCGCGGTAGCCGACGCCAGTGATCTCCAGTTTCTTCTCGAAGCCGGCCGAGACGCCCTGAACGATATTACTGATCAGGCTGCGCGTCGTGCCCCACATCGTACGGGCGCGCTTCGAGTTATTCGCCGGCTTCACCCAGATAAGGTTCTCTTCCCGGGACACCTGCACATCGTCACTGACGTTAAGCGACAATTCACCGAGCTTTCCCTTGGCCTTGACGGCATCGCCGTCGATCTGAAGATCCACACCATCCGGTACTTCGACCGGCAACATTCCGACGCGTGACATGTTCCTGCTCCTGCGTCCCTAAAAGACTTCGCAAATGACCTCGCCACCGACATTGGCGGCGCGGGCCTCGTTGTCCGACATCACACCCTGCGGGGTGGACAGGATCGAAATGCCGAGCCCGTTATAAACGGACGGCAGATCGCTAATTTTCGAATACACGCGGCGGCCCGGCTTGGAGACCCGCTGAATGTGGCGGATCACCGGCGAACCGTCGTGATACTTCAGCTCAATCCGAAGCTGGCTCAAACCCTTGCGTATCTCTTCGGTTTCGTATCCACGGATATAGCCTTCCCGTTTCAGAACCTCGAGCACATTGGCCCGCAGCTTCGAACTGGGTGACATCACCGCACTTTTGTTGGCGCGCTGGCCATTGCGGATTCGTGTCAAAAGATCGCCGACGGGATCGGTCATACTCATCGTCGTTCTCTCCTCACCAGCTCGATTTGACCATGCCGGGAACCTGGCCGTTCGACGCAAGTTCGCGCAGCGAAATACGCGACATCTTGAACTTGCGGTAAACACCACGCGGACGGCCGGTAACTTCGCAACGGTTCTGAACGCGTACTTTCGCGGAATTCCGCGGCAGTTTCGCCAGCTTCAAACGCGCCTGAAAGCGTTCTTCCATCGGCAAATCGCGATTGTCCGCAATTTCCTTGAGGCGATTCCGCCGGGCCTCGTACTTCTTGGCCATACGGTCCCGTTTTCTGTTTCGTTCAATGGCGCTTTTCTTAGCCATGTGATCCTCCCAATCCCGTCAGTTCGTAAACGGGAAGTTGAAATTCTTGAGCAGCGCACGTGCCTGCTCGTCATTGTCTGCGGTGGTACACACCACGATATCCATGCCCCTGAACTCATCGACTGAATCGTAATCGATTTCGGGAAAGATGATCTGTTCCTGGATACCCATCGCGTAATTGCCGCGCCCATCGAAGCTTTTCGGGGACAATCCGCGAAAGTCGCGGACGCGCGGCAGCGCGATATTCACCAGGCGGTCGATAAATTCGTACATCCGGTCTCGCCGCAGCGTCACCTTGACGCCGATAGGCATACCTTCACGCAGCTTGAACGTCGCGACCGACTTGCGGGCGCGGACGATCACCGGCTTCTGTCCCGCGATGACAGTCATGTCACGCAACGCGTTATCGACCTTTTTGGAATCGTTTACCGCATCGCCTACGCCCATGTTGAGGACAACCTTGTCGAGACGCGGAATCTGCATCGGGTTGGTATATCCGAACTGTTCCTGCATCGAGGACCGGATTTCCGACGCGTATACTTCTTTCAAACGGGCAACCATCAAACCGACTCCCTTAATCGATCACTTCGCCAGACCGCTTCGCATAGCGGACCTTGCGACCGTCTTCGAGCGAGCGGAACCCGACCCGGGTGGCTTCACCGCCATCGGGGTCGAGCAGCGCCACGTTCGAAACGTGGATCGATGCTTCTTTTTCGACGATGCCGCCCTGTTCGGTCTGGGTCTGGCGCTGGTGGCGTTTCACCATGTGCACACCCGCTACCAAAACGCGGTTCTGATCAGTCAACACCTTGAGGACACTGCCTTTTTTGCCTTTGTCCCGACCGGATATGACGATAACTTCGTCGCCTTTTCTAATTCGCGCAGCCATTTTTTGCTCCGGTTCCTCCGCCCTACAGAACTTCTGGGGCGAGAGAAACGATCTTCATGTATCGCCGGGCGCGCAGTTCACGCGTGACCGGTCCAAAAATACGGGTGCCAATCGGCTCGTCCGCGTTGTTCAACAGCACCGCCGCATTCCGGTCGAACCGGATCGACGTTCCGTCAGGCCGCCGGATCTCCTTGGCGGTCCGGACTATGACGGCCCGGTGCACGTCGCCTTTTTTCACTCGGCCACGCGGAATCGCTTCCTTCACGGAGACGACGATCACGTCGCCGACCGTAGCCCAACGCCGTTTCGAGCCACCGAGGATCCGGATGCACTGCACGCGGCGTGCGCCGGAATTGTCGGCCACCTCGAGGTTGGATTCAGGGATAATCATTGATCTTGTCCTTGTTCCTCAGCGCTTCACGCGTCGTCGAAGATGACTTCCCAGGTCTTCGACTTGGAAATCGGTTTACATTCGCGAATCCGGACCTGTTCGCCCGTCTTGCACTTGTTGTCCGGATCGTGCGCCGCGAACTTCTTCGACCGGCGGATAATCTTTTTGTACAGCGGATGCTGTATCTGGCGTTCGACACGGACTGTCACAGTCTTGTCCGCCTTGTCGGAAACAACCGTTCCCTGGAGAATTCGCTTGGGCATCGTCTCTCTCGTTTCTTACGACGCGTCGGCGGCTGCGTGCCGGCGCTCGGTCATAATAGTGTTGATACGCGCAATATCCCGGAGCACTTCGCCGAACCGGCTCGTCGCTTCGAGTTGGCCTGAAGACCGTTGGAACCGAAGGTTCAACTGTTCCCGCTTCAGGTTCTGAAGCTCTTCTTTCAGTTCGTCATCGGATTTCTGACGAAGATCTGCAGCGTTCGCCATGGTTAGTCATCTCCTCCGACAAGACGGGTCACCACTTTGGTTTGTACCGGCAGTTTCGCCGCCGCCAGTTCAAGAGCGACCGTCGCGATATCCTTCGGCACGCCGTCGACTTCGAACATGATACGGCCCGGTTTCACACGTGCTGCCCAATATTCGACGGTTCCCTTGCCTTTTCCCTGTCGGACTTCAGCAGGCTTCTGGGTTACCGGCACATCGGGGAAAATGCGAATCCAGACGCGGCCTGAACGACGCATGTGACGAGTGATCGCTCGCCGCGAGGCTTCGATCTGACGCGCGGTTACGCGCCCGGGCGACAGTGCCTTCAGCCCATAGGAGCCGAAATTCAGCGTCGTCGCGCCTTTGGCGTTCCCCTTGATCCGGCCCTTGTGGGCCTTCCGGAACTTTGTTCTTTTAGGTGCAAGCATCTTACCGTTCCCGTTATGCCAGCCTTAGCGGCTGACCTGCTGTTCCTGCAGGCGTTTGTCCTGGGCCATGGGGTCATGCGCCAGGATTTCACCCTTGAACACCCAAACCTTCACGCCGCACGCGCCGTAAGTGGTGCGGCCCGTGGCGGTACCGTAATCGACGTCGGCTCGCAGCGTGTGAAGCGGCACGCGGCCTTCACGATACCATTCGGTCCGGGCAATTTCCGCACCGCCCAGACGACCCGCACAGTTGATGCGAATGCCTTCGGCGCCCAGACGCATGGCCGACTGAACCGCGCGCTTCATGGCACGCCGGAAAGCGACCCGTCGTTCCAGCTGCTGCGCAATGTTTTCGGCGACCAGCTTGGCGTCGATTTCAGGCTTGCGAATTTCCAGGATGTTCAGGTGGACTTCGCTGTCCGTCATTTCCGCGACTTCCTTGCGAAGCCGTTCGATATCAGCGCCCTTCTTGCCGATGACCACGCCCGGCCGCGCCGAGTGGATCGTCACGCGGGCTTTCTTCGCCGGACGTTCGATGACAACGCGGCTGATACCCGCCTGCGACAGCTTGTCGAACAGGTAATTCCGCAGCTTGATATCTTCGTGCAGTAGTCCCGCGTAG
>Ga0181577_10000238_pt1 | contig 43585 bp, 35 predicted proteins | sample 101ome_21_FD_132468 | JGI IMG/M metagenome (GOLD analysis project Ga0181577, IMG submission 132468) | Coastal salt marsh microbial communities from the Groves Creek Marsh, Skidaway Island, Georgia - 101413BT metaG (megahit assembly) | ecosystem: Environmental > Aquatic > Marine > Intertidal...
CGCGATTCTCCTGACCGGTCTCTTCGTCGTCGCCTGGCTGATCTTCGTCGTCTTTCGCCCCATCCTTCTCCACTGGGTCAAGAAGCTCGTTTCGCGCACCGCCTTCACCTGGGACAATCAACTGCTCGGGCACGGCGTCTTCCGCTGGCTCGCCCACCTTCTCCCTGGCCTTCTCATTTTTCTCGTCGCACCAGGATTTTTCAAAGACGCTCCCCTTCTTGCCAAAATTCTGAAAGTAGGATCGGAGCTCTATCTCCTCATCTCGGTTTACTTTGTCTTCGACTCTCTCTTCAACGCAATTCAGGCAACTCTCTCGATCAAGCAGGTCGGTCGTCATCTCAACCTCACAGCGATCAACCAGGTCGCCAAGTTGATCACGGCCCTGATCATTTTCCTGCTCTGTTTTGCGGTTCTTCTTCAGCGCCCACCGATCGCCCTACTCAGCGGACTCGGGGTGCTGGCCTCGGTCCTCATGCTCGTCTTCAGGGACGTCATCCTCGGCTTTGTTGCTGGAATCCAGTTGTCGACCAACCGCATGCTTTCGATCGGTGACTGGCTCGAGATGCCCAGCCACAAAGCAGACGGAGACGTCGAGGAAATCGGTCTGACCACCGTCAAAGTCCGCAACTGGGACAAGACCATCACCACCATCCCGACCTACGCCCTGATCAGTGAGTCGTTCCGAAACTGGCGGGGCATGTCGGAGAGCGGAGGACGACGAATCAAGCGCTCTCTCTTTATCGACATCAGTTCGATTCGGCTTTGCTCTGAAGAGATGCTGGATCGATTTCGCGAGATCGAACACATCGCAACCTACCTCAAGAAAAAGGAAGCCGAGATCGAGACTTGCAATGAAGCGATGGGAGAAAAGGCCGACAAAAACCGGGTCAACGGACGTCGCCTCACCAACGTCGGAACTTTTCGTGCCTACATCGAGGCCTATCTCCGACATCATCCTGATATCAACCAGGAGATGACTCTCCTCGTCCGCCAGCTCGCCCACGACGGTCGCGGCCTTCCGATCGAGATTTATTGTTTCAGTATTAACAAGAACTGGGCTCCTTACGAAAGCATCCAAGCCGACATCTTCGACCACCTCCTCGCGGTCGCTCGGGAATTTGATCTCGAACTTTTCCAGGAACCTTCGGGAAACGACTTCTCGAAGATCACCGGAAAACGAGATGCCAGCTAGGCGCGCCTACTTCAAGAGATGCGAGGACGAGTAGCCATGATCCCGAATTTCCTGGAGCAGCTTCTTCATCTCGGCCACTTTCCTGAGGGGCTCGGCTACCAGATTTTCTTCTGGCCGATATCTTCGCGAAGCTGGTAAAGCTTGAGTTCGGTCCCGTCATCCGTGGGAAACCCGTGCTTGGTTTCCCACTACTTGTTTCGGCCGAAATGATACCCATTGGCTCCATCGTTATAGTAGACAAAGTCAACATAAGGACCCGCCTGCGACTTCCCATCGAACATGTCATTGGGAATGATCGGAGCGCGGGGAGAAGAAAATGCATAGTAGAGAAAGAATGGTTTTTTCGATATACTCGACCGCTCGCTGCGTCGTCGTCGGGATATTTTTGCACCCCCTCGATCCCGGCAGGACCGACGCACCGAAAAGAACTCCTTGAAAAAGGAAATTCCTGTCAGTGACAAGAGAGAGCCTCTCCAGACCCGCCATCCTTTGCTTTCGTTTTCTGCCCTTTCCCTTATTGTCGCCGGATTGCACTTGTTGATTTTCAGAGGCGTAAAGGTTGTCGAAGCAGCATCGCCACCCCTCCATGGAGAAATTATCGTCCACCAACAGACTGTTATTACCCTCATCCAAAGCCGAAACCACAAGCACATTACGTCTAAGAATCGTCGCCCGTTTTACAATTTGGAATCGTCTCATCCGTAATCGACCCGGAACTCAAAATCCCACGACCTCGTAATTTGCCGGAATGCAAATTTCCTGCACTAACAAACAAAAGCTTGCTGTCGCTCTCTATTTGTTCCGAAAAATTGCGAATCGAATAGACGCTGCCGCTATTCAGCAAGCCCCGCTGACAAATGCCGCAGCAGAGAATGCTCCGGCTCAAAACTATCATGCCCATAGTCCCAAACCATAACACCACCAAGGCCGTGTTCTTTGATCAGCTTGAGACGAAGGTCACACGCCTCCGGCCCCACCGGCCAAAAACCATGTTCCGATTCTGGAAGTGACACCGCGTTTTCTCCTACGAGTTTTTTCCAGGAAACGGCCCGCCTTTTCCCTGCTTTTTCTTTGGCAAAAAACCCGACCCCCAGAATCAGTTTTTCCGGTGGCAATCCTGACTTCAGAAACAACTCAATCGAATCGGAGAGATAGGTATCGTAATCTGTTTTGCTCCACCAGGGCTGGTAGCTCATCAAATTCACCTGGTCGATGAAGGGCCAGCATTTTTCCGGCAATGGCCGCGACTCGCCCAAAGCGACAGTGAGAATGCAATTTACAGATCGGAGCTTTCCAGACAAAGCCTCGAGAAACAGCGCGAAGTCAGCGTGTTCCTGATTCCCTTTCGGGAATTCCCAGTCGATATCAATTCCGTCGAGTTGCTTGGACTCACAGAATTCGACAAGCGCATCCACGAATCGATTCCGGTTCTCGGCTGTGCTGACAGCTCCCGCAAAAGCATTCCCCCTTCCCCAGCCACCGACGCAGAAGGTGACTTTGACGTCCCCCGTATCCCGCGCCTTTCTCCCGAAAGCAAGCAATTCGGGAGTGATCCGGCAAAAGTCTACCGCCCCTTCCTCTGTAGGCTTGGCCGAGAACAGGACGAGATGGGTCGTCCCGTAAAGCCGGGGTTTGAGGTCTCCCACTTTCACCCGGTAGTCTGGGAGATATACGGAGATGACAGGCTTCTCAGCGCCTTCTCCAAAAAGCGCCCCCATCTGCAGGAGCAGCAGGATGCAGAACAGATTTTTCATAGGATCTGCGATCATACTCTCCCGCGAAGGAGGAACAATGATGGATAACAGATTTTACTTTCCGTAGTATGCTTTCCATTCAGACCCAAGCTGCGCCTCATATGCGATCGCATCGGCAAAACCACCGTTGTAGCCTTTGACCTTGTGCTTCACTTTTCCGTTGCGCTTGTGCTTGATCTTCGCTTTTCCGCCAATCACTTTGACCTTCACCTTGTTAGCTTTGACCTTTACCCGTTTGACCTGATCATCGTCGTAGGCCGAACCAGTGATCGGAAGTCCTATGCTAAGGGCCAGCCCGGCAGCGAGCGCGAAAAGGGTTTTTGTTTTGCTGCTAATAGAATACGAGTTCATAGAATGGTATGTGGTTTTGGTTGTCGAGATTGAGAAAACGTCCTCAATCTCCTACCAATTACGACGGTCGAACAAAGAGTCTTATTCAGGAAAAATTGTCGTATTCTCCTCGAAACCCCACGCATTTACGGAGTGACAGGAAGACCTTTTCTACTTCATCTTCTCTGTCATGATTCGATGTACGAAATATCTCACCATCCTTCTCTCCGCCGCCCTTTTCATAGGCGTATGCCGCGGAGCCGACGAATACCAGCAGTTGTTCGACGGGAAATCTCTTGAAGACTGGAAAGGTGCCGACGGATTCTGGAAGGTTGTCGATGGTACCATCGTTGGTCAAACGACAGCCGACAATCCTACAACGGGGAATACCTTTCTCGTCTGGCAGGGCGGCGATGTCGCTGACTTTGAATTCATCTGTGAAGCCAAGTTCGAGGGGAACAACTCCGGCGTTCAGTATCGGAGTGAAATCGTCGACGACGCCGGTTTTGTTCTGAAGGGTTACCAGGCAGATCTCCACCCCAAGCAAGAGTATTTCGGCATGATGTATGGGGAGAAACTCGGCAAGCGCGGGATCATCGCAACGCGACATCAGCAGGTCGAATTTGCCGACGACGAATCAAAGAAGGTCGTCCGCCAACTCGCTCCGACTACGCAGCTGGATTCAAAAAAATGGAATACTCTTCGAATCGTCGCAGTCGGAAATCGCCTGGTCCACCTCGTGAACAATGTCGTGACCGTCGATATCACAGACAATCATCCCCTTTCGCTATCTGGCGGAAAGCTCGGGCTGCAACTTCACGCCGGGCCACCGATGAAGGTGGAATTCCGCAATCTACGCTATCGCTCTCTTTCCGGCAAAACAGCCGGGAAGACTCTTGCCGACGCGGTCGCAAAATTCCCAAAGGCATCGGCCGCACAGGCTGACGCTCCACGCCCCGGCCTGCACTACAAGTGGGTATCAGACAACCCCAAGCCGGAGTGGATATGGCGGGAAGGAAAAACCGACAACAACCCCATCTATCTCCGGAAAAAATTCGAGATTCCCGGAGAGATCAAAGTGGCCCGGCTTTACACCACCTGTGACAACGAGGCCGCCGTTTTCCTCAATGCCAAAAACGCTGGGAGAATTCCCGACTGGGGCAGCCCGATCCTGAACATGGATGTTTCCAAATCACTTCAGAAAGGAACCAACGAAATCGCTGTCGAAGCCAAGAACCGGGGTGGTATTGCCGCCTTCGTTTTCAAACTTGAAGTGGAGACGATGGATGGCAAAAAGCATCAGTTCGTTTCCGACAAATCCTGGAAGCTGTCGACTTCGAAACTCGCCGGCTGGAACAAGTTCGGATTGGACGATTCCAGCTGGAATGAAAAAATAAAAACCTTTGGCGCATTTGGCATGGCTCCCTGGGGCATTCCCGGCAAAGAGGGGCCTAAAGGAAATACGAAGAGCAAGCAACCTGCCGGAACGGACCAGCTCACGATCGCTGACGACTTCGCCGCCGAGCTTCTCTACACCGTGCCAAAAGACGAGCAGGGCTCGTGGGTTTCACTCTGCAAAGCACCCGGCGGTTTTTACGCCTGCGACCAGGGTGATAAAGGACTCTTTCACCTCACCGTGAACGAGGGCGGTGTTGAGGTAAAGAAACTCTCCCTGAAAGAACCAGATTCCGGCAAGCCCTTGTCCGGGGCACAGGGCCTCGTCTGGGCATTCGACAGTCTCTGGTTCCATCGCAACGGAGGACACCTTTTCCGCATCAGTGATTCCAATGGAGACGGCATACTGGACCTCGTGGAAAAACAACCATCTGAAACCGGAGGAGGCGAGCACGGAAACCACGCTGTCCTCGTCGACGAAACCGGCAAACAACTCTACGTAGTCGGGGGAAACCACGCCAACATTCCTCCAAATGAAGCAACCGAGCGAGTCCGCGTCAAAACGTGGTCAGAGGACCATCTCCTGCCACGGATGTGGGATGCCCGAGGCCACGCCCGGGGCAGGCTTGCCCCGGGCGGTTGGATTTCGAAATACGATCCCAAAAAGAAAACTTACGACCTCATCGCGATCGGATTTCGAAACGAATACGATGCCACGCTCAACTCTGCCGGCGATCTCTTCGCCTACGATGCGGACATGGAATGGGACATGGGCAACTACTGGTATCGCCCCACCCGCATCAATTTCGTCGTCAGTGGATCTGATCACGGCTGGAGAAGTGGCACCGGCAAATGGCCAGCCTACTACGAAGACAGCCTGCCCCCTGTCGTTGAGATTGGCCCGGGCTCGCCAACTGGTTTTCTATCCGGCACCGAAGCCAAGTTCCCGGAGAAATACCAGCGAGCACTCTACGCCTTGGATTGGACCTTCGGAACGATCTGGGCCATCCACCCTCAGCAGGAAGGTGCTGGTTACACAGCTGACAAGGAAGTGTTCGTCGCCGGAATCCCCCTCCCTGTGACTGACGGTATCATCGGCGAAGACGGGAATCTCTACTTTCTCGTCGGTGGTCGTGGAACGCAGTCAGCAATGTATCGCGTTCGGTATACGGGATCGGCAAAGACAGAAAAAGCAGCACAGCTTGTGCCGACGAAAGAACGAAAGCTAGCCCGCTCTCTCGAAGCTTTTCACGGAGTGGAAAATGAAAAAGCGATCAGCGCCGCCTGGCCTCACCTTTCTTCTGACGACGTCTATCTTCGCCATGCCGCGCGCGTCGCTATCGAATCACAGCCCCATCAGGTCTGGTCTGACCGACTCTTTGCCGAGGAAAATTCGCAGGCCATTATCTCCGGAGCCGTAGCTCTCGCCCGCATTGCTGTCGGCAGCGAGAGTAAAGCTGAGAAGACTCGTGAGCTTCAGAAGAAATTGATCACAAAGCTCAACAGAGTTGATTTCGGCTCTTTGACAAAGCACCAGAAACTTGGCCTCCTCAGAGCCTATGCCCTCACCTTCATTCGATTCTCGAATCCGGATCAGGCAATGCGCGAGTCAGTGATCGCAAAACTGGATCCTCAGTTCCCCTCTAACGACCCTGACACCAATACGGAACTCATTCGCGTTCTCACCTATCTCCAATCCCCGACCGTCGTCGAAAAAGCAATTGCCCTGATCGAGAACCGAGGCGCACCCGAAGCCCCCGACTGGACCGAAATCGCTGCTCGCAATCCCGGTTACGGAGGCACCGTGAAGCGATTTCTCGACAACTCGCCACCGAGCCGGGAAGTCTACTACGCCATGATGCTTTCCAACGCTCGCAAGGGCTGGACATTGGATCGCCGGCGCTCTATCATCGAACTGCTCAACGAAGCATCAAAGGGTGCTGGCGGAGCGAGCTTCCCGGGCTTTCTTGCCAATATTCGCGATCTGCATCTCGGATCGATGAGCAACGATCAGCGTTCCAAGCTCGCTGATATTTCCGGCGAAAATTTCAATCCCGTCCCCGACTTCGAACTACAGCCCATCGAGGGGCCGGGCCGAGCCTGGACTCAGGAGGAAGCGATGAAGCATAGGAACTACCGACAGGCGGACTTCGAGCGTGGACGCAGCCTTTTCTTCACGACGAGTTGCGGTGCTTGCCACCGTCTTGCAGGGCTTGGTGGAGACATTGGTCCGGACCTGACGAGTATTCCCACCAAGTTTGATGATGAGTATGTGCTCAGCGCGATCATCGACCCAAGCAGTGACATTTCCGATCAGTACGGAATGTTCGAAGTGAAACTGAATGACGGAAGCTCCAAAACCGGCCTCGTTGTCGAAAGCGGTAACCAAGTTTCCATCTACCCGCCCGATCACACCGCAGATCCCACTGTCGTCGATGCTGACGAAGTAGTCGAAACCAAGCAACTGCCCGTTTCCCAGATGCCCCCCGGCCTGATCAACGGGCTTAATCCCGAAGAACTGCGCGACCTGATGGCCTACCTCATGGCCGGTGGAAATTCGGCAAGCAAGGTTTACGGGAAGTAGACCGCCGCTGCGTTACGAATCACATTACAAAACTAACTTATGGAAACCACCGTCCGTAATATCCTGCTACTTCCCCTGCTTATCGCATTTACCGAGATTGCATCAGCCGACACCAAGCCCAACTTCGTTTTCATCCTCGTTGACGATCTCGGCAAGGAGGACATGAGCATCGAAGGAAGCAAATTCTACGAAACCCCGAATATCGACGCGCTCGGCAAGCGCAGCCTGCGATTCGAGCGAGGCTACTCGGCCTGCCAGGTTTGCAGTCCTTCTCGTGCAGCCATCCAGACGGGTAAAACGCCAGCTCGGGTTGGCATCACCGACTACATTTCGGTGAAGGGGAACAATCAGCCAGAGCAGTGGAAACGAAATACAAAACTGCTCCCGGCGAACTACAATCCCGAACTGGCTCTCGACGAAGTCACGCTTGCAGAAGCACTGCAGGATGGTGGATACAAAACTTTCTTCGCCGGAAAATGGCACCTCGGAGCTGATGGCTTTACTCCGGAAGACCAGGGATACGAAATCAACAAAGGCGGTTTTCACTGGGGGACTCCCCCTGGCGGCTATCACTCTCCCTACAACAATTCCAAGCTCTCCGATGACGAACCCGGTGCCGAGCTGCCCATTCGGTTGGGCAAGGAAACCGCCAACTTTGTCCGCGAGAAAGCCAAGTCGAAAGAACCCTTCTTTGCTATGCTTTCTTTCTACTCCGTGCACGGTCCGATTCACTGCTCGGAAGATCGCTTCAAAAAATTCCAGGCCAAGGCAGAGAAGATGGGACTGACTGATCGCACGAATCCCCGTTTCCAATTCGACCGAACCAAGGAAGTGCGTCAGATCCAGGACCATCCCATCTACGCAGGCATGATGGCTGCGCTCGATGACGCGGTCGGTATCGTTCTCGACGCCATCGACGACGCCGGAGTTCGCGAAAACACAGTCGTCATTTTCACATCCGACAACGGAGGCGTTTCGTCCGGTGATGGATTCGCCACCGCCTGCCTGCCCATGCGCGGAGGAAAAGGACGCCAGTGGGAAGGCGGCATTCGTCAGCCCTACTACATCGCCTGGCCCGGCGTCACTGATGGCGGCGGCACAACCGATACACTCGCCACGGGCATGGATTTCTATCCTACGATTCTCGACATCGCTGGCTTGCCTCAGCGCCCCGATCAGCATCTCGACGGAGTCAGCCTCGTTCCCGCACTAAAGGGAGAAGAACTCAAAAAGCGTCCCCTCTACTGGCACTACCCCCACTACGGGAACCAGGGAGGCGAACCATCTGCGATCATGATGACAGACGAGTGGAAGTTGATTCACTATTTTGAAGACGGGAGAAATGAACTCTACGACGTCCGCTCTGACATTGGAGAAGAAAAGGATCTCGCGAAAGACAACCCCAAAATCGTCGCCCGCATGGAAGCCGCCCTCAAGAAATGGCAGTCCGAGGTCGGCGCAAGCTTCCCTTCCTATAATTCCAACTACAATGCCGAAAAAGATCAGGCTGACCGGAAAAAAGTGGCGACTCAGGGCAATCCCCATAGAGAAAAGCAGCACGCTCAGTTCATGAATGCCGACTACGTGCCAAGAGGTGGCTGGTGGGACAAGCGTAAGCCGAAGAAACCTGTGATCAAGGATTAACCTCGGATCAACAAGATAAATCGACTACCAAATCGCACATCAATTCACGAGAATTAGAGTTTCATTCGTGAAAGCGAATCGCATTCGTTACTCCCTTCATCAGACTCCTAATCAAAAAGCCCACCAATCACCATGAACAACCTGCCCCTGCTCACAATCAGCATCGCGATCATCGGAATACTCGCCCCTGCTTTTGCCGAGGACCCTGCCAACTGGAAGCCCCTCTTCGATGGCAAGTCACTCCGGGGCTGGGATGGCGATCCCAAATTCTGGAAAGTCGAAGAAGGCGCTATCACCGGAACGACAACCGAAGAAAATCCCACGAAGGGCAATACCTTCATTATTTTCACCGGGGAAAACGCCAATCACGAACCGGCTGAGTTTGGCGATTTCGAACTAAAACTGAAATTCCGAATCGAAGGTCACAACAGCGGAATCCAATACCGGAGTTTTCGTGCGGAAGGTGGTCCGGACCGCTGGCGCGTCGGCGGCTACCAATCAGACTTTGACGCCGCAGGCAACTGGGCCGGCACCAATTACGGGGAGAGATTCCGCGGTATTCTTGCAAAGCGCGGTGAAAAAGTTGTCCTAACCGGCACAGAAGAAGTCGAAGACAAAAAATCCGGTCGGAAGAAAACCGTCGTGAAGCGCGAAGTCAGCTCGCTCGGCGATCCCGCCGAACTCGTCAAGCATGTCAAAATCTGGCCGGAGTGGAACGAGATGCACATCATCGCCAAAGGCAACACCCTCGTTCAGAAAATCAACGACGTCGTCATGAGCGAAGTGACTGACAACGACAAAGAAAACCGTCGCGACAAAGGACTGATCGCAGTGCAGCTCCACGGCGGCCCGCCGATGAAGGTCCAGGTTAAGGAGGTGAAGGTTAAGGAGTAGTATTTCTGTCAGGGCTGCTTCTACTCCACTTCCCCAAGCACATCCCGCAGAAACTCATCCATCACCGCAACGAACTTGGGGCGATATTGTAGCTTTGCCCATTCGCCATGTTTGGCATCAGGGACCATCTGGAAATCGTTTTTCAAGCCCAATTGATTCAGCTTTTCCCGAAACGCACCATACCTCTCGCCCGGCTTATCATTTCCACCATCGAACATGAGGATGGAGGCGTAGTCCTCGAGAGATGCGTGATCAGCGATCCCTGCGCATATATCTCGGGCACCTCCACATATTCGCCGCCAAAGAAGATGACGCAGTTCTTGATGCGGCCGCATTTTGATTCTCTGACTCTCGTGACCTGATCCACACCAGAACCCATGATGATGACTGCCTGCAAAACATCGGATTCATCCAGGTTGTTCTCCTCACCGATAAAAACCGAGTCACCGCTTGTCGTGGCCACCATCGCTGCCAGATGTCCGCCAGCCGAGCCTCCAATCGCTGCAATGCGATCGGGATCGACGCCAAGGTCCTCTGCATTTGCACGCATCCATCGCACTACTGCCTTGCAGTCGAGGACTGCTCCTGGGAACTTCGCTTCAGCAGCGAGACGATAATCGATATTCGCTACGACATAGCCGATGCGCGCCAAACCCTGCTCAGTCTGCCCGAAAGCCTTTCGGCTTCCACCGATCCAACCGCCACCATGGATCAGAACAATGCCCGGGCGAACTTCCTTGTCGTCGATTCGAAACCAGTCGGGGTGAACTTCACGTTCCCCGAATTTTGCGAAGGGAACGTCGGCTTTGATCTAGAGTTCAGCGGCACCTACATCGCCCGGGAAACAAAATGCGGCACCTGCAATGGCGAGGATAGCGAAAAGAGGAAGCTTCATAATTTCGTCCCACAACTCTTGCAAAAGAGAGCCTTGGGATCGTGACCCTCGAGCCCGCACTCGTTGCAATTGCGGTTGTCCATGCGGACTTGGGCATAGCGACCGTAAATCTCTGCCGTCACAATTCCCGTTGGCACCGCGATGATCCCGTAACCGGTCAGGATGATCACGGTAGCCAGCATTTTTCCGGCCACCGTCACCGGCGTCACATCCCCGTAGCCCACTGTCGAAATGGTGACGATCGCCCAGTAGATCGACTGCGGCACATTGTTGAATCCCTCGTTTTCTGCAATAACCCCCTCGACGATATACATCATCGTCCCGAGAATCATGGTCACTGCAAGGACGTAGAAAATGAAAACGGAGATTTTTGCCCAACTCGCCCTCATCGCACTGATGAGGTGGTTAGCCTCGCCGATGTGACGCGTCATTTTCAAAACTCGAAAAATCCTTAGAAGACGCAAAATCCTCAGTACTAACAGGTAATGGGTTCCATTTACGATAATCGTCAAATATGTCGGGATTATCGATATCAGGTCAATGATTCCGTAAAAGCTGAGGATGAACTTCTTCTTCTTCCTGACCACCCAAATGCGAATCGCATACTCAATCGAGAAAAGAATCGTGAATACCCACTCGGCGTGGAAGAAAAACCGCTTCATACGGTCACTGAAAGACTCGACGCTCTCCAGCATGACGATGGCAACGCTGATACCGATTGCCCACATCAGAATGATGTCGAAAGTCTTCGCCGCCTTGGTATCAGACAGGAAAATCACTCTCCAAATCTTATCTTTCAGCGAATCACTTTTGTGGGCATCAGGATTATGTCCAGGTTCGTGAGACATACGTCAGCATTGTCTATCGGAAGTAGAGTGCAATTGCAAACTTCTCTTCGGTCTGTAACTAGCCAAATTTCATCTTTCCACCGCCAGTCGTCTCCCCTATCGTTTTGCCAAACGATTCTGAAACGATCCGATACGTCCCATGTCCGATACCCAAACCAACGAGCAATTGCAGGCTGACGATGTCGCAGCCATCGACGAGCTACGAGCTTCCTACGACCAACTCCGGAGCGAGTTGGGGAAAATTATCGTCGGTCAGGAAGCGGTCATTGAGCAGATCGCGATCTGCCTTTTCGCTCGCGGCCACTCCTTGATTATGGGTGTGCCAGGACTCGCGAAAACCCTCCTTGTTTCCCGTCTCGCCGAAACGATGTCCCTGCAGTTTTCCCGGATTCAGTTTACCCCCGACCTGATGCCGATGGATATTATAGGAACGGAAATCCTCCAGGATGACGGCAGCGGTCGTCGTCAGTTCGAATTTGCGAAAGGCCCCGTCTTCTCCAACATCGTTCTCGCCGACGAGATCAACCGGGCACCATCGAAAACGCAGGCGGCCATGCTCGAGGCAATGCAGGAGCACCGCGTCACCGTTGCCGGACATACTTTCGAACTTGACCAGCCCTTCTTCGTACTTGCGACACAGAACCCGATTGAGCAGGAAGGAACCTACCCACTGCCCGAGGCGCAGCTAGACCGCTTCATGTTCATGATCGGAGTTGATTACCCAAGCCGGGATGAAGAAGTCATGATCGCCCGGACAACGACGGGGGCAGCCCTTCCCTCGCTGGAGCATATTCTCGATGGCGAGCGCGTCATACGATACCAGGACCTTGTTCGTCGCGTTCCCGTTCCCGAGCACATTTATCATTTTGCAGTCGATCTCGTTCGCCGAACCCGCCCCGAGGCAGAGGATTCTCCCGACTGGATCACTCCCTATGTCGGATGGGGTGCCGGACCTCGCGCGGTGCAATATCTCATTCTCGGTGCACGCGCACGCGCTGCCTTGCAGGGCAGCTACATGGTTCGCCAGGAGGATATCATCGCCGTTGCCGAACCCGTTCTTCGCCACCGTGTCATTAAAACCTTCACCGCGGAATCGGAAGGCATCACCTGCCGATCCATAATTGCCCGACTCGTTGAGGAATTGAGCAAAGAGGGTTAACTCGAAGCCCCAGGAGGGTTCAATCACCGACCTAACCCTATTGATTCTTGACCGAACCGATCCAGAGAGACTTTCTTGATCCCGCCGTTCTTGGGCGCCTCATGGGCCTGCCCTTGAATGCCCGCCACGCCATGCTCGGAAGCGTCTCAGGGCGACATCGAAGCCCGATTCGCGGGTCGGCCCTCGAATTTGCTCAGTATCGAAAATACGTTCCTGGTGATGACACGCGCCGTCTCGATTGGCGCACCTGGGGACGGACGGATCGTTACTACATCAAGGAGTTCGAGGCGGACACCAACCTGCGACTCTGCTTCATCGTCGACACAAGCGGCTCGATGGGCTACGGCGAGAAAGGAAAAACGAGGCTGGACTACGCGAAGAGCATCGTCGGAACACTCGCCTACCTTGCCTCGCAGCAGGGCGACGCGGTGGGACTCTATGCCGGGTCGAAAAACGATACGGACACCTCCTTCAGTCGCGAAATCCCACCCAAGCGTGGACCGAGGCATCTCGGCGTGATGCTGGACCAGGTCGCTCTGCTCGAAGCATCGGGTGAGACGGGCTTGGTCGAAGCCATTCACCAAGCTGCGGAAAAAATCGCGCAACGTGCCCTGATTGTGATCGTGTCTGACCTTCTCTTCGATGTCACACCCCTGCAGGAGGCTTTTCAGCATCTCAAGTTCAGGAAGCACGATATCGTTGCCTTTCATCTCCTCGACCGCGAGGAAATCGAGTTCGACTTTGACCGCCCGACCCGCTTTCTCGATCTCGAAGGCGGACCTTCCCTGCTCGCCGATCCGGCATTGATCCGACGTCGCTACCAGGATGCCGTCAAAGGATACCTCGATCAGGTCAATCAAATCGTGAACCAGTCCGTGATCGACTACCATCGGACCTTTCTCGACGAATCCTACGAGCAAGCCCTTGCCCGTTTCTTGGTGGGTAGAAATCCAAAGACCGCCCGGAGCGCAAGATGAGTTTTCTCCAACCCATTCTGCTCATCGGACTGCCTTTGGCACTGCTTCCGATCATCATTCATCTGATCAATCAGCACCGCCACCGCACGGTGAAATGGGCGGCGATGATGTTTCTTCTCGATGCGAAGAAAATGACGAAGGGCATGGCACGGCTGCGCCAGATCCTGATCCTCGCGATGCGCGTCCTCGCAGTGATTGCTCTTCTTTTCGCAGCAAGCCGACCTCTCGCCGGGGGCTGGCTCGCTCTGACAGGTGGCGGAGCCGATACGGTTTTGATTTTGTTAGATCGCTCCGCAAGCATGGAGCAGCAGAACCTCGAGTCTGGAAAGTCGAAGCGCGTTTCTGCCTTGGAGAAAATTGCAGAACTCACCGAAACAACCGGCAGCAACGCTGAGATCATCCTGATCGAAAGCGCGACGCTCACTCCCACTCCCGTAGCCAACGCGGAATCACTCGCAGACCTTCCGCAAACGGCGGCGACTGCGACGGCATCCGATATTCCGGCATTGCTGGAGCGGGGAATTGATTACCTGGCTGTCGATGAAAGCGGGCGCACTGATATCTGGCTCGTCAGCGATTTGAGACAAAACGATTGGAAGACGGGATCCGGAAAATGGCAGACCATCCGGGCCAACCTTTCAGCAAAAGAATCGGCCCGCCTTTTCCTCCTCAACTATCCCGACACAGATGTTCGAAACCTCTCCCTCTCGGTCGCAGAAGTGGAGCGCCGCAAGACGCCAGAAGGCCATCAACTTGTCATGGACCTGAAAGTCCGCCGCAACGCGTCGGCGGCAGAGACCGAGGAAACGGTGCGCGTCGAGTTCACTGTAAATGGTACCCGGACAGTGGAAGAGATCGCCCTCAGTGGTGAGGAAACACTGCGCCTCGGACATACAATTCCCCTTGGCGATGCCAATATGGGAGAAACTCGAGGATGGGGTCGTGTCGACTTGCCCGCCGATGACAACCTCGCCGACAACACCGCCTACTTTGTGTTCGATGACGAAGCGGTGAAGAAAACGGTAATCGTCAGCGCAGATCCCACCAGCGCAGATGCAATCCGGGCCGCAGCAGCCTCGGCTCTTGATTCGTCGGGCAAATACGAGTCTTACATCATCGAACCGAGCCGGACTGCGGAAATCCCCTGGGAGGAAACCGCATTGTTGTTCTGGCAGGCACCTCTCCCTGAGGAGGGCTCAACCGAAGCGGCACTCCTGCAGCAACATGCCGAGAGTGGCAGGGCACTGGTTTTGCTTCCGCCAGACGAGCTATCAGGCGAAAGCTTTCTCGGATTCAAGTGGGGTGAATACCTCGGCAAAGGAGAAGAACTTCTCAAAGTCGGCTGGTGGCGAACGGAATCGGGGCTGCTTGCGAACACACGAAACGGAAACCCGCTTCCAGTTGGCGACCTCAATGTATTTCAAGCACGCGCCAACGAAGGGGAAATCCAACCACTCCTGAAACTCGAAAGCGGTGAAGTTGTCATCGGAAAACTGATCTCCGAAACGCAGGGACCAGTTTACATCTGGGCCACCCTGCCCCGTTCCAATTTCTCAACGCTCGCGTCTGACGGCATTGCTTTTTTCGTGATGATTCATCGAGCACTCGACGAGGGAGTCGCCGCCGTCTCTCCAGCGCGCACTTCAGATGCGAACTCCGCAGCACTTGCTGGCACTCCAGCAGCTGCTCCGCTCGACGAAATGGCGATCGGGGATAGCCTGGCCGCTCCCGGCCTGCTCCCCGCTGCTTTTGAATACACCACCACAGATCAATCCAAGCGCCTTCTTGCATTAAACCGCCCCACATCGGAAGACGATCTGCGAATTGTGGATGCGGAAGGAATTTCACCACTACTCGAGGGCGTAGAATTTCGAAAGATTCGTGATGAGGTCGAAAACGAATCTTCTCTCGCCTCCGAAATCTGGCGCCTTTTTCTCGTCACCATGGCGCTGGCCCTCCTATTCGAAGCTGCCCTTTGTCTGCCTCTACCACTGGAAGAAAAATCAGAGAAACCACTGGGTGAATCGAGTTCCTGAACATGACTCTAACTGACAGCGAATTAACCTTTCTCTGGACGCCGACCACGGTTGTCTTTGGAATCGCTGTGTTTCTGTCGACTCTCGTTTTCAGTTTTCTGATCTGGAAGAGGAGTCGTTTTTCTTCCGCCACGGGTTGGATCGAACTGCTCCGACTTGTCATTGTCGCAGCAGTTGCCCTGACACTCAACCAACCGGAGTGGAGGGAAGTTTTCGAACCGGACGACGATCCCGCCATCGGCATACTTCACGATGCTTCCGGCAGCATGGGCACCGAAGACATTCTCGATCCGGAAGCTCCTGCGGCGACGCCAAAGTCACGCCGCGAATCCATTACCAGCCTGGTTACCGAAGAAGCCTGGCAACCCCTTGAGGAGTCGTTTCGGATTTTGATTCAACCTTTTTCAACGGAATCGAACGAAGGAACCGACATCGGAAACGCCCTCACCGACATCATCGAGCAGCAACCAGATCTGCGCGGCATCGTTTTGTTCTCTGATGGCGACTGGAATACCGGGGAACCACCATCCTCGGCCGCGACCCGACTCCGAATATCGAAAATCCCTGTATTCACCGTTCCGGTCGGAAGCGAAAACCGCCTTCCCGACATTGTCGTCACCGCTTTCGACGCACCAACTTTTGGAATCAGTGGAAAGCCGGTCCGACTTCCCTTCACCTTGAACAGCTCCCTCGCCGAGAATCACACCACCACGGTCACGATCAAGACTTCGGAAACCGAAACGCTCAGTCGTGAGGTCACCATTCCCGCGATGGGTCGCATTCGCGACACGCTTCTCTGGACTCCACGCGAAACTGGTGACTACGAGCTTACCTTGACGCTTCCGAAAGCATCTAACGAGCTCAATACGAAGAACAACTCGATCACCGCCCCGATTGCGATCCGGAAAGAGGAACTCAAGGTGCTCCTCCTTGAGAGCTTTCCCCGCTGGGAATATCGCTATCTGAGGAATGCCCTGGAACGAGACCCGGGCGTGGAAGTGAGCTGCCTCCTTTTTCACCCTGATGTCGAGGCACTGGGAGGAGGACCCGGATACCTCGAGGAATTCCCCGCAACGGAAGTCCTTTCTGAATTTGATGTGATCGTTCTTGGCGACGTTGGCGTTTCCCCTTCTCAGCTTTCACTCGAACAAATCGACGCACTTAAGTCTCAGGTCGCGGCGCAGGCATCCGGCCTGGTTTTGATGCCTGGATTTCGGGGTCACCAGATTTCTCTTCTTGAGACAGAACTGGAGGACTTGTTTCCCGTCGTTGTCGACTCCGCTCAACCTCGCGGATGGGGTTCTCCCACTCCCGGACAGTTTGAGCTAACCGAACTCGGTGCCCGCAGTCTCCTGACCCGCCTCGAAGACACCGAAAATGCGAACACGAATGTCTGGTCCTCCCTGCCCGGTTTCCAGTGGTATGCCGGCGTCGTTCGAGCCAAAGCTGGATCAGAAGTGCTGGCCACTCACAGTTCCGAGACCAATCGCTACGGACGCATCCCCCTCATCGCAACAAAGACCTACGGCACAGGTAAAATTCTTTTTATGGGAACAGACGGAGCCTGGCGATGGAGAAAAGGAGTCGAGGACAAATATCACTACCGTTTCTGGGGACAGGTCGCACGCTGGATGGCCTACCAGAGAAACATGGCGAGTGACAAACTGATGCGTCTCTTTTACTCGCCCGATCGACCGCAGACCGGCGACACGCTGACACTGAACGCAAACGTCATGAGCATCGGCGGCGAGCCACTTCAGTCGGCCAATGTTGTCGTGCAAATTGTAGCTCCGTCAGGGAAAGTAGATTCAGTTCGCCTCGAACCAGGTGGCGAAGAGCAATGGGGGCTGTTCACCGGAAGTTTTGAGCCAACCGAGCCGGGTGAACACAATGTCACGATGACCTGTGCAGAGAACGGAGGCAGCCTCGAATTGAAGATCGCGGTTCAGGGATCGTCGCTCGAAAAAGTGGGACAACCAGCTCGCTTTGATGTGCTCGAAGAAATTGCACGTATCTCCCGCGGAGAAATGCTCGATAGCCCAGACCTGGAAAAGATTCGCGCTTTCATTAGCGCCCTCCCCGACCCCGAGCCCATCGAACGACGTCTCCGCCTCTGGGCAAACCCCTGGTGGATTGGCACAATTCTCCTGCTGATGTCCGTTTTCTGGGTCGGAAGGAAAATGATCGGTGCCGTTTAAAAACGGACCGCTCCGTTTTCTAATTTTTCGCTTTCTTGTCCGGACCAATCCTGACAAGATTTCTGGATGAAGGCATTCCAGATTCTTTCTCTTTGTTCGATCATGTCCCTGTCCTCAATCTCAAAGGCGCAGGAAGCAGATGAAATCAATCCACTTGGCCGCGATCTTCCTGTGGAACAAATGGCGAAGCAACTGCGGATCCAGCTCGAATGGATCGAAATGTCTCACGAAACTCTGACGGAACTTCTCGAAGACGAATCTACGATGAAGGTGAAAGGTCGGCTTTCCAGCAATGCCGGACCTCTTCGGGAGACGATCAAGGAACTCATCGATGACAAAGATGCGAAGCTACTGGAAACAGCAATCGTCACAGCACGAAGTGGACAACGGGCGAAGGTGGAGTCCATCACCGAATACACTTACCCGACCGAATATGATCCTCCTGCCGCTATAACCGAATCCGAATCCGAAAAAACCGTATCTTTGGCACCACAAGCGGCGGCATTTGAAACGCGAAATCTCGGCATGACTCTCGAAGTCGATCCTGTTCTCGGTGCTGACGACAGGACCATCGATCTGAACCTCGCGCCAGAAATCGTCTATCTTCTCGATCAGGAAAATTACGGGAGTTTCGATTCACGTGACAGCGAAGTCGAGGTCGTCATGCCGACCTTCTACACGATGAAGACGACCACTCAAATCACACAGATCGACGGCCAATATACCTTTCTCGGAGCACACAGCCCGTTCAACGAAGATACGACGCGCATGGATTCGGAGCGGAAGGTTCTGCTTTTTCTGAAAACAGATATCGTATACGTCGGACTCGATCTACCTGCTGAAACGGCGGAATAATGAGACTGCTTCTGTGTGTCCTGTTTTTTTGCGGCTGCAGCAGCCGCGCAGGAACATACCTCTCTGCCTTCCCTCTCTATTCGTGAAGGAAACCAGAGCCGAAATCTGGACATCACCTTTCTTGGTATCGATGTCAATTGCCGCGGCCATCTCGCAGAGATCACCTACGAAGTCGAATTTCTCAATACGACCCGACGCAATCAGGAGGGCGAACAATCGAAGTATCGAGAATTCTTTTCGAGAAGAAGGAGTCCGAGCTGGGCACACAATGTCTGAGCAACATTCTTGAGCTGCAAGACAATCCGGTCGAGGCATCACGAAGCTATGTCTACTGGCTCTCTGAATTTGGGCAACAGAATCAGGCTCGCGATTTTCTAGCCGATGTCATCGCTCAGTCCCCGGACGATGCGACGACTGCGTTGCTGAAGCACGGTTCCGGAAGGCTACAAGGGCAACCGGAATCGTTTCGAGACTGTGCCACTCTTTCACTCAAGAAAGACAGAAGGCACAATCTCGGATTCATTTCACTCGTCGACTGGTTTGCGTCTGCGAAGGACGCAACCTTCGAAGACTTGCCTAACGACCCGCTTCAGTCTGATCTCCGCCTTGTCGTCGTCACCTCTGGTTCAAGACTCAATATCGAACTCAAGGAGCCCGCCGAAGCTACTAAGGTCGGCGACTCCGGGACAGTTCGTTCCCGTAGCGATCGCACCAGCGAGTTTCTCATCCGTCGCGCCTGGCCCGGACGCTATCTTGTTCAAGGTACCCGTTGGGAAAACAATATTGTCCCCGTGACAGCTCATGTCGTTTTCTACACGAACTGGGGACGGGAAAACCAAACGGAAAAGCGAAAAACTATCCTAATCGACAGCCGACGATTCAGCCTCGGAGAGATCAGGTTCTCGTGGGAGGATTGAAAGGGTCGCTCTACAGCTTGCGAACCTTCAAATTCCGAAAGCGATAAGTCTGGCCTTTCTCGCCGTGGTGCTGGATTCCGAGATACCCTTCGGCATCGGTGTCATCCTTGTATTCCGTGGTAACAACGCCGTTCACCTCGATCTTGATCGAATTTCCTTTGCAAGTGATCTTGTAATGATTCCAGCCATTGCGCTTCAATGCCCCGGCGACTTCTTCCTTCTGGAAATGCGCCTGCGACTTTTTCTCATGGGCTAAAGCACTCTCTTCCTTGGTGCGTCCGGACTTGCTCGGCCAGAGCCAACCGCGACGTCCCTCATCATAGAGTCCACCAGACCAACGCCGATCCGATCCGTCAACCTCGGCCTGGTAGCCATAGACCTTGTTTGGCTCTACGTGGCAACGGAACATGAAACCCGAGTTTGCTTTCCCGTCAGGCAAATGAACCTCGCCTTCGAAGACGAAGTCTGAAAATTTCTCTTCGGTCACGAGAAAGAACTTCTTGTCAGCGGTGAGGTGTATCTCGCCATCTACGACCTCCACATTCCCCCACTCGTAGGGATTCTTCCAGCCAGAAGTATCTTTGCCATTAAAAAGCTTTTCCGACTTTGCCTCATCAGCGGAGACAGAGGCACAAACGGCAACAGCAAAAACAACGATTGAAGAAAATGAAATTTGCATGGCGGGACGATGCCCACTCATGCCATGTCTTTCAAGAACGAATGCGCGGTAGAGACTATCCTTTGAGTCGCCGCTCATCTCCTTCGCGAAGCGTAACTTCCTCCTCATCCAGCATCTCCAGAAGCGGCATCAGGATTCGGCGAACTGTTCCCGTATTCTGACGCAGCTCGCTAGCGGTTGCCGTGTCATGCTCTTTCAGATATTCCACGATCTCATTTTTCAAACGATCGAATCCTGCCTGGGAAATTACCGTTTTCGGATCGAGAACGATTACCTCTCCGGTATGCTCCAGAAAGCGAAGGGCTTTTTCCTCATCCGGATTGGTCGCTGTTTCACCTTTGTTCGGCGGGGAAACCGGATCGGAAGCGAGGCGCTTGCGAACAAGTTCGCCGGCTTTCAGCAACTGAGGTGGAAGTGTAGGAATATGATCCCGATGTCGAATGTTCGGCCCGGCTTTGGTGAACTCACCTGCCATCAAACCTTCCAACACCATGTCGAAGAATTTGGGAGCTGGGAGTTCCGGCTCGATCAACGAACGCAGATCGCGGAGCGGAAGGCCAAGCTGATCAGGGTGTTCCTTGTGCACTTCAAGGATCGAATCCGAAGCAAGTCCTGCGATTCCTTTCCACCATTCAGAAAAGAAAACCCAGTCACCGTTCCGAGAAAACCCTCCGGCCTCCACTGCTTTTTCTACGGACTGTAAAATTTCTTCTGCACTGAATGCTGACTTCGCCAGCAACTTGGGGATGAAGGCGACTTTGTCGCGCCGTAACTGTGAGCTGACCAGCACATCAAGATCATTCAGTGCCTCTCTTCTCGCTTCGAGAAATTCCGCCTGAAACGGCTTCCGGAAGGCACGTCGATTAGCATCTTCATCCAAAACAATGCCTCCCGCCAGAGTGAGACCAAGCGAAGCATCTCGTATGACAAATCCATCTCCCACAAAAACGTAAATGGGCTCATGAAATCGAAGCTCAGCGAGGACTGTTTCTCCGGGAGAAAGGGTTCGCTGCCCGAGAAAATGGATTCGTGCCGGAACTCCCATACTGCCATGATGAAACATGACCTCCCGTCCCGTTCGCAAGGCACGCTTCGACTGACGCATCCCTCGGATTTCCCGGTCTGATTTCGAAATCAAAACATCAATCGCCTCGACCGCTCCTCCGAGTCCCTTTTTCACGAGAACATCACCGCGGGCGATGTTGTCTTTTGTCGCACCACGATTTTCTCGGAGATTTACTCCGGTAATATTCAATGCTGTCCGCGTCCCCGGCGGGACTGATTCAGCCGCGGAACCGTGAGACTGGGCCGTTCGCACATGAGCTTCGGCTCCCTGCGGCATCACTTCGAGATCGTCGCCCACATTAATTCGTCCCTCGGTCAGGCTTCCTGCAACAACGGTTCCAACGCCTTTCAGAGAGAACGCGCGATCCACGGGAAGTCGCGGCTTCCCTTTATCGCGAACGGGACCTGACTCAGTTAGAATTTGGGAAACCCTATCGCGAAGATCTTCGATCCCAGTTCCCGTGTGGGAAGACACGGGGATAACATCGATTTCCTCCCAAAGTCCACCCATGAGGTTCTCTTTTACATCTTCTAGAACCAATTCGAGATCGTCGACCAGATCGACCTTGGTCAGTGCAACTATGGCTCGCTTTACGCCGAGATAGGTCAGAATCTGGTAGTGTTCTTCCGTTTGCGGCATCCATCCGTCGTCGGCTGCAACGATAAAAAGGGCCAAGTCGATTGCTCCAACTCCGGCAACCATGTTTTTAACGAAGTCGGCATGACCAGGAACATCAATCACTCCAAGCGCGAGTGTATCACCGGACTCGTCTGAAGTCGGAAGCGATAACTGTGCGAAGCCGAGTTCGATCGTCATGCCTCGCTCTTTTTCTTCCGGCAGTCGATCGGGGTCGGTTCCGGTCAACGCTTCGATCAAAGAACTTTTGCCATGATCAATGTGACCTGCAGTTCCGATGATGTAGTGACGATCTGCCATGAATTTTCAGACTAAAGAGAAGTGTCAACGAAGCTTCTTCCGCACAAATGTCGAGAGCAGATCTCCCAACAGGATTACGGACGAACCGAGTAGGACAAAAAAGAACATGCGATCCCAGTGGAAGCCTTTCGATAGGGCGATGAGCTTTCCAAGCGTGAGCAATCCTAACATACCAAGAACAGTGGCGTCTTTGATGCAGGTTTCCCAACGGTAGAAAAAGTAAATCAGGAAGCGATTGAAACTCTGCGGGACGATCGTCGTGACATAGGTCGCAAACCTCCCTCGGCCGATAGCGAGGGCATTCTCAGCTGCGTTTTTCTCACGGCTCCCATTCTCCGCATTTTCGACAACCTCGCCTCCGAGTCTTCCGAGAATACCAAAGTTGTGAATTGCCAGCGCGAGCACAAGAGGCCACACCTGCAGACCGAGTAACGACAGGAGGAGAAAAGCGATCAGGTATTCCGGGATGGCACGGGAAACCACGAATAAAAAGCGCATTACCGGTCCGATAACCTTTTCACGGAACTCAGTGTCTTTCCCCGCTCCTCCTGACCAGATCCCGAAGGGTTTTCTCCGACTGAACTGACGGCTGGCAAGTGAAAGAACTGGCAGAACCATAATGCCCGAAAGCAAAATGGCAGCGGTTGCAATGGCAATTGTCGTCAGAAGAGCGATTCCGCCTTCGTTCGAGAAAAGCTCCCACGCCCAGGGAAATGCATCGCTCCAGTCGCCGGACTTCCGGACCGGTGTCGGAACGAGCCTGTCTAGAAAATTCAGAAAATTGCTCCAACGGCGTTCCGCTGAAAGCCGCCCGAGCAACGGTCCGCTACCGAGCCAGGCCCAGGCAATCCCTGCACAAACAATGGCAGCACTGATGAGCAGATAAGGGCTCCGCTTTCTCCCCCGTCGCAGTTCATCGATTCGGCTTTCCGCTGTCGCCAGATCACTCATGCCACGCACCCTCCTTTCGGTCCGTTAACTCGACGACGAATCCCGGCTCCCCAGAAATCGACGAGCATAATCATCGCAAGTAGTGGGTAAAAGTAAGTCCACACTTCCCGGTAATACGCCTCCTCGTGTGAGAATCGAATGTAGAGGCCAATTGTCTCGATTCCGACAAATCCCAGAACTGCCGAAGACCGCAGGGCGCATTCGAAACGATAGAAGCTGTATGTGATCAGGTTCGGAAGTGCTGCTGGAAAGATTCCCACGAGGAAAGTTTGCAATGGTCGATGACCAATGGCTTTCAGAGACTGTGCCGCGTCTCTCGCTTCCTCATCGATGAGTTCGGAAAAAACCTTTCCCAAGGTTCCCGAAAATGGAAGTGCGAGGGCGACCATTCCGGCAAGTGGGGAAACTCCCATTGCAGACAAAATCAGGAGAGCCCAAATCAGTTCGTGGATTGATCGAACCAGGCTCATCAAAAACCGAGTCCCGAAGTAGACCACAGAAAGCACCCCTTTGAGTAGTCGCGGACAAGGACTCGGCCACCAAGCCGATGAACCGAAAAACCCCATCACGAGCGCGGCCGGAACAGCCAGACTCATCGCACCGAAGGCAAACTTCAGGGTGAGAAACAGTCCCTCAAGAGCTTTCCACCAAATCGGCGGGGCATCATCCGGAGTATTGGGATCGGTGTAGTCCAACGCAGGCTGAAAAGCTGCCGCGAAAAAGCGACCGGTTCGCTCCCAGTGCGTTTCGTCCGGAGGAATGAGCCCTGATGGTTTCAGCTCCAAATACCAGGCGCACCAAAGAAAAATACCCACAAAGGCCAGTATGACCCAACGTCTTTTCCCTGAAGTAGCTGCCTTGAAATCCATCATCCAAGTGCCTTACGCATCCTTCATCATCTCCTCTTCGCTAAGCTGATAGAGGTGCTTCAACTCCTCTGACGACAAAGCGGACGGTTCGCGGTCGAATACCACTTTGCCGGAGCGCATGCCGATGAGTCGGGGAAAAAATTCCCGGGCCAACTCGATGTGATGCAGGCTCATACAGAGCGTGAAGTTATTTTCGCGGGAAAGGTCAAGAAGCAACCCCACCGTGTCGCGTGCCCGCGCCGGATCGACAGCTGAAACAGGTTCGTCGGCAAGGATAACTTCCGGCTCCTGAAACAAGGCCCTGGCAATGGCGACACGTTGCTGCTGACCTCCGGACAAATTGGAGGTTCGTTCATAGAGCTTTTTCTCAATTCCAACGCGGTCGAGAATGCGATGGATCGCCGTAACATCGGCTCGTGAAGGAAACAGCAAATCACGAATCGAGCGAAGAGTCCCGCGTTCCCCGCCTTTGCCCAGAATCACATTCTGCAAAACGGATAGGTTGGAAACCAACCCAAGCTGCTGAGGAATCGTTGCAATGCGAGTCCTTAGCTTTCGCAGGCCCCCGGCTCCCATTCCCGCAATTTCATCACCCAGTACTGAAACCGATCCTTCATCGACTTCGCGAGTTGCGTTCATCACGCTGATGAGGGTTGTTTTTCCGCTTCCGCTGGGTCCGATGAAAGCGACCTGTGAACCAGTTTTAATTTCCAGGTCGACATGATCGACGGCTGCGAGAGTGCCGAAACGAACGCTCACATTTTCCAATCGAAAGGCTGAAGACATGGAGTTTTTCGGAATACAGAAAGGGGCGGAAATTCTTCCGCCCCTCCCTTCAAAACATTCTAGGTGAGCTTATTTTTCAATAAGCCCCATTTTGACGGCAGTATCCTTGATACCATCGAAATCGGCATTTTTTGCCGCAATAACAGAGTCGCGATTGATCGCTTTGATCGCATCCGAACCCGCCGGGACAGAAATCAGGGCAGCCTGAACTTTTTCGATGAACCCGTCACCGAAAATTGTGTTCACCTCCGGATGAATCGTGAAGTTGTAGTCCGCGTAGAATGGAGTAGTCCAAATCTTCACGGTATTCTCTGCAATCTTAGGATCGCTCTCGACGAGTGAGTCGTAGGTTTTGTAGTTGAGGGCACCGGTCTGGTAGGTTCCGTCAGCAACCGCGTTTGCCGTTGCCACGTGGCCACCACTCATCTGGTATCCAGGTTTCTGAGCGAACCACTTGTCCGGCTCAACACCACCATTGTTCTGCATGATGAAATAGGTGGGCATGAGTCGTCCGGAAGTCGATCCGGGAGAGCCGAAAGTGAAGGCCACATCCTTGATCGCTGCAGGAAAGTCTTCCGACGGCTTGAGCCCGGTCGCTTTGTTAGCAATGAAGTAGGATTTGTATTTCGGGTCGGCTTTGCCCTGTGCGATGGCTTGTGCACCGGGGACGGCCATGCGAGCCTGAACTCCGGACAATCCACCGAACCAGACAAGGTGAACCTCACCGTTGGTGAATTTGGTAATGGAGTCGGTGTAGTCGGTCGACGAGACAAACTCCACATCGACACCGAGTTCACCGGAAAGGTGCTCGGACAACTTGCCGAATTTGGCGATTTGATCGGTGACTTTCTCATCCGGAATGGCGGAAATGTAGAGAGTCTCCGAAGAGGACTTATTGGAGTCGGTCTGCGACGTGTCACCACCGCAGCCGACTAGGGCCAGAGTAGTTACCGCTGCCAGACCGACGCGGAAAAGATAACTTTTCAACATCGGTATTTAGATTTGGTTCTGGTTGGTTTGAGAATCATTAACTGATTAGGTGAGCCATGTAGTAATTCGGTGAGAGAAAACTTCACCTCCTCAATAAGACGCGCACGCAACTTCTCAATGCTTACGACAAAAATCCAGCAAATTATTAACAAGAATTGAGTCCTGTTCGGGAAAAACGGTCCGTAAATCGAGACGGTAGCCGTCTTCAGCCGTGTATCCCATGATGGGGACAGCAGTTTTCCTCAGACCCGCAGCAAGGTGGGTGACCGAAAAATTGTTCGGTCTCAAATCAAGAGCCAGAGAAGGAATTTCCGCTTTCGGCATCGTCCCCCCTCCACAGCGAGCAATCGTCTCCACGATTCTCACATCCAAACTTTCCAATTCGTTCAATTTCCCATGGATGGCTTCAGCGCGAGGGCGCAGATCGTTTTCTACCGAGGCGGAAAGCATGCTAATAAGTGGCAAATCGGGATCCTCGCTCCCAGCAGACAGGTAAGCAGAAACTGTTTCCTGCAATCCTGTGAGGATCATCTTGTCGCAACGAAGCGCCCGGAAAAATGGTTCCTTTTTGATCCCAGCGACCAGATCAGCGCGACCAGCGATGATGCCGGCCTGCGGACCACCAAAGAGCTTGTCTCCACTCACGCAGACCAGATCGACTCCGCGTCGGAGAACTTCGGTAGCACTAGGCTCATGGGGAATGGGAGCCAAGTCCTCGGTTCGCACCATCGCTCCGCTTCCGAGATCCTCGACGACTGCAAGGCCATGTTTTTTCCCGAGATCGACGAGATCCTCGGTAGAGGGTTCTTCCGTAAATCCCCCCATCCAGAAATTCGAGCGATGCACCTTCAATAGCATCCCAGTTTTCGGACCTATCGCGTTTTCGTAGTCCGAAAGAGTGGTCTTATTGGTTGCCCCCACCTCGACGAGTTTGGCACCGCTCGCCTCCATAATTTCGGGGACACGAAAACCGCCACCGATTTCGACGAGCTCACCTCGGGAAATCACGACCTCGTTTTTTTCCCCGTTCGCAAGGTGCTTCAGCATTAGAATTAGCGCCGCCGCACAATTATTCGTCACCGTGGCGGCTTCTGCATCGATCAGTGTAGCAACGCAGGTTTCGAGGTAACCTCCCCGCTTGCCTCGCTCGCCGGAATCCAGATTCAGCTCGATGTTGTTGTAGTTTCTTCCCACCCCTGCAATAGCGTCAACAACCTGCGGAGCGAGAGGCGAACGCCCTAGATTGGTGTGAATGCAGACGCCAGTTGCATTGATCACCGGATGAATTCGCGAGCGATAGAGCGAATCAATCAGGCCGCGAATCATTGCGAGCGTTTCTTCAAATTCACCGACTTCCAGCTCCCCTTTCTTCACTTTCTCCCGCATCTCACCGACGGTATCGCGCACCAACTTTGTAATCAATGGTTGCGGCAAAGGAGGTAAACCACCCGCTTTGTCCAAGGCTACAAGCACCTTGTCCACAGCCGGAATACGCGCGTATGGGTTGGAGGACGATTCACTCATCGCCGCAAAGATAGCACGAGGCTGGGAAAAGGCGACAGGAGGTAAAACCCTCGACTATACCACCGAAATCAAACTTCCCTGCCCGCCTCGGGTGATTCGACCAATGACACTTCGGGTGAGCGAGTTTGCATCACCGAGGATTTCCAGAACACGGTCCAAATTCACCTCAGGAACGCAGCAGAGCAGTCCGCCACTCGTTTGTGCATCAGCGAGCAGGTAACGCATCGATTCCGGGACGTTGTCCGCAAACTCGGTATCAGTCAGCGCGGTCTTCAGGTTTTGCTTTGTGCCCCCGGGAACGCAGTCATATTCCTCGATCAACCGAATGATCTCATCGTCGATAGGAGGTGTATCCAGGGAATGAATCGTCGCGCGGGTTCCACTGGAACGGCAGAGGGAGACGAGATGTCCGAGCAAGCCAAAGCCAGTCACGTCAGTGGCGCACTTTACGAGGCCTTCGGCTGCAAGTTGTTGGCCCGGGGTGTTGAGTCGACTCATCAGATCAATACCGCGCGTCACAACCTCACCCGATGTGAGTCCGCGTTTGATTCCCGTCGTGAGAATTCCCGTTCCAAGCGGCTTTGTGAGGACGAGAATGTCACCCGGTTCTGCACCCGCGTTGGTGATCATGTGAATCGGGTTCACCATCCCGGTCACAGAAAGCCCGTAGATCGGCTCTGGATTTTTGATCGAATGTCCCCCGGCCAGCGCGCACTCTGCTTCCGCAACTTTGTCGGCTCCACCGCGCAAAATCTCGTGGATGATATCCAGTGATAGCACATCGGCCGGCATCCCTACCACATTCATCGCCGTCACGGGACGTCCACCCATCGCATAGATATCAGACAGCGAATTGGTAGCAGCGATCTGCCCGTATAGGTAAGGGTCATCAACGATAGGGGTGAAGAAATCTACCGTCTGCACCATCGCGAGCTCGTCGGAAATTTGATACACCGCAGCGTCGTCGGAGGTGCTGGCACCTACGAGCAAACGCGGATCTTCGTATTGATTGAGCCCACGCAGAACCTGCGCGAGTGCCTCCTGGCTAAGCTTGGAGGCTCACCCTGCGCACGAAGACAGGGAAGTGAGTTTGATAGGGTCTTCAGACATGTTCGAGGACTGTTAGAGACTTTACCCTTTCACGAAGCTTTCATTTTTGCCACGAGAAATCACAGAAGTAGCGAAACTTCTTCCCACTACTTTCAGGCCAGGGTATCAACCACAATTCGACTGGCTTCGTGTGCGGTCACGACAATGGCTTCCCCTTTTTTGATAAACTGCCCGTCGCTCACGACGTCGAGCAGATTGCCATCAATCATTGCTTTTCCGGAGGGAACAAGATCAGTTGTCGTCTCCCCCTGGTTGCCAACCAGATCAATTTTCGATCCGCCTTTTTCACTGGCATCCATCGCCGCACCTTCGTTAATCGCCTCTTGCAGAATGAATCGGCTTCCCAGCTTCGTCTCTGGGAGAAAGCGCATTCCGGCGAAAACTGCAACAAGAGCGCCAACCAGCCCGATCGAAACCGTGATGAAAGATCCGCGAAAGATCGAGAGCCACGATTCTGCCCCGGGGAGACCTTCCCATTTCCATTCCAGGTCAACACGATCGACCATCGCGAGACCGAGCGCGACGAGCACAAGGGCTCCGCCGATCGCACCTGGAATGATAGCCCCGGGAAATACAAATACCTCCAACCCGATCAAGACCAAGCCCAAAACCAGCAATACAGCCAATTCATATCCAGCCAGATTTCCGGCCAGGTAGTTGCCAAAGAAAAAGATACTGAATGCCAGCACACTCAGCAGCCCCGGCAGGCCGAAGCCCGGGCTGTTCAGCTCCATGTATGCCCCGGCCAAACCAACTACGATCAAGAGAATGGATAATTTCTGCACCCAATGGGCAAAGGCCTCCATCCCCAACGGCTCGGCTTTCAAGACTTCTGCTTCAATGTTTTCTTTCTCGAGAATTTCTTCGATACTGTTCGCAACGCCCTTTGCAAGGACAGGGCGCCCTCCAATTTCCTCGGTCGCCCGAATCGTATTCAGATTGAGAACATTTCCGGCCTCGTGAATGACAACGCCGTCAATTTTCACCTCCTTCTCTCGCGTCACAAACGCCTCGGCTACATCTGGATTGTGGCCTTTTAATTCGGCTACATTTCGCACCGTTCCAATGATCATCTGGGTGATCTTGTCTTCGAGAGATGTATTCAAATCTTGCCCCGTCCCGCTGATAACGAGCGCCGACCCGATTGTCGCCGCAGGCCGCATGTAAATGTGATCCGTACCCACCGCTAAAATTGCACCCGCAGACTCCGCCTTCGGATTAACGAAAGTGATCGTTGGAATGCTGAGATTCTGCAAGGTGTCGAGCACAAGACTGTCGGTATACCAGGCAATTCCTCCTGGAGTGTGCATGTCGAAAACAACCGCAGCAGCACCGTCGAGCTCGGCTTTCTTTACTGTCCTGTCGATGAAGTCGAAGGAGGCTTTGCCGGTTGCGAGTGTATCCATTCCCACTTCGATGACAACAGCCTTACCTTCGAAGCTGCCTTCCTCACGTTTGCCAAAAAGTGATTCCTCCTTCTCTTCCTCTCCAACGGTCTTCTTCCTTGCTTTAGTTCCTAGCGAAAGCCGTTCCCGGTTGTTGCCCTCACCAAACTCCCTTGGCGTAAGCTTTACAACTTTTCCCTTCAGTTTCTCGGACTTCAATATCTCCTCGATCGACTTCACAATTCCTTTCGCGAGAACTCTCTTCCCTTCGATTTCCTGAACCGCTTCGTCTGCGGTTAGCGTGAGCACTTCGCCTTTCGGAGAGAACACTTGCTCACCGATCTTCACCTCTTCCGATCCATCGACCATCGCCTCGACGACAGCCTCGCGATGCCCTTTAATTTTTGCGAGACTCCTCGCCCGAGCACGAAGAACCGAAAGGCTCTGCGCGGCGGCGCGTTTAGCTGCCTGATCTTTTTTGTCGTCGTCAGTATCGCCTTCGATGACAACGCCAGCGCCACCAATAATCCCCGAAGCGCGGATGTAAATAGCATCGCCAACCAATGCGAGAAGCGCACCTAGACCAGTCGCGGAAGAGTTCACAAATGTCACCGTCCGCGTTTCACTCTCCGCAAAAGCATCAAGGACACGCTCCAGAGAATCGACCGGGACATCACCACTTACATCCATCTCCAGAATGATGGCACCCGCTTTTTCCTGATCCGCTTGCTCAACCATCCGGACAATCTCCCGAACCCGGCGCCCGTCCGTGAGATCACTCGACTCAACCCGAATCACAACCGGATGATCTTTCCAGCTTTCGGATATTTTTGCAGCTGGAGCATCGCCATCCCGGGCATTGCTGAAAGAATGGGAAAACCCAAGAATGGAGAGAGCCACAATAAAGGGGCGGAAAAACAAATTCATACCGAATAGTAAGGTAGATTTTTACCCCTCGGTCGTCCACGAATTTCGCGACGATTCCGTCGGAGCGAAATTACTCGACCGAGTGGCTCTCAATCATCTTTTGCCGGCGGTGCAGAAAGGCGAAGAAAACAAAATCGCAACCGAGAGCGAGATCAGCGCTATAGGAAGCAGGCTCATGACAACTCGCAGCGTTCTTCCCATGTTGGGGGCGTCACACTTATCGTAATGGGCATCCGGTCTCCTGCCCCCTTTACCGTCACCCTCGTTTCCGGCTGATTGACCGAGAATTCACCCAGTGAGTCAGCCCTCTCGTCACCAGCAATCCGGGTCGAAGTAATCCAATTCGATAGCGAAATTTCCTTCCCGCTCTCTTCCTCAAAAACAGGCACCTTACCAACGGGTGGAGGGCTTAGTTCCTTTAGTTCTTCTTTCTCGAACTACCTCTCCGTCACTAAACACACGATGTATTTGCCAGGCTCAACCAATTCAGCCAGAAAAACCCTCTGAATATCTTCGCGCACAGACTCCTTAAACAAACGAGGGATTTCCCGGTAAGCAAAAGATCGCGACAATCCCAGTCCCAGCATAAGTAAAAAGGCCGGTATCAAAAAACATACCTGCAGGAACATTGGCTTCTTCATACTACAGGCAGGTAGGCATTATTTCTTTTTATTATGAACGACTTTACCGGCGAGATTTTCCTGCCCGTCAGAACCTTGGAGGGAAATTTTCCCAATCAGCTTCTCTTCCTTAAATTTGTTTTTCACAGAGAGTTCACCTTCACCGAAGGGAGCGCTGAGTTCCACTCCATCGTCTGACAGGGAAACTTGAAAGCGCATTGGTTCGTCCATTCCGGTGTGCCAATACTCACACTCATATAGTTCCGTAGCAGCATTCACCGAAAACACCCAGCGAAACTGCTGTGATTCCTCGCCCCAAATGCGATCCCCTTCGATCGAGAAACCACCCTCGCCATTTACCCTTCCGGTCCAGTTTTCCTGAATCGCAGTATCTTCGCCATCCGCATTAGTGAGGGTCCCCTTCCCCCGCCACTCGCCGATGATTTTGGAAAAATAGGGGTGACTAGCGAAATCGTTTGCAGCCAGGCTTCCTGCAAGAACTACCGAAAAGCTTATTGGGAAAAATAGGGAAAAAATAAGCTTCATAAGCTAACCCTCCCAGAATTCCAACTTCTAGACAAGACTTTTCAAGTAACAAATCGATTAGCTACTTCTTCTAGGAATAGAGCTTCTGCCTTTTTCAATGGACCAGGAAGCCTCGCCCCTGCAGCCAGGGTGTGGCCCCCGCCGCCAAACACCGCACAAATCTCTCCTACACCATATGCGGCATCTTTGGATCGCGAACTAACTCGAATTTTCCCATTCGGTAGTTCCTCGAAGAAAACCGCTACCACGACAGAGTCGATCGCGCGAATCACATCAATGACTCCCTCCGTGTCACCGAGTTGGAGTCCCAAATTCTCGGTTACCGAGAGCGGCAGCTTCACCGACGCACACTTCCCATCGCAATCAAAACGCAAGTCCTGAAGCAAAATTCGCATCGCCTCGACCCGCCGACGAGGATAGTTTTCGTAGAGCATCTGATTCGTTTCCCCCAGATCGAGCCCTGCATCAATCAATGCCCCGCCAATCCGCATTGTCTCGGATGTGGTCGAAGGATAGCAGAAGCTTCCCGTATCCGTCGAGATCGCCGCATACAAATGCGTTGCGATATCCCGGTCAATCTCCCATCCCGCAGCCTCTGCCAACTGAAAGAGAATCTGGCCCGTTGCCGGCGAAGTGCTATCCACACAATTGAGATCTCCATACTTCGTATTGCTGATGTGGTGGTCGATGTTGATCGTAAAAACACTCTCGGGGACCGAATCCCAAACTGCCTGCCCGATGCGATCACGCCCTGCCGAATCAAGAACCAACAGCAGATCGCAATCGATCGTTTCTCCGGCAACCGGACGCTGAATCCGATCCGTTTGCGGGAGAAAGGCGAGCAATTCTGGTACCTTGTCATGGTTCATCACAACCACATCCTTCCCCACCTTTTCGAGCAGCAATGCAGTCGCCATCGCCGAACCGATCGCATCCCCATCAGGCCGGTCATGGCTTAAGACCAGGATTCGGGTAGCCAAATCAATTCGTTCGATGATGGAGGAGAAATCACTCATTTCCGAAAACCTAACAGGGTTAGGTCATGGACTCAACAGGGTTACATATCGGAGTCGATAGAGTTAGCTCTAACCTCAGCCTTCCCGAGCAACCTACGACTCCTCCGGTAAATCAACATCGCCGATCTCGTCGAGGATATCGAGGACGCGAACGCCGCGCTCGACGGAGTCGTCCGCGTGAAAGCTGAACTGCGGTGTATTCCGCAACACGACTCGCTTCATCACTGTGTTCTGAATGAAACCGCGCTTTTTCTCGAGCTTCATTAATACCTCTTCGGTCTGCATCTGCGAACCGATGACACCAAGGTAAACCTTGGCTGCTTTGAGATCCGCAGCCGTATCGACATCATGAATTGTCACGAGAACGTCGGGAAATTCGAAGTTCTTTTCAATGCACGAACTGATCTCGCGCTTGAGAAGTTCGTTCACTCTGGCTATTCGCTGGGACATATTTTGATCTTGGATTCAGGATCCTCTACTCAGGTCACCCAATATCCAAACGCTGAGATCCAATATCGCTAGCTTTACTCGCTACAGTGACTGCTCCAACTTCTCCAGTTCGTAACATTCGATGATGTCACCTTTCTGATAGTCATTGAACTTACCGAGTTTGATTCCGCATTCGAGACCGTTCTTGACCTCTTTCACATCATCTTTGAATCGACGAAGCGTGGAGAATCCTCCGTCGTAGATTGGCACCTTGTCGCGAAGAACGCGTGCGCGTGCCGTCCGAGCGACGCGCCCATTGGTAACCATGCAGCCACCGACTTTTCCGGAGGAAAGCCTAAAGACTTCCTTCACTTCAGCGTGGCCGATCACGTTCTCGCGGGTCTCAGGATCAAGCAAGCCTAGCATAGCTTCTTTCACCTGATCGATGAGTTCGTAGATAATGGAGAAGAGCTTCACCTGCACTCCCTCGCGTTTCACGATGGGCTGTGCCTTGGCTTCGACTTTGGTATTGAAACCGATTACGACTGCGTCAGAGGCACTGGCAAGAAGAATGTCAGCCTCGGTAACGGGGCCCGCTCCCTGCCGAAGAATATCCACTGCCACTTTGTCGGAGGCGATTTCGTTAAGAGATTTCTCGATCGCCTGCAATGAACCCTGCACATCAGCTTTGATGATGAGCTTGAGCTTCGTCTTTTTGCCGGACTCGATGTTGGAAAAGAGTGTTTCGAGAGCCGATTTCTGCTGCGGAGCGAGTTTCTCTTTCCGCATTTCATCGCGGCGCTCTTCGCCAAGCTTCTTCGCTTTGCGCTCGGACTCCATCTCGATGAATTCGTCGCCGACATTAGGAACGCCGGAGTAGCCGACTACCTCAATCGGAGTCGCAGGACCAGCGGTTTTGACTCGCTCCCCTGTATCATTAATCAACGCTTTAACCTTGCCATACTGATTTCCACAAATGAAGGCATCTCCCACATCAAGAGACCCGCTCTGGATTACCAAAGTCGCAGTCGGTCCCTTGCCGGGTTCCGTCCGAGCCTCGATTACCGTCCCGCGAGCGGCTCCTTCCGGATTGGCTTTCAGTTCAAGAATCTCTGCCTGAAGATGAATGGACTCAAAAAGATCATCCAGTCCCGTCCCTTCGGTTGCAGAAACTTCTATACAGATCGTTTCTCCACCCCAGTCTTCCGGAGCAAGATCGTTTTCCTGCAACTGACCTTTGACCTTGTTCACATCGGCGCGAGCCAGGTCGACTTTATTGATCGCAACAATAATCGTCACACCCGCTGCGCGAGCGTGGTCAATCGCTTCAAAGGTTGTCGGCATGAGGCCGTCATCTGCAGCAACGACAAGCACCACGATGTCGGTGACATTCGCTCCCCGCGCACGCATTTCCGAGAATGCAGCGTGACCGGGTGTATCGATAAAGGTCACGACCTGATCACCACGAGTAATCTGGTAAGCACCAACGTGCTGGGTGATTCCGCCCGCTTCGCCAGAAACGACGCGAGATCCACGATAGGCATCAAGCAGAGAAGTTTTCCCGTGGTCCACGTGTCCCATGAAGGTCACGACAGGAGGACGAATCGTGAGCTTCTCCTCCTCAACCTCTTCGATATCCTCCTCTTCAGGAACTTCGATAACCTCTTCAACCTTATGAACCCCCGCACCCTTTTCGCGCTTTTCCTTTTCAAATACAAATCCATGCTTCTCGCAAAGCTGTGAAGCTACATCCGGCTCGATTGCCTGATTCAGATTGGCAAAAACCTCCATTTCCATGAGGTCCTTGATGAGCATCAATGGCTTGATTTCCATCATTTTTGCCAACTCCTTCACAATGATGGGTGGCTTGATGTGAATAATCTTCTGATCGCCGATCTCCTCTATCGATGGACCGTCCTCATCCCCATCCTCATCCCCATCTTCATCACCGTCTTCGCCCTTGTCGGCAGGCTTGGTCGGGAATGCTTCCCCTTTTCCAAGGTGACCGTAAACCGAGCCCTGCTCAACGTCAGGCCCCTTACCTTTGCGTGCGCTCTTCTTCTCATCGTCCTCGAAGAGACTCAACGCTTCGGCCTTTTTCTCATCCAGAGTTTTGGATTCGTCTTCAGGCTTGGAAGCGTTGTCGTCGCTGGATTTCTTGCCGGGCATAAGAGAGTCGGGTCGTGTCAGAGAGGATTAACGGGAAAGGAAACAGTTTGTAACCAGTAGAAGTCTTGTCAAATTGAGAAACAGGCAGACTCAGGGGGAAAGGAAATTACTCCTTCTCTTCCTCCTCGTCAGAGTCGCTGGACTCTTCGCTATCATCAGCATCATCAGCATCATCAGCATCATCAGCATCATCAGCATCATCAGCATCGTCAGCATCGTCAGCATCGTCAGCATCGTCAGCATCGTCAGCATCGTCAGCATCGTCAGCATCGTCAGCATCATCTGAGTCGCTGCTTTCCTCTTCCGCGGAATCATCGTCACAAGCATCCGCCTCTTCGCTTGCGGGAGCTTCTTCAGCGGAATCACTGTCATCTGCGGCTGGAGCTTCTTCTGCATCAGCGGCATCGTCGCTCTCACCACCACCAGTAGTGGCCTGCGCTTTTTCGAGAATAACTTTTCCTTCCTCAACAGAAATGTCGAGCGCTTCAGCGATGTCGACTTCGTCACACGCGAGGAGGACGTCGATGCTGTTGATACCACCGCGAACAAGGTTCTCGGCGATCTCCATTTCAATACCTGCAGACTCGGCTATTCCCGTAGCAGCCTGAGTAACTTGCGCCTCGAAAGCTTCGTGAGCGGACTCGTCTTTCTTGACCTGCACGTCCCATCCAATGAGACGAGCGGTAAGGCGAGCGTTCTGGCCACGACGACCGATCGCTTTGGAAAGTTCTTCTTCGTCAACACGAACGGTGACGGACTCTTCCTCTTCGTTGACCTCGATCGACTTGATCTCAGCTGGCTTAAGGGCCTCCGAGACAAATGCCTTGATGTCGTCACTCCAGCGGATGATGTCGACTTTCTCGTTGTTGAGCTCGCGAACAATATTCTTCACACGTGCTCCACGAAGTCCTACACAGGCCCCGACTGGATCGACCTTTTCGTCAGCACTGTAAACAGCAACTTTGGTGCGGTATCCGGCTTCGCGAGCGAGGGAACGAATTTCCACCGTGCGATCAGCAATCTCGCTGACCTCAGATTCGAAAAGACGACGAACGAAATTAGGATGACTGCGGGAAAGTACGATCTCGGGTCCACGGGATCCGTTCTCTACGGCTACAACGTAAGAGCGAATGCGATCACCGACGTTGTAGTCCTCAGTGGAAACTCGTTCGCGCTGGCGCATGATGCCCTCGAACTTTCCAAGGTCGACGAAAACGTCACCACGCTCGAAACGGCGAACCGTTCCACTGACGATGTCGCCGGCACGATCCTTGAACTCGTCGTAAATCATTTCCTTCTCCGCCTGCCGAAGACGCTGCATCATAGTTTGCTTCGCAGTCTGAGCCGCGATGCGACCGAAGTTGGCAGGAGTGATGTCGACCTCAAGTTCATCTTCCACATCAATTCCCGGCTGGAGACGTCGGGCAGTGAAGATGTCGATTTCGTCGTAGGGACTTTCGACCCGGTCTTTCACAAGAAGAGTGGCAAAGGCTTTGATATCACCCTTGTCTGGATCGATGTGAATACGGAGATCGCGAGCGGGGCCAATGCTCTTTTTCGAGGCCGACAAGAGTGCCGTCTCGAGAGCTTCCACCATCGTTTCGCGTTTGATACCTTTCTCCTTCTCGTAGTATTCGAAAAGTGCTAGCAGTTCGTTTGTCATATTTCCAACAGGCCCTTTGATATTGAGACAAAAAAAAGCGGGACAAGCCCACTTACATTCTTTGGACATCTACATGCCCGATCCCAAGATTGCAGGAATTGCGAACATAGGGGCTTGGCAGCGTGTTGGCAAGGCAGAAATCAAGGTATGAGAACAACGAATATTCAAGCCATTACCTACGATGCCGCAGGCACCCTGATCCATCTTGCCGAGCCAGTCGGCGTGTCCTATTCCACGGTCGCCGCGAGGCATGGCATTTCCAGTGCCCCAGAAACGCTCGACGCTGCCTTCAAGACGGTTTGGAAACGGACGCCCCTCCCCTTCGATGACCGCGCTCCCCGGGATCCGAACGAGAAAGCCTGGTGGCAGCGCGTCGTTCACGACGTCTTCGCCGAGTCAGGCGTTGCGCTTCCAGACAACGATGTCTTCGCCGTGTTTTTCGAGGATCTCTACGAGCACTTTGAAACACCAGGGACCTGGCTCGCTGATCCTGATGCCGAAGAAGTCCTCGCAAAAACGGGAGAAAAATACCGGCTCGCCGTGCTCTCTAATTTCGATGCCCGGCTCCGGCGCATTCTCTCCGACCTCAGCTTGCTTGGGTATTTTGAAAAAGTTTTTCTATCCTGTGAAATAGGAGCCTCCAAACCCGACTCCAAGATCTTTGAAACCGCTGCTAGAGGGCTTGAGCTGGCCCCCGAATCCATCCTCCACGTTGGAGACGATCCGGAATGTGATGGTGACGGCTCGGCGCGAGCAGGTTTCCATCACTTCCGGGTTGGAAATACCACCTCTCCCCTTGGAAAATTAATCGACGAACTTTCGCTTGCGTAGCCGGATCGGACGATTACATTGCGCGCCTTCCCGGCTGACCACCGGTTCGGCGTTCGGATTTCCCGACGTCACTTGTGGACGGATAGCTCAGTTGGTAGAGCAGTTGGCTTTTAACCAATTGGTCCTGGGTTCGAGTCCCAGTCCGTCCACTCTTTTCCCTTCTCCTGCCACTCTCGGCGGTATTCTGGAAGCCGGCCCAGTCCACCGATCAATCCTTTGCTTCGATTTCCCGGTTGTTATGATCGTCGATGTAGAGCTCCATTCCAACGGAGTGAATGAAGAGCTCGAACACTTATTCGGGATCGGCGCCCAGCTTGCAGAAAAGAGCGAAAAGCAGATGCCTCATGGTTTGAAATTCTTCGAAGCTCGCGTCTTATCGACCACTCGGGCATAAAACAATTCCGGGACGACCGCTCCAAATAGGGTCCACTCGTTCTGATTCGGCACCTTCAGAAATTCCATGTCGCTCAAGCCGTGCTTTTTCCAGATCTCCACCATTCGTGGATCAGGATCCGCGATGGTCACTTACTTTTTTATTTTCACCTAGATATCGGCTACGGATATTTGAGAAAGGGCGTATTGCCCTCACTCAAAATACGGAAATCTGTCGAAGGGAAAGCGACAAGCCACAACCATTTCCCGTTTCGCCCTATAACATAGCCCCTTCATGGTCTCGACCCACAATCGATGGTAGGCATAAATCCCCTTTGCCCGCGAGATCTGTCGGCCCCAAAAATTAAAAAACCGGACACCCCTTTCGGAGCGCCCGGTCTTTTTAAATTTCTGACTGCGGAGCTGGCGAAGTGCCTGCCCTGCAGTGCAAAATGTGGAAACGATTCTTACATCATTCCGCCCATGCCGTGGTCGTGGCCGTGGGGTTCTGGAGCTTCTGGCTCTGGGATGTCGCTGATGAGACACTCAGTCGTGAGGAGAAGTCCGGAAATCGACGCGGCGTTCTGGAGAGCGCTGCGAGTCACTTTAGTTGGGTCAACGACACCGCCAGCTACGAGGTCCTCGTAGGTGTCAGTTGCGACGTTGTATCCAACGTTTCCAGACTCGTTCTTCACGTGCTCAACGATGAGCGCACCTTCGCGACCTGCGTTTGCAGCAAGCTGGCGGAGAGGCGCTTCGATTGCGCGCTGAACGATTTCACCACCGGTCGCTTCATCACCTTCGAGACCAAGGTCGCCGAGGTTGACTTGAGCTCGGATGAGAGCCGTTCCACCACCGGGAACGATGCCTTCTTCCACAGCAGCGCGAGTAGCGTGAAGGGCGTCTTCGACGCGAGCCTTCTTCTCTTTCATCTCCGTTTCGGTAGCAGCACCGACGTTGATGACAGCAACACCACCGGCAAGCTTGGCAAGACGCTCCTGGAGCTTCTCGCGGTCGTAATCGGAAGTTGTCTCAGCGATCTGGCGGCGGATCTGAGAAACGCGCCCGCTGATTTCTTCGCTGGTTCCCTCACCTTCGATGATGGTGGTCTCTTCCTTCGTGATCTTCACGCTCTTGGCAGAACCAAGGTCATCCATGGAAACGTTCTCGAGCTTGATGCCGAGATCTTCCGTGATGACGCGTCCACCGGTGAGGATCGCGATGTCTTCGAGCATAGCCTTGCGGCGGTCGCCGAATCCAGGTGCCTTTACAGCAGCCACATTCAGGGTGCCGCGGATCTTGTTCACAACGAGAGTCGCAAGAGCTTCGCCCTCTACGTCCTCAGCAATGATAAGGAAAGGCTTGCCGCTCTGGGCCACCTTTTCAAGAAGAGGAAGCATGTCCTTGAGATTGGAGATCTTCTTCTCGTGGATGAGGATTAGCGCGTCGTCGATGTCAGCAACCATGGACTCGGTGTCAGTCACCATGTAGGGGGAAAGGTATCCCTTGTCGAACTGCATACCCTCAACAACGTCGAGTGTAGTTTCGATTCCCTTGGCTTCCTCAACGGTGATTGTTCCGTCTTTACCGACCTTGTCCATCGCGTCTGCAATGATATTTCCGATCTCGGTGTCCCAGTTGGCAGAAACGGTAGCGACCTGAGCGATCTCTTTCGTGTCTGTAACCTCAGTGGAGATGTCCTTAAGCTGGGCAACAAGTGCCTCGGATGCTTTAAGGATACCGCGCTGAAGGCTTGTAGGGTTGGCACCTGCGGTCACGTTGCGGAGACCTTCGGTGTAGATTGCTTCGGCGAGAACCGTAGCAGTCGTGGTTCCGTCACCAGCGATATCGGAAGTCTTCGAAGAGACCTCTTTGATGAGCTGGGCGCCCATGTTCTCGTAGCAATCGGAGAGCTCGATCTCTTTCGCGACGGTAACACCGTCCTTCGTGATCGTTGGGCTTCCGAATTTCTTGTCGAGGATGACGTTGCGGCCTGCAGGCCCGAGTGTAGCCTTCACGGCTCTTGCCAGCTTTTGTGCGCCGGCAAGAAGAGAGTGACGTGCTTCTTCGTCGAATGACAGTTGTTTAGCCATATTATTTTAGTAGTTTTGTAGAATGAATTTTTCGATTGAACCCGGTTTGGTCAGTGACCTAAGAGGGTTAAGTCACGGAGTTAACTCTGTTTGATTAGGAGAGAATTCCGAGGATGTCGCTTTCGTTGACGAGAACGCACTCGTCTCCGCCGATTTTGACTTCCGTGCCTCCATACTTGGAGATGAGAACCTTGTCGCCGACGCTGACAGAAAACTCGACAACTTCGCCGTCGTCGTTCTTTCCGTTTCCAAGCGCGACCACTTCGGCCTCCTGGGGTTTTTCTTTCGCCGTATCAGGGAGGAAGATGCCGCCATCGGACTTCTGTTCTTCTTCTTCTATACGCTTCACCAGGACACGAGTTCCGAGAGGTGTGATGTTCGTTGCCATATATAGTTTGGTTGGTTTTCTTTTGGTTTTGGTTTGGAAATTCCGAGATTCGCTGAGCCCGCCGCTGGCAGAGTAAGGTTGTTTTGCTCAGGAGCAGACCGACGAATCGCGGATTCCGGAACCCCCGCCCTGCCGCAACATCTGCTGCGGCAAAAACGGGGAAATTGTTTGTGTTATGCTTTATCTTCTCCGACTTCTTCGAACTCGGCGTCGACGACCTCGCCTTCGGCCTCTTTTGGCTCGTCAGCGGCATCATCGCCATCTACCCCGCCGGCACCTGCTGCAGCTGCTTCGGCCGCGGCGGCCATCGGATCTGCTCCGGCAGCGCCCTGGGCGGCTCCTGCAAGCTCAGCGAACTTGGCCTGAAGCGCATCGGTAGCTTCCTTGATTTTTGCGGTGTCGTCAGACTTTAGAGCCTCCTCGACTTCCGCCACGCTGGCTTCGATGCCGGCCTTGGCGTCTTCGGGAACTTGATCACCGAGCTCTTCGATCTGCTTCTTCACGGTGTAGACCGCGTTGTCAGCAACATTGCGGACTTCGATGCTATCCATGCGCTCCTTGTCTTCGTCGGCGAACTTCTCGGCTTCCTGCTTGGCTTTTTCGATCTCGTCATCGCTGAGGCCGCTGGAACCTTCAATGGAGATGTTCTGCTCCTTGCCGGTCTCTTTGTCCTTGGCGGACACTTTGAGAATACCGTTACGGTCGATGTCGAAGGTCACTTCGATCTGGGGAACACCTCGTGGTGCGCCGTTGATGCCGTCGAGTCGGAAGTTGCCAAGCATCTTGTTGTCGGTGACGAGCTTGCGCTCACCCTGGCAGACAACAATGTCGACGGAAGGCTGATTATCGGCTGCGGTCGAGAAGACCTGCGACTTCTTGGCGGGGATCGTCGTGTTGCGCTCGATCATGGGAGTTGCGACGCCACCCATCGTTTCGATGGAAAGAGTCAGCGGGGTCACGTCGAGAAGAACCACGTCTCCGAGAGTTGGGTCTTTGGCGAGAACGCCACCCTGAATCGCAGCACCGACAGCAACCACTTCATCGGGGTTCACCCCTTGGTGTGGGTCTTTGCCAGCAAGCGCTTTCGCGGTCTCGACGACCTTTGGCATGCGGGTCATTCCACCAACGAGAACCAGCTCGTCGATGTCGCCTGAGGAAACGCCAGCCTCTTTGAGACATGCTTTAACGGGGCCCTTGGTGCGCTCGAAGAGATGATCGGTCATCTGCTCGAGCTGAGAACGGCTCAACGTCATTTGAATGTGCTTCGGTCCGCTCTGGTCTGCGGTGATGAACGGCAAGTTGAGCTCATAGGACTGGCTCGATGAGAGAGCGATTTTTGCCTTCTCCGCTTCCTCTTTGATTCGCTGAAGGGCATCAGGCTGACCACTGAGGTCGATGTCGTTGTCCGATTTGAACTGGTCAACGATGTGCTTGATGATCGCATTGTCCCAGTCGTCACCACCGAGTTGGGTATCGCCATCGGTTGCGAGCACTTCGAAGAAGCCCTCGTCTATTTCGAGAACAGAGATATCAAAAGTTCCGCCACCGAGGTCATAAACGGCGATTTTTTCTTCGCCCTCCTTCTCGAGACCATAGGCCAAAGCGGCTGCAGTAGGCTCGTTGACGATTCGCTTCACATCGAGACCGGCGATTTCTCCGGCGGCCTTCGTTGCGTTGCGCTGCGAATCGTTGAAGTAGGCAGGAACAGTGATGACCGCTTCGGTGATGGTTTCACCCAGCTTGGACTCGGCATCCGCTTTCAACTTCCCGAGAATCATCGCAGAAATTTCCTGCGGGCTGTAAGTTTTGCTTTCGCCGGCGACTTCCACTTCGATATGGGCGTCACCATTGGAAGCTTTCACTATTTTGTAGGGAGCTTTTTTCTCCTCATCGTCCAGCTCGTCGAACTTGCGTCCGATTAGCCGCTTCGCGGAGAAGATCGTGTTCATCGGGTTCGTGATCGCCTGACGCTTCGCGGCCTGGCCAACGAGGCGTTCGCCATCTTTAGAGAAAGCGACAACAGAAGGTGTCGTCCGGGCACCCTCGGCGTTTTCGAGAACAGCGGGCTGGCCACCCTCCATGACAGCCATACACGAGTTCGTCGTTCCCAGGTCAATTCCAAGAATTTTGCTCATAGTTTTTTCCTTTCGTAAAGTTGATTGGGGAAGCAGTGCTTCCGAAGGATTGGGGCGTGCTCGCAATTGCTTCGGGCACAAAAATCTAGGAGTGGTCAGTGCATTCCGCGTGCCAAATGCCTTAATTAAACTGCAAAGCGTTTACTTTTAGATAGTTACGTAAGACACGAGGCAAAATCAATACCGTTTGGCAGAGCATATTCGAGACGTTTTGTCTCAAGACGGACACTTTCGAGCGCCATAATGGCACACTCGAGACGGAGTGACTCAATGAAAGATGAAAGGCACGCCCATTTTCCCAAAGGCTGCTTTCTGTTCGGCCATGTATTGCTCGGCCAACTCATCGAACCGCCCCTTCGCCCGGTAGTCGATGAGGAATTGATTCACCTGCTCGAGAAGCTCCACATCGTCTTTATGCAAAC
>Ga0181577_10000239_pt1 | contig 43460 bp, 70 predicted proteins | sample 101ome_21_FD_132468 | JGI IMG/M metagenome (GOLD analysis project Ga0181577, IMG submission 132468) | Coastal salt marsh microbial communities from the Groves Creek Marsh, Skidaway Island, Georgia - 101413BT metaG (megahit assembly) | ecosystem: Environmental > Aquatic > Marine > Intertidal...
AGGTCGATCCGACTTGTGCCTATCTTTACCCATGGCGATCCTGAACTTTCTCATCAGAGCCTTCTCAAAGTTAACTATTCGAGTTTCTTTGGATGACCGATGATCGCACACTTGGCAAGTCCGCCACCAAGTGCGGTACTCTTCTTGTTTGGAGTTCTTCTCATAAACAGGTAAAGCGCACCCGCAAGAGCCGCATCTTCGCCATTTCACTGAAAGTCCTCCATACTGAGGCGTCTGTTAGCGAACTGACTCTCAGCAGGCAGAAGATCTTGATTGGAGAGTCCCAGTCCGTACATGATGTGGTCCACCTTGTCGACTAGGTTCTTCTCAGCGATCTTGCGGTAGTCGATTTCGTAGCCCTTCAGCTGCGCCAAGTCTTGGAAAGCTACCAAGCCACCGACAGGGAACCACGTGGGACCGTCCTTGATGTAGATCACCGAGTAAGTGTCGCCCTTGTCCATCTTAGCGAACAAGTCGTCAGACAGAACGACATTGTGCCACGCGACAGCCTTCTCTCTGGCAGTTAGGTTAGTGTAACAAGCGTCGTCTTCATCTGCCCCAGGCTTAGCATCACGATTCGTTGCGCCAGCTAGGTAGTGCCTCTCAGCGCCTCGCCACACATTGCACTTGCAAAGTCTCTTCTTGCCCTGACGATCAGTCCACTCAAATGTGCCCTTGCTGTCACACAATGGATGGTGTTGCTTGGCTCGCTTGCCATCTTCATCTCTCGGAGTTAGGCTACGGTCGAAGTTGGTTAGCCACTTGCCAAGCCTGCCACCCGCAATGAGATCCTCGACAGGAACATCGCCGTCAATGACTGACTGAACAAGCTGCTTGGCGTAATCAAACACTTCGTTAGCTGGCTTGTCATCCCAAATCATCTTCAGGCAGTCGATCTGAATCTTGCGGCCCACAGGAGCCGTATTGGTGTGCTTGGCCTCAAGACCCTGCATCTTGATGCGCGAATCAACAGGGGCGTTGCCGATATCGAAAGGCGTAGCACCCGTCCCGGGCTGCCAGACGATTCTCCCTGCGTACTTGTTACGGCGAGGCAGGTAGAAGCGATCCATGATCAATTCTGGCTCAACGTCCACTGCATCAGACTGTAGGGCTTCTTGACAGATCTTGGTGAGTCGCTCACCGAGCATCGTGGCGATCTCAGCGCACTCTTCGACGGTCTTGTCGTCGCCTAGCTTCACGAAGATGGAGTCGGTGTGGCCGTAAATGACGGGATAGCCCAGTCGCTCACACTCGTCTTGAATACGCATCAGGTTCGTTCGACCGCCGTAGGTGATGGTGCGAGCAATGTCAATGTCTCCCCAAGCGTAGCCCTTGCGACCAAAGCCCATCAAGCCATAGAAGGTAGCGCGTAGGCGCTTCACAGTCTTCTGTGCGTCGTCCCACTTGCGGTACTCGTCAGAGGACTTTCCGTGCTCTTCAGCGGCCTGCTGACGCAACGCCTTGTACTCGTCGCGTAGCCTGTCTAGCTTGATAACGCACTTCGGTAGCACACCCATTGGGCTGCGCCTGAAACGGCAACCGTCGCCAATGATGTCATCATCGCGTTCTTCACCAGGCTTCACCTTGGTTTCCCAACTCGTGTTGTAAGCAACCATCATCGAAGGATATAGGCCAGCGAAGTCAAGAATCACAACGTTACGATGAGCGCCAATGGTGCCCATAGCTTCAGGATCCATGATGATAGCGCCCTGTAGCTCTTCGTCTTCGTCGTAGTCTTGCCAGCCGGTCTTCTGAATGAAGTCAGCTTCACGCATGAAGAAAGTGCGAGCAATAGCGGACCCGGTGAGCGTAGCGCTGTACTCACACACGGCAAGCTCCTGCAGGTTTTGCTGACCGTTGATGAGATTGTACTTCTCTTCAATCTCAACCATCAGTTGAACGTCTCTGAAGTTGTAGTACAGGTAGTCGTCCATGAACTCATCGTAGTCGGCGTCATAGAAATCAGGGCGGAACTCAGTCTTACCACGACCAAACAGCTTCTCACCGACAACATCTAGTTTGTTAGACGGCAGGTTAGCTGACTTACTGTCCTTGTATGCTCTCTCGAAGAGAACATCGAGTGCGATAACCACTCGACCAGTGATCGGTTGGGCTCTCCACCGGTACTGCGTGCCGCCTTTGAACCACTTGCTAGGAGGAACAATGTGCCTATGCTTACCAATAGAAGAGGGAGAGAGGCTATCTGCACCGATACCTAGTTCCTCTAGTCTCCAGAATAGGGTGGGTAGATCGTAAAACGCCATACCCCACGCCAAGATGCAATCAGGGTCGATGGCATCAACGTAATTCACGAAGGACTCTAGCATTTCCTTCTCATTGCTGAAGTAGTGAACCAGTGTGTTCACACCATCGTGCTTAGTGTTCTTGACCGTGAGATCGTAGCTATCGTGGCAGCACCATTGGATGTATGTCTCCGTGTAACTGTCATATGCTCCAATGACGTTGATCATTTGACGAGCACGGGGGTTGTTGCTGATAGTCTCTGGCCCATCATCAACGTGGTACTGTAGAGCCTCCAAGTCAATGAAGAGGTTACGCATCGGGTAAAGTTTGATCTCTTCGACCGAATCAATGAGGTATCTGTCTTCGTAAGGGACGTCTGCCTCAAAGGTGGGCTTAACGATACGAGCAAACTTGCGAGCCATCCACGGCTGACGCAGGTACACCTTGGACAAGCGAGTCCCATCAGCAGACCTCTGAGAAGTCTTCTCGACTCGATCCACCATGGACGGACCGTTGTATTGACGGCCCATCTTGAGGTACTTCTCCTCGGCTAGTAGGTGAGCGTAGCTAGTGTTCTTCGTACCGTCGTAGGCGCGAATGGTGATTGGCTCGTCAGAAGGCACGTATACGTAGGGCTCGAAGTCCACGATACGCTCCTTGCGCACCCATTGGTCCCCTTCCTTCTCGCGCCATCGGGTGACAACCTTGCCGTCGCACTCCATCCTGCCCTCATAACCGGGCTCAAATGCTTGATTGACGATCATCTCTGGGCCACCTCGATCAATTGCTTGTATGAGCAACCACGGAAACAGGCAATGCGCCCGTCGGTGTGGAAGGAAAGACCGTGACCCTTCTCATCGGGGTTGCCTCGGGCGTCACAGGCAAAGCAACGGGCACGATAGAACCCCTGCGCGTTCGGTCCGGTGACGTTCTGTAGCGTCTCGGGCCACTTGTGGAGCTTCAGTTTCCGCACCAAATCTCCCGCGATCTTCTTGTGAGCCGCGATTGCCGCCTGAGTGGCGTTACCCGCCCCGTCACCGTTGTGAAAGTTCAGGATCTCGTTGAACATCCGAAGGCGCTCGGTGGTGCGGAACTTCACAATCCCGCCCTCAATGTCTTGGTGAACGAGCAGAAATGCTGGGTTTGCCTTGGCGAGTGGAGCAGAAAGCTCCAGGTAGACCCGCCAGGGCATTGATGGTGCCTTGATTCGCATGCACGTCAGGCAATGGACTCGGCCTTATCAAGATCGTGGTTACCCGGGGTAATTGAAGAGGACTCTTCCAAGCTAGGCCAGTAGTACCGATTACCGTTTGTTCGCTTGATGTGGCGGAAGCCCTGCTTTTTCATCCAATACGAGAGGACTCTAGCAGATCTGCGCCAGTGACTATTACGCCGGTCAAAGTGAAACCGACCGAGCAAGTAGTTGTAAGCACCGTCGGCAGTCAGTCCATTCCCAAGGAAAGGGTGCTCAAGAAGGGCCGAGAGCACTTCTGATTCGTGGTCACTCGGCACTCTCGTCACCCTCGACAGGCTCGGTAGGCTCGGCAGAGGGCTTCTTGATTGGATTGATCTTGCCAACGGCAGCGATGCTCCCACCGACGACCTTGCCCACAGGCGCGGTCACGGTGTCAACGGCGCTCGCGGACGTCTTCGCGATGCTGGCGAAGAGATTGCCCTTGCTAGAAACCTCATCGGCTTCACGATTTTGGAGGACGGTTGGGATCTCATCTTGGAGTAGCTCACGGAGGATGATCCAGGCTTGTGCGCGGGTGACGGGAGGATGACCACCAGTTTGCAGGATTTGAGCAACAACCTTCAGGAGCGCATCGTATCCGTTCTTGGCCAAGTAACCACGGATCTCATTGACCCATGCATCTTCAACCATAACTACGTCGCCAAGAGCTTTCCTGACAAACCCGACTTGCTTCCCCTCATATGTGTAGTACTTGGGCATGGTCATCCTACCTTTCATCAGGTACTTAACGAGTTACCCCGGTCAACCTAGTCTGGTGACAGGCTCAGGTATGTCGTTGAAGTAAGAACAAAGGGCAGCAGCTTTGACTTCAGACATTCGCTTGTAGTCGATTAGAGCAGATGGTGCAGCAGATTGACCATACAAGTGAATGATCAGCTGAGCGTTGAACGGATACGTCCTCTTGAAAGAATTCCAGGCGCGCATTCGTAGCTCGTAGCTGTAAGGCTCATGAACGTCGTAGAAGATGTTACTATGATTTCGTTGATGGTAGTAGTCGTAATCGCGGTTGTTCAAGCCAGGCCCTCCAACGAGTTAGCGCTAACCTCGGTCATCTTATTGACCACGTGAGCGTAAGCCTTCAGCAGCTTGCTAAGCTCTAGGGCTTCTTCTGCAGTAATTCTCTGAGCGACCACGTTGTCATCAGTGTGAATCTTAATGTGTAGAGTGGAGTACATGTCCAAGGCCCCTCTGGCAGCGACGCAATCATCGCAATCACAGTCATCAATGTCAACAGAGAGACCAGTTTTGTCTGCCCAATAGCGTTGCTCTATCTCGTACTTGAATAGCGTATCTTTCCAATGGTGTCCTTGTTCGGCTCTCACGATACCACAACCGAGACCCCTTCTTGGATGCTCACCATTAGTGGTGAGGGTAGCTTGATGTACAGCTCTTCGATATTCAAGGACCTGATAGTTAGAAGCATCTCACCGTCAGTTTCCTCGATCGTCATCAAGTAAGTGTCTAGCTCGTGGGGCAGCATAAACACCGAGACTGTGGTGCTCCCTTCAGAGAACTCTCGATAGTCGTCCACTACCATGTTTTCGCCAGAAGCGACTCTTTGAGCGAGCGCCGAAAGAGCGACCAACTCATTCTGCAAATGATCAGCCGATGGGCTTTGCACGATAGGACCTAGCATTACCCCGGTTAATCAGTGTTCGTATCAGTAGTTCATCACGAAGTGTACAGTTTTAGACCCATCGGCCAGGAACCGCTTGACTGATCTGAAGACGATTTTTGGGTCGATGCGGTCACTTTCATAGCACCCTATGCCGGGGAATGCGATGGTGTACCGGTTATGCAGGTCATTGTCTCTCATCCACTTCAGACACTTGATGATGGCGTGAAGGTCAAACTTGCGCCGAATGTCACCACGGAGAATCGCCATTAGCACCGGACAGTCCCCTAAGCGCTCATAGAACAATACGTCCCCTCTCTTTAGCCGCTTGAGATCTAGCTCTTGCCTATAGTACGAATACGCTAGAGGGAAGTCGTATAGGCAGGTCTCCTGTAGTGTAGGGTGCAAAGTCAGTGCTTTGTCCATCCGTAGCGCATGCAAAGGGATAACCACCAACTCCGCCCCAACGGTACGAAGAGTCAAAGTCTTCTCAATCTTGATTGGCATGACTCACCACCGCTGCTGCAAACTGTCTCTTGGGGTCTCCATACACCCTGATAACGTCGCCAAGCTCGTACACATAGGTCTTCATGAAGTACTCAATGTCCTTCCCTGATAGGTTAGACACGAAGTACTTGGTGCGATTTGGCTTCTTGAGTGTGTTCAGAGTCTTGATGTTGTAGTAGCAAGCCATGTCTGCAAACCATCCACGGTTGTAGTTAGCTAGCTGAGTGATGTCATAGACCTTTGAGTTACCGATCTCAACTACAGGGCACTCGATTGCTTGCTCGTAGAGCTCTCTCAGATACGCTTTTGGGTTCTCAACGCGATCATAGAAAGCCATTCTGAAGTCGTAAAACGCTTCACGATCAACCCCAGGGCACATACCGTGGTAAGCACCAAGCAAACAGTGGTCTGCAGCAGCGATGAACCGCATTCTCTCAGTGACTGGTAGCTTCAATCGAATGCACAATTGGCCCAACGAAGAGGCCTCCCAGTATTCAGAGAATGGTTTGTGATAACCTACATCACCGGGATTGTGATGATCGATTACATCAATTCCTAGCGAATACAAGATCGGAACAGAGAGTCCTTCTGGGCGGCACTCAATCCACACGTCACCCGGGGTGGGGTGAGGATAGTCTGAGTCGTATGATTGAGATCTGTCGACTCTTTGGCCGTTCTTCTGTGCATACACCCACTCATAACCGTGGGCGGTAAGCAATTGTTCAATCTCATTCATTTCTGTGTCCATTCCACCAAGAACAAACTTCACTTGAGTTCCTCCGTAGGTCGCTTCACTCTCACTCTTCTTCACCTACCAGGCTAACGCTCATCACTAGCTGGAACCACATAGGGCCGTTAGGTCCTGGCATAGAGCCGTCCCTAGCTACCTGTTGCTCCATAGGTGGATGAACATAGGGAGAGTCGGGCTCGCTGTTGTGAAGCGTAACGAAGGTGACTCCCACCGCAAACGGCGAGTTTCTCTTCAGTGCTTCGATGAACTCCACCATAGCCTCCATATGATCTTGGTTTTCCTTCACATCAACGCCAGCGATAATGCCCGCACCACCAACGTTGGTTGGGACATCCATGTCGATTAGGGCAATGTAGTCGTGGTTCAAGGCCATTCCTCCTTGACAGTCCAACAAAGGATGTTTCGGTCTCGCAGGTACTCCACTCTCACGAATTCGTCACTGCGACCTAGGATCTGAGCCGCTTGGTTGGTTGCGGGAATCATTCTGTAACCCCTGTCCATCAGCCGCCCTAGGATCTCCTTGGTCGTGAGAGGCTCCGCAGATTCTCTCAGCACCTTCTTCATCATGTCTCGGTATCTTGCTTTCTTGTCTTTCACTTTGCCCATGTTCGTTCACCTGCCTGGAAGCAACTTGGGCAGACACCATCAAACGAGGGTGCAGAGCACTTGGGACACGGCACCGACTTGAGACGATTCTTCACGAAGATCCAACGGAGGAGTCGGCGGATCACGCCTCTCCCTCCAAAATCGGATCCCATGGGTATTGTCGTCTCTCATTCTCGGTATTGTGGTAGTGTCCCTTGTAGAACTCTTTTCGCTTGATCATATCGCCAATTGTTGCTGTACTCCAACGTCGTTTCTTCGTTCTTGTGAGAATCCCGACGGTAGTTAAGGATTCTGCAATGGAGGTAAGGCTGTTCCCCTGGTCGTGGAGCTGGAAAACCATTCTGACGACCTCGGATTCTTCCTGATTCAGGACAAGAATGCCCTTATCCTTGTCGTCGCCCGACTGAGAATAAACAGAATCGTACCCATACGGGGGTTTCCCGACCCACCGCCCTTCGTTCTTGACACCCACCAGGCCCATCTTGGTGCGCTCCTTGGTGAGTTCAACTTCCATCTCAGCGAGCGCCGTGAGGATGGTGTAAATCAGCCGTCCATGGACGGACGTGGTATCAATGTCGTAGTCGAGGGCCACGAAGTTACGACCAACCTCGTCCAAGCCCTTAGCCCACATCTGAGCGTTAGCAGAAGATCGGTGAAAGCGGTCAAGCTTGTATGCAATCACCACGTCCCACTCGGCTTCCATGAGGTTCTGAAACCCCTCTCGCTCGGTGTTCATTCCCGACCCTACGTCCGTGAATTCGCCAACGACTTCCCAGCCCTTCATCTCAGCATACTGAGTGCAACGGCGAATCTGCTCCTGCACAGAGGACTCTGACTGCATGTCCGTGGACACGCGAGCATACAAAGCAGCTCTCATCAAGACTCCTCCACAACTCGCAAGCACACATGGTTAGTCTTCAAGAAGGCATTCGCTGCCTTCCTCCTAGCTTCTTCCAGTGTCCTAGCCTTCTGATAAGGCAGCCATACGTTGTTCTTCAGGTATTCAATGCTATACATCTTCATCACTCCCCAGTATAGGGTATAGTTCTCTTCTGCTCTTAGCTAGCTCATAGTTGATCCATAGGGCAATAGCGGTTCCCCACACAAGAGCGCCCACACATAGGAGAGCTACCAACGTTCCAACAGCTTCTAATTGATTCATTCTGACTCCTCCAAGTGCTTGTGTGAGAAGCAGTAGGCGCTATCACGCTCTCTGACCAGCTTACACTGGTTGCCTCTGTTGTCCTTGCTCTGCCTTCTATGAGGGTTAGCCACGATTGCTGCGCATCGAAGATCCTCTCGCACACCTTCCTTTCGGCAAGTGATGCAGACAAACCACTCTCCAAGCTTCTCATACATTCTAGGAGGTCTATGCCTCCGATAGCTACAGGTCATGCACTTGACTCTAGGCATCGGTGTTATCCTCCTGATGCTGAGAGCAGTAATTCGAGCCGAATAGCTTGAAGTGAGTGCAAGGCTCGCCCGCTTCGCGGGTCTTGCTTCTAGTGGTGTTCACTCCCTCACAGAGGTACTTCTTGACTTTGGGATCGTTTCGGCTGTATCGGCAAACCCTACACAGACCATAGTAGCCTGGCTTTGCTTTGCTTGCTGGTCTAGCGTTGTAAGACCCACCACAAACCTCGCAAAACTCCTTGGCCATGAAACTCCTCTCCGTTTAGGGTAGTTAGAAGGACTCTCCGTTGAACATAGCTCGCCGGATTGGTGACCCCCTGACCTGACTACCCACACCCGGTATATCAAGAAACCGCCCCGAAGATAGTTCCCGTTCGGTTACTGGGCAGTAACCGTGTAAACAAACCCGGTTTCCCTTACCCGGGGTATCTCGAGTTACCTGGGGTAAGTAGGGCTAAAGTTTGGCCGATTATCCCCTTCAACCCCCACCCTGGCGCGACCAGGTTTTCATGGAAAGAAACCGTCCCCTCGACAGTTTCCGTATATACGCCAAGGCACCCCTGGCGAACAAGGATCTGGGCTTGACCGCCAAGGGTAGCTCGGCGGAGAGCACTCTTGGATCTCCAGCAAGGCACCCCTGCCGGGGAAGGTACATATACCGACTAGAACACCATAGGAATCAAAGGAGTGTAATGCCGATGAGCGACGAACTACTGAAAGAGATGAATGACAAGTTGGGGGCTATCCTCAACCTCCTTGCCGAACACGTCGGTAAGGAGATCCCGCCCTACGTCCGGGCTGCCCAAGCGGTGCTCGAAGACGTCCCCGCACCTGCGCCGACTCCGGCACCTGTTGTGTCTGACGAAGAAGACACGCTGCAGGTCGGAGCCCGTGTGGTTTACTCGGGAACCCGTACCGACACCATGCCTGATTGCCAAGGCACTGTTGTTGAAGTCAAGGAGCGAGGATGGATCCTCGTCACCTTCGATGGCGAGGCCGATGCTCGGAATTGCCGCTACACGGAGTTGACTTTGGCGAGTCGCCAGCCTCCTGTTCTCACCGAAGAAGAAGAGGCCAAGGTGGAAGAACATGAAGCCAAGGAAGAAGAGGCAAGTCCTACGATTCGTGGCTCCAACGACGGTCTTGTGATGGACCTCGATGCTGCGGGCTACCGCATCCCCAAGGGTGTGTGGGCAGAGTACCGCGACATCCACGCCATTTACAGCGACCCGAAGAAGACGGACTACAACCGTCGCTACCTTCGTATGCGTGCACAGAAGGTCTACGGCGACGAAACCACGATGCAGATGTGCCACCGCTACCTTGTGTCTGTGCAGGATGAAGTGTACCTCAATGAGGTGAACGCTTGACTGCCGAAGGCGTCTTGGTTGATTGCGTTTTGGACGACTCGCAGATTCAAGTGGAGATCGCTACGTTGGTGTACGGTCTTCTTGAAGAGGCTCAAAACGGGAAGTGGCCTGCCTCTGCTGACGATTGGGAGTGCCGATTGGCTGAACGAGCCCACGAGATGGTTGCCGACTTTCTTGCGGCCCAACCCACCGTAGAGCCGAGAACCTACGAGCCTCGGCTAGCAGGTGCTCGTCGTACCTTCAACGGCAAGATTCTCCTCATGGTGGTCGATGAAGACGGGAAGACCAACGAGTTTACCGTCACTGAGCAGGAAAGTGGTCTCATTGCGCAGATCCTTCTGAACAACCGTCCAGGGGTGAGCGAATGAGCGACTCGCCTTACGGCCCTTGGGAGAAGACTGACATCAGCCCTTCGCGGTTGAAGGTGTTCATGGATTGCCCCCAGAAGTATGCGTTCAGCTATGTTGAGAAGCTACCTCGTAGCAACGGCGCCGCTTCTATGCAGGGGCTAGCTATGCACAAGCTCTTCCTCGAAGAGCTTCTTGGTGGTGGCATTGATGACAAGGACTTCCTTGTCGAGATGATGGCTGAAGATCTGAAGCACAGACTCGACACCGATGACCCTCGCGACTGGAAGACGAAGCTTCCTTTGAACGACGCAGAGAAGTTTGACGCTATCCGCGATCTCAGGATTTGGGGCGAAGGCCTTCTTGACGCCTTCTTCAACGGAGAGGACTCTTACGGGAACAAGTTTCACCTTCCTGAAGTAGCTCAGACTGAAGTCGAAGGATGCACTGAAGTTTACCTGCCTAGCTTGGGCGAGACGATTCGCCTTCGTGGCTACATTGACTTGTTGTTTGCTGACGGAACCATTGGTGACTTGAAGCTAGCTTCGGACTACTGGAAGGCCATTTGGACTCTTGCTAGAGCGTTGACTGAGCTACAACCTGCGGTGTACGCGAAGCTAGCTGACACTGACTACATGCGCTATGTGATTGTGGACAAGAAGAAGGACCGATTCAAGGGAGCCAAGCCTCCCGCAGTTCGCACCATCGAGTACAAGGTCACGGAGAAGGACATGGAGCGTCTGATCAAGACGCTTGAGTACTTCGTGAAGGCCTCTGACATTCTCAACAACCACGAGAACGGTGTGTTCCCTCCCAACGCTGTGTACGACGGTCAAACCAAGGCTAGCGCCGGCAAGCCTGAGCTACAGTTCTGCGGCAAGATGTGCGACTACAAGCAGGTCTGTTGGGAGCGAAACTACTCTCGGGGGACTGAGTGAATGAGCAAGCTAAACCAGAGCAAGCCCCTGTGGTATTCTCAACTCTCCGCTGATCGTTACCGCATCTACAGGGAGCGGGAGATCGCCAGTGCTAAGCTGAAGAGTCTCGTCGAGGCTTTCATTGACGCCAACAACGAGGCTGAAGCCTTGAAAGACCTCATGGAGTTTACTGCAAAGAGCGCTCCTGACTACGACTTCGTTGAGAAGTTTCACATGTTCATGAAGAGAGACTGATGCAATGGCTATACTAGCTATCATTCTATTATGGGCTATCCCCTTAGTGATTCTAGTTTTGCTGTTTGAGAGAATAATGGAGTGGTTGTATGACTGAAGTGAAGCGTGAACACCTAGAGAAGCTCCTCGGTGACGAGGAGTGGATCGGGAGGTTCATGGGTCGCTTTGAGGAGCAAGACGGTCCATTGGACACGCCTTGCCTTGTGTGGACCGGCGGCACGGACAAGTCCGGTTACGGTCGCATTCACGTCAAGAAGTACCATGAGACTGGGACCGGTCGTAACTTCTTCACTCACAGACTAGCTTACATGCAGCAGAGGGGCTACATCACACCCGAGGAGTACGTGCTACACCAGTGTCACGTTAGGCTATGTGGTAACGCAGATCATCATCAGCTAGGCGATCACAACGACAACATGAGAGATCTTTCTGACTCTGGGCGCGTTGCAGGAGCTAACAACCACAACAGCAAGCTTAGCGAAGACGATGCTTGGGACGTGCTATGCCTGTACTACGAGGATAACTGGTCCTTCGATGAGCTATGCGAAGAGTTTGGTATCTCGCGGGGTGCAGCAACAGATCTGTGCTACGGGCGCACCTGGACATTCCTGTACAACGAATTCTGGGGTGAAGAAGAGTGATCAGACCAGAGTGGGCCGATCGGGTCTATGAAGACGAAGACCTCTTCAGACTGATGATGACTAACATAGAGTCTGTTGATGAGTGTACGTTGTGGACTGGTCGGTCATATCAGGAAGCTCGAGGTGATAAGCGCACCATCGGTCGGGCTGAGATGCAGAAGAATAAGGTCCGCAAGCGCTTCTTGGCCCATCGACTCATGTGGATGCTGGTTCACAAAGAGGAGCTAACTGACGAAGACGAGATCCGTAGGACTTGTAACAATGGCTTGTGCGTTAAGCCAAGTCACCTCGTCAAGGGGACAAGAACCGACACCATCAACAGCATGATCGAAAGAGGAACCACTCACAGTGGTAACAGCTTCGCGAAGAGGCACGATCATTCTCAGATCATCAAGGACCACCAAAGCGGTATGTCCTATGGTGAAATCATGGAGAAGCACGGCATCAAGAGCAAGGGCGCTATCTCTTACATCATCAACAAGTCAAAGGATGGTTCCCTATGAACGGCACAATGCGCGTCAGCCTTTGGGGCAAGCGTTCCTGGTGCGTTGATGTTGAGGCTCGCCTTGACAGCGGAGCTGCTCGAACGTCCATTGACCGAGGCTTCGCAGAGCTTCTCGGACTTGAGTTAGAGGGCTCTGTGAAAGTCAAGAACGCCAACGGCTCTCAGAAGCGCGACCTGGTGTGGATCGAGGTCGAAGACGAAGCGGGCACTATCATTGAGCTAGAGGCCTCTCTAGCGGACCGCTCAGACATGAGCTACCCTGCTATCCTCGGGCGCGACTACATGGGGGTGGCAGAGTGATTCTGACTGCTACGTTCTTCTTGACGGCAGTAGTTGCGATGTTCCTCGTGGTGCTATTCCACTACGGCATTCTCTTGCCCTATCAGCAGTGGTCGGGCTTCTTTGATAGAGCTAACAAGCTCATGGATCTGATGATCGAAAGGATGGGTGAAGAAGAGTGAAGCCGAAAATTCAGCGCATGCAATGCAAGGCGCTAACCGGGCGAGGCACTCGTTGTAACTATCGAGTTCGCAACAAAATTGGTGACAGTTTCAGGCCTTACTGCCAAGTTCACCGCAACCACAAAGGGAGGAACCACGATGACTGAAGTGACCATTGAATGCCTATGCGGCAAGCTATACTCTATGGATTGGGAGGAGTTTCAGAGCTGCCTATACCATAGTAGAGTTGAGGGGCTAGCTACTGACTGTTGTAACTACACTCCTAACGTCAATTACGGAGGCTTGGAAGCATGATTCGCGATCCAATCTTCGGGGGTATTGACTGGGACGGTGTTCGCCAGCTCGCCTTTGGGGTGGCCTCTATCTTGGTCATTCTGTCTTTCGGTGCTGCCACTTCTGGTAACTGGTACGACCCCTATCAGTGGGCGTGGTCTGTGATGCAGGCTAATGCCCCTTACTTCATCGCATTGGCGATGCTCCTACTCCTCGGTGGATACTACTGGGTACAGTTTGAAGCTGGGAGACTATGAGGTGTTTGAATGAAGAAACAATACAAGATCCTGATGCACGGTAACGTTGAGATGCTAGAGCGCCACGTTAACACTCACCTAGATGATGGGTGGGATGTTCTCGAGTCGCTCAAATACCTAAACGGTACTTGGGTTCAGACGATGACCAAGAATTACTGAGGTGACTCGATGAAGACTGCTGCATATCTGTATAGTCCTCCTGGAAAGGACTACGACTTTGACTTGATGGTCACTGAGCTGGATGCTCACACCGACGAGATCCAAGAGGTCTATGCCGATGGCTGGACTGCTATCCCAAACGGTCTTAGTGAGCTGATCAATGACTTGAGCAAGTATCAGAGAGTCGTCTTGCTGACCCTTGAGGGGTTGAACACCAGCGATCTGCGGACACTAGTTGACGGAGCTGAAATCAAGTGCTGCTACACCCCTTGGATTGACTGGGCTTCAAGCCACAAATCAAGTGCTTTCAAGCAGCTTTGCAACTGCGTTGAGTCTGCTGAGTACTACTCTAAGCTACGTAGCATGAAGATCCGTGTTGGTATGAAGAAGACCGACAAGCACGTCGGCAACGTACCCTTTGGGCACGTCCTAGACGATAACGGACAGCTGCAAGAGGTTCCTCACCTTATGGCTATCGCTAACAAGGTGCGGCAGGCCTATATCATGGGAACTCCTGTAGCACAGATCGCAGGTGAACATCAGATGACGGTTCGTCAGGTCTATGGTCTAGCTGAGTACTGGGGTGTTAAGCGTGGATGACTGTGAGTGGTGGATCAAGTGGCACAAAGCCAACGTCGAGCATCTCATCCTCAGGATGCAGCAGATGCTAGATGGTGAAGACATCGAAGGCGTCATCAGAGCTACGCTGAAGGGCTACCGAGAGGCGTACGGCATCCCAGAGGTGGCAGAGTGAAGGTGTCCAACAAGGACCAACAGGTCATCAACTCGTTCATGCGAGACTACGTAGACAAGTCCTACAACGTCCCCATGAACGCCGTTAGACTCAACGTGGACCACACCCCTCAACACAGAGAGACTATCTTCCGTGTTTGTGAGACTCTGTTGAGCATGGGTGTCCCCTTCTTCACCGAGGTGCGACTAAATTGTGGATGCATTCCTGACGTAGTGTGTCCCACCTACGACGTTGCGCCGTTCATCGAGGTGCTGTCGTCTGAAACGCCTGAGATGTTCGAGGATCTGAAGCTAGGCAAGTACCCCGAGGAGTTCCAAGAGCGGTTCAAGTCCGGTAGACTGAAGTCATTCATCTTCGTTGATGCCAACGAAGAGTTCTCTGAGAGGTGTTTGATGTGAATAAGAAGCTGCCTGACATTGATGTGACAGCTGTCAAACCAGAAATTCGTGAGCGTAAGCGCGGTGAAAAGTCCTCTAAGCCGAAATCTGGGGGTTTTCTTGAGTCAATGGGCATAGATCTGAGCTCCCTGGAGATCCAGATCAACTTGAATCCAGATGATAAGCAGATGCTAAAGGACTCTCTGGAGAAGATGGGCGACGACGTGAAGCGTTATTGGACTCGCACGCATATCCTAATGGTGGCGATTGCCGTCGGAAGCTTGCTAGCCCAGGTGATTTGATGGCGGAGATTACTCGAATGTGCCAGTGGTGCGGCCAGAACAAGCCCATTTCTGACTTCGACAAGTCCGGCGATGGCCGATATTGTAGCCGAACGTGTGCCCTTAAGGACCCCGACAAGCGTGCCAAGATCCGCAGGACAGTGTGGTTTTGATGGGAAAACCGGTGGTGCGCCGTTGTAGGCGCTGTGGCGACATGAAGCCTGTGGCTAACTTCGACAAGGTACCCAAGGGGTGCGGTCGTTACTGTAGCGTTGAGTGCCTTGAGGGGAAGGTTCCCTACACTGGACGCAAGAGCTTCCAACGTGTTCAATGGTGGTAGTCAGTCAAGGCGCTGGAGATACTTCTCCATGCGCTTGTTCATCTCGAACATCGTGACCATAGACTTGTTGCCGACCATCTCATACATGTCGTCATCGTCTTCTGCGTAGATCACTCTGCCGAGAGATTCCATCTTTCCAGAGGAGACCTTGACCTTCTTTCCGGTTCCGCTCTCTCCTTGGAGTCCTTCTTTCTTGATGAACTTCCAGAGGGCCTTGACGATCTGACCTCTCGTTCTGGCTTTGCTTCCAATCATGCCCGCAAGAGGGCCGGTAGGCTTGTACTTGATGTCGACTGCTCGCACCATGATCTCATCTCCTTTCAGCCGGTACTTAACTGAATACGGCATATTTGGCGTCCTTGCGAGCTCCTCGCTTGCCAGTCTTACGTGGTCTGCGGGACCGCATGTAGTAGTAGGCTAGACCCACCGCAACACCAGTGTAAAGGACAATTTGGGTGGTATTCTGCGGAGATCCGTCCTTAACGACTCCCTCAGCAACAGCGTCGTTGTCAGATGGGTCGTAAACCACAGTCTGCATCGTATCGATGGTGTTGACCTTCAGCCGGTCTAGGAGACCAACGCCACCTCTATTGACTGCAGATTGACCTAGGATGGTCGCTCTTTGGTCTTCTCTGGTGTTTGGGTAGCCTGCTGCCTCAAACATCGGGATGATGGTATCGTCTCTCACTCGATTCTTTGCGCTGCGAAAAGCGTAGGTTTCGATGTTTTGGCGAGTCTCTTGGGCGTACTCTCTCCTGGCAAACTCAAGCTCAGTTACATAAGCATCTTGCAGCAATCGACTGACTTGAGGGCCATATACGTCGTTGATTCCGATGTAATATGGCGCTCTGAGCTTGTCTGCAGTTCTGCGGTATGGTGTGATCAACGAGCCATAGGTTCTGATGAACTCCTCGGCTGGCATAATCGCTTCGTTGACATCACCAGGCGCACCAAACGCCTTGAAGCCTCGAAGTGCCTTAGCGTGACGCTGGCGATCGATACGAGCGTTGTGGAGTCTAGCAGCACCCAGGTGAATGCCCTGAACGAACCCGCCGTCCTGAGCTGGACCAGAGATGCCGAAGTAGCTCATGCGATCACTCCTTCTTCAGGCCGCTTTTCAGCAAAAATGCAAACGCAGTTGCACCTACACCGTGAACTGCGACCTTAGTGACACCACTGAATGACTTGCCTGCGAGCTTCTGCTCTAGGTAGCCGTGATTGTAACCAAGGGCTGGGTGGAGGTACATCGCAGTTCCAGCAGTGATGACCTTTAGGGGCATGCCCCTGACTTGCCGCTTGCCTGCGGCATAAGCAATACCGCCGACAGCGACCATCATGCCAACCGACTTAGAAATGACTGCGGGTTTCTTTAGCTTGGCACTGTCTGAAGCCCAGACAGGGTTCCAGGGACTTCCCTTGACGGTAGTGGCACTCTCGACAAACTTCGGTGCGTAGCCAACGTTAGCCATAGGAGGAGGAGGGATGTTTCTGGGACCGGCGTTGCCCATTCCCTCAGCAGCAGGTTCAGCCTTGGGGGCGGTGTTGCGCTTGCGCTCCACAACCAGGGGTTGAGTCTCGGAGGAAGTGATGAATCCAGAGAGATCCATTTCATCATCCTCCATCTCATCATCATCATAGGAGTTTGCGCCCATGAATCTGGTTCTCATCCTCAGGCCTCCGTGTAGATCATGTAAGCCATGCCCGCCAAACCAACGGCCATCATAGTGTTCTGGACAGCCGTCTTGGGCTCTCTCAGGGTCTTGGAGACCTGCTTAACGACCGTTTCAGCACCGGGCATACCAGCACCGATGTATAGTAGAGCAGCAGACGCAAGGAAAGCGTTGTTCTTCATGAGGTTTTCAATGCCACCCATAGCACCCATTCCACTCAAGGAGCTAGCCTTGCCGGTGTTTCGCATGTTGAAGGCACACTTGTCAGCGGCTTTCTTTGCTTCAGCCATGGTGGGGTGCTTGCTCTTAGTGGTGCAAACAGTAGATCCAGGCTTGCAAACCTGAACCACGTAATAGCCGGAGCTGTCTTTGACGATGAAGCAGCATCCCCAGCCGAACTTGGTGGCGACTTCTTGCTGATCCATGACTTCGCCTTTGACGCTAGGGCTGAACATTGGCTTTGGTCCCGCACCCATACCTCTCATGGACACTTGACTCCTACCGTTGAGGTAGGCGTTCATCTCCCCAGCTGCTCCGTAGGCTGGCAGCGAGCCATTTGCAGAGCTCCCGAAGGCTCGGGAGAGCATGTGCATCTGATTACGACTGGCTACCATCAATACCATCCCACTCGGTCTTTTCTCTTAACGGCTTTGATTTGTCACCCAAGGAAGAAGATACCTGCTGCTGCAATCATACCAGCCACTGCAATACCTGCACCGGTTTGAGCATCGTTTAGCTTAACCTCAGCAGGACCTTGCATTTGGGGTACAATTTGAGCAGGCAGCTTGATGCCGCCGTTACCACTCAGAGACTTACCAGAGACAACCGTCTTAGTATCTAGCACAAAGATCTCGCTGTTAAACACCTGGACGGTGTTACCTTCCATGCGATAGCTAGTGGCCATAGTGTCAGTGCCCGTCATCGAGAAGTGGTACTGAACTCCTGCATCGAATCTGAAGTTGACATCGTACTTCTTTGCCTCTTGCCCGAAGTCAGGCTGAAGCGCTTGACCTCCGGCTTGGAGAACATGGATCTTTTTCGAGGTAACAAGCCGTCCGTTGAACGACTCTGGGAGGTGCAGCGGGCCTGCTGGTTGAGCGAAGTTCTCACGCATGTACGAATAGAACCTCCGCGTGGAGTTCACGGCATCAGCTTGATCGTCAATAGGGGTCTCAAAGATGACCTGAGGCGTGCCCTGAGGCCATCCAGCAAGGCGCATGATACTACTAACGTGAGCCAGATAGGGTCTAACATCTACACTAGCGAATCTACTAGCTAGATCGTTGCCTAGGAGATAGGGGAGATTGATGTTTCTGAAGTTGGGGGTATTGGTGTAGGAGTCAAGGAACCCAACGCCGCTAGTGTACAGCTTGGGGTGAGAGAGAATCCTATACAGGATCTTCATTGTGACCTCATAGTCGTTCTTGAGCTTGTCCTCGCCACCCACTACGCCTACTAGGGTGAAGCTTCTGTCTTCGTTGTCCTTGGCTTGACCACCCGTGAGATCCTTCAACACCCACTTCTTGATGGCATTGTGCCCATCGTTGAGGTCAAGAATCCTCTTCAGGGCGGTTTCGACGCCCTCGGGTTGCATCATCAGCTTGAGCTTGATCACGGGGATCGAGGTCTTGTTCTTGTCAGGCCTGCTGAGAGTTCTCTCATCCTTGTGATGAACGAAGCTTTGCTCAAGGATCGGGACGATATGTGTGGTGCTCTTGGCTGGAATACCGGTCCACATGTCCTTGGCCTTGGCATACAGGGCCGTTTCATCCACTGAGGAGTCAACAACACCGTCTGTGGTGAGGTTCATCTCAGGGAAGTACTTCTGCTTGAAAGTGGACAGAAAGTAACCGGAGTTAGCTTGGTAGCTGGCTTGAGGAGCCTTGGCTACAGGGAGGGATCTGCCTGTTGGCGCACCTGTGACGGGGTTCACTTCAAACACCGAGATGATGAAGTAACCTGGGCCGTAGGCATTCGATGGCTCCACGGCTAGCCTGTGACGCCCAGTAACACTCCAAAAGTGACCTGGATCTTTGCTGAAAGCCATGTAGTAGTATGCGAGAATCGACATAGGGAAGATGTGGTAGCCGTCAACTTCCTTGTGCAGCATGATGTCTCGCATGTTCAAGATGTGGTAGTTCCCTGGTGTTGGCTTCAATAGACCCTGAGCAGCGCCTTGCTTGTTGGTTGGGTACAGCTTGTATCCGTATAGTAGCGAGTCAGAGTCTTTCACTTTCAGATCACTCATACTCAGCTTACCGTAGTTCTTCACGGCTTCAGCGGAGGGTCGAGCTTCTAGACCATACACTGCATCTTTCAGTAGTGGCCGCATTGTTGCTCTCTTCTCAGCAATCTGCTGGTCTCGCGACAGTTGAATCACCATCGCATTCAACACCGCCGCGATCTGCTCAACCGTGAGATTGTACTGCTTTGCTGGAGGGTTGAAGGCGGCGATCTCTTGAGCAATAGACAGAGTGCCGTTAGTGCCGCCTCCTTGCTTCACAGGGCTACCTGCTTTGATTGCAGGAGCGATGTACGTGTTGTAAATGCCCTTGTAGGGGTCAGTTCCAAAGTGAGTGCCAAAGAACTGAGGATACCTCCTCAGCAGTGCCGTCGCAGTGGCCATAGCTTCCTTCTGAGATTTCTCTAGAGTCTCAATGGTTAGAGCGAGGTTCTTGACCGCGAGATCGGCGCTGGAACCCATCGTTGGTGGAAAGTTCCGACCATTCATACTGCCGCCTCACATCTGCGGAGGCATCGGTTGCTGATAAGCAGTCTGCTGCTGAGCAGGAGGCAGACCCAGGCTTCCTCGGATCAGGGTCGAGCCAAAGTTACCTAGTGCGCTAGCGACACCCGGTCTCTGCGGAGCCATACCAGGCTGCATCATACCCTGTTGTGGGTACATTCCCGGCTGCATCATACCTTGCTGGGGGTACATAGGCTGCTGCGCCATTTGCATCTGTTGCATTTGCTGTTGCTGTGCCATCATCTGATTGTTGTTCATCATCTGCATGGCCTGCATGTCGGCGTTGCTAACAGCTTGCTGCATAGATTGGAGGGGAACGGTCTTCTGTACTTGAGCTTGAATGTTCTCATCGGTGATCGTCGAGTAGCCCTTCTGGGCTGCGGCTTCGGCGTTCAGCGTGGCGTTCATGACGCCAGAGGAGAACCAAGCATACAACTCTCGGCGCACAATGAGGCCAATGAGCGCAGCAAACTCGGTCATGAAGCTGGGATGCTCCAAGAAGAACAAGCTAACCTCATTGGGGTGGATAGCCATCAACTGGTAAAGCATCTGCACCTGATCTTCGTTCTTCATGCCGGGCAGTCCGTTGGTGATTTGATCCACCTTGTTCACTGCCATGTCAGACAGACCAGACGACTGTGCCGCACTAGCGAACATCGCCATTTGTTCTTTGCTGACTCCCGAACCAACGCCTGGTGGCGTTAGAGAAGCCGCGTTGCCATTACCACTGCCGAAGCCCCAAGCCATATCTTTCGCACTCCTATCTTGTTTTTATCACTGCCGCCCCATTTCTTCTACCACTTCGTGATATTTGGCCATGTCCATGCTCGATAGCGTGTTGCCAGTGGGGGCCGTGTTTTGCAGGACTCTGTTGTCGAACACCACCATGGTGATGTCGTTTTCGCCGGTAATCGGGTTTCTGTAATGGTATACAGGGATCCCGTCCTTCTGTAGCTCGATGAACACAGGCGTGTACTTGACGATCATTGGGTGCTCTGGCACCTTCTCTCCGCGCTTGATGGGAACAAATGCAATGCCCTTCTTGGCCATGCGACTAAAGAAGTTCGGGTCGGCATCCGCCTCTTCTTGCTCTAGCCACTCCATGAGATTGTGATACAGCATCATATGCTGAGGACAGTAAGTGCCACCAAGTTGTCGGCCTTTGCCAGGTAAAACTCCTGTCCACGGACGGAAAGGCTGAACCTTGAGCGTGTATGGATCTCGATGATATTGATCGAACAAGTCTCCGTAGTCCCCGTGCATGCAGCTAGTCCCATCAACTACACACTGGTGTCCCTTGTTTCTCTTGTAGCCAAAGAACCAGAGAGGTCTCTTCATCGGCGTCAGCGCTTTGATTGCGTTCTTAATGTTCTGACGGCGGGCCTTCTTAGGGTTGGGATGCGTGGATAGTGTGAAATCGACTGTAGCGATCACGTCGTCGTACTCTTCTCCCTTGTGTTGGGGCATCTGCCCCATCATTTCTGCTAGCCTCTGCTGCTGGTAGTCGTTCATGGTCTCACCTCTAGTGTAACAGTTAGGCCTCGCTTATCGAGTAGTTTGAGTAACTCGATCGCATTTCGTTGTAGCTTTGGGTACCAAAACAAAGTGAATTCGGAGTCCTTTGAACCAACTGGCCCAAAATCGTGTCCATCGAAGTTGTACTTGGCCACGAAAAGGGAGTCCGGTAGTGAGTCTTCCCACTCGTGACCGGCCTTTACGGTCTTCATCTTCTTCGTGGCGGTTACCGTGTATAGCGTCATATGCTCAGCCCCTTCAGTACTGATTCTTCTACGTTCCAACCGTAGCGGGCGCTCATCGCGTCCATGTGCACTGCAATGTGCATGTTCTGCAGCCTGTAAAGATCGTTTCGGAACACATCGAAGATCTTGTGCCTGGCGATCAATCCTTTCTCCCATAGGTGAAAGTCTTCATCACTCATCCATTGATCTGCCTTATTTGCTAGTAGGATAATCCTAGCTGGAGCATACTTCTTCGCTCTAAGCCTAGCTCTGATACTGAGACCCTTAGGGACGGTGTTCTTCGAAAGGGCGTCAACTAGGTAGCCTAGTGCTAGTTGATTGTCCGTGTTGCGGCTGTTTTTGAGGTGGCGATCGTCAATCACGACTACCACGGTCTTGACGTTTCGCTGCACCATGTCTCGCAACCACATTCCGTGGTATTCTGCGTGACCACCAATGTCCCTTGAAACAACTGTCCGTGACTTCAGCCCTTCTGACTTGATCCTCTTAGAAGTCGCTTGAGGCATCTTCTCGCGCCCCATCCAGCCTTTCTCGTGGTGAGTTCGGTCGCCATCACCAAGGGGCCTGATTTCCCCTCTAGTCGTCAGCTGCTTGTCTAGGGTGGTCTTGCCTGTCTCTGTTGCACCATACACACCTACGTGCTGTGAGACATACGTTCGTCCATGAATCAGCACCTGCCACAGCGCGTGGCCGATGATGATCTCACCGCTCATCCCAAAATCCACCCGATGATTCCGCTATGATCGGTGTACTTGACCAAGATATAGTCAGTTGCTGCGGTTGCTCCAAAGCTTAGCATGGTCCAAAACGCGGTGTAGACGTAGTACTTCACCTTGAGATAGCGAAACTGCCACGTCTGACCGACGTAGATCGTTTCCATCATGGCTTCTTGCTGGTCGTCCGTGACGTCCTTGAAGATCATGCCCATTTGATCACCTCATGGTGGTGTTCCTTCGTAGTAATCACAGTCCCCGCAAAGCATGTATGGTCGCCACTCTCCACTGCCGCAGCTAGGGCACGTGTATACCTGGTCTGTGGGGGCGGACTCATTCATGCAAGCTGCTCCTGGGCCTTTGCTTCGAGACTGTTCTTGTCAGTTGGCTCGAGATCGAGCTTCGGGGCTTGCTGAGCCTGCTGAGGCTGCTGAACATGCATCCGGCGGGTTGGAGACTGACTGAAAGTCAGCTTGGGTCCGAGAGGAATGGGGCCAACGCTGAACCGGTCGATACCGAGCTCCTTAGCTAGCTTGTCGATGTACGTTGGGTCAAACTGCGACTCGGTTGCGGTTTGCTGAATGAGGTTTCGACTTGCGTCAAGCATCTGTTGCTCCTGTGGAGTGATGATACCGTCAGCATTCGCCATCTCCATCTGTGCCTTGTACTGACCCATCTGTTGTTGTAGAAGATTCTCGGTCTGCATCTTGCGCACCTCGAACGACATTTGAGCCATGCGGCGCTTTTGCTTGTTCTTCATGCGCTTCAGCTCGCGGCGGTAGTTGGTCGAGTCCTCGAACATCGTTCTGTACGTAAAGTACAGAGCCGCCTGAAGCGAGAACGAAAGCAAGCCATAGAACATTGCTGCTTCCCAGGGCTCGCCAAATTGGCTCCACTTCCAGGTAGCGTACAACATAATGGCCATTGCGAGGAAGATCGCTTGAACGAAGAACGTACCAAGGAGGCGAGATTCCTGCTCGCGCTGCATCTCCATCATTTCATCTCGGGAGATGGTGTCTCCAACGTCGTTGTTGCCCTGATACATCAGATCGAATAGCGGGCTGGTAGGCGGTGCGATAGGCATATGGATCACTCCTCTTGATTTACTAGGACCAGTCGGTCCCCTTGATTGTTACTGTAGTATGTTAGAGCCCCCGGAGACTCCTCTACCATCAGCATAAACGCTGTACCGCTAGCCAATAGAAGGGCTAGTGCTTGCTCAATTTCAGAACTGGAAGTCATCGTCACCAATCTCCGACATGGGCTTAGCCGTGGTAATCAACTCAACACGGATCAACTGAGAGGCAATGTCTGCCGCGCTACGAACCGCCTGAGCAACAACTCGCTTAGGCTCGACCACTTCAGAGTCGAGCATGTTAGCAGCACTACCGTCGATCACGTTGACGCCATACTTCCACCCGTCTTCCTCAGTGTGGGCCTTTCTCAGAGCGATCATCGCGTCAATGGGGTCAAGACCACTGTTCTCAGCAAGGGTCTTGGGGATGACCTCAAGGGCGTTAGCAAAGGCTTCAACGGCCATTTGCTCGCGACCACCAACAGTGGCGGCAAACTCCTTCAGGTCAACAGATAGTTGCATGTAAGGGGCTCCGCCACCAGGCAGAATGCCTTCGTTGGCAATAGAAACAACACCGATAGCGTCATCCATTGCTCGCTTGATCTCGGCAACGACGTGTTCGGTCGGGGCACGAACCAACACAGACACCGTGGTTTGGTTGGGCGTACCCGTGATCTTGATCATCGGGCGTTCCCCAATGCTGACTTCTTCTAGCAGGCCAGCGCTACCGAGATCCTTCTCAGCGAAGGTTTCGATGTTCATCACGATGCGGCCATTCGTGGCGGCGGACAAGGCTTCCATGTCGCTGCGGCGGACCCGACGAACAGCGTACACGTTGTTACTAGCTAGGTGCTCGATGATAGCGGGGTGGACCTCGCGAGAGCAGAACAACACGTTCATGCCAGTATCAATGAGCTTCTGAGCCATCTCGACCAACTGGGAGTTGCGACCCTGGATGAAGTCACGAACCTCGTCGTTGCCCTTCAGCTGAACATTCAGTTGCTGAGCGTAGTCAGGGATGTCGATGTCTGCTGCAATGAGGCCAATCTTCGGGTCTTCAATCGCATCGGGCATCACGTGGTCGAGCTTCTCACCGTCGATCAACAGACCGGAAATGGCCAGAGAGTCCTTCACGCGACCGTTGGGTCGCTGAACAATGGTGATGTCTTCCATGGGTGCTGCCTGTGCAACTTCGACACAGATGTTGGATAGGTACTCCTTCTCAGCTTCGGCAGTCTTGCCGGTCATGGCGGTTTGCGCAACCAAGTTGAGCAAGTCCTCATCGGCGTCAATGCCCATGTCGAGGAGCAACTCCTCCACCTTCATCGCAGCGATTTGAAATCCCAGAGAAATCTTGGTTGGGTGGATCTTGTTCTTGAGAAGCTCTCCGGCTTGAGCCATCAGCTCTCCGGTCAATACAAGCGACGAAGTGGTTCCATCGTAACACTGCTCTTCTTGCGTGCGAGCCACATTCATGATGACCTTGGCCACAGGGTGGTCGATTGCAGACTGCTTGATGATGGTAGCTCCATCATTGGTGATGACGGCATCCTTAGCAGTGTCCACAAGCATGTTGTCGAGTCCGTTTGGACCCAAAGTGTGCTTTACCAACGTAGAGAGTTCTTTGGCGATGTGAATGCACACTTCTCTTGCGGTCGTCCCTGCTTGGTTCTTGCTGTTGTTGATTTGCTCGCTCACTTGATCACCTCAATCTTTCCAACCCCGCTGTCTTTGTGGGTCAGGAATGCGAACACACCATCCTTTTGCGCTTGGCTGAAGTCCGGGTTCATACCCATGGTAAAGCCCACTGCAAACGTGTTGTTCACAGGGTCCTTCAGAGTCGCTTTGGCTTGCTTGAAACCGTTCAGGAAGTCGCGGATCTGTCCCTTGTCTCCCTCGTACAAATCCTTGTAGAATCCTTCCGGCGTCGTAACTCTGACCTTCAATCGAAGGCCTCCTTGGTGTCCTCTTCCTCCTCGGATTCAGTGGTTTCGACTTGGAGGCGCTCGAATAGTTCGTAAACAAGCTTGATCATCTCATATCCCTTGGGTTGGAGATTTGCTTCGATTAGCATCTCGATTAGCTTGATTTGCCCAAGAGTCAGCGTCACTTGGTGTTCTGCTTGATTTTCAGGTGCTTGAAGATCGATGGTATTACCCGGGGTAGTCTGAGCCTCGTCCATGAGCAGAAGGGGCTTCAGTCGGTACTTAACGATTCATCAGGTGAAGTGCGTTGTCAGGGTACTCCATTCTGAGCTTGCCATGCCAAGTCTTGTTGAATCCAAGTGGCCACTTGCTGCTTAGATGGGGCAGCAACCGTCATCTCATCCGGCCAATGAGATGGTAGGTAGTAGATGACGCCATCTCCGTCATCGAAGAATGGGCTAGTTTCGCAGTTGAGTAGAGCAGGGTAGCGAGAGTGCAGCACGGAAACACAGTCAACCATCATCCAATCCTCCTGATTGAGCATTCATTGTAGATACCTGAGCGAAGTCGGTACTTCTTTGAGGACGATTGGTTCGACTGGAGTCGATTGAAGACTCCGATCGCGAGTTTGTCACCCGCATCCAATCTTCTCACTGTTCGACACTCGGTACCTTTTGCTGAGAGGCCGGTTCCGTTGGTGAATAGTTGGACAGGGCCGCGCACCAAGATTTCTGAGGCAGTGGGGTCGGTTCCGTCTGAAGAGAACAGAATGTGAACGAACGATTGAATGAAGTCGCTTGATGATGGGTTACCCAAGGTGTTGTTGCCGTTCGTGTCACCGTCGAGGAAGCCGAGCTTTGCGTGGATCTCGTACACGCCTGCGGTATCAATCGTCCAGATGCCACTCGAGTAGGTGATACCTTGTGTGGTCACAAGATCCTGATTCCAGGCCGTGACTAGACCGTTAACTCCGTTGCTGAACACTTGAGTCGAACCTGAGCTGTTTGCTCCGGGGATGGCGCGAGAGCCCTCAGTTTGAGAAATCCAATCCGTGTCGGTTCCGGTATCAATGAAGCCCTTTGCCGAAATGGGAGTCACGCCTGCCTCGTATTGACCAGTTGGAATGTATACGGTCGCGTCTGCTGTACCATCGGCCTTCAGGAATTGTGCGCTCGTTCCTCCCGTCACGATGAATTGTGGGGCGGTTATTGCCGCCGAGGAAGTGCCTCCGCGCCCAACCACGTCATCGAGGGTGTCTGTTTCAGTGTAAGAGGTTAGATATGTTGATGCATCGAGCGATCCATCGCCCTTTACGAACTGGTTTGGTGCTCCACCAGTGGTGACGAAGCTAGTAGCTGTTAGTGATGAGCCAGTTGTGGCTCCTCTGCCTGCAACCGTATCTAGTGTGTCTGCCTCTGCTGTTAGGTATGTGTTGGAGTCAACAGACCCGTCTGCTTTCAAGAATTGACTAGAAGTGCCACTCGTCTTAACGAATGAAGCAGCCTCTAGGTTTCGAGTTGTGGTGGCTCCCCTGGCAGCCACAGTGTCTAGTGTATCAGCTTCGGCAGTCAGGTATGAGCCCAGGTCAGTGATATCAGACTCAGTGATTGCCAACATCGTCTTGACTGCTGCAGGGGTAAGTTCCTCAATTGAGCCAGCTCCTGCGGCGTCTCTGCCGAGAATACGATCGGTTGCCGACACGTTCTGAATCTTCGCGTATGTGACAGCATCATTGTCAATATCGCTTGTGCCAACAGTGTCTTGATCAGCAAGTGCACCTGTGTTAGCTGTGGCACCATCTGCCACGTTGATGTGAGTTCTGAGAGCAGCAGCATCAACCCCAAGCGCAATGGTTCCTGAGGTGGTGATGGGGGATCCTGAGTCAACTTGGATGCCGTCACTACCACTAACCGCAACAGAAGTCACCGTTCCTGCTGCAGCTCCGCTAGCAGAAAGTTCTCCCCCTGAGAAGCTGATTCCTGATCCGATGGTGACAGCGCTTAGGTCACCGTTGGTGTCAGCGAAGAGGATCTTTCCACCAGTAACCGTGCTTTGACGAATGGTGCCAACAACATGCAGGGTTGTAGCTGGGCTGCTAGTTCCAATACCCACACGGTTGTTGCTGTTGTCTGTGTGTAGGGTGTTCGTGTCTGCAGTGATACCTCCTACTGTGATGTGCTGAGTAGTACTAGCTCCTCTACCTGCTACATCAGATAGGGTATCGGCTTCTGCTGTTAGGTATCCTGCTGATGCATGGTTGCCCCAGCCGTGTGCTGTGTCGGCCTTTGTTCCCTGAGCTGCTGTTGCGAAGTCTCCGGTGTCAGAAGTGGCGGCGGTTCCTAGGCCTAGGCTTGTTCTAACCGTGGCGCCGCTTTCTGCTACCCAATTTGTCCCGTCGCCTACAATGAAGTTCCCGTTAGTTACGGCGAGGCCAGAGATGTCGTCAAGAGCAGCGTCGTATGCTTGCACATCACTCCCGATAGCAACACCTAGATGTCCTCTTGCAGCAGATGCTGATGCCAAGTCACTGAGGTTGCCTGCAACCTGGAGAAAGTTGCCAACGTCTTGAACGGCAGCTGTTCCGAGGCCGAGGCTGGCTCTTGCCGTTGTTGCGTTTTCGACAACCCAACCCGTTGCAGAACCGACGATGAAGGTGCTGTCGTTTGTTGAAGTTAGACCGGCGAGAGCGGTCAAGTCAGCATCGTATGCTTGAACGTCAGAACCAATAGCCAGACCAAGTGCAGTTCTCGCTGCTGATGCGGTAGACGACCCAGTTCCACCCAGCGACACCGGGACAGTTCCCGCTGTGATTTCTTGACCTGAGATCGACAGGTAGTTGCCAGATACTGTCGCCAGTGTAACGTTAGTTGAGTTGTCCGTGCCTGCTGCATCAACTCCCAACGCAGTTCTCGCTGCTGATGCGGTGGTTGCACCTGTGCCACCCAGCGACACAGGGACGGTTCCTGCTGTAATCGCTTGACCTGAGATCGACAGGTAGTTGCCAGATACTGTCGCCAGTGTAACGTTAGTTGAGTTGTCAGTGCCCGCTGCGTCAACTCCCAACGCAGTTCTCGCTGCTGATGCGGTGGTCGCGCCCGTTCCACCCAAAGACACAGGAACAGTTCCTGCTGTAATCGCTTGACCGGATATCGACAGGTAGTTGCCAGATACTGTCGTTAGGGTAACATCAGTTGAGTTGTCCGTGCCTGCCGCGTCGACCCCAAGAGTCGTTCTTGCGGCTGCTGCGTTGGCATCATCGAGGATGCTACGACCGAACGCGGTGATAGATGACGTGGCCGCTGTTGTGGCTGAGTCAAAGTAAATCAACTTGTCAGAAGCCTGAGTAAGCCCAGCAATGTCGTCTAGGATATCATCTTGAACTTGATAGCTAGATAGATCGGGAGGAGTATAGGTAAACACACCTGTTCCTGATGCATAGCTGATTCCCCCGTCGCCAGAAGCAGAGGCCTCTGAGCCAACCGAAAGTGCGCCCCTAGCTCTGGCATTGGTGAAGTAGAGATTTGTCGATCCTTCACTCAAGTCATCAGTATCCTGGCCAGAGATGCCTGTGAGCAAACCTGCTGCAGCACCTAGCGTTGCGATGTTGTTTGCATCAGCAACTCTGTAAGCTCCAATCTTCCATTGGTTTGAGTTAGCTGAGTCTTGCCAGATGGTGTTTGCTGCGACGCTACCTGGGTTAGAAGCAACGGGAGTTAGCTCAAGCCCAGTTGGGTCGATCAAACCAGTCACTGTTAGCTTTCCAGTGATGGTGGTGTCTCCCAATGCGGCGGCTCCCCCGGTGGTTAGGGAGCCAGCGGTGACACCTCCAGCGATGTTGATGGTGTTAGGGACGTCGTTTGTTCGGCCAACACCGGTCACCTTAACGACAGCATTGCTTGCGTGTGCTTGCATCAGAATGCCGACATTCTGGATGAGATCGGTTGCCCCTGTGGGCTTGGTGTTGGTCAAAGCGCCTGCGGTAGAGGTGGAGACGTACAGAGTGTCGCCTTCTGTGTGGTTGGCAGCGATCCCGTTTGCCTTACCAAATGCAACCGCAAGGCCCTCATCATCGAGGGAGAGGTTTTGGTATGCCACACCAATTGCTGGCATCGTGGAAGCAGAGTTGGCTCTGGCTTTCTTCACACCAACAACATTCGAATTGTGGGCATCAAAGACATACACAACCTCTCCTTTGCTAATGGCTTCTCTTGCTTTGACTCGAATGAAGAACACGTCATTGTATTCGTTCACGAAGATGGACCCATTGTGGCGAAGGATCTGCGCCTCTGCCGCTGTGGAGATCGTTACGTCTGATAGATCATTCAGTGCGCCGGAGAAGGAAACGACGCCACCGGAAGATACCGAAATAGGAGAAGTTCCTGTGATGAGTGCTCGAATATCTGCATCACTTAGCCCGTTGAAAGTAATCTCTTCGGCACTTAGTTGGTTAGTGGTGAAGTCGCCGCCACCGCTGATGTTCGTACCAGCAGTTAGTGTGATGGTGCCGTCATTGACTGATCCGCCGCCGCCAGTAACTTCCAGCGACAAAACGCCGTTGATGAGCGTCCCGTTCAGGCCGTTACCAATGTTCAGTTCACGGAGAATGCCGTCTCGAGTACCGTCACCGTCGAAGTCTGCAAAGACATTCGACCCTGACATGTAGCCCATTCAATCACCTCAATAGGCGATCCAATGGAGATACTGGGTTCCCGTGGCAGCGTCTGCGTAAAGCGAAGATAGCTGAGTAATCTCAAGGAAGATCGTGTCGCCGGCGGCCAAGGGCATGCCGTTCACAGCAGATGCTGTGGCGCTTGCGGCAACGCTCGATCCGCCGACAGAGATGTTTGCCGTGTTAGTGGAAGCAGCCTTCAGTTGAATGCCTCTAGCGCACGACAAGTCAGCGCCATTCAAGTTGGCAAGCGTTTGTGCAGTAGTGGTCACCGCCAGAGCCCCAAAGGACTGAGTAGGCAGATCTTGGCGGCCACAATCGGTAACTAGCATAGCGGTTTCGGTTTGCTTAACTCGAACGCCATGCACGGGGTCTTCGGAGTCGCTAACGCGCACGTATGTTGCGCTTGGTTCGGGATCATTGGCACCAGCCATGGGTTGTCCATGTTCACTGCGTTTATCAGACTAGCGACGGCGATGATTGGGCACGGTTATCTACCGGGTGAAGCAGCCTTAGTATCATGGGCATCGTCAGAGATGATGTAGCTACCCCCTGGGGACTGTGTATTGACTGTGGTTGCGGCACCCGTAGCCACGAACTAGAGGCCGCTGAATATGAGGTGTATACCGCTGAAGCAGTTAGACATGCTTCTGACATCTACGCTTCTGTTGAGTACGAAGAAGTCGAAGAAATCGACCGCTACGAAATGATCACTGAAGCAGTTGTGATGTGTCACAAGTGTTGGGTTGCAAGGCAAGACAAGTTCAGGGCCTTTGTTCAGAAGAAGTGGGAGCTTTGGTCTGGTGACCCTGTGACTCACGTTACTCCTATCAAGCGAGCGGTGAACACCCAAGTGTACTACGGCTATGAAGACGAAAAGACCATTGAGGCCCTCAAGAAGCTAGCTAAGCTGCTCAAGGAGGCCGCCCTGGATGGTTGATGAAACCGTCCTGGCGAAGATCGATGGCTTCCTTGCCGAGTTACAGGAGATGGGTGTTGAGGACGTGGTGTTCGCTGGAGCATCCCCCGATGGCTTCATGGCTGTCAAGTACAGCGGAGAACCAAGAGCAATCCTATACCTAGTAAGGACTCTAGACCTGAATATCATGTTCGACTCTATGAGAGAGATGGTAATGGAGGTGGGAACTCATGGACGAGAGGATCACGGCGAATGAGTGGAACAAGAGACGCGAATGCCCTATCTGTAGGGACATCGCTGATCAGAAGGTGAACCTTGAGGGCGAGATCGTCATTGACGACAAGACGGGTGAAGTTGTTCCCTGCCCTCAGTGTGGTCATCGAGATACTCGTATCTTCCACTCGGTCGGTGGTGTTGAGTCCAAGAAGTCCTCTAGTCGTGGGGACACGCAGATCTGGAACCACCTCATCACCGTCAAGTGCATGTCGTGCAGCTTCAAGCACGTCGTGGCCAACAACGTCTGCCTTGGTGAGCCTTGGGATGAAGTATTTGGCTTCAAGAGGACTCTCGATCAACACGACCAACAGAAGCACGCTATTCGTTGGTCTAACGAAGAAGCGGTTGGTCTTCGAGGGAGCCACGCCAAGTACGACAAGAACGCTGAGCTACTTGGCAGAGGCCACAGAGCTAAGCGCAAAATCGAATCCAAGCGCAGTCAAGACGGCAGCCGCACCATCGAATGGAAGCCCTCGAAAGAGGAACGCAAGCTACCGAAGTTCAAGGATGACTAAGAGTCACCTATATGTACAGGGTGAAAGTACCTACAGGTTAACCCACCAGGGTATGTGATTTGAAATGAGACAAGAAAAGACGACGAACGTGAGCATTACTGTTGAGATTGCCGGCAAGACTGTGACCTTCAGTGAGTCCGTCAGCAAGCATGATCTTGCTGAGGGCACTGCGGCCCTCATCAACAGTGTTCTGCTCATTGAGAGCAACCTCAACGAGTGAGATCAACATGCGCTGTCTCAAGTGTGACAGCGTTGAAATCGTAACTCACGAGGCCCCGGCTGGCCGGGTTGTTATGTGCTTAGAGTGTGGTGCAAACTACTACGAGCTAGATAACCCGGTCAGTCACTAGGTGCAACAGCTAGTGCAGATAGCACCAACAAAGACGCCGTGATAGGTGATCTTGCAACCCTTCTCTTCCAACCAGTCAATCCGTGACCTTGGTTAAGATACCAATCAACTGTAGCGTAAGCTCCTGCTGCGGTAATCATCCCAGCATAGAAAGCACTCTTCTGAGTCCTGTAATTGATCAGGCCGCTCATTCCAGCACCGAACAATCCTGGTGTAGAACCGTCTGTTGGTCCCGTACCGGTTCGCCTCTTGCTCAACGGAGCTGCGTTGTGACCATAGCGAGGATCTAGAGCCATCCTACTGATGTCAGTGAAATCGTTGTGAAGGTTCTCAGCTTCCCACAGGATGACAGGGTGATTTCGAGGCTTCTTTGCCTCGATATCGTTCATCCCGTAACGCACGAGATCGCCTCACTCAAACGCTGAAGCTAAGATCACGGTGGCCGCTGTGTATCCGATGGTAGCAGGTAGTGAGTTCTTAAAAACAAAGAGATTAAGACCCAGTGTGAAAAGACCTGCAGCGATTGTTGGCGCACCCATCACATCCACCCACCAGCGCCGGCGATCTCCATGATCTCGGCTTCGCTCATCTCTTGCTGTGCTTGTTGGTGTCCAAACAGGTGAGAGGCCTGAGGAGTGTAGAAGCCGTCATCGTCGCCAATGTCGTTGACCATGACTCTACGCTTAACGGCGCTAGGAACACCCATGAGGGTCATGGGCGACTTGTAGGTGTCCTCTCCGTAAGAGGACTCTCTCTTGTGTGCGTGAGAGGAAGAAGTAGAGCTGGTGCTGCTCATCGAAGCGCCTAGCCCAGACAGAGAGTTGCAACCGGGGTTATTGCAGTGACCACCAACGCCCATCGATCCACCACAGTGGCAGTGGGGGTTCAGCCTGTGAGACGACGAAGAGCTAGTGGTAGTGGAAGTGCTAGCACCGATTCCGTTAACACCGCTCCAGAACTCGCCCTCTGGTGCCTTGAAAGCGTTCAGGACCTTGCTGCCCGCGTAGAGGCTAACAACTGCTAGCGTGAGTCCGTTAATGGGTCTCTTCTTGGTGAACCTAACGAACTCCTTCAGCATTCAAGCACCTCAGAAGATCATAGCGGTGATGCCCACCGCATTCTTTTGCTTCGGGGTCAGCTTGTTGCCCGAGAAGTACTCGATAGCAGGCGCACCAACAAAGCGGCCAAGGGCGTAGTTGATCGCCAGACCAGTTAGGACAGCACCCGACAGCAGAGCGACGGTGGCTCCACCGGCAGTAGCAGCGGCGGCGTTAGTGGTCGCTTGTCCCATACCATGAGCGCCGTAGAGTCTGAGCTTGTCGTTTTCCAAGAGCAGCTTGCTGAGAGTCATTCTCTGAGGCAGCTTGGTACCGAACATGTGGTCGCTACCGAATAGCTGATGACCGCCAGCATCGACGCCAGCTTTGTCAGTCGGTCCAAACATGTGCATATGATCGTAGTAGGGGTCCATTTTCTATACCTGCCTTTGTAGAGCCGTGATTGCCCAACCGAGTGCACCGGCTCCAATGCTCCCGAGAGCTCCGTTCTTGATAACCGTAGCGCTAGATTTCTTGGTCAGCAGACCATGAAGAACAGCAACGCTCAGCCCAGTAGCTCCGAAGATAACAGCGTAGTTTACCTTACCACTAGCAGCGACAGCATCTCTTGCGTGAAGGGCAGCGTAAGTGGCTCCTGCTCCAGTAAAACCACCGATACCACTGAAGGTAAGCAGCCTAGACCACGAGGTAAAGGCCGTGTCTTTGTAGGCATACATACCGGCAGCAAGAGCTCCCGCAGCAGTTCCTGCTACTAGAGTCACTCTGTTGCTAGCTAGATCAACCACACACTCACCTCAGATAATCTTCTCTCTTGCTAGCATGCTGGTGGCGGCGAGGCCCCATGTAGCAGACAATAGTGCGTGGTACTTGAAGTCGCTTTGGGTTGCTCGATAGCCAAAGTAGGCACACATCACTAACTCAAGAGTATAAAGTGCGCCCATTGGCGAAGTTACTGGGTACTTGTTTAGATACTGTGAGACTGGATTCATCACTTCACCTCATGTTGATCTTACCAAGACCATTGATACCGGCGAAGACGTAGGTATCGGTCACCTTAGACGGATAGGACTGAGTGACTACCTGCTTGTTATCCTGATAGTCTAGGTTGGGGAGGAAGACGGAATCGTGGTATTCTCTGTCGTAGCGAACGGGGGCTCCAGTTGGGCGAGGCTGGACTTCTTCGTGAGCAGTCAAGCCTGGGCCGGTGGGGCGAGAGGAGACGGTGGCTCTGAACATCAAGTCAGAGGCGTCTCCACCTTCGGTTCTGATTTGACCGATACCCGCCATGGGGCTTTGGTCTTCCTTGTCGCCAAAGATGCCAGAGAAGAAGCTACCAGTCTTGCCCTTGCGGATGAAGCCTGCAACGAAGTTGCCGCCATAGTACACAACCATCGGCGCAATGAAGAACCCAGCAATAGGGTATCTGTCAACGTAGTCTAGTAGAGGATTCTCGTAACCCATAGTATCACCCGTTCAGGTACTTGGTGCGGATTCTGCGCACAATGATTTCTCGAATGAACACGTGGGGCTTGGTTCTCGCTTCAGTCAAGTAGCCAATACTGCCGATGCCTTCAGCAGTCACTTCATCCGTTGGTGTGATTTCAATTGCCGGTGGCTTGAAGTTAAGACCATTGGTGAGTTGGTAGGCGATCGCTCCATGAGTAGCTCCTGCATAATTGAGAGGATCAAAGTCTTCCCAGTTGGTAGTGACGTGATTGTACACCTTCACATTCGCGCTTCTTCCTGGGAAGTATAGCGTGTTGCCTCTCCTAAAGACGAGACGCGGCGAATCAGATGCTGCTGGTAGATCTGCTGTGGTTCCGGCTCCTCCTCCACCAAAGCTAACAGGGGTAGCAATGTCTTCCGCTGTGCTTCCATAAATGACAACCCATTGGTTGCTCATGTCAAAGCTACCGTTAGCTCCATACATTCCTGGCCATGGCCTAATCGTGGTGCTAGCTCCAGCAGGAGGAGTTTCTCCATTGGGGAGTTGGGTTTCGTCACCTGGTTCGCCAAACACAACGTAGGGGTTAGTTGTAGAGTCGGATAGAATCTGAGTGATACTGATCTTTCCCGCTTCGCCCACGTATGGGTTGAACGGAACTGTCTTGATTCTTGGGTCCTTTAGGATAGCCAAGTTGGGTGCGTTCACATGGTACCCGTCTGGATGGCGAATCAGTGCGTTAGCGAATACCTCAGAGTCCATTCGTGCAATAGTTCTGAATTCGGTCGAAGAGATCGAACCTCCTGCGGTGAAGTTCAGCTTCTGAGGAGTTGGCAAGTTGCCTCTCATCACAAGCTCTTGGGTTCCAAAGGTATCACCGAAGAGATCTCCTGGTCTCAAGTCGTTTCTGACGACGAGCCGTAGCTTGTCAGTATACTTGTCGGACTTCCTTGGGTGATACTTGATAACGTAACTACCATCCTTTTGTCGGTCTTCAGCATAGAACTCGCGCTCAGAGTACTCATCGCGACCTCTCGCCAACAACTCGGCAGCAGTGACTCCGTTGGGTTCTTGATTCTTGTAGTCGTCCATCTCAAGGTACACGCTGGTGTATGGGTTGTCAGAAACAACCTCAATGGACACGATCTCGCCTGCTTCGACCAGATTCAGCACTTCAACGAACTCTCCTGCTGCAAGCAGGATGTTTTCTTTGCGCTCGTTGATGAAGATCCGTTGCTCAATGACTTGACTACGCGGGGTATCTGCAACGATGGCAGTGCTACGAGTGACGTTGGGGCTGGACAAGTCCTCGCCACGCCTGGGCGTGGAGTAGTCGACGATTTCCATTAGGCCTTCGTCGTCGTAGTATGGCGTAGGATCTCTTCTCACTTAGGACACCCCCGATCACTTCGGGAAGTAGTCCGCAAGCATCGAGCCTTCAACGGGCAACCCCGTGGAGTTGATGATCTTGAATCGTAGGCGACCGCCAGAGCGCTGCTTGAAGATGGACACCTGTTCAGGGGTCAACTCAAGGATGCGGTACTGCCAGCCGATCATGCGGATTCTTCCATCGAGGAGGTACTCGTCGGAGTCGTTCACGAAGCGAAGGGAAGGAAGGTTGTTCTCGCCGTGCTCGATCCACAGGGAGTAGTCCCAGTTGGGAGCTTCGGGGGAGGACAGGCTACCATCGATGAAGCCAGAGATGCCTTCGATGTTGGACTCGTTGCGAGCGGTGCCAGAGGAACCCTCAGGCGCTTCGTTGAGCACAAACTTGGGCACACCAGCGGGGTGCTTCACGTAGAGCTTACCGGAAACGGTACCGACTTGGGTAAGGTGCTCAGCAGTGCCGTCACCAAGGAAACCGATGGGAGTACCGCCGCCGTTGGGCGACGTTTCATTGAGGGAGTGCCAGTCACCGGTTTCGACGTTAACGAACTTGGGCTGAAGGGGTAGCGTGGGGCACAGGTGGTACAGGTTGCCCTTGAAGGGCTCCAGGTCGTCAAAGGTGATGTGACCCGAGTCGTAGTCAGGCTTGAGGATGTTTCCAACGACGTTAGCAGCGGATGCTCCGTTGGCGATGTCGTAGTAAGCTTGGATGGAGTGGGCACCGTACTGAGTAAGGGGCGTGGCATCCGTACCGTTGAGTGCTTCGGGGGAGCTGGTGTGACCAAGGTTTAGCGTGTCGCTAAAGAAGAGGTCAGTAGCGAGGGGCTCAACAGCCGTCACTAGGTGCATTCTGCTTCGGAGTCTGATCAAGTAGCCGGGTTCTAGCTTGATACCCTGCGAGTAGATCGGGTTGTCTCCTACGTTAGCAATTCGCCCGAAGGCATTGCCGCTTCTGAATCCTTGATTTGCGTTGCTCATTTAGACCACTTCTTTCTGTCTAGGCCCTGAGGGGCTAACACTCCCATAGAGCGTGTAGATATAACGGCATCGCTACTGAAATGGAGTAAGGCCTCTCATCCAACCAACCAAAACAAAGCGCTTACCTGTGGTAACAGGCATCACCTTGTGGAGGATGAACGAGGGAAACAGAATCATTTGACCTCGCTCAATCTTGAATCCCTTCTCCTCTGGTCCTGGCTTGAAGACAACTTCACCACCCTCATAGGAGTCTGATGGGGATAGTCCTACGATGAAGGATAGCTTACGAGATAGATGCTTACCACTACCTAGATCCATATGCCAATCATAGTGGGATCCCCTAGTGTACTTGAGAATCTGAATGTTGTCAAAGCCCGCTAGGTGATACTCCCAAATGGAGTCGTTGGTGCGCAGAACGTGAGGAATGATCTGCTCGTACAATTGAGGGTCTTTCTCTTCACTGACCCCGTAAGCCTGCGCTCGGCGGATCTTGACGTTCTTGCCGGCATTGATGCCTGCTAGCTTGGCTTTGGTGCCGTAACTAGCAATAATGTTCTCACACTGCTCTGGTGTGAGGATTGGCTCACTGAGCATAGACACCGGGGTGTATCCCATGGTGCCCACTAGCTTCAGTAGCTATATGAGAGGTGCTACAGCGGGAGGCCGAAGCCTCCCGCCGTAGCGGGTCTTTTCCCCCTGTCTCCAGGGTTGAGACCACTTTCTCCACTAGGGAGTTAAGTGGGATCTTTGCTTGGTACGTGTGCGTCCTCAGAGGATGCGACCGATCGACAAGATCGACACGATACCGCCAGCGCCGTTGATGCCGTCGTTGAGGTCAGCCAGAGAGCTGCTCTCGGTGATAGCGTCGAGGCCGGTGGTGACTGCCGTACCGCCGAGGATGCCGGAGTCCGTGAGGACAGCCGTCAAGTCCACGGTCTGCTGAGGGGCGTCATTGTCGAAGGTGTCCTTCATGACAGCCGTCAGCATGTCGGTGGCGAAGGTGAATTCGGTGGCAATCGTGTCATCGGCTGGGCTGCCTTCAGTGAAGAGGTCGTCAGCCGTAGCCGTGTCGTTCGCGTTGATCTGCACAAGACCGACGTTGAGGATGCCCTCGATGGCCAGGCCACGGTTGTTGGTAGCCGTCGAGTCTCTCTGAGACCCGGCGAGCGGGACAGCCGTGATGTCCTTGAGGATGTTGCCCTCAACCTGGTCCGTCAAAACGGTGGCGTAGCCCTCAGTGAGAGCGCCATCCGCAACGAACGCAGTGAAGTCGGGTCGAAGCATCGAGGGGTACTTGCGGGCACAAGAGTGCACGTTTTCCGCCATCGCCTTCGTGGTCGTACCGTCAGTTTCGATGACTAGCACGTTGGTTCTGATCAGCTGCAAAGAGCTGCCGAACGCAACGTCCAGTCCGCCTAGAGAAACCATGCTTGGTGCCTCCTGATGTTCCTGCTGGACCCAAAGGGTCTCAGCTCAACTCTCCGATGTTCTGGGTCAACTGGATGAGCTCGTGGTGCTGACCGACAACGCTGCCGATGACACGCCACTTCTCAGCGCCGGAAATCGTGGAGTTACCGAAGGACGAAGCGCCGCCGACAACACGGTGGTTGCAGACGATGTTCTTCTCGGGCTCAACAACGATGGGCGACTCGTACCACACAAAGGGCTCTTCAAGCACTTCGAAGATCTGGTTCTCGATGACGGGGGTCTCGATACCGGAGATCTGCCACTGGTGCTCAGTGATGAGCAGAGGCGTCACGGGGTACTGGATACCCATGATGAGGTAGAAAAATTCTTCCAAGCTCTTGAACGAAAGAGTCTTGGAAGCCCAGCCGAAGCTGTCGACGCTGACGCTGTTGGGGTTACCAGTGCTGCCAGACGAAGGGATGAGCCACTGGCCGAAGGTGCCGAGGATGCTGAACTGGTCAGCTCTCAAGATACCCTTGCCATAGTCTCCCTTGGGCCAAACGCCCTGGGAGCCACGACCCCAGTGAGGGAAGTTCGTGGCAATCTTGCTTTCAATCAGAGACAGATACGACTTGATCTGTCCGGTAGGTCTATCGTAGTAGGGGCGTAGTTCCATTTCAATTACTCCTGTAGTGCCCGTGTTTTGTTGGGCAAGCTGACGATAGAGGTAGGGGTTATAACGACACCGATTCGTTTGAATCTCCAGTGACATTCATTAGTGGGTTGAAGGTGCATTAACCACATGGCGGACAATCAAACCAAGCAGATCACTGTGCGCTTTGAGCTAACTGATTGGATTAGAATCCTTGAAGCAGCTGAAGAAGCTGGCATCAAGCCTGTGCAGTTTGTTAGGAGTACTGTGTTGCGCACGCTAAATGGTAAGCTCATTGATGTGAAGTCGATTGAGTCCTACTTCCGTCAGCAAGACAAGGATGACCTAGTGAAGCGTAGAGGCTTCTAGGTGGGCCGGCAGCTGAACACAACACCAAACCCGATGTGCCCGGGTAACTGCCGACCCGGGAGGCCCGGGCAATTCTGTCAAGGATCTTCGCTATTTGAAGATCACTCTGCGCGAATGCGCTTGAGATGATTGCCGCTCTTTCTCAGCTTGGCATACATCTTACTACCACACGAGTAGCAAGGAGGAATGCGCTCTGTTGGTTTGATAGTGGTTAGCTTTCCACACTCAATGCACTTGTATTGCACCATTTGATTCACCTAGGTGGGACGAGAGAGGTATTCATGCGAGGGGAACCAACCCTCACCCAGCCATCCTCTCTCGCCCCGTGAGACCCCAAAGGATCCCGGAGGTGAGAGGCTGGGCAAGGGTGAGACGTTGAGTGCTATAAATAAAGATGGCCCCACCCGAGGCTCCCCGAAGGGAGCCCCGAATGGGGCCGTGTTCCCCCCGTCGCCGGGGTTGAGACATCTCAGAGAGATGGTTCTTTCTTAGCCGTCAGTACGCGATCTCAGAAGATGTTGTACTTGGGGGCCGAGCCAACACCGAAGAGCTGGTCCTCAACCGGGGACGGGAGCATCTCAGCGGGAGCCGAGGCCTCGCCCAGGTAGCCGAGGTAGCCGCCACGGTAGCCAGCCATGCTGTGCATACCGTCGATCGACGTGTTGTACGGCAGGTACTGGGCAGCCATGGAGCTGGTGCGGGCGAGCGCCGTAGCGGTGAAGACACCGAGGGCGATCATGTTGGCACCAAGCGCCGTGCTCTCAGACACGAGGCCCATGGAGGACGCCGTGTAGGTCAACCCAGCGGAGACGAGGACGCCGAGGGCGGCCTGGCCGAAGGGGTTAGCCAGCACAGTGTCACCGATGACGGGCACGCGAGCCAGGAAGCTGCTGAGGTTGAGCTTCTGGTAAGCGGTCACGGCGAGCGTGGGCAGAGCGAGACCAGCGAGCACCATGCCGATGGCGGAGGTGTCGAGGTGCTTGCGCACGTACTTGCCGAAGCCACCGAAGCGGGGCATCTTCATCCGGCGAGCGGATCTGCGGCGGGAGACGGTGCGGCGGCGAGCGGTGCGGCGGCGACGGGACGTGGTCTTGCGTCGGCGGGCCGGGGACTTGCGGCGGCGCGTGGTCTTGCGGCGACGGGTAGCCGGCTTGCGTCGGCGGGTCGTCTTGCGTCGGCGGGTGGCCGGCTTGCGACGGGTCGTCTTGCGGCGACGGGTCGTCTTGCGTCGGCGGGTGGCCGGCTTGCGACGGGTCGTCTTGCGGCGACGGGTCGTAGGCTTGCGACGGGTGGTGCGTCGGCGCCGGGTGGTCGTCTTGCGGCGAGCGGGCGACTTGCGTCGGCGCGTCGTCGTCTTGCGACGGGTCGTTCTCTTGCGTGCCGGAGACTTCCGGCGACGCGCGGTCGTCTTGCGACGAGCCGCCGTGCTTCTTCTGGTAGTAGCTTTTCTTCTAGCCATGGTTTTTCCTCCCTTACGGGACTTCGCAGTGGTCTTTCGGGTGCTTCTGCTACCCTTGCGCGTCGCAGCCTTCTTGGCGGCTCGTCGCTTAGCAGGTCTGCGAGGGTTTAGGATAACCACTTCCTCCAGAGCCATTGCGATCAAGCTACCCCAACAGGCTTGAGGATATAAGCACGATGTAGAGTATGACAATGTGTTATCGGGCAATTGTCATAAGTGTGGCTATAGTGCGTTAGCATACATGAGTGCTAACAGGAGGCAGGCTCAGAACAGAGTCAAGTCTCTTCCTGTTACCGTCACAATCGATCGTGATCTTCTTGATTGGTTAGAGCAGCAAGTCGATTCTCGTATGTTTGCTAACCGTAGTCACGCAGTGAATAGAGCTGTTGGCTTTCTTCAATGGGCGTTGAAGCATCATCCTGAGATCTTCTATGGATCTAATCAACCGGGAGGTTCTCCACGATCTCCGCCAACTCGTCCGCAGCAGCCCGGTACAGATCCACGCTTCCCTCGTTGATCACCACGCAAATGGTGATGATGTCGAACACCAATGCACAGTATACGCTAGCATACATGCTCTCGACTGCTAGCTCTTTGATTGCAGTTTCACTCAAGTTACCTAGGGAGTTAGCTATCACATCGTTGATGTTCGGATTGGTGATGTTTTGGGATTCCATCACCAGGAAGTCGCTGTCACTCAACTCACTCTCATCAGAAAATGCTCTGACGTCAATGTGAATTTGCGGGTCGCTTACCGTACCCAACTCCTTTGCGTAGTCTGAGTTTACGGCTTCGCTTGAGCCAAGATCGACTAAGCCGGTGTTGTCTCCGGTGATCAGAGTGTGCTTCATCATCCGGTAGTTGAGTGACGCCTGTAGCAGCTTAGTGAATGCACGTACTGCGGCGTTAGTGGTTGCCTCCGGGGCGGTAACGACAACTACCATCGCTTCATACGCAGCGAGCGATACCTCTTAGGAGCTTCGACCGTAACTGGCTCGTGCCTCTTCCAAGACCCTCCTCCTATTGTATAGTAGAACCAATACTGATTCATCGTATCGAAGAAGAAGTCCCTAGGATAATGATCTAGGTTCTTACTCTTGAGATACTCTGGCCTATCGTCGATCTTGAAGATGAACTTGTTCTCGGATTGGCTAAACGCTGTGTCGTTTAGCAAAGCCATGCGTTGCGTGAGAGCCATCCCTGTGATACCAATACCTGCACCTACAGTCCAAATCAACTCAATAGCGCGGGTGCTTCCCTTCTTGGTGTACAATTGAATCTCGTCAATAGCAACAACACGGCGAATGCGCTTGAAGCCGTCTGCCCGTGCAAGGTTGAAGATCATCTCCACTACCTTGTCTAGCATCTCAACGCGCTCACTCTGATCGCCTTGGGTTCTGAAGACGATTCTAGGATTCTTCTTGATGAGTTGAGCATACACCTCAATTGGGTCATTGCATACCGTGCCTAGCCTCTCGTAGTCCCTGTCTGCCTTGGGGTCAACGAAAATGGTGTGGACGCCTGTTTCCTGTAGGCGCTCAACGACGTGACCCGTGAAGTAGGTCTTGCCTGATCGAGTCATACCAAGAACCACGGTGTGCCGGTTCTTGATGGCTTCAACGACCGTGCCTGCCAGCCTCGCCATGATTGACTTAGCTTTCAGCCGCTATTTCAGAAGTACTCATCGAACGGATCATCTTCAGCGAACTCGCCGTGTCGCCACTCGCCTCCGTTCTGTAGCGCAGTGATTGGGATGGTCTGTGCGGTCATGTAAGGATGAGCGACGTCTGCGTCTCCTGGGAAGAAATCGGCTGTGCTTGGTGGGTTGGTCTTTGGTTGGCTTCGCTCTTGCCAGTCCAACGAAACGGTGTCGAGGTTGATAGGTCCACCTGCTGCCCAGGTGTTGCACGTTCTAGCCGAATGGCACTTGAAGTGGTGCATCCAGCAATACCCAAGCTCTCCGTCGTTGTCCGAGGTTTCTCCAGGCATGCAGTCCTTCATCCTGGGTGAGATGTCGAATGCAATACAGTTGCTGCAATTGGACTTCTTGGCCACGTCAGGGGTGGTGTTCCACTTCTTTGCGTAACGCTCCCAGTAAGCCTCGTCATTCAAGTTGAGAGGCCCGTACTGAATATGCTTAGCAGCGATAGCGCGATCGCGATTGTTCGTGTTGACCTTCAGATCGTACGAAGCTAGTGGACAGCTGTTCTTTGGAGGGTTCTCCTTGATCAATCCCGCTTCAACTGCTAGCGAATAGTCGCCCATCTTCTTGTTGCCCTTCTTCACGGTGTTACCCAAGGTAACGAACGAATACACCCGGCCTGCAGCCCATTGGTGTTGTTGAACACCTGGGCGGTGTCCAGTTCGCCAAGCAGCAAGTCCTTTGTCGTACACCTTCTGAAGAATGCTCTTCTTGATGCCTGTTGCCTTTGCCATCTTGTCGAGGAACTTTCCTTTCTCGGGAAGCGGTCCATACATCTTGATGAACTTCTTCTTGTACTTGCTTGGGACCGTCTTGTATCCCCTAGCGGTTGCTTGAATGTCTGACTTCCAGTACTCGTAGGCTTCGGGGTCATCGATGTCGTACTTGTATCCCTTGTCAATCTCTTTGATGGCGATCTGCATCTCTTCCTTCGTCAAGCCCTTGAGGTATCGCTTGGGGATCGTCTTGCCACCTGGGGTTTTCTTTGGAATGCGCCCAGGGTTGCTTCGCTCAATCAACTCAGCGATGTGTTCGTTGCCCGTGACCTTGATCTTGCGAC
>Ga0181577_10000241_pt1 | contig 43212 bp, 40 predicted proteins | sample 101ome_21_FD_132468 | JGI IMG/M metagenome (GOLD analysis project Ga0181577, IMG submission 132468) | Coastal salt marsh microbial communities from the Groves Creek Marsh, Skidaway Island, Georgia - 101413BT metaG (megahit assembly) | ecosystem: Environmental > Aquatic > Marine > Intertidal...
GAAGCAAGTAGCTATCAACGACATCGGCAGCGCCGACGACTTCCTGGCCGAGGTCGAAAAGACACTGAAATTCTTCAACGACGGTGACCTCATCGAGGGAACAGTTGTGAAAATCGACCGCGACGAGGTTCTCCTCGACGTCGGATACAAAACCGAGGGTGTTATTCCCTCCCGCGAACTCTCCATCAAGCACGATGTAGACCCCAACGAGGTTGTCACCGTCGGTGACCCGGTTGAGGCTCTGGTGTTGCAGAAGGAAGACAAAGAAGGTCGCCTGATTCTCTCCAAGAAGCGCGCGCAGTACGAGCGCGCCTGGGGTGACGTCGAGAAGGTCAAGGAATCTGATGGCGTCGTAACCGGACAGGTCATTGAGGTCGTCAAGGGTGGCCTCATTGTCGACATCGGGCTGCGTGGCTTCCTCCCCGCATCCCTCATTGAGCTGCGCCGCGTGCGCGACCTCACCCCCTACTTGGGGCAAGAAATTGAGGCGAAGATCCTCGAGCTCGACAAGAACCGCAACAACGTGGTGCTCTCGCGCCGTGCCCTGCTCGAGCAGAGCCAGAGCGAAACCCGCAGCTCGTTCCTCACCAACCTGGAGAAGGGCCAGATCCGCAAGGGTGTCGTGTCCTCCATCGTGAACTTCGGTGCATTCGTTGACCTGGGCGGCGTAGACGGTCTCGTCCACGTCTCTGAGCTCAGCTGGAAGCACATCGAACACGCCAGCGAAGTCGTCGAGGTGGGCCAAGAGGTCACCGTCGAGGTCCTCGAAGTTGACATGGACCGCGAGCGTGTCTCCCTCTCGCTCAAAGCGACTCAGGAAGACCCGTGGCAGGCGTTTGCTCGCACCCACGCAATCGGTCAGGTCGCACCCGGAAACGTCACCAAGTTGGTGCCTTTCGGCGCGTTCGTCCGTGTCGCAGACGGTATCGAGGGCCTCGTGCACATCTCAGAACTGTCTGACAAGCACATCGACCTCGCCGAGCAGATCGTTTCTGCAGGTCAGCAGGTCTTCGTGAAGATTATCGACATCGACCTTGAGCGTCGCCGCATCTCGCTCTCGCTCAAGCAGGCCAATGAGGGTGTTGACCCTGAGGGCGATAACTTCGACCCGGCACTCTACGGAATGCACGGCGAGTACGACGAGGCTGGCAACTACGTCTACCCCGAAGGCTTCAACGCTGAGACAGGCGAGTGGCTGGAAGGCTTCGACGAGCAGCGTGCTGAGTGGGAGCGTAACTACGCGGCCGCTCAGAGTCGTTGGGAGGCCCACAAGAAGCAGGTCGCCGAGATGAACGCTCTGGTGATTGTGCCCGTGGAGGGAGCCGAGTCGGGTTCCGATGAGGACGCTCCCTCGAGCGTGGGTGAGCAGCCGGAGTCCGCGGGAACCCTCGCCGATGACGAATCCCTCGCTGCGTTGCGTGAAAAGCTCCAGGGTTCTAGCGACGAGTAGTCACCACTAGAAACCCCACGACAGTGACGGTTGTCGCACTGACCGGCGGTATCGCCGCAGGCAAGACAACCGTCACTGACGTTTTACGGGAGCGTGGCATCGCCATAGTCGATGCCGACGTGCTCGCCCGGGATGCTGTTGCACCAGGCTCGCCGGGGCTCTCGCGAGTTGTGGAGGCGCTTGGCCCCGGAATCCTCACTGAGGGTGGGGAGCTTGACCGTGCCGCTCTCGGGCAAAAGGTGTTCGGCGATCATGACGCACGAGAGCGTCTCAACCAGATTGTCCATCCCGAGGTGCACCGGCTCTCTCACGAGGCGTTTCGCGCTCACGAGGAAGCACACCCTGAGGTGCCCCTGGTGTATGCCGTTCCATTGCTGGTTGAGTCTGGTCGAAGCGACGAGTTTGATGCCGTCGTGGTGGTACACACCCCACGCGACGAGCGGATCCAGCGTCTCGTCGAGCATCGGGGCATGGACCTCTCCGAAGCCACCACCCGTGTGGATGCCCAGGCAAATGATGAACAGCGTCTGGAAGCGGCCGATTGCGTGCTCGACTCGGCGCAGTCCCAGGCACACACTGAGAAGTCTGCGCAGGCCCTAGCCGATGCCCTGTGGTCGGTGTGGCCGCACGTGGAACGCCTTCCCCGGAGCTTCCCCTAATCCTTCACTAGCATGTGGGCGTGGAACCCACGAGAACGGTGCGCCCCTTTGAGGTGGTGAGTGATTACCGCCCCAGTGGGGACCAGCCGGCAGCGCTTGATCAGCTGGAGTCGAAGGTTCGTGCGGGGGAGACAGACGTCACACTTCTGGGCGCCACCGGGACGGGCAAAACCGCGACCACCGCGTGGCTGATTGAGCGACTACAGCGTCCCACTTTGGTGATGGCCCACAACAAGACACTGGCCGCCCAGTTCGCCAATGAATTACGAGAGCTTTTTCCTCACAACGCGGTGGAATATTTCGTGTCCTACTACGACTACTACCAGCCAGAGGCCTACGTGCCACAGACGGACACCTTCATCGAAAAGGACTCCACCGTCAACGCCGAAGTGGAGCGCCTGCGTCACTCCACCACGAACTCACTGTTGTCTCGGCGCGACGTCATCGTCGTCTCCACGGTCTCCTGCATCTACGGTCTGGGAGCGGCAGAGGAGTACCTCGAGGCCATGCTGGCGCTCCATGTGGGACAACGAATTTCTCGCGAAGAGATGGCACGAGCATTCGTGGGCATGCAGTACCAGCGCAACGACGTGGCGTTTCTGAGAGGAACCTTCCGCATTCGTGGAGACACTGTGGAGATCATTCCGGTTTATGAGGAATTTGCGATTCGTATCGAAATGTTCGGTGATGAAATCGAGTCGCTCACACAGCTCCATCCGCTCACGGGAGAGGTGCTGAAGGAGCTCGAGAGTGTCTCGGTCTTTCCCGCCACCCACTATGCCGCCTCGCCGGAGACGATGAAGCGGGCGATTGGGCAGATTCGCGACGAGCTGGACGAACGCGTGACGTGGTTTGAGAAGAACGGCAAATTGCTCGAAGCACAGCGCATCAAAATGCGCACTACCTATGACCTAGAGATGATGGAGCAGCTGGGCTTCTGCAGTGGCATCGAAAACTACTCCAGACACATCGACGGACGTGAACAGGGAGAGCCCCCGCACTGTCTGTTGGATTACTTCCCCGACGACTTTCTCACCGTGATCGACGAGTCCCACGTCACCGTTCCTCAAATCGGGGGGATGTTTGAAGGCGACGCCTCCCGCAAGCGCACACTGGTGGAACACGGTTTCCGACTTCCCAGTGCGATGGATAACCGACCGCTACGGTTTGACGAGTTTTTGGAGCGCACCGGACAGCGGATGTATCTCTCTGCCACACCGGGCAGCTATGAAAAGGACGGGTCTGATGGGTTTGTCGAACAAATCATCCGACCAACAGGTTTGGTCGACCCTCAGGTCATCGTGAAGCCCGCCACAGGGCAAGTGGATGATCTTCTCGAGCAGATTCGACTGCGCACAAAGAAAAACGAGCGGGTCCTCGTCACCACCCTCACCAAGAAGATGGCTGAGGACCTCACCGATTACTTTGATGAGGCAGGCGTCAGGGTGCGCTACCTACACTCTGATGTGGACACTCTCAAGCGCGTCGAGTTGCTCACGGAATTGCGTGCTGGTGTCTTTGACGTGCTGGTGGGGATCAACCTCTTGAGAGAGGGTCTTGATCTTCCAGAGGTGTCTCTGGTCGCGATTCTGGACGCCGACAAGGAGGGCTTCCTCCGCTCTCAAACCTCCCTGATTCAAACCATCGGTCGTGCGGCTCGAAATGTTTCTGGTGAAGTTCACATGTATGCCAACACGATGACTGACTCGATGACAAGAGCAATCGAGGAAACGAACCGGCGTCGAGAGAAACAGATCGCCTACAACATCGAACACGGTATCGACCCCACGCCGTTGCGCAAGAAGATTGGCGACATTACGGCCGTGCTCGCTCGAGAACAGGCCGATAGTGACGAGCTCGTGGGCGAGAGCAGCGCGCCTTCCACCCCCGTATCCCGGGTTGCCGCGGGGGAGCAGGAGCTCTCGGAGCTCATACGCCAGCTCACTGATCAGATGATGCAGGCGTCTTCCGAGTTGAAGTTTGAGCTGGCGGCTCGGCTGCGTGACGAACTTGTCGACGTCAAACGGGAGTTGCGAGAGCTGCTTCAGCACCACAAGAGCTGACGGGACTGTCAGTGTGCGGCTCGTAGGATGAACTGTGCCCATCGCCAAGCCCTCCGGTTCTACGCTGACTGTCAAAGGGGCACGGGTTCATAACCTCAAGGACGTAGACCTCGCGATTCCGCGAGATTCACTCGTGGTGTTCACCGGATTATCCGGCTCGGGTAAATCCTCGCTAGCTTTTGACACGATCTTTGCCGAAGGTCAGCGTCGCTACGTCGAGAGTCTCTCTGCCTATGCCCGTCAGTTCTTGGGGCAGGTCGACAGGCCAGATGTCGATTTCATCGAAGGCCTCTCGCCTGCTGTATCCATCGACCAAAAGTCGACGAATAGAAATCCTCGATCGACGGTCGGCACCATCACCGAAATACATGACTATTTGAGGCTGTTGTGGGCGCGCACCGGCCAACCTCACTGTGTCGAATGTGGCGAGCCGATTGTTCGCCAAACCGTTCAGCAAATGGCTGACTCACTTATGGCGATGGACGAGGGTGAGCGCTTTCAAATACTCGCTCCCGTGGTGAGTCAGCGAAAGGGAGAGTTCGTCGACCTCATGGCGGGCCTGGTGACCTCTGGCTACGCGCGCGCCGTCGTGGACGGAGAACTGATTCAACTCTCCTCACCACCCAAACTCGCCAAAACCAAGAAACACGATATTGATGTCGTTATTGACCGGCTGGTGATTGGGTCGGATATTGCGGGTCGCCTGGTTGACTCCCTGGAAACAGCACTGGGCCTCTCCAACGGCACCATCAAGGTTCAATTAGTCGACCGCGACGGGCCCGAATCGATCCGGCTGATGAGTGAAAACCTCTCGTGTCCCTCGGGCCACGCTGTCGCGCTCACCGAGGTGGAACCCCGAACCTTTTCCTTCAACTCACCCTTTGGTGCGTGCCCGAGCTGCTCCGGCCTCGGCTTTTCGATGGCTGTTGACCCCGACATGGTCATCGGCGACCCGGCGTTGTCCATTGCCGAAGGTGCCATCTTGCCCTGGACCCAGTCGGGAAAGGGGCTCTATGGCTACTTTCGAAACCTCTTAGGGGGGCTGTCCCAAGACCTTGGTTTCTCACTGGACACTCCGTGGCAGGAGCTTGAAGAAGAAGTGCGCGACGCGGTTCTACACGGAAACAACTTCGAAGTCGTCGTTAAGTGGCGCAACCGGTATGGCCGAGATGTCAAATACTCGACAGGTTTTGAGGGAGTATTGCCCTACCTGGAGCGCAAGTATCACGAAACCGACTCCGAGTGGTCCAAGCAGCGCTATGCCGAATATCTGAGGGAAGTGCCCTGTGCTTCCTGCGAGGGTGCGCGACTAAAGCCCGAGGTCCTGGCGATCACGGTCTCTGGCAAGTCCATCTCCGAAGTGTCGGATATGAGCCTCGCCGATTCCTATGCGTTCATCATCAGTTTGGATATTTCTGAGCGCGACAGCCAAGTGGCGGCGCCCATCCTGCGCGAAATCACGTCTCGACTTAACTTCCTGCTCGAAGTGGGGCTGGGGTATCTCACCCTGTCCCGCGCCGCCGGAAGCCTCTCTGGCGGGGAAGCGCAGCGCATCCGTCTGGCGACACAAATCGGCTCAGGGCTCACAGGGGTGCTCTACGTGCTGGATGAGCCCAGCATTGGGCTGCACCAGCGCGATAACCGGAGGCTGATTGACACCCTGGTCACCCTTCGCGATTTGGGAAACACGCTGATCGTGGTGGAACACGATGAGGAGACCATTCGCACAGCCGACTGGCTGGTGGATATTGGTCCTGGCGCGGGAGAACACGGCGGCGAAATCGTCCACTCCGGGCCGGTCTCGACCATCGCCAAGGCTAAGGGCTCCATAACCGCTCAGTATTTGACGGGCGAAACCTCGGTCGTGAGCCCTCGCACACCGCGTCCGGTGGACCCACAGCGGACCATCACCGTGGTGGGCGCGAGGGAAAACAATCTCAAAGAAATCGACGTGACATTCCCGCTCGGCGTGTTGACAGCTGTTACTGGGGTGAGCGGGTCGGGGAAGTCCTCGCTAGTCAACGACATTCTCTATCGCTCTTTGGCCAATCGCCTCAATAGGGCTCGGCACGTGCCGGGTAAACACACTCGCATTGAAAATGTGGAGCTTTTGGACAAGATTGTGCACGTTGACCAGGCTCCGATTGGTCGCACACCACGATCTAACCCCGCCACCTACACCGGGGTGTTCGACAAGATTCGCGCCCTGTTTGCCGAGACCCAAGAAGCCAAAATACGCGGCTACCAGCAGGGTCGCTTCAGCTTCAACGTCAAAGGCGGACGCTGCGAACACTGTGCCGGCGATGGCACCATCACCATCGAGATGAACTTTCTCCCGGACGTCTATGTCCCCTGCGAGGTGTGTCACGGCGCCCGCTACAACCGTGAAACACTCCAGGTGCACTACAAGGGCAAAACGATTTCTGATGTGTTGAATATGCCCATTGAGGAAGCGACCGAGTTCTTCGAACCGATCAGTGGAATCCACCGCTACCTTAAAACCCTCGTCGACGTGGGCTTGGGCTACGTTCGATTGGGCCAGTCAGCGACCACTCTCTCCGGCGGTGAAGCCCAGCGGGTGAAGCTCGCGACCGAGCTTCAAAAGCGTTCCACTGGCAAAACGATTTACGTCCTCGATGAGCCCACGACCGGGCTTCACTTTCACGACGTGAAAAAGCTTCTGGATGTCCTCCAAGGGCTCGTCGACAAGGGCAACACGGTTGTCGTCATCGAGCACAACCTCGACGTTATTCGCTCGTCCGACTGGATTATCGACCTCGGCCCCGACGGCGGAGCGGGTGGCGGCACACTCGTGACCGAGGGGACCCCCTCGGACGTTGCGAAGCACGCCTCCTCCTACACTGGCGCATTCCTGAGGGAGCTGGAGAACGCCTAGTGGCAGGTCCGTCCTGGCGCCCGCGGTCGGCTGACATTCCGACCCAGCCGGGCGTGTATCGCTTTATTGATTCGCGCTCCAAAGTCATTTATGTGGGCAAAGCCAAAAACCTTCGAAACAGGCTCACCACCTACTTCGGCCCACCGGAGGGCCTGATCGAGCGCACTAGGCGGATGGTGCAAACCGCACGTTCAGTGGACTGGACAGTGGTGCAGACCGAACGCGCAGCTCTTCAGCTGGAATACGCCTGGATTAAAGAGTTTCAACCGGATTTCAACATCCGCTTTCGCGACGACAAGTCCTACCCCTATCTCGTGGTGACGGTCGGAGACGAGATTCCTCGCGTGTTCCTCTCGCGGCGCAAGGACATCGCCGGGGCCAAGTACTTTGGGCCGTTTGCGAACTCGTGGGCGCTGAAAGACACCCTCTCCACCCTCTTGCGGGCTTTTCCTGTCCGCTCCTGCACCCAGGGTGTCTACGCACGGGCGAAGAAGGCACAGCGGCCGTGCCTGTTAGGTGACATCGGCAAGTGTGCGGCTCCCTGCGTCGACCGGATTACTCCAGCAGACCACAAGGCCCTCGCGTTGGGGCTTGCCAGCTTCATGGACGGTAAAGACGACGGTGTGCTCGATGGCCTGCGCTACGAAATGTTGCAGGCTGCGGAGCGACTCGACTTTGAACGTGCGGCCAAGCTGCGCGACCGCATCGAAGCAATTGAGACCATCTTGGTGAAAAACACGATGGTTCTCGATGACTCCATCGACGCCGATGTGTTCGGTCTCGCGCACGACGAGCTGCACGCAGCGGCACATGTCTTCCGCATTCGCGGAGGACGCATCCGGCAGGCCCGTGGTTGGGTGGTTGACGTCGATCAGAAGCCCAGCCGTGCAGAACTCGTCGAACTGATTTTGCGCGACGGTTTTGACGAACACTTTCCGCCAGCCAAGCTGGTCATCGTGCCGGAGCTTCCTCGCAATGATGACGTCTGGGCAGAGCGTCTGGGCACACAGCGCAAGGACGCGGGGGAGCGAGGCAGTGTGGAGTTACGCGTGGCGAAACGTGGAGACCTCGCCACACTCGCCGACACCGTTCGGCTTAACGCCGCTCAAACCCTTCAGGGTTACCTCTCCAAACGCCAAAACGATGTCGTCTCACGATCGGCAGCGTTGGCTGAGCTCGCAGAGTACCTCGGGCTTGATGAAGCTCCACTCCGCATTGAGTGCTTCGACGTGTCCCACTTGGGTGGGGAAAACCAAGTCGCGAGCATGGTGGTGTTTGAAGATGGCATTCCGCGACGCGAGCACTATCGGAAATTTGCGGTGGACGGCGCTCGAGATGACACTGACGCGATCTATCAGGTGGTTTCGCGGCGCCTCAAGCGCCTCACCGAACCCCGCGAGGCCGACGAAGGTGCCAAGGAGAAGAACAGCTTTGCCTACCCGCCGGGCCTCTTCGTGATTGACGGAGGTCTGCCGCAAGTCAATGCCGCCCAACGCGCCCTCAATGACGCGGGAATCGAGATCGGGGTTTGTGGGCTTGCGAAACGGTTGGAAGAAGTGTGGCGTCCCGGAGACCAATTCCCTCTGGTCCTGCCGCGCTCAAGCGAAGCTCTCTTCTTGCTGCAAAGGGTGCGCGACGAAGCGCACCGAGTGGCGATCAGCTACCAACGCACCACTCGCAAAAAGTCCCTGCGCAGCCAACTTCTTGACGTGCCTGGGGTAGGGGAAGCGATCGCGAAGCGGCTGTTGAAAAGTTTCGGGTCCGTTTCGGCAATCAAGGCCGCCACCATTGACGATCTTCACGCCGTGCCCGGAGTGGGAAGAGAGCTTGCAGAGAGAATCCATTCGGCTCTGCGATGACTCCTCAGACCCCTTCCCGACGAGAGATACGATTGACACACCGCGCACCAGGAGATCTATGACACCCGATAAACAGCCCGGCCGGCACGTGCTGATTGTGACCGGAATGTCTGGGGCCGGCCGATCGACCGCTGCGAACGCCCTGGAAGACCACGGCTGGTACGTCGTCGATAACCTCCCCCCGCAGATGTTGCGCCCATTGATAGAACTCACCGATGACCCAGCACACGACATGAATCGCGTGGCCTGCGTGGTCGACGCACGAGGTGGGCAATTTTTTGATTCTGCTCGCGACGCCATCCTTGACCTGGCAGATTCTGCTGACGTTACCGTCGTTTTCCTCGACGCTACCGACGACGTCTTGGTGAGGCGATTCGAACAGGTCCGACGTCCCCATCCACTTCAAGGTGAAGGCACCATCTCCGACGGCATTGCGCATGAGCGCGAACTCATGCGTCCTATTCGCGAGCGAGCCGACATTGTCGTGGACACCACAGATTTGACGGTTCACCAATTGGGAAACACTATTAGTGAGCGCGTCGCGGGCCAGCGAATGCCGGGCGTGTCTCTCACCCTGATGAGTTTTGGTTTCAAATACGGGTTACCCACTGACGTGGACATGGTCTGGGATATGCGTTTTTTGCCCAACCCTTATTGGTCACCAGAACTACGCCAGCTCACCGGATTGGAGCCGGCCGTTTCTGAGTATGTGCTTGGCCAGGAGCGGGCGTCTCGGTTCCTCACCGCACAGTTGGCGGCATTTCGCGAGGTCATCGACGGGTATCTCATCGAGAACAAACGCTTTGCCACCGTGGCGGTCGGTTGCACCGGAGGGAAACACCGGTCAGTGGCCACAGTGGAGTACCTGGAGAAGACCATTTCCAGCTGGTCAGATGTGCGCCTATCAGTGAAACACCGAGACGTCGGACGCGAATAGGCTAGAGCGGTGGACGAGCTCACCTCAGCAGTAAAGAATGATCTGGTTGCAGCAGCGCCAGAGAAACAGTCCACTCGTTTGGCGGAGCTCTCTTCTATTTTGCGTTTTGCGGGTGGTCTTCATCGCATTTCTGGCGCGGTCGCCGTGGAGGTCGAACTAGATCATCTCGAGACCGCCAAAAAGGTGCGGCGCGAGCTACGCGATCTTCTGGGATTCGCCACCGATGCGGCTGTGATGCAACCCACCGCACAGCGCTCCCACCCGCTCTACATCGTCCGCGTGCGCAAAGGCGGTGAGATTCTTGCCCGTCAGACGGGACTGATTGACATGCGTCAGCGTCCCGTCCGGGGCCTGCCCAACCGACTCACTACGAGCCCAATTGAAGATGTCGCCGCCATTTGGCGCGGGGCGTTCTTGGCGAAGGGAAGTCTGAGTGAACCCGGGCGGTCCTCCGCCATTGAACTCGTCTCGCCCACAGCGGAAGCCGCTATCGCGATGGTGGGCCTCGCAGCGCGTTTGGGAGTCTCGGCGAAGGCACGGGAAGTTCGCATGGCTCAGCGGGTGATCATCCGCGAACCAGACGCCATGTCACAACTTTTGCGTGAAATGGGCGCAAACGACGCGATGGGTCTATGGGAAGAACTCCGCGCCAAACGCGAAGTGCGCGCCAATGCGAATCGACTGGTGAACTTCGACGACGCAAACCTCCGACGCAGCGCGCAGGCTGCTGTTGCTGCCTGTGCGCGGGTGGAACGCGCACTCGAGCTACTGGGCGACGAGGTGCCCGACCACCTGCTCTACGCCGGGCAACTGCGCCTGGAACACCGGGACGCTTCGTTGGATGAGCTGGGGCACCATGCCGACCCGCCACTGACCAAAGATGCTGTAGCGGGGCGGATTCGACGGCTACTGGCGATGGCTGATAAGAAGGCCGAAGATTTGGGCGTTCCCGACACCATGGCGAGTGTCCCGAGCGACTACGCACCGTTCTAGGCCTTTCGCCGCACTCTCAGCTGAGATCACCGAGCACCTTTTAGACTGGAAACCGTTCCGTTCCCAGAGGAGATGTCATGGTTGCCTACAGCCTTCCCGAACTGCCCTACGACTACAGCGCCCTCGAGCCTCACATTTCGGCGCGAATCATGGAGCTTCACCACAGCAAGCACCACCAGGCCTACGTGGACGGAGCCAATGGAGCACTTGCTGCCATGGCGGAGGCTCGGGAGAGCGGGCAGCTCGGAGCCATTAACAAGTTGGAGAAAGACCTCGCCTTTCACCTGGGCGGTCACGTCAACCACTCGATTTTCTGGACGAACCTTCAAGGCCACGGGGCAGCTACCCCCGAAGGCGAAATCGCCAGCGCAATTGACGAATACTTCGGCTCCTATGAGGGATTCCAGGCGCACTTCACTGCTGCCGCTATGGGCATCCAGGGGAGCGGCTGGGCAGTCTGCTCGTGGGATCCGATTGGTAAGCAACTGATCATCCAGCAGCTGTTCGACCAGCAAGCAAACACCGCGCAGGGAACCACGCCGGTGCTCCAGTTGGACATGTGGGAGCACGCTTTTTACCTCGACTACCAAAACGTCAAAGGGGATTACGTCAAGGCGTTTTGGAACATCGTCAACTGGGAAAACGTGGCCGCGCGGTTTGACGCAGCCCGCGAGTCCAGCGGCAACGCAATGCTAGTCTCTTAGGTAGTCGAACCGGGTCACCCAGGCCCTGCGGGTTCGATTCTCTGACCATCTCGACCCCACAGGAGTCTCCAGTGACCGTCACTGTTGCCATCAACGGTTTTGGCCGTATCGGACGAAGCTTTTTCCGCGCGTACCTCGCTAGTGGCGCCGACATCAACATCGTCGCCGTCAATGACCTGACAGACCCTGCTGCGCTTGCCCACCTGCTCAAATATGACTCGGTTGGCGGACGTCTTTCCGAAGAAGTGAGCGTTGAGGGCAACCACCTGGTGGTGGGCGGCAAGAAGATTGAGGTTCTCGCGGAGCGTGACCCTGCGGCATTGCCGTGGGCCAAGCTCGGTGTCGACATCGTCATCGAATCAACCGGTTTCTTCACCAATGCCGCAAAGGCCAAGGCTCACCTCGACGCGGGGGCAAAGAAGGTCATCATTTCTGCCCCGGCGACTGATGAAGACGTCACTGTGGTGATGGGTGTGAATCACACCGATTACGACCCGGCCAACCACCACATCATCTCCAACGCTTCGTGCACGACGAACTGTCTCGCGCCGATGGCGAAGGTCTTCAACGACGCGTTCGGTATCGAGCGTGGTTTGATGACCACGGTGCACGCTTACACGGCCGACCAAAACCTGCAGGATGGTCCGCATTCCGACCTGCGCCGTGCACGGGCCGCTGGATTGAACATCGTTCCCACCTCGACTGGGGCTGCGAAAGCCATCGGCCTCGTGCTTCCTGAGCTCAAAGGCAAGCTTGATGGCTTTGCCCTTCGTGTGCCGGTCCCGACCGGATCCATTACCGACCTCACCGTCGAAGCGGGTCAATCGGTGACGCTGGAGCAGGTGCAGGATCTCTACCGCCAGGCTTCGGACAGCGGTGACCTGAAGGGTATTTTGCGCTACACCGACGAGCCCATCGTCTCCGCAGACATCGTGGGGGACTCCTACTCGTCGATCGTGGATGGCGGGCTTATTCGCGTTATTGACAATCAGGTAAAGATTTCTTCCTGGTATGACAACGAGTGGGGTTACTCCAACCGCTTGGTAGACCTCACCGGCTACATCGGCGCGTCACTGTCCTAGTGGCACTGAGAACACTCGAGAGTCTCGGTGACCTCACCGGGAAGGTTGTAGGGGTTCGACTGGACCTCAACGTCCCGCTCGATGGCGAGACCATCACCGACGACGGACGTATCCACGCCGCTCTGCCGACACTAAAAGAGCTGGCAGAGGGTGGCGCACGAATCGTGGCAATGAGCCACTTGGGACGCCCCAAAGGTGCTCCTGAGGCGCGCTATAGCCTCCGACCCGTCGCGCGGCGGCTTTCGCAGCTGTGGTCGGGTTCGGTCTCCAGTGTGGAAGCCGTCACCGGACCTGAGGTCTCCGAAGCGGTGTCCTCTCTCGCCCCCGGTGACATTCTCATTGTGGGTAACCTTCGCTTTGACCCTCGAGAAACGTCGGGGGATGCGGCGGCGCGGGAAGAGTTTGCCGAGGAACTATCGAGCGTGTGTGATCTGGTCGTGAGCGACGGCTTTGGTGTCGTGCACCGCGCGCAGGCGAGTGTTGTCGAGCTTGAAGCTCTGCGCCCCTCAGCCGCAGGGAGACTGATTGAACGCGAGGTTGCTGTGCTCTCACAGCTCACGGGAAGTCCTGAGCGGCCCTACACCGTCGTGTTGGGCGGTTCGAAGGTCTCAGACAAGCTCGGTGTGATTGATTCCTTGCTTCCCCACGTCGACCATTTGGTCATCGGCGGGGGAATGGTGTTCACCGTTTTGCAAGCCCTGGGCCACGTAACCGGAGCTAGCTTGCTCGAGGCAGACCAGATTGAGACCGTCAAGGGTTACCTCGCTGCTGCTCAGGAGCGCGGCGTCACTATTCACGTCCCCTCCGACATCGTCATGGCTCAGGGCTTTTCGGCCGATGCGCCTCACGAAGTATTGCCAGTCGACGCGTTGGAAACAGGTGCAGCTGGCGCCGAGGCAATGGGCCTGGATATCGGGCCGGAGTCGGCACAGTCCTTCGCTGAGGTAATCAGAAACTCTCACACAGTGTTTTGGAATGGCCCAATGGGCGTATTTGAGTTTGACGCTTTCTCTCCCGGGACACGCGCCGTGGCCGAAGCGCTGACACAAGTCGATGGGCTCAGTGTGGTCGGGGGTGGCGACTCTGCCGCTGCCGTTCGCCGGCTCGGATTCGACGATGACCAGTTCGGTCACATCTCGACCGGCGGAGGAGCCAGTCTGGAGTTTCTTGAAGGAAAAACACTGCCGGGGTTGGAGGCCGTTGGATGGTAGAGAACACGTCGACTCGTAAAGCACTGATTGCGGGCAACTGGAAGATGAATCTCGATCATTTGCAAGCTATTGCTTTCGTGCAGAAGCTCGCGTGGACACTGAAAGACCAGTCTTTTCAATCTTCGAATGTTGATGTGGCGGTGTTTCCTCCTTTTACGGATTTGCGCAGCGTCCAAACACTCATTTCTGCAGACAATCTGGATTTCCAGTTGGGCGCGCAAGACCTGAGTCCTTACGATTCTGGCGCCCACACAGGTGACATTTCTGGCGCGTTTTTGGCGCAACTCGCTTCCCGCTACGTCATCATTGGCCACTCCGAGCGTCGAGCCGACCACGGCGAGTCGGACGAAGTGGTGACCGCGAAAGTGCAGGCAGCGCTAAGACACAAACTCGTCCCTGTGATTTGTGTGGGGGAAACTGCCGAAGACTTGGAAAAGGTGGGGGCGGCGAAGGTTCCCACCGAGCAGCTCGCCGCAGTGCTCGCCGCCATTCCGGCTGAGTCCGAAATCGTCGTCGCCTACGAGCCTGTGTGGGCCATCGGGAGTGGCACTCCGGCGACCGCCGACCAGGCCGAGGATGTGTGCGCCATTCTTCGTGAAACCATCCGAGGCGCACACGGAGACGAACAAGCCGACCGCACGCGCATCCTCTACGGAGGCTCCGTCAAGGCCGCCAATATCGCTGGGTTTATGAAACGAGCCAACGTGGATGGAGCCTTGGTGGGTGGCGCAAGCTTGGACGTAGAAGAGTTTGCAGCCATTTGCCAGTTCGAGAAACACGTCACGCTCGACTAATCGCAGAGAAAAGCGTCTAAACTAGCGGGGTTGTCCCCAAGGAGTGGTGTTTGTGCAGGTAATCCAAGTCGTTGTACAGGTCATTTTGGCGCTGACCAGTTTGCTGTTGACGCTGACAATTTTGTTGCACAAAGGCCGCGGTGGCGGACTTTCTGACATGTTTGGTGGGGGAGTGACCTCCAATCTGGGTTCGTCGGGTGTTGCCGAGCGCAACCTCAATCGCATTACCATTGTGATCGCCCTGGTGTGGGTGGCGTCGATTGTGGCACTTGGTCTCTTCACCCGTTTCGACATCGTTTAGTGGCAGGCGCCTTGGGCGCCCGTAAGGAGTAGTACATGGCTTCAGGTGGTAGCGCGATTCGCGGGACCCGTGTGGGCTCAGGCCCGATGGGCGAACAAGACCGTGGCGTGGTCGTCGACCGCATTGCTGTTTCGTATTGGGACGCAATGGGCAACGAAACCGTTCGTTACTTTTCCGCCCAAGTCGACCCGGAAGAAATTCCCGACATCATCGATTCCCCTCACACTGGCTTGCCCGCGGGGCGCGACAAGGACAATCCACCCGAGCTTCCGGTGAACGAGCCCTACAAGACGCACCTCGCCTATGTGAAGGAACGCCGCACGGATAAAGAGGCGACAGCCATCTTGGACGAAGCGTTGGAGAAGTTGCGGAAAAAGAGAGGCCTAGCGTAAGGCTTTCGGCACGTAATCTACGCGCTCATCATCAGCCGTCCAAAACTGATCAGTCCCGAGTAGTTCTGCCGGGAGGGCCACGGCCAGATCATTATCGATAAAAATCTTGGTCGAGTGCACTCCTCGCACGCCCGACGCGGGAACTTCCGCCACTGACGCGTCAGCCAGCGCAAGACCCATAGCGGCAGCTTTATCGGCGCCAGCTACCACCATCCACACTCGGGTCGCCCTGTTGAGCAGTGGCAACGTCATCGTGAGACGCTCCGGTGGAGGTTTGGGGGAATCGTGTACCGCACGTATGCCCGGTTCACTCTCACGGGCTTCATCGCGACCGGGGAAAACACTCAATACGTGACCGTCGGGGCCCATCCCCACAAACGCCAAGTCAAAATCAGGCCACGATCCCTCTGCGGTAAGCGCGCGCTCAAAATCCTCCGCGGCGGAGTCAACATCACCCTTGTCGGAATTCGGAAAGCGATGAATATTGTTACTCGGAATGCCCAGCGGCTCCAGAAAGACTTCTTGTGCCTGGAAATCATTACGGTCAGCGTGAGCGGCGGGGACAAAGCGTTCATCACCCCAGTAGAAGTGAACGGCCGACCAATTCACCTCCGAGGCTTTAGGGTGAGAGGCAATGTCGGCCAGTGTTTCGATGCCGACAGAACCACCCGTCAGCACCACGGTGAAGGTCTCCTGACGACGCAGCGTTTTCAGTGCTAGCACGATGAACTTATCCGCCACCAGCGTCGACAATTCCTGCCGAGAGCTGGCAATGACAACCCGTCGATTGTTCACTGTACAGTTCTCCTTTGACTGGTGCGCTTTAGTGAGTGCGGACCCATTTGATGCCGTTGAGCAATACCTCACCGTATACCGTGTCGGGGCCCAACCGTCGCAGCTCTTCTGCCAGGAGTGACGCGAGCGGTCGCCGAGGAAGGAAAAGACTGAAATCGGGCTGGTTGGGAACATGCAGCGTCACTGTGCGCTCATCGAGGCGGGTCAGCTTCACCTCGCCGTCGGGAGTGATTAACGCCACTTCACTCACTCCGCCAATCCCTCGGTGCTCTGTGGAGTCCAGTTGAACGTCTCGGCCCAACGCTAAGCCCAGCCATCCCGCCAACAACATGGCCGAAGGATTGTCTGCCATTCCGACCACACGAGCACCCTCGAGGTGGTCAATATCCAGATAATCGAGGGTTGCCGCCAGCTGCGTGCGCCAGCCGGTGACCCGCGACCATGCAAGGTCCGTATCGCCCGGGCGGTATCCCTTGGCGATGAGAGCGAGTCCCTGATAGCCGCCCCCGATCTCCAAGCTGTCGAGGATACGTCTTTGGGACATCTGTCCAAGATTCGAATCCGCCATACAGTCCGGACACTGACTGGGCCACCACGTCACTACGGGGGCGTCTGGCAACAAAAGACCGTTGACCAGCCCTGGCAAGAAATTCTCTCCTTGGCCGTGGGGACGCAGAATCACGACTTCGCTGGCCCCGGCGTCACCACCCACTCGAATTTCGGCGTCTAGTCGTGGTGAGCCGTTGTCATCTGCTTCTGACTCGGCAATCACCACGATGCGCATCGGGTGCTCACGGCTTGCCTCATTGGCGGCCTCAATGACTTTTTCTTCTTGGACGCCGGAGGTGTGGATCAGAAAGGTGAGAACACGGCCGAGAGCGACGGCGCCGCCCTCTTCACGCACGCGAATGAGACGTTTTTGAATCTCGGTCGACGTCGTGTCGTGCATTTCGACGATCACGGGCGCCTCCACACTCGATTGTCGCGGGCCAGCAACTGGTCGGCCGAGGAAGGACCCCACGTGCCGGGCTGATAGCCCTCTGGCTTGCCCGATGTTTCCCACTCGGCCATCACCGGGTCGAGAATCCGCCAGGAGAGTTCGACTTCGCGATGGCGGGGGAACAGAGGAGCGTCGCCGCGCAAGACGTCCAAGATCAAGCGCTCATAGGCTTCGGGGGAGGTTTCGGTAAACGCGTGCCCGTATCCGAAATCCATGGTCACGTTTCTCACCTGCATAGCGGGTCCAGGCACCTTTGATGCGAAACGCATCGTGACCCCTTCGTCTGGCTGCACACGGATGACCAGTGCGTTTTGCCCCAGCTGTGACTGCTTCACCTCGGGAAAGAGGTGGCTCGGCGCATCATTGAAGACCACGGCAACTTCGGTCACACGGCGCCCCAGGCGCTTTCCGGTGCGCAGATAGAAAGGCGCACCCTGCCAACGACGGTTATTCACTTCCAGACGCAGCGCCGCATAGGTCTCTGTGGCCGAGTCGGCGGGGATTCCGTCTTCTTGCAAATATCCCTTCACGTGTTGACCACCTTGCCAACCGTCGAGGTATTGCCCTCGGGCGGCAGAGGTGGGGATGTGTCCCAAGGGCGCGATCGCTTCCAGCACCTTCTCTTTTTCGGCCCTCACGGCCGAGGCTTCGAGAGAAACAGGCTCTTCCATCGCGGTCAGGGCAAGAAGCTGCAGTAAGTGGTTTTGGATCACGTCGCGAGCAGCACCGATACCGTCGTAGTAGCCCGCGCGTGACCCAACGCCGATGTCTTCGGCCATGGTGATCTGCACGTGGTCGACGTAGTGCGCGTTCCAAATCGGCTCGTACATTGAGTTGGCAAAACGCAGCGCAAGGATGTTTTGAACAGTTTCCTTGCCAAGGTAGTGGTCGATACGGAATACAGAGTCGGCGGGGAATACTCGCTCGACGGTGGCGTTCAGCTCGGCAGCGCTGTTTTCGTCTTGACCGAAGGGCTTTTCGATAATGACGCGGCGCCAACCACCCTCCCGAGACTGCGAGAGACCAGCAGCTGCCAGCCCCTCGGTGACGACTGGGAACTGGCTGGGGGGAATGGAAAGGTAAAACGCATGGTTACCCGCTGTGCCACGCGTGCGGTCAAGTTCACGCAATACCTCAGCCAAGCGAGTGAACCCGTCGGGATTGTCGAAAGTGCCCTCGACAAAGCGCAACCCCTCGCGCAGGGACGCGAACACGTCATCATTGAAGGGCTCACGGGCGTGGGACTGAATCGACTCCAGCACCAGGGCGCGGAATTGTTCGTCATCCCACTCCCGGCGACCGTAACCCACCACTGAGAAACCCGGGTGGAGCAGGCCGCCAGCGGCCAGGTCGTAAACCGCCGGGATCAGTTTCTTGAACGCCAAGTCACCCGTGACCCCAAAAATCACCAGCGAGCTGGGGCCGGCGATTCGCGACAGGCGACGATCACCCTCGAGCCGCAGCGGATTGGGCCTCACTAGTGTCGACCTCCCGCGGCAAGAAACTCAAGAAGGGTCTCCTCAGACGGCACCCTGATGGTGAGAACAGGTCGACCGCGGGATATCAAGACGTCCCGATCTCCCTGCGCTTGAGCGTTGACGAGGGTGCCAAAGTCGAAGGGGTAGCCAGGAATATCAATGGACTGTGTGGGCTCCACGATGATTTGGACAAACACCCCGTCCGGAGCCCCACCCTTGTGAAATTGCCCGGTGGAGTGGAGGAAGCGGGGACCAAAACCGATCGTGACCGGACGTCCACAGCGAGACACCAGCGCAGCTCGCGCCGAGTCCATGTCGCTGTGGGCGAGACGGTCAGAGTAGAGCTGTACCGCCAGATAACCACTGGGAGTCAGTGCACCCATCACGGTATCCCAGGCTTCATCGAACGATGCGATTTCGTGGTTGAGACCGGCCGTGAGCCAGATGCCACATTCACCGAGCGTCACATCCGCGGGTTGCGGTGAAGGCTGTGACTCGAGAAGGCCTCGAGCAGCAACCTTCGCGCTCTCGACGTCCGGCTGGTCAAACGGATTGAGCTTCAACAGGTAGCCACAGAACGCGGTGGCGTATTCCCACAGCAGAAACTGGGCGCCCAGCGGAGCGGAGAGCGCGACGTCAGCATCGCTCGCCGGATTCGCAGCAAGCGCGATGCTCACCAAATCAGATAGTGCGAGGGTCAGCTCTGGCGCACCCTCTTGCGCGACCACCGGGAGAACGCCTTTGCCTTCTTTACCCGTTGATTCAGCCACCAACTGCTCAATCCAATCTCCCAATCCGGGAGAGTTCAGCTCGTCTGCAAGTAACAGCGCGAAATCGCGGCGTGGGTCTGAGAGAGCTGCTCCGAGCACCACCCCTGGGTTGTCAGCAGAGCTCTCCTGCAAAGAACCCCAGACATTCAAGGCTTCATCCACGATTTTCTTCGTGTCAACGCCCGCAAGAGTGGTGGGCACTAGACCAAAGGCGGTAAGAGCCGAGAAACGACCTCCTACCTCAGGGTCGGCGAGAAAGACGCGGTGACCCGCCTCTGACGCCTCCTTGTGCAGGGGGGAACCGGGATCCGTCACAATGATGACTCGTTCGAGGGGGTCTATTCCCGCGCTGCGGAACGCCTCCTGGAAACTGGCGCGCGCCGTCGCCGTTTCCACGGTCGTGCCCGACTTGGAGGCCACGACCACGACGGCGTCACTCAAGTCACTACCCAACGAGCGGGCCACCTGGTCAGGGTGTGTGGAATCGACAATCTCGAGAGACACACCTTCACGCTTCGCCATCACCTCGGGCGCAAGCGACGAACCACCCATGCCACAAAGAATCACGCGAGAAACGCCTTCGTGAGCAAGATGCTCTCGCAGCTCTGTGAGCTCAGTCACGAGAGCGCTCATGAGGGAGGGATCAGCCGTCCATCCGAGGCGAATCGACGCTTCGGCGGTGGCCTCTGGACCCCACAGTGTGGGGGTCTTCGCAGCTACCTGAGCGGGGATGTCGTGATCGACAAGCTCGGCAATGCGCTTGTCGATGCCCTCGAGGGGACGCAGGAGAGACACCAGTTGCGACACGTCTTAGCCTTTTAAGGCGTCGTCGACGGTGCCGAGGAGGTCCTGCCAGCTGTCGATGAACTTGGCTACGCCTTCGCTCTCCAGCTGATCAGTCACAGCGTCAAAGTCGATACCCAGCTCCTCGAGCCCTTGAAGCACGGACTCCGCGTCGTCGTAGAACGCCGTCACCCGATCGCCGTTGATACCCCCCTCTTCCGCCGTGGCCATCAGGGTCTTCTCCGGCATGGTGTTCACCGTCTGGGCGACAGCTAGTTCGCTCACGTAGAGCGTCTGGGGGAGCGCAGGGTCTTTCACCCCGGTGGACGCCCACAACGGCCGCTGAACATTCATTCCTTGCGCGACAAGCCCTGCTGCCCTCTCGGAGGCGAAGAGTTGCTCGAAGTCACGGTAGGCGAGGCGCGCATTTGCAATACCCGCGCGAGATCGCAGGGAAGCCGCTTCAGCAGTGCCAATCGCGTCCAGCTGTGCGTCGATGGCAGTGTCTACACGAGAGACGAAGAACGACGCCACAGAGTGAATGGTGCGCACATCGATTCCGTTAGAGAGGGCCTTCTCAATACCGGCGAGGTAGGCCTCCACAACGGCGCGGTAGCGCTCTAACGAAAAAATCAGGGTGACGTTGACACTGATTCCGCGACCGATGACCTCCGTAATTGCCGGTAGTCCGGCCTTCGTCGCAGGAATCTTGATCAGAACGTTCTCTCGTCCGACCCGCTCGTGTAACTCCACGGCCTGGCGAATGGTTGCTTCGGTGTCGTGGGCGAGGTCAGGGGAGACTTCGATGGACACCCGCCCGTCCACGCCCTGGGTGGAGTGGTACAGGGGCATGAAAAAGTCGCACGCGTCGCGGACGTCATCGGTTGTCAGAGCGAACACCGCCTGCTCGGCAGTGGCGCCCAACTCGGCCTGCTCTCGAATCTGTGCCAGGTAGGTGGCCCCGGTCGATATGGCGCCTTGGAAAATGGTGGGGTTCGTGGTCACTCCCACCACATTCAGTGAGTCGATCAGCTCGGAAAGATTCCCCGATTGAATGCGATCACGCGAGAGGTCGTCGAGCCAAATGCTGACGCCGACGTCGCTGAGGGCTTGGGTGTTGGTGTTCGTCATGAAAGTGTTTCCTTCGTGTTCTATTCGCCAAGCACCCGCTGGGCGGTGGCGACGACGTTCTCGGCGGTGATACCGAATTCTTTGAAAAGGGTCTTGTAGGCAGCGGACGCCCCGAAGTGCTCGATGGATACCGACGCGCCTCGGTCGCCGACATAGCGATGCCAACCTTGGGCAATCCCCGCCTCGATAGAGACGCGAGCGGTAATCGCAGGCGGCAGGACCGCATCGCGGTAGCTCTGGTCTTGCTCCTCAAACCACTCCACACAGGGCATCGAGACCACCCGGGTGGACACACCCTGTGCTTCCAGTGTGTGACGCGCCTCGAGCGCGACGGAGACTTCAGAGCCCGTGGCGATGAGAATCAGTTGAACCTCACCGGTGGCCTCAGCCAAGACGTAGCCGCCTTGAGCTGTGTGACGAGCCGAGGCGAGTGTGTCACCACTCGCGTCGCCATCACCGCGGGAGAGCACGGGGACTGCCTGGCGGGTCAGTGCGATACCAGCAGGTCCACCGCGTCTTTCCAACATGGTCTTCCATGCCCACGCCGTCTCGTGGGCGTCGGCGGGACGCACCATGTCCAAACCAGGAATGGCGCGAAGTGTCGCCAACTGTTCAATCGGCTGGTGGGTCGGTCCGTCTTCACCGAGCGCGATCGAGTCGTGAGTCCACACGAAGATGCTCGGGACTCCCATGAGCGCGGCGAGGCGGACAGCAGGGCGCATGTAGTCAGAGAAAATCAGGAACGTTCCGCCGAAGGGTCGAGTCTTCCCGTGCAGGGTAATTCCGTTGAGAATCGAACCCATCGCGTGCTCGCGAATACCAAAGTGCATCACGCGACCGTATGGGTCACCCATCCAGTGGGCGGTGCTGTGTTCGCTGGGCACAAAGGACTTTGCGCCGTTGATGGTGGTCAGATTGGACTCGGCAAGATCGGCCGAACCACCCCACAGCTCCGGCATAACCTCAGCTAGTGCGTTGATGACTTGACCCGACGCTTGGCGGGTAGCCAACGATTCGACACCCTCAAAGCGGGGGAGAGCAGCCTCCAAATCGGGCAAGGTGTCTGATTGGAGTCGGTCGAAGAGCGCTTTGTGCTCGGGGTGAGCCTCAGCCCACGCGTCAAACCTGGTTTGCCAGGCCGCACGCACCTCTTTCGCCCGAGCACCTAAGGAGCGGGTGTGCTCGATCACTTCCGCCTCCGCGATGAAGTGCTCTTCCGGGTTGAAACCGAGAATGCTCTTGGTCTCAGCAATTTCATCAGCCCCGATAGCGGAACCGTGAATCTTGCCGGTGTTCATCTTGTGGGGCGAAGGCCAGCCAATCACCGTTTTCACGACGATGAGCGAAGGCTTCGACGTCTCCGCTTGGGCCGCATCGATGGCGGCCATTACCGCGTCGACATCTTCGTGGTAGTTCTCGGGGGAACCGAAGTCGACTTCCTGGACGTGCCAGCCGTAGGAGGCATAGCGGGCTTTCACGTCTTCGGTGAACGCAATGTCCGTGTCGTCTTCAATCGAGATTTTGTTGGCGTCGTACAACACCACGAGGCGTCCCAGCTTCTGGTGTCCTGCGAGCGACGCCGCTTCGGAGGTCACACCCTCCTGCATGTCACCATCACTCGCGATGACGTAGGTGAAATGGTCGAACGGCGACGCACCCTCTGCCGCGTCCGGGTCGAACAGACCCCGTTCAAACCGCTGAGCGTAAGCAAAGCCGGTTGCGGAGGCGAGACCCTGGCCTAGAGGCCCAGTGGTGATTTCCACGCCGTCGGTGTGGCCGTACTCCGGGTGACCTGGTGTGAGAGAGCCCCACGTGCGCAGGGCTTTTAGGTCATCAAGTTCCAGCCCGAAACCTCCGAGATACAGCTGCACGTATTGGGTGAGCGAGGAGTGACCGGCGGAGAGGATGAAACGGTCGCGTCCAACCCAGTGCGGGTCGGTCGGGTCATGGCGCATGACCTTTTGGTAGAGCAGGTAGGCAATGGGAGCGAGGCTCATCGCTGTTCCGGGGTGTCCGTTGCCGACCTTCTCAACTGCATCGGCAGCAAGAAGACGGGCGGTTTCGACGGCGCGACGGTCAAGGTCCGAGAAGACAGAACTCATGGGGCAGGGGGTCCTTCAATTGACGTTTACGGGACAACTCCAGGGCCTCTACGGTGACCCCTAGATAGCGCGTGTTGACACGCACCGGAGAGCCCTCAGTATATCGGCGAGCGTCCATCAGACACTCAGTTCAGGACCGGTTCATCCGCCTAGACTGAGGGCGAAATGAGCCACACTCTGAGCCCCACAACGTCACCGTCTGGCACTGGTTCACCCTCGTGGAAGCAGAAGGCGAGCGCCTACATCGCTTTGACGAAGCCACGCGTGATCGAACTGTTGCTGGTAACCACGGCGCCCGTCATGGTCCTTGCCGAGCGGGGAATCCCAAGTCTGTGGCTGATGTTGTGGACCCTCGTTGGCGGCTCATTGAGTGCGGGTAGCGCCAATGCATTCAACAGCTACATCGATCGAGACATTGATCGCGACATGCACCGCACCTCCCAGCGTCCACTCGTGACTGGGGTGCTGACAGAGCGCCAGGCGTTGCGTTTTGCCTGGGTTCTGGGTTTTGGCTCGTTTCTGTTGCTGGCGGTGACCACCAACCTCCTCGCCGCATCGCTGTCGCTCGCCGCCATCCTCTTCTACGTCTTCGTTTACACGCTGTGGCTCAAGAGGCGAAGCGAACAGAACATCATTTGGGGGGGTATTGCGGGTTGCTTCCCTGTATTGATTGGCTGGGCTGCGGTGACGGGAACACTCAGTTGGGAAGCACTGATTCTTTTCCTCGTGGTCTTTGTGTGGACTCCGCCGCATTACTGGCCGCTGTCTATGCGATACCGCGACGACTACGGCGCTGTTGGAGTGCCCATGCTGGCGGTGGTCCGCCCTGCGGGTGTCGTGAGTGTCCAGGTCGTGCTGTATTCCTGGGCGACGGTCGTGATGTCTCTGATTCTGATTCCCGTTGCACCCATGGGTGCTCTCTACACGGTGGTTGCGCTTCTAGGCGGAGGCTGGTTCATCGTCGAGTCTCATCGCCTCTACGCCAGAGCCGCTCGTGGTGAGAGCGAGCTGCGGCCGATGCGAGTGTTTCACTCGAGCATTAGTTATTTGACGCTGCTGTTTCTTGCGGTCGGTATTGATCCTTTGCTGCCCGCGCTTCAGTATCTGCCCTAGTCGCAAGCAGAGCGGTCACGGTCAAGGCGACCAAGACGCTCGCGAGAACCATGTGAATTCCCACTGCCAACTCCGGCAGTCCGTTGCGCGCCTGATACAGCCCGGTAGCGATCTGTGCAGCCACCGCGAGACCGAGGCTCGTCAATGCTCGTCGAAGGCGGCGAGCGGAGGACGAGTTACTACCGCGGGGTGCCGCCACCTGCGCCATGACCGCAAGAGCGAACACGGCGTAGGAGGGCCAGGAGTGGATGTGTTGGAGTAGTTCGGAATTGAGGCCGTTACGCGCTGCGCCACCGTCACCCGCGTGAGGACCCGAACCTGTGGTGAGAATTCCCACCACGATTGACACGGTGAGCGCTGCGAACAACAACCCCAGCACACCTCGCAACAACCGAGGGGCCTCAACGACATGAGAAGCTGCTCCCACCCGGACTCGGTAGAGAAGCCAGGCGGCCAGACCGACCAACACGGCGGAGAGGAGATAGTGCAGGCCCACCACGTACGGGTTGAGGTCGGTGAGCACGGTGATTCCACCGATCACGGCTTGGCCGGGAATGCCCAAGCCCAGTGCGACGGAGAGGCGGAGAAGTTCAGGGCGCTGCTGGCGCATGCGCACCACCATCAGGTACATTCCGATGGCGATAAGGATCAGCACGAAAGTCAGCAGGCGGTTGCCAAACTCGATGATGCCGTGAAAGCCCATTTCTGGGGTGGTGACGTACGACTCCTCGGTACACCTTGGCCAGGTGGGACAGCCCAAACCCGACCCGGTGAGGCGGACTGCTCCACCTGTTCCGATGATCAGAATTTGGCTAATCAGTGACGCCCAAGCGAAGAACCGTACACGAGCATCAACCGCGTCGGGGAGCCATTTCCACAGCGTTCTCACACCAAAATTCCCTTTTGTTTCTGCACCAGACCGATAGAGTGTGGGGGCCAAGGCACAGGAGCCTCGCACCGTTCGCGGAAGCCGATTGGGCCCCGCATTTGGCCACAGTTTGAGTGTAAGTCACAGTGCTTGCTTCCTAGCTGAGTGTCGAGACGGTGTATCGCAACATCACTGGGCACAAGGAGATTCATGTCAGACGTCATTTTGGACCGCCCCGAACTCAATGAGTTTGGGAACTATGAGTTTGGTTGGCACGACGCCGACCAGGCGGGCTCTACGGCGAAACGGGGCCTGTCGAAAGCCGTTGTGGAAGAAATCTCTGACCTCAAAGACGAACCTGATTGGATGCGCCAGACCCGCCTGAAGGCCCTGGAGATCTTCGATCGGAAGCCGATGCCGAACTTCGGTGCGGACTTGAGCGGCATTTACTTCGACAACATTAAGTATTTCGTGCGCTCCACCGAACGCCAGGCGCAAACTTGGGAGGACCTGCCCGAGGACATTCGCAACACCTACGAAAAGCTTGGTATTCCTGAGGCTGAACGGGCACGACTCGTGGCCGGCGTCGCCGCGCAATATGAGTCGGAAGTGGTGTACCACCAAATCCGTGAGGACCTCGAAGAGCAGGGTGTCATCTTCCTCGACACGGACACTGCCCTCAAAGAACACCCCGAATTTTTCACCGAGTATTTCGGCACGGTAATCCCCTCGGGCGACAACAAGTTCGCTGCGTTGAACACCGCGGTGTGGTCGGGCGGATCGTTCGTGTACGTTCCACCTGGGGTACACGTGGAGATTCCTCTGCAGGCCTACTTCCGGATTAACACCGAGAACATGGGCCAGTTTGAGCGCACGCTGATCATCGCCGATGAGGGAAGTTACGTGCACTACATCGAGGGCTGCACGGCTCCCATTTACTCGTCGGATTCTCTGCACTCCGCCGTGGTGGAAATCATCGTGAAAAAGAACGCTCGCGTTCGCTACACCACCATCCAAAACTGGTCGACGAACGTCTACAACCTCGTCACCAAGCGTGCCATCGCCCACGAAGGCGCCACCATGGAATGGATTGATGGAAACCTCGGCTCCAAGGTCACGATGAAATACCCCTCTGTCTTCCTCGTGGGGGAGCGAGCCAAGGGCGAAACACTCTCGGTCGCGTTCGCCGGGCCAGGTCAGCACCAGGATGCGGGCGCCAAGATGATTCACATGGCGCCGAACACGACGTCGTCCATCGTGTCGAAGTCGATCGCCCGAGGTGGGGGTCGTGCGGGCTATCGCGGTGAAGTGCGTGTGGATGACAACGCCCACCATTCGGCCAACACGGTGCGCTGTGACGCGTTGCTGGTGGACACCATTTCTCGTTCGGACACCTACCCAGCAATCGACATTCGAGTCGATGATGTCGTCTTGGGCCACGAGGCAACAGTGTCGAAGGTGAGCGAAGAACAGTTGTTCTACCTGCAGTCTCGGGGACTTCCCGAGGATGAAGCCATGGCGATGATTGTGCGTGGGTTTATTGAACCCATTGCCCGCGAGCTTCCCATGGAATACGCATTGGAATTGAACAAACTCATCGAACTGAACATGGAAGGATCTGTCGGTTAGATGACGTCGTCAGAGCAGCCCCACGTCGTGTTGGGGGCAGATAACACTCGTGTGGACACCATGGTTCCCGTCCAAACCCGCTCGGAGCGGATGAAATCGGCGAACCCTGAAGACTTCGGAGCTGTCACCGGTCGCGAACCGGAATGGCGGCTGAGTCCGGTGAAAGAATTGCAGGCTCTCATCAGCGGCCCACTCGATGGTGCCGCCTACCCCATTGAGGTAGAGGGGGAGGGCGTAGAGGCCGTATTTGTGCCCGTCGCCGAGTCCCTTCGCGGCGACGTGTCACTGCCTGAAGATCGCCTCGCTGCCAACGCCTGGTCTCAGGTCTCAGAGGTCCTCCACGTGAGTGTGGGGGGCGACGTGGCACAACCCGTCACCATTCGTCGCAGCCAGATGGGGAATGTGCCTCGTGCCGCACACACTGTCATATCAGTGGAGCCCGGTGCCCACGCGGTACTCATCATGGAGTCCGCCGGGGAGGCTTTGCTGGCAGAAAACGTCGAATTTGTCGTCGGCACCGGAGCGAGCCTGCAGGCCGTGTGGGTGCAAGAGTGGGCCGATGACGCCATCAACTATCAGACGCATTTCGCGCGAGTCGAGCAGGGCGGCTCCCTAACTCACATTGTGGCGAGCATGAGCGGTCACATCGTCGTGGTGAACCCTTCAGCAGAACTGGCCGGAGAAGGAGCCTCGGGTGAGCTCTACGGTGTGTATTTTGCCGATCACTCTCAGCACCTCGAACACCGCGTCTACGTGCATCACGTCGGACCACAGACGGTCTCCAACGTCAACTACAAAGGCGCTTTGCACGGGGCCGGAGCTCGCACGGTGTGGGTGGGTGACGTTCTCATTGGCGCCGACGCCACGGGCACCGACTCCTACGAGCAAAACCGAAACTTGGTCCTCTCCGACGGAACTCGCGCCGACTCGATTCCCAACCTAGAGATTAAGACCGGCGATATTGCCGGAGCAGGCCACGCGAGTGCGACTGGACGCTTTGACGACGAGCACCTGTTTTACCTGCAATCCCGGGGAATTCCCGAGATTCAGGCCCGCCGGCTCGTCGTGGGAGGTTTCCTGGGAGAAATTGTGCAGAAGATTCGTGATGAGGCACTCGCTACCCGGTTGACCGAGCGAATTGCCCAAAAGCTACGCGACACGGAGGAGGTCGCCTAATGGCGGATGTATTGGTGTGTAAAGAGGGTGACGTGGAAGTGGGTCACGCCGTAAAAGTCACCATTGACGACGTCCCCATTGCACTGGTGAAGGACTCGCAAGGCGCCCTTCACGCTCTGGGTGACACCTGTTCACACGGCGAGATTTCACTGAGTGAAGGGTTTGTGGAAGACGACACCCTCGAGTGTTGGGCGCACGGTTCCAAGTTTGACCTGGGAACAGGGAAGCCCCGCAATTTTCCGGCGTTTGAGCCGGTACCCGTGTACAAGGTGACGGTGCGTGACGGTGACGTGTACATCGACACGGACCCCATCGTGGTTGAGAATTAGCGCGAAACGAGTAGAGGACATCATGGCAACACTGCAGATCACTGACCTTCACGTGTCGATTACGACCGAGCAGGGTCCCGTAGAGATTCTCAAAGGTCTTAGCCTGACAATCAACCAGGGCGAAACCCACGCCATTATGGGACCCAACGGTTCAGGAAAGTCGACCTTGGCGTACACCATCGCCGGCCACCCCCGCTACGAGGTCACCTCCGGATCAATCACGCTGGATCGTGAAGACGTTTTGGAAATGTCCGTTGATGAGCGGGCTAAAGCCGGTCTCTTCCTGGCCATGCAGTACCCCGTGGAAGTTCCCGGTGTCACCGTCACCAACTTCCTGCGCACCGCCAAGACCGCCATTGATGGCAAGGCTCCAGCTCTGCGTCAGTGGGTGGGAGACCTTCGCGGGGCGATGGAGTCGCTCAAGATGGAGCCGGGATTTGCCGAGCGTAACGTGAACGAGGGCTTTTCGGGTGGAGAGAAGAAGCGCCACGAAATTATGCAACTGCAGGTGCTGCAGCCCAAATTTGCGGTGTTGGACGAAACGGACTCCGGATTGGATGTCGACGCGCTGAAGATTGTCGCCGAAGGCGTCAACAAAGCAAAGGCGGACACCGGTTTGGGTGTGCTGCTCATTACCCACTACACCCGCATCTTGCGCTACATCGCACCCGACTTTGTCCACGTGATTGTCGCCGGCAAGATTGCCGAAAGCGGCGGGGCTGAGCTCGCCGAGCGCCTCGAAGAAGAAGGCTACGACCGCTACCTCCAGCCGCAGGGGGCCTAGCGTGCCCCCGGCCCTGAGCGACCAGCGCTTTGATGAGATTCAAGAGGCTCTCAAAGACGTCATCGACCCTGAATTGGGGGTCAACATTGTCGATCTGGGCCTGATTTATGACCTCAGCTGGGATGACGAAAAAGACGCGCTCATCATCAGCATGACCTTGACCTCGGCAGGCTGCCCGCTGACCGACGTGATCGAAGAGGAAGTGGGCAAGGCCTTAGACGCTGCGAAAGTCGAACGCTTTCGTATCAACTGGGTGTGGATGCCACCGTGGGGGCCAGAGCGCATCAGCGAAGACGGTCGCGACATGATGCGCGCGCTCGGCTTTAGCATTTAGATCTCTCTCCTTCTCGAAAGTTCTTCTTATGCTGCAGGCCGTCGGTCTTGAAATACACGTGGGCGCGCGCCTGCTCATGTCCGATGTGTCCTTCACGGTGCAACCGGGAGACACCGTGGGACTTGTCGGTCGAAACGGGGCAGGCAAAACCACCCTCACCAAAGTCCTCTCCGGAGAAGTCGCGCCGACAGCCGGTTCCGTTCATCACCGCGGCGACATTGGTTATCTCCCGCAAGACCCCCGCGCGGGCGATCCGGAACAGCTCGCCTCACACCGCATCTTGGACGCCCGAGGACTAGCGGGTATGCAACGTAGACTTCAGACCGCGACAGAAGAGATGGGAAGTGACGACCCCGAACGCGCTCAAAAAGCTATGGCACGTTACTCTCGGGCCCACGACGAGTTTGTCGGCGCGGGTGGATACGCCGCCGAGGCGGAGGCGGCAACAATCGCTGCGAATCTCAATTTGCCCCCCGACGTCCTCTCCCAACCGCTGGGAACGCTCTCCGGAGGGCAGCGACGACGGATCGAGTTGGCGCGAATTCTTTTTCACGACGCGCCTGTGATGATTCTCGACGAGCCCACCAACCACCTCGATCAGGACTCAGTGGTTTGGTTGCGAGAGTTTCTGCGCACCTACAAAGGCGCGACGATTGTCATCTCTCACGATGTGGAACTGGTGGAGCACTCCGTCAACCGGGTGTTTTATCTCGACGCGAACCGCCACGTCATCGACGTGTACAACATGGGTTGGCGGCACTACCTCCAGGCGAGAGAAACCGACGAGGAGCGCCGGCGACGCGAGCGGGCCACGGCTGAGCGCAAAGCGACCACCCTGCACGAACAAGCCGCCCGATTCGGCGCGAAAGCATCGAAAGCCTCCGCTGCCCATCAGATGCGTGCCCGTGCAGACAAGCTCATGGCTGGCCTCGAGTCAGAACGCGCCGTCGACCGTGTGGCGGCAATCCGCTTTCCCACACCCGTCGCCTGTGGCAAAACTCCTCTGTATGGGCACAACCTGTCTAAGTCCTACGGGTCCCTGGAAATCTTCGCCGCCGTTGACCTCGCTATTGACCGGGGCTCAAAAGTCGTTGTGCTTGGCCTCAATGGCGCGGGCAAGACCACTTTGTTGAGGATTTTGGCGGGGGTTGATCAGCCAGACACGGGCGCCATCGAAGCCGGACACGGCCTGCGCATCGGCTACTACGCGCAAGAGCACGAAACACTTGACATGTCGCGGTCGGTGCTGGAGAACATGCTCGCTGGCTCTGACGTGAGCGAGGTGGAGGCGCGGAGGATTTTGGGGTCGTTCCTCTTCAGCGGCGACGATGTTCATAAACCCGCCGGGGTTCTCAGCGGCGGAGAAAAGACTCGACTCGCACTGGCCGGACTCGTGGTCTCTGGAGCCAACGTGCTGCTTCTGGATGAGCCGACGAACAACCTTGACCCGGCGAGCCGTGAGGAGATTCTGCGCGCCCTCGCCACCTACGAAGGTGCAGTGGTGCTGGTGAGCCACGATGAGGGCGCGGTCGACGCACTCTCACCGGAGCGGGTCTTGATTCTGCCCGACGGTGTAGAAGATTTGTGGGGCCGCGACTACCAGGAGCTCATCTCCCTCGCCTAGTGGGTCTTCTCCCACTCGTCCAAAAGCGCGTCTTCTACATCTTGATCAGATAACCGGGCGCGCTTCTTCGATCCGCCCGATTCGCCGCGGTAATCCTCTCGAAGCAGGTAGCCCCAGGCGATAAAGCCCAAGATGCCAAAGAGGAACCATTGGAAGGTGTAGCTCAAATGGGGACCCTCGTCGGCCACGGGACGATCGATCAGCAGTGGGGTGGGGGAGACGGGGGGAGTTTCTGACACCAGCGCGAGATAGGCCCGCTGGTCAATGGCGAGCCCCGTCTCACTCGCCATAGTCGGTAGGTGAATGGTCGCCACCTGGCCGGAGGGGGCGGAGCGTCCCGGAATCTCCGGCTCACCGGGAAAAAGCTTCCCCACGACAGTTACGGCCCCCACAGGTGCGGGGGGAATGAGGTCGGGCTCGTCCTCGTTTGCGCCTGTAGGGACCCAGCCGCGATTGACCACAATCACCTCACCGTCGACGGTGGCGAAGGGGACGAGTACTTCGAATCCGACCTGGCCAATGCGCGGACGGGTCCGCACCAGCGTGGTGAATTCAGAGCGGTATTCGCCTTCGATCACTACCGACCTCCAACGCAGGTCGTCACTCCACCCCTGAGAGGGCCCCATCAACGCACTCCAAGCGGCGGGCTCTTGATCAAAGTTCATCTCCATCCGTTCAATTTCTACCACCGCCTGGGTGCGGCGATCCCACTGCCACAAACCGAAGAGGCTCGTGACGATGGCAAACACCACGGCGAGGGCGAAATAGCCCACCCAGCGGGCCTGAAGTGCGTGCTTCACAACACTCACGATGGATCCTTCAGGTCTCGCAGTAGAACAGGAAACTCTCGGGCGCCAAGATACTCCACGAAGAATGCCTCATGCTCACGGCAACTGAGCCACACCTTCTCGCGCTCAACCGGGTGAATACGCGGATTGCGCCACACCACCTGCGTGAGCGCGTCCTGAGAACAACCTGCTCGCGAACACTGCAGACGGTCTGGACCTTCCCCTCCCAGCACCCCGATTAGCCCTGGCGGTAGGGGACGATGGCCGGCGCAACGTAGGCCTGGGAGTCAGAGGACGTCCGATTGACCTGGTTCGCGGCGACCACCGCGAGGTAGGGCAGGAGGACGGCGCCGGTCGCCGGAATGAGCATCCACCATCCGGGGGTAATAAAACAGGCGCCGATGCAGACCAGACGGATACCCATTGCCACCGAATACTTCACCATGCGACTACGACGCTCCGCATCAGGCGAAGCATGCAGGCTCGTAATCGACTGGGGAGTCGTCATAGTAGAACCATGTTAGGTCGCGCACCTGCGCATATGCTTGATGGTTATGAGCTCTCCACGTACTGTCCTCATCACTGGCGGGAACCGCGGAATCGGGTATTCGATGGCCGAAGCGTTCCTCTCCGCAGGCCACCGTGTCGCCGTCACCGCGCGCTCAGGTCAAGGACCCGAAGGCTCACTCACCGTGCGGGCCGATGTGACCGACGGAGAGTCGCTTGATACCGCCATCGCCGAGGTTGAAGCGCAACTGGGACCCATCGAAGTGCTGGTCGCCAACGCCGGAATCACCAAAGACACGCTCATTCTGCGCATGTCCGACGAAGACTTCGAGCAAGTCATCAACACCAACCTTTCCGGAGTGTTCCGGGTGGTCAAACGCGCCATCAAATCGATGGTGAAGGCGCGTTTTGGCCGCATTATTCTGATTTCGAGCGTGGTGGGCCTCTATGGTTCCGCCGGCCAAGTTAATTACTCCTCCGCCAAAGCCGGTTTGGTGGGCTTTGCCCGTTCGCTCACCCGTGAGCTTGGTGGCCGCGGGATCACGACGAACGTCGTGGCGCCCGGTTTCATCGAAACCGACATGACGGCGGTGCTCAGTGACGATCAGCGCAGCACCTACATGGCAGCCATTCCTGTGGGTCGATTCGCCGAACCAGGCGAAGTGGCGAATGTTGTGAGGTGGCTTGCCTCAGATGACGCGGCCTACATTTCAGGGGCCGTGATTCCCGTCGACGGCGGCCTGGGAATGGGGCACTAGGGCAGCTCGAGCAGTCCAATCACGAGCGAGAGGTCTCGCTGGTCAATCGCGACGTCGGCTTTCTCCTGCACGATGGGCTTCGCGCAGAAGGCCACCGAAAGACCCGCGGCTTCCATCATCAACAGATCATTTGCCCCGTCACCGACCGCGATGATCCGATCGGTAGGGACGTTGAACTGATCAGCCCACTCCAAGAGTGTGGTGCGCTTTGCGGCCGCATCAATCAATGGGCCATCCAGTGAGCCGGTAAGTGCGTGCCCGTCGTGGGAGAGTCTGTTGGCTCGCCACTCATCAAGTCCCAAGCCCTTCGCAAGCGGGTCCAGAAGCTCGTGGAAGCCTCCCGACACGGCGCACACCTTCCCGCCGGTCTGGTGCACCGCATCCACCAACGCCGCGGCGCCATCCGTCGCGGTGATTCGAGTGGACACGCGAGCAAGAGCTTCAAGGGGAAGCCCCTGCAAAGCGCGGACACGTTCGTGAAGCGACTGAGCAAAATCCAGCTCTCCGGCCATGGCGCGTGCCGTGATCTGGGCAACGGTGCGTTGGACGTCCTCGCCGGCCTCTCGCGCAATCTCGTCGATTCCTTCTTCGTTGCTCAGCGTCGAGTCGACGTCTAACACCAGGAGGAGGGGGACTTCGCTCACGCCACGACCATGCCTTTACCCACTACCGTGATGCCGGTTTCGGTGACGGTAAACCCGCGTTGGCGATCCAGGTCGGGGTCGACCCCGACCGTGGCGCCGGGCATGACCACAACACCCTTATCCAAAATGGCGTGGCGCACCTGAGCGGCCTCACCAATCGTGACTTTTTCAAACACGACAGAATCGCTCACCTGCGCGCCAGAGAGAATTCGCACCCAGGGCCCGACCACACTGCGGGTCACGTGAGCGCCTTGGACTAAGCAACCCAGACCCACCAGAGACTCACTCATTTCTCCGGGCTGACCCTTGTCGTCTTGAGAGAACTTCGCCGGTGGTGAATTCCACTGTTGGGTGTAAATCGGCCATTCGTTATTGAAGAGGTTGAACACCGGCTGGGCGGAAATCAGGTCCTGATGTGCCTCGTAGAACGACTCAATGGTTCCCACATCACGCCAATACAGCCGGTCACGCTCAGTCGCACCCGGCACGTCGTTTTCGGTCATGTCGTAGACATACGCCACCCCGCGTTCCACAAACGCGGGGACGATGTCACCGCCCATGTCATGGTTTGAATCTTCCAGCTCGGCATCTTCCGTCACGGCCCGAATCAACACTTGAGCGTCGAAGACATAGTTGCCCATTGACACAAGAATCTCGTCGGGGGAGTCTGGCAGGCCCTCTGCGCTCGAGGGTTTCTCGAGGAACTCAGCAATTTTTGACGGATGGGCCGCATCGGTTTGAATCACCCCGAATTGGTCGGCGAGTTGTTTGGGTTGGCGAATACCGGCGACGGTAACCCCCGCGCCGGAAGCAATATGCGCAACCACCATCTGTTGGAAGTCCATCCGGTACACGTGGTCAGCACCCACAACCACCACAATGTCCGGGTTTTCATCACGAATGAGGTTGAGCGACTGATAAATCGCGTCGGCGGAGCCCGCAAACCATCTCTTGCCCAACCGCTGCTGCGCGGGGGCAGACGCCACGTAGGCATTCAACATGCCGGCAAGACGCCACGTCTGCGAGACGTGACGGTCGAGGGAGTGTGATTTGTACTGAGTCAGCACCACGATTTGGCGCAACCCCGAATTGATGAGGTTGGAGATGGCGAAATCAACCAGCCGATAGTGCCCAGCAAAGGGAACGGCGGGTTTTGCTCGATCCGCTGTCAACGGCATCAAACGCTTGCCCTCACCCCCGGCGAGGACAATTCCGAACACCTTCGGAGCCACCATGACATCAGCCTAATCGCTCCCTTCGCCGAGCGAGAGGGTGCGCTGGCTCAAGTAGGCTGGACGGGTTATGACGACCGTTGCCGAGCTCAACTCTGTGAGCGTCCGACGTGACGGCAACTGGCTACTCCACGACGTGACGTGGAATGTCCATTCCGCCGAGCGGTGGGTCATTTTGGGGCCTAACGGCGCGGGAAAGACCACGATGTTAAGCCTCCTCGCCACACTCATGCACCCCTCTGAGGGTGAGATGACGGTGTTGGGGGAGCTGGTGGGCAAAACCGATGTCTTTGAGCTGCGCCCCCGAGTGGGGTTTGCCTCCAGCGAGATGGCCAAGCGCATTCCCCGGGGGGAATCGGTGCTCGACGCAGTACTCACCGCGGCCAACTCGGTGATGGGTCGCTGGCGCGAAGAGTACGGCGATATCGATATTCGGCGTGCACAGCGGGTGTTGGGGGAGTGGCATCTGAGCCACCTGGCCGAACGAACCATTGGCACACTCTCCGACGGAGAGCTCAAACGGGTCCAAATTGCCCGCTCGGTAATGACCGATCCCGAGCTGCTGCTGTTGGATGAACCCGCGGGAAGCCTCGATTTAGGCGGCCGTGAGGATGTGATTGACCTGCTCGATCAGTTCGCGGCGTGGTCTGGCGCACCGGCCATGGTGATGGTGACCCACCACGTAGAAGAGATTCCCCCGAGCTTCACCCACGCGCTGTTGCTGCGCGATAGTGAAATTTTCCGGCAGGGTCCTATTGCTCAGGTCATCACCAGTGAGAATCTCACTGAACTATTCGATCGACCTTTAGTTGTCACGGAGAATGCTGGACGCTATAGCGCGCAAAACGCAGGATAAACCTGGTATCGTTTCCCCTTGGCTTAGATTTCCGAAAGACAATAACAACAAGGATTACTGCAATGAAGGCTGAGATTCACCCCACGTACCACCCGGTTGTGTTCCGCGACCTCACTTCGGGTGAGTCCTTCCTGACCCGTTCCACCGCGACCAGCGACAAGACGGTCGAATGGGAAGACGGCAACAGCTACCCGGTCATCGACGTGGAAATCTCCAGCGCCTCGCACCCCTTCTACACCGGTAAGCAGCGCATTCTGGACTCCGCAGGTCGTGTGGAGAAGTTCAACCAGCGCTTCAAGAACTTCGGCGCCTAGAAGCTACTCATCCAATGGCCATCGGCCGCCAAGCCCCCGCGCGGGGCGCCCTTGGCTTTCTAGGTAGCGCTTGAAGCTCTCTGCCCACTGATACGCCCAATCGACTTGTCGGTCGTGTAGCGACATGACGTCAGCGGTTTCCTCGGGGAATTTCTGCGCAATGGCACGGGCAACCCGACCGGCCGTCACCGCGTCTCCTTCGGCGTTGTGAGCGTTGTCATTGATGATTCCGTAGTGCATCGACACCACGTCGAGAGTGCGCTTCCCCTTGCGATAAGTATCTAGTGCACGGTCAATCACGAGCGGATCAATGATGGGGCGGGGATTGTCCAAAGGCTGTAGGCCGTAGCGCTTGGCCTCCGAATTGGTGAGGCAGAGGTCGTAGCTGGCGTTGTACACCACGAGGGGAATCCCCGCTCCTAGCAGCCGGGTGAGCTCACGGAGCACCTCAGCGACGACCTCCGCAGCTGGCCGACCCTGCTCTTGCGCCATTTTGGTCGTAATGCCGTGGACTTCTGTGGCCCGTGGGGGAATCACGATACCCGGGTCTGCGAGCCAGCTAAAGCTCTCGGTGAGTTCCCCATCGGGGCCCATGACACCGAGGAACGCTGTCACAATGCGGTCGTCGCGGGTGGACAAACCGGTGGTTTCAGTGTCGAAAACGGCGAGGGTGTCTGACCAATGACTCACCCCACCACACTATCCGCGGGAGTGGCGGATGCCGGCTAACTTATCGACAACCAGTAGAAGCCGTGACTGGGCAGGGTGAGCGTCAAGGTGCCATCGGCGCCGATGGAGGGGAACTTTGCACCGCTGGAGAGATCCCTGGTCGAGCGTCCCGCGAAACTCTTGTCGAACGTCACCGTTGTGGAGACGGGGTGGTGTGCGACGGAGAACACGCAGACCACCCTTTCCGGCTGGTCGCCAGGGAGACATTGTTCGGCGGTGAGCTCGCGCACGAAAGCGAGCACCGATTCATTGTGAGAGCTCAACAGGGTGAAAGAGCCCACTCCGAACACGGGGTGCGCCCTGCGAGTGTGGACGAGGTTGCGCACAAAGTGCAGCAGTGAACGCGACTGCGCCAACTGCGTCTCCACATTGACCGAGTGGTAGTGATAACTCAGCGACTGCACCACCGGCAAATACAACTTGCCCGGATCCGCCGTGGAGAACCCGGCGTTGCGATCAGGTGTCCACTGCATCGGGGTCCGCGACGCATCTCGGTCATTGAGCCAAATGTTGTCACCCATCCCAATCTCATCGCCGTAGTAGAGGAATGGTGTGCCGGGGAGTGAGAGCAAAAGGGCGTGGACGAGCTCCAATTCGTGGCGGGAATTATCCAGAAGGGGAGCCAATCGACGCCGAATACCTGCGTTGATGCGCATTCGAGGGTCATAGGCGTACCACCCGTACATCGCCTGCCGCTCATCATCGGTGACCATTTCCAGGCTGAGCTCATCATGGTTGCGCAGGAACAACCCCCACGAGGCGTCGCGGGGCACCTCTGTGGTCTCAGAGAGCACTTCGAGAAGGTTGCCGACGGTTTGTGAGCGAAGAGAGTAGAAAATACGCGGCATCACCGGAAAATCAAAGGCCATGTGACACTCGGGTGCCTCGTCGGTGCCGAAATACTTGGCCGTCTCCAGGGGGGCCTGGTTCGCTTCCGAAATGAGAACTTTGCCGGGGTATTCCTTATCCATCATCGCCCGGAGTGTGCTAACGAACTCGTGGGTTTCTGGTTCGCTCTCACCGTTTCCCTCGTCTGATTCGAAGAGGTAGGGGACAGCGTCGAGTCTGAACCCGTCAACGCCCATATCGAGCCAGTAGCGAACGATGTCAAACATTTCTCGCTGCACCGCGGGGTTGCCGTAGTTCAGGTCGGGCTGGTGGCTGAAGAAGCGGTGGAAAAAGAACTGTCGACGCTCCGAGTCAAACGCCCAGTTGGAGGTTTCCGTGTCGTTAAAGATAATGCGGATATCCGGCCACAAGTCATCGGTGTCTGACCACACGTAGTAGTCGCCATAGGGGCCGTGCGGGTCACTGCGCGAGGCCTGGAACCAGGGATGTTGGTCCGAGGTGTGGTTGAGCACCAAGTCGACAATCACGCGCATATTGCGCTGATGGGCTTGGGTGACTAACTCTCGGAAATCATCAACCGTGCCGTATTCAGGCAGCACCGAACGGTAGTCGGCAATGTCGTAGCCGCCATCGAGCAGGGGAGAAGCGTAGAAGGGGGGAAGCCACAGAGCGTCGACCCCGAGCCACTCTAAATAGTCAAGCTTCGAGAGCAGCCCTTCAAAGTCACCCACACCGTCGCCATCGGAGTCGGCGAAAGAGCGCACCATGACTTCGTAGAAGATTGCACGGCGATACCACGCGGGGTTGTGCTGTAGCCCAGGCTGGCCAAAAGGAACAGTGAAGCTCAAGTGATTCCCTCGGGGATGGGGGCCCGCGATGGCCCAGCGGTCGTGGTGAAAAAAGTCTAGGGGCTAGTGCACCCGCACGATTTCCGCGCTCGAGATCTCAGCGAGGCGCTGTGGGGACATGGGAAACACAGCCCGCGCGCTTCCTGCGGCCGCCCACACGGTTTCCAACGCCAACAAGTCCTCATCCATCAGACAGCGCAGGGGCGTGGTGTGGCCAAAGGGCGGAACACCACCTATCGAATAGCCACTCGCCTCTTTCACCATCTGAGCGTCGGCCTTGTCCAACACTCCGTCGACACACTGACCCACAAGGGCAGTATCGACGCGGTTGGGACCCGACACCAGAATCAGCAGCGGTTCGCCATCGAGAGCGAACACCAGAGATTTCACGATGGCTTCGACCGGGGCACCTACAGCGGCAGCGGCCTCCGCTGCGGTGTGGGTGGTCTCCGACATCTCCCGCACATCGAGATCGAGGCCGACTGTTCGCTCGAGAAACCTCGCCACACCCTTATCGGTGGACACTAACTCGCCCGCTCCCGCGCCTCAACAGGGTTTTGCTCGGCGAATTCTTCCGTGCCGATACGACGGGCCATCACTTCCATGGGGTCGTCAAACTGCACCAGACGTAATACGTGTGGCGAGTGTTCGAAGCTGTGGACAGAACAGTTCTTGATTGGTTCTGAATGCTGGCCGGGAGCAGCGTATTCGACGACGGAGCGAATGACTCCTCCGTGGCTCACCACCAGGATGTCCGCATGGGGGTGACGAATCGCCAAATCGTGAAGAGTGCGCACCACCCGCTTTTGCACGTCTTCTTTTGCCTCACGTCCCGGCACAGGGGTGTCTCCTGGGTAGCGTTGGTCGAGGTCTTCTCGAGTGCACCCCTCGGCTTCTCCGTAGTGACGCTCCACGAGTGACTGAACCGGTAAAGGTAGCGGCATTCCCATCCGCCGCGCGATGATAGTCGCTGTTTCCATCGCTCTGGAGAGCGGACTGGAGACAATCAGGTCGAAGCGGTGGCGGGCGAGGACCCCTCCCACATTCAATGCTTGAGCCCGGCCGGTGTCGTTGAGGGGAATATCACTGGAGCCCTGAATTCGGTGGATACGGTTCCACTCTGTTTCACCATGGCGCACGAGAAAAAATCGAGTCATCACACTTCCAGACTGTGTCGCTAGCTAGGGGGCTAAGCGACAGATACGCGGACTGCCTCCGAAATGGCGACGAGCGCCTCGGACGTTCCAGCTTCTATCCTAACGGTCGCAAGCTGGTCAGCCTTGGTGGGCCCCCGGTTGATGACGACAACAGGTTTACGACGCTTCTGTGCTTGAGCGACTAGGCGCATTCCGGTGTTGACCACGAGTGACGAGCCAGCCACCACGAGTGCGTCAGAGCGCTCGACCATCTTCTGAGCCATTTGGAAAACACTGGTGGGCACAAACTCCCCGAAGAACACCACTTCGGGTTTGAGCATCCCCTCACACAGGTCACAGACGGGAACCGTGAACTCGGTGTCAGTCGAGATTTTCACGTCACCATCCGGCATTACCTGGGAGTCATCAAACCTCTCCGAGAATCCGGGGTTGTCGTTTTCGATTTGGCGCGCAATCGCCCCACGGGCGAAGGATTGGCCGCAGTCGAGGCAACGTACCTTGTCTAAACGCCCGTGCAGGTCAACAATTTGACGCGACCCTGCCTCGTGATGAAGCCCATCAACGTTTTGAGTGATGACACCTGTGGCGGCTCCCTCTCGCTCGAGTTGCGCGATGGCGTGGTGTCCAGGATTGGGCCTCGCGGCGTGGAAAGTGAGCCAACCCAAGTGAGAACCCATCCAGTAGCGCTTGCGGCGTTCCTCTGAGTTGAGGAATTCGTTCAGGCTCATCGGATGGTTCTTCGGAGCGCCCTCTCCTCGATAGTCGGGGATGCCCGAATCGGTGGAAATACCGGCCCCGGTCAAGACGGCGAAGGAGCGCCCAGAGAGCACGCGGAGGGCGTCATCCACGCCCGGCACGTGGGGGGCGTGGAGAGGAGTGACAGGGGCAATATGCACCACGGCGAGAGACCTCCTCACAGTTTCCTAAGCTGAGAGTAGACGTTGTTTTTTTCCAACATGTTTCGTGGGGGTGGGTATGCAGGTCATCTCCTCCGACAATGCCCCCGCCTCGCTCCTCGCGGACTATCGCGACCTCACCGATTCGGCGCTGCGTCGCGTGAGTGAGCCCGCGGAAGGCCTCTACATCGCCGAGTCGTTGACTATTTTGGGCAGGGCCTTGGAGGCGGGCCACACTCCGCGTTCTGTTCTCACCAGCGCCAAGTGGCTGCCGCAGTTGGAACAACTCTTGGCCGGGAGAGAGGGGCTAGAAAACCTCCCGGTAATTGTGGGAGGTGATAGCGAATTAGAGTCACTCACCGGCTTTCACCTTCACCGCGGAACGCTGGCGAGTATGAACCGACCCACGCTTCCCTTGCTCGAAGACCTGATGGCGAACGCGACGCGTCTGGTGGTGTTGGAGGACATTGTTGACCACACCAATGTGGGTGCTCTGTTTCGCTCCGTCGCGGGAATGGGGGCAGACGCAGTGGTGGTGTCTGAGCGCTGCGCCGACCCGCTTTATCGACGCAGTGTGCGGGTGAGCATGGGGACGGTGTTGCAAGTGCCGTGGACGCGCTCGGGTGATCTGGTCGACCTCGCGCACACTCTGCGCTCCCACGGTTGGTTGGTCGCCGGGTTGGCGCTGACAGAAGAAGCGGTCGATTTTGACCAGTGGGTGCGCACCCCACCGGCCAAGGTGGCCATGATGCTCGGGAGTGAGGGGCCAGGGTTGACACCTCGGGCCTTATCGGCCTGCGACGTGGTGGTGAAAATTCCCCTGGGACACGGCGTGGATTCGTTGAATGTGGCCGCCTCGGGTGCGGTGGCCCTGCACGCGCTTCGCCTGTTCTCTGGCTAGTGAAAGCTCCTCGCCGCAATCGGAATGCTGAGGGGGATTGTGCTCACCCCGTCGGCGACCACAGAAATGACGCCCTCGTCGCTGCGTTGAAGAATCCCGCGAATAATGACTGCCCCGCTGTGTTTCAAGATCAGGCGATGTTTCTTCCACATCCCCGGGCTGCACACCACGTTGGTCAAACCCCATTCGTCTTCGAGGTTTAAAAACGTGATTCCTGAAGCAGTGGCGGGCCGCTGTCGATGAGTAATGAGACCTCCTAGCCACACCCGCCTGCCCACTTCGTAGCGTGTGAGCTCGTCGCTGGACACCACCCCCTGCTCACTCAGCCAAGAGCGCAAGTGGCGCATCGGATGGTCGCCCGTGGATACCCCGGTCGTGCGCCGATCACTGGCCATCTCTTCCCACGCGCTCATCGCTGGCAGCTCAGGGAGGTTGAGCCATTGGTGGGTGCCTTCCAAAAACTCGGGGTGTGCCGTGGTGGCAGGTCCCGCTAGCCACAGTGCTTCTCGTCGCGCCAAACCCAGGTCCTCTAACGCACCCGCCTCACTGAGGGCTTCTAGTTGCGAGTCACTCAGGCCCACCCGTCGGGCGAGATCATAGATGTCGGCAAAGAGCCCATACGCCTCACGCTCGGCCACGATTTTCTCCGCCGTGGCGCTACCGATGCCCTGGATACTTCCCAGTCCCAACCTGACGGCTAGGGCCGCATCACGGCGATGCCGCTCAGATTCGTCAGGGGCGTCGGGGTCAAATTCTCCCGGAGGAGGCTGGTGATACTGGCGGCAGCCCTCCAGTCCACTGGGCACGGGTGCACCCTCGGGCTCCAGCGGCTCCATCGAGGCCTCCACGTGGGAGTAGGCAATAGAGGGCTTACGCACACTCACCCCGTGTCTCTCCGCATCAGAGACCAAAGTGGCGGGGGAGTAGAAGCCCATCGGCCAGGCGCGTAAGAGTCCGGTGAGATAACAGGCGGGGTAGTGAAGTTTCAGCCAGGAGCTCGAATAGACCAGCTGGGCAAAGGCTAATGAGTGGCTCTCGGCGAAACCAAAACTCGCGAAGGCCTGGATGGTTTGGTAAATCCGAGTGGCGGTGGCTTCGTCGATGCCGTTATCGGCCATGCCACGAAAGAGCGTTTCGCGCACCGACTCGATACGCTCCAACCCGCGCTTTGACCCCATCGCTCGGCGCAACACATCGGCGTCTTCACCACTGCAGTTACCCACCGCCATTGCCATTTGCATGATTTGTTCTTGAAAGACGGGCACGCCGAGTGTGCGCTCTAAACACTCTTCCAACGCCGGATGAGCGTATTGCACGGGTTCTTTGCCCGCTTTCCGCCTCACAAACGGGTGGACCGCGCCGCCCTGGATGGGCCCGGGGCGAATCATCGCGATTTGTATCGCCAAGTCGTAGAACCGTCGGGGTTGCAACCGGGGCAACAGGGCCATTTGCGCCCGGGATTCCACCTGAAATACC
>Ga0181577_10000249_pt1 | contig 42730 bp, 29 predicted proteins | sample 101ome_21_FD_132468 | JGI IMG/M metagenome (GOLD analysis project Ga0181577, IMG submission 132468) | Coastal salt marsh microbial communities from the Groves Creek Marsh, Skidaway Island, Georgia - 101413BT metaG (megahit assembly) | ecosystem: Environmental > Aquatic > Marine > Intertidal...
CGTCCTTTTTGATAAACTGTCCCTTCATGGGATCGAGGGTGCGTCCGTTGGTCAACTCCATGGTGGCTTCGATGTGGTAAGTCCCCGGCTCGAGCGTGGGCAACTGTACGATGTCCTGCAGGTAGTACTCGGCCACTTGGGTGATACTTCCCGTTGCGATCGGCTTGTCTACGGCTTCTGAGAACACGCGGTAGTGCAGCGCTTTGGCCAGCGTCGCGTCTTCCAAGAAGTAGGTATCTCCCTTTACGAGCAGCCACGAGCGGACGGGATTAAAGCGCGTTTCAAAGGCGAAGTTCGTCGTATCGGGTGGCGCGGAGGGGGAGAGCATCGAGGCGTAGGCGCCCACGCTGAAAGGCACGGAGTACGAGAATAGCGATCGCTCGCCCTGCGTTACCTCAACGGAAGCCAGTCCCTCCGTGACGTTTTCGGGCAGTTTTTTATTGAGGTTGAAGCCGGCTCGGCGACCGGGTGGGATCGACAAGATCTCTACTCGCTCTAGCGCGTCGGCGATGCTGACCGAAAACGTTAGTTCGACGGGCCGGTCGGTCGGGTTAAAGGCGTATAGGTCGATGGCGGCCGTGCCGTCGGTAGCCAAGTTCGGAATGCTATCCATCGTCATTTGTACCGCAGGGGTCTCGTCTACTAGCGTCATCAAGTTGAAGCCGTAGGGATCGAGATAGGGGCCGCGACAGGGAATGCGCGCCTGCATCCACGCTGGGAAGTGGTTTATACCGAGCATCATGCGCCACTGGTCGCCGGCCCGATGGGCGCCCTCCAGCTCGAAGTCCTCCGGCGTAGCGCGCATCTCCATTTCCCACCAGCGCCCGCCGTCGGGCGCCGTGCCCGGATCGGTTAGGCGCGCTTGGATCTCGAACTGGGGATTCCAACTTTTAAACTGCTGACCCAGCGCCAAGCGCGACGTATCGCCGATAAAGCCGAGGGCGTTGAGAAACCACTTGTAGGCATTGGCCTTGTTGCCCGCCGGCACGTTGGACCCCATGGGATGCCAGTTGAGCTCAAGGCCGGCGTCCCAAACGTAGGCCAGTCCCTGCGACCGGCCTGCCGTGACGGCCGGCTTGTGCCCGGGTTTGATATAGGTGCGGGCAGCAAAGTAGATGTGTTCTGGATCCCAGCCTAGGTAGAACGTGGTGGGTCGTGGCAGCAGGGGTTTGCTCATATCTGTTGACTGGTCGGCCACGCCGCTGATGGCTAGCGCCTCTTGCCATTCGGTCACGTCAATCGCGCCGTCTATAACGGGGGCTTGGTGCATGCGCGTGACGGCAAATGAGGGGACTTCTGCGGGCACTTCCTCGGCGCTTGCCGCAGCGGTCAACAGGAGTGCGCTCAATAAGAGTAGCGCACGTCCAATATGTGGCTTTGTATGCATGGTGCGTCTCCGTGCCGGATCTGGGTTCAGCCCGTTCTCAGGCCAACGTGGTCAATGGGTTCGTCGGTGAATGCGGCGTTGTGGTCCAGCGGGCCTTCGGGAAAGACCGCTTCACAGTCGGTGCTGAACTTGAGGACGCGACCCCGCTGGAGCCAGCCAATATTATGAACCATGGCAATCATGTGTCGCGTCTGGTCGGCGTGGTTGGGCATGCCGCGATGCCAGAGTCTCATATCGCGTATCAGCACGCTGCCCTTACGCGTATTGCCGCGTATGGGGGGTGACGTGGCACGGCGCGCTGCTTCGGCCTCGGCGCTGATAACCGAGCCAAACGTTGGATCTAAATGAGAGCCGGGCCAGAGCTCGATACTGCCGTTTTCTTCCGAGGTGTCTTGCGGTGCGATGTTGACGACGAGGCTAGCGGCCGGGTGCGCCACTGTCAGGCTAGACCACAGGTGGTCCACGTCGCGGTGCAGCGGCTGCGTTTGGCTACCGGGACAGTTGCTGTTGCCGCTGTAAAGTCCATTGAAAAAGCGATCGCCGAGCATGGCCTGGCTTACCTGAACGGCAAAGGGGTTGGCGACGATATCGCGAAAGACAAAAGGGGCAAAGGGCGGCGCACCCAGCATGAGATGGCCAGGCAGACCACCCGCACCGCTCCACTGCTTGGCGTCGTAAAGCAGCTGTGCGTCTGCGTCCATTCGCTCTCGTATCAGGTCCAGATGGTCGTGAGACACAATGTCTTCTATGACGACGTAGCCGTCTGTCTGTAGCGCTTTTACGGCTTGAGCTAGGTGAGCTGGAGAGAGTGCTTCGTCGGTGCATTCTTCAGCGCTGGGTTTTATTTGCATGGGATACCCGATAAGGAGTGTGCGGTTAGAGAGGGCGCAGCGCACGTTCAGTGAAGAGAGCAGGGGGATTAGATAGCGCATTCAGGGGCTCGCCGGCTCCGTTCAGCTGTGACGCGCGCTTTCGGTAGACGAGCTAATAGATAGCGAACGGGTCGTGATATCGCAAGAGCGCATGCTCAGATTGCGTTACGTGCAGTCCGGACTTAGCGTGTCGCACAGTTAGATACATGATTGACTAACACAAAAGTAGTTGAAGGCCAGAAATTGCTTGACTAAACGCGGAGCATAACGTAAGGATATTGTGGTCAGCTATGATGGGTTTACCTCTGTCATACCAATGCTTAGACTGTAGGATAACAAGATATTCTCGACAAGTAATATGACGTAGAAACAAACCTTTGTTAAAGACCCCGAGGAAGGAGAAGACGAGTAAGAGAGCCACTCGCATAAAAGATCGTTAAAGCTGTTTAGGCTGTTCACACATACATCTCACAACACTGAAGAAAGGTGGGTATTCGCAAATGAGAATACAGTCCAAACTTTCCCTCGTGTTTGCAATGGGTTTATCTGCTGCGGTTTCCGTTAACGCGCAGTTCCTGCACATAGGGAACCCTGATCTCCAGCTCCCAGACATGACGAGCGGAGGCAAACCCACGACGCTGGAAATTTCCGGCGTCAGCGACATGACCAACTACGCATTCGACGGTTCCGATGTGGAAATACCTTTCCAGCTAAACGGAAGCGGTGCAACGGTTTGGCTTATTATTTACACCGAGGGCTACAAAGCGCCTTTTACCATTAAAGGCGAAGGTCCTGGCCCGTATCAAGATCCGGAACACGCCAACCCGGGCTGGCACGTCGTCAACGGCACGGACGTGTTGGTATACAAGTCCGCCGGTGAACGTTTCGACGAAGGCGATAACTCCATAGTTTGGAACGGTCGCGACATGGACGGCAACGTAGTCGAGCGTGGATCGTACCAGATGTTTCTGGCTGCATTCGACGATGAGGCGACGCCTCACGTCGTAGGTGTTGCGGCCCGTCAGTTTGGTAGCGGTCAGACGATTTATATCAATCCCGACCGCGGCGAGTTCGTCAACTTCACGGGCGAAGTGTCCAACATGGAGAACGACTGGATCGCCGCCGGTATCGACGCATTCGACCTAGTCGACAATCAGTCTGTCGTAGACGCGTGCGGTGACCGCGAAGGATGCCCGACGGGTATGCTGAGCGCGACGCCGCTGAACGCCAGCGGCACGGAGTGGATCGGCAACAACCGCGGTGGTGGCTTCGGTTGGCTTTTCCGCTATCAGTACGACTGGGATACGCGCCAGATCACCATGCACGAAGACTGGGGTGAGGACGCCGGCGCCGAGCTCGGTATCTTGAACATGCAGGATGTCTTGCCTGGCCGTCAGTATGCTTCGGCGACCAACCCCGACAAGTCGGTTATCTATGCGACTGCTGGTGTTTCGGGTACGGTTAGTAAGATCGCTGCCTACTCCGTTGAGAGCGGTGCGCTCTTGGACGAGTGGGATCTCACAGACGTGTTCCTGTATGATAACAAGGGAAGTGATCGCTCTGGCGGTCCCGGTACGTTCGCTCGTTTCTACGACGGTGAGCCCGATCCGGCCGGTTTGACCATGTCGGGACACCACACGTCCCTGACGGTTCGCTTGGACTACGACGGAAACGTCGTTTACATGAACCGCAACGGTGATGGTTTCGGCGATTCGAAGACCTTTTCGGAAGGCACGTTCGGCGATTTCGAATACGGACACACGGAAGCTCCCGCGTTCAAATACTCGCTCTACTCCACCAAGTGGGGTTGGGTAACCAACATTGAAGCTGGGTCAAACACGACGCAGAACGGTTTCATGTTGGGTGAGGACGGTTCGGGTCTGTTTCATTTCGAGCCCAAGAACATCCCGACGAGCTGGCCGCAGTACAATATCGTGGTCGACGAAATGGATGGTGATTGGGACGGTGTGTACATGAGCATTGGTGGATTCGGCGATGCCGCTTCAGCCAACGACTTTGTCCCCGTGCCGGAAGAGGGCGCCTTGGCGATCCTCTCTCGCTATCCGATTGTCCACATGCCCTATGACCAGAAGCGCGCAATGCTGGGCGATGCGCCTACGGCTGTCCACGAATTGGAGGGTGCTGCACTGCCCACCGATTACGCGGTTAGCGATGCGGCGCCGAACCCGTTCAACCCGGAGACCTCAATCAACTTTTCGTTGCCTTGGGATGCTCCTATTCGGGTCGAGATCTTCAATGCGCAAGGTCAGAAAGTGCGCACCCTGCTCGACGATCGCATGAACGCGGGCGAGTTCCGTATTTCATGGGACGGGCGGGATGACAGTGGCATGCAGGTTGGAAGCGGTATGTACATTTATCGCATCCAGGCACCTAACCTGAATGTTACGAGAAAAGTCACGCTGTTGAAGTAGTACAGCGGATTGTTTGCCTACGTAAGCCACCGGCGTAAAGTTACGCCGGTGGCTTACTGTTATTAACAGGAGGACTGACCTTGCGTTGGGTTCGATTTGCCGTTGTGCTCACTTTTGTGTGGTCGGTGCATGCACAAGCAGAGCAACAGGTCGTTACCACGTGGCCGACGACGACCAGCTATTTGGGATTCATTGACTTTGAGCAGGCGGTAGACGGTCGAATCTACGTATCGGCCGGGGGACGGTATGCCCTCTATTTGGGGGGTGATTTGGTTGGCGAGGGAGATAGCGAAGCAGGGCTGTCCGTCTACGAAGTGTCGTTTTCGCGACGGACCAATAACGTTGCCCTCGTCGTCGGAGATGAAGGAACGCCTGACACGTTTGGTTTTCTCATCGCATTGGAAACGGAAGAAGGGCTCATCGTAGCATCTCCGAGTGATCGCACATCTTCTTGGTTTTGGTCTGATTACCCGCTAGAAAACGAGCCGGATGCCAGCTGGATGAAGCTGAAGGCGAATCGGTTGGATCGGCATACTGAAGATGGTAATTCGGTGAGTTGGAACCCGGTCCAAGAGGGGTCTCTACCGACCGACTCGTTTGTTGAAGTGCCTGGAATAGACATGGAATCGGTCAAGAGTTTGGCAGGCTATCCGGGGGGCACAGATGGGGGGAGAAACGGTCTGCAGCTGCGCTCGTTCAAGGGCGTTAACCTAGCGCTGGGATCTTACTCTGCCGATCCAAACATAGTCGACGGCGACATCAACACATCCTTTAACTTTCGTCGCGGTGCTTCGGCCCTGCTGCAGAGCGCGCAGACGGACCTGGGACGACTGGTGCCAATAAGCAGGGTGCGCGTGCTCACCGAGCCTCCTTCTCGCGGCACGTTTGAAGATGTTTCGCTCAGGGGGTACAGCATTTTTCTGAGCAAAGACGGCGTTGACTTTATTGAGGTCGGGTCGGCCAATAACATTGTCAACTTTCAGGAAACAACGGTTGAGTTTCCGACCATTGTTGCGCGACATGTTCGTATGGTTGTAACGGATTTTTCTACGCGGGATGCTTCCCCGCGCGTAGGCGAAATGGAAGTGTATGGGGAAGGCGTTGGAGCAAGTGGATATTACACTTCGCCACCTATGAATCTGGCAGAGGGTGCCCCAGTGAACTTCGGCACCGTGCACGCGTACGGCGACGTGCCAGACCAGACAGATATGAAACTGCGTTTTCGATCGGGTAATGACGGAGCTAGCTGGGAAGAGTGGTCTGCGTGGCAGTCCGTCGCGGATACGGAGCTGAACGTCTCAGAGCCGCGTAGTCACATACAGTTCCAGGTCTCCATGGATTCGCGTGACGTGCTGGTCTCACCCAAGTTGGATAGTCTGTCCATCACGTACGATGCAGACCAAATTCCCGTCCGCGACGCGCAGTCGTGGATTGCGCCGCTCCAAGTGCCCATAGGGGAGGATGTGGATTTCACCTACCGCATGCAGGTTGAGATGGAGGGAGTCGATAGTGGGGGCATAGAGCGGATCGCCATACTGACCCAGTGGCCTGCCGACGTCGACTGGAATGCGATTTCATCCACCGGTCAGGCCAGCGTAGACGCGGTGCGCTCATATGTTACCGACGATTCACTAGTCGTCTACTTTTCGCCGCCCGTTGGCGAAACTACAGAGCTCACGGTGCCATTCACTAGCCGCCTACTCTCAGCCAAGCACAGCTTCTCTTCTTTCCTCTACGCGCCCGAATCGCAGAACCCGCTTAAGACGGACGAACGGACGGGCGTGGATGCAGTAAGCGGCGAGCCGTTTACAGTCACAGTAACAACGGAAGATTTCGAAATACCCATTCTCCAAGACGTCGAGGCGGTTCCCGCTGTTTTCACACCCAACGGAGACGGCATTAACGATCGCGTATCGCTGCGATTTACGCTCGGCCGCATGGAAGGAGCCACTCTGCGGCTAGAAGTGTACACCCTTTCTGGACAGCGCGTGCGCACGGCTCACTATGAGGGCGTAAACGCAGGCCGCTATGGAGGTGGGTCGTCGTCTGCACTGGTGCATTGGGATGGACGCGACGATGTGGGGCAGACGGTGGAACCCGGCATGTACATATACAAACTGGCCGTTGCGCTAGATCCAACGGAAAGCGTCTCGATGGGATCGGTCGGTGTAGCTTGGTAGAGAACATTGGATAATCGTCACAGGTCAATGCGATTACAGCCGTTTTTCTTAGCGGTCTTGGGGCTACTCTGCGCCTCTCTGTCCGTTGACGCGCAGTTTATTTCGCGCGACTTTCGCGATCTCTGGTCTAATGAGGTCTTCGAAAACTACGGGACAGCCGGCTACAGGGACTACGACTACGACGAAGAGAACCGTCGCTTTGACTACTTCGGCAACTTGCTTATCGATGGCGTAGACATCGTGCGCTACAGTGAGATTCGCCGCGACCAGCTCGGCATACCCGGTAGTTATGAATCGCGCAATGCGCGCTATGACCGCTTTTTTGACAAGCTGATTATTTCTAATGAAGGTTTCGGTCCCTGGTCGACGCGCCTGATCATTGGGGATCACATACGGACGTTCTTCACTCCGATGACCCTCAACCTGCCCAGATTTAATGGCATCCGATGGGATGGCGCATCAAAGAAGAACCGCTTTAGCCTGCTCTCTTCGCAGCTAACGGACCCTATTTTTGTTCCCTCAAACACGAATATCGACCAGAGTTTTGAAGATCGACGCATCTTCGGCACGTCTATTTTTGCCGGCCACTGGGAAAGCCAGATCGGCAGCATACTGAAAATCGGCAGCACGTATGTCAACACGCACCGCTACGACGCTGAGTCGAGTGGTCGAGTAAATAATCTCAAGGGCGTGATTCCGCGCGTCATGGAAAACGGACTGCGCAAAGTCTACGTTTTTATATCCGACGACTCGCCCGAAGATGACCTCAACGGCGCGCTGATTCACGAGCTGACGCTGGAGGTGGCAGGGCGAGAAATCGCGCCCATCCGAGTGAGCCGAGTCGACAATCTGCTTCAGCAGCTACCCGTCACCAAAGACGTGTCTAGCACCGTTCTACTGAGTCCGAACGAGATAAACTATCTCCGAAAGAATAGGTCGTGGATACGCGGCGTCATTGAGGCTAGCAACCAGCCCTTTTTCAAAGCGCTCATTGAAGACGTTACGGAACCGCTCGTCCAGATTCCCACCGTTTCACGTCCCGAAGCAATCAGCGGAACAGACCTCGTAGTTTACGAGTACGACCTGCCGGATACGACGTCCAATATTCAGTTCGAAGCGGTTGTTGCAAATGACTATAGCATAGATGTAGTGGGCGCGATGCGCGTTCCGACGCTGGCATCAGGCGAAGACGATTTCTACTACGACTGGTATAATGCCGCACGGGCAATAGGCGATCCAACGGCTTCTGGCAACACGCGCCGGATACGCTTTGACTATGGGTTTCCAACGGGTATCTCAATCGTTGGCGTGAACTTCGAGTCGTCGATTGGCGGGTTTTCAGCCAGCGGTGAATACACGCGCAGCACGCGTTTTTTCCAAGCGCCATCCCTAGATGGGAAACGCTTTGAAAGACAGGCGTCCGCGCTGTACGTCAACGTCTCACGAGAGATTGGCAACAGCGCCTTGATCGGGCTTGAGTACTTTGATGTTCCCCACGATTATCGCACGGATTTCTCCATCTTTGAACGATCTAGTCGCGGTCCAACGCTCAGCGGTCGACTCTATTCTCCATTCAACATGGTCGAGGACAATGACGACCTGGACCAGTGGCCGGATAGGATAGAGCACGAGGATCCTCTCATACCGTACCAGCGCTCGCTGGCGCAGGGTAACGGAGTGTATCCCGGCTTAGACCCCGACGCAGACGGCGTGCTAGACTTCGACGTAGATCGAGCGGGCGGCACGGACGCGTACCAGCCTTTCATATCGTATTACGCCGAGCCTCCAGAGCTCGTCTATGGAGATGATTTTAACAATAACGGAGTGGCCGATTTTCGCGAAAACGACAACCTGCCCGATTACGCCTATCCAATAGATCACAAGGGCCTACACGCCTTTGCGCGCAAAACGTGGTCGTCGGGTTTGAACGTTCGTTTGGGTACCTACAGAGTGCGGCGCAGCGCGTTGGGTGATAAAAACGAGACTACCTACGCAGAGGGCAGCTACGCGCGTGAAATAGGTCGATGGGGCTCGGTGCAGATAAACCATCGGATCCGGTGGGTCGAAGATGAAATAGGAAACACGATTTACAACACCAACCCATCTTCTCTGCGTCCCGATCCTCTACAGAACAGAAACAGCCTAAATAACCTGACGTACGTAGAAGCGAATATGCAGCCGGCGGGAAGGATTATCACGCGTCACATAGCGCTATTTAACCACGTCAATCTGCGCGGTGATATCCTAGCAGATCCGCTTATGGCGAAGCCGGGCGCGACCGTGCAGGCTACGTTGGTAAACAAAGTGGGTTGGACGTATGATCGAGGGCGACTCACCGTATTTCCACAGCTCAAGCATATTTTCCAGTACGTGAAATATCCAGACAGGTCTGAACCCTATCGCCAGCGCCACTGGATCATGCCCATACTGCGCGCCGATTGGCAGATTGGCCCGAAGACCAAAATCCGATCCGGTTTGCAGGGGCTGCCCTTTTTCTCAGAAATGTCGCGAGACTTGGCGGCCTCAGACCAAAACTTTGACCGAGCGACTTATACTGTCTTTGCTCAGAACAACAGCAATTATTTGGGATACGACTTGTCCATCTTGATGGGGCTGTATCGGACGGAGCGAACCTATACCAATACGGCTCGGCCGGGTATTGGTTTCACGGAATACTTTTTCCGCGTGCTCATAGGGTAAGACATGAAAGAGCGCTTTATACACCCACTCATAGCAATTCTTCTGCTGGCAGGGTCTGTCGGACAGACCGATGCCCAGCTGCTATTCCGTCAGGGTGAGCCCTACACGAACTACGCGTTTGAGGGCTATCGAGCATATGAGTCGCTGATCTTCGGCCGCACGCGTTCGCCTCAGTTCGACAATCTGGGACAGTTTGTTATGAACGGGGTAAGCGTATACGAACTCAACGAGTACAGAACAATCGATCCCGTTTCAGGCAGTATCATAACGAAACCCAGTCTGTATGAAAGCTACTTAAACCGGCTCGTAATTTCCGGCGATAATTACTCTGGGGTGAATACCAAGCTGATTATCGGCGATCGCATACGCGCTAAGTTTACGCCGCTCACCTTGGACTTGGCCGCGATGAACGGGCTGAGATTGGATTCGGATTTTGGCAACGGATCTGTTGTACTGCTCGCTTCAAGGGTCGACAAACCCATTTTTGAAGCCGTTCAGAACGCGGACAATAGCATTCACGGGGACGAGAAATCCGAATTTCGTCCGCGTTGGAGCACGTACTTGCTCGGCGGTGATATCCGCACGCAGCGGGGCGGAATGGATGCCGGTATAACCTGGGTGAACCAGTACAGGACGGATAGCTTTAAGTCGCTGGACGAATCGACCTACAAAGGAACGCTGCCAACGACCGGTCGCGCTCCGGAGTGGATTGTCGTGCGCGTGGCAGACCAGACTCCGGAAGATCTGAATGGAGTGCACGTTCGACGGGCGCAGATGCGCATAAACGGCGTGGCGGTAGAACATCAGCTGGCACCGTACGACAAGCTCAACCCCGAGCAGTATACGCTTACGGTTACAGAGCACGTGGGCGATCTGCTGATTCCGCCCGTGCGTAGAGACAATAGCAACGACTTGGTCATTGAGTTTAACCACGCGGAACCGTCCCCCGAAGGACTCTACTCGCTGCAGGGCGAGGAAAGCGCGCTTTTTTGGTTCAGAGTGCCCGGATATGTGACGACCATGGGGGACACGGCCGTCGTTGACCAGGTGTCGGTCGACTTTGACGTATCGGGAGACTACACGCTCGAGTTGGCGGAGGTCTTTAACGGGGCTTCGGCTAACCCAGCTACCTATTTCTATAGAGCAGCGTATGCCGACGGCAACCCAAGCGACCAGTACTTCCAGCGCGTGCGCGTGCGCTACGGCCGGCAGACGGGACGCACGCTGCTGGGTGGTCACCTTAATTTGGACCTAAAGGGGTTCATGCTGCGTTCGGAATACGTTCACAACCTTTCGTTTAGAGCGTATCCTTCGCTGATTACGACCAAGCTCAAGCACAAGACGCTTCACAGCAATGCGTTTTTTGTGGCGTTAAAGCGAGACTGGCAAAAGGTAAGCGTTGGCGCAGAGTACTTTTCGGTGGGCGAAAATTACTCCACGCATCTGAGCGTGCAGGACGACGACTACCGGAGCTACTTCCAATTTCTCACGAGTCCTTTTATATATCCGACAAACTTTAACGAGCCGCGCTTGCCCGACTCAATCGAAGGGGAGCGGCCTGCACCGACGAATACGATTGAGTTTAACTCGGTCGATGACAACGACGATAAAGATCCGTTTCCCGACAGCTACTTTCTGCGTAAAACGACCAACTTGGTGACGGGTGGTCGATTCATAGAAGATCCAGACGGCGTATTTCCCGGGTTGGATTTGGACATGAACGGTCGGCCCGACATAAATGAGAATGACAACAGGATTCCAGACTACTACGAACCCTTCTTGCTCTATCGGGTCAACCCAGACGCGTATGACTTTGGCGAGGACATGAACAACAACGGGGTCATCGACGAGCGGGAAGACGACGATGAGCCCGACTATCCATACGAGGTGGGCCAGCGCGGATGGAACGTGTTTAGCCAGTATCGTCCCACGCCGTATAGCCTTTTAACAGCCGGCTATCACCGTGCGAGAGATTTTGCGCTCGGAGACGAAGCGCGTACGGCCTACGTGCGCTTGGAGTACGATCGCGACGTTCCATTCTGGGCAAAGGTCAGAGCAGTTGGGCGCTCGAAGCGGGTGCACGATGATATTGCCGATCGGGTATTTGGCTTGGGTCGCAGTCCCATCTACCTCGAGCCGGAGCCGATCCCTCTGTTCTCCCTTACGGACGAGCAGCTGCGCAACCCACTTGGAGTGGCTGTCTTACAGGACGATCCCCTGCTATTGCGCAACAGCTGGATGCACACGATCTATGCAAAGGGAACCCTTACGCGGTTTGAAAACTTCACGGCAGAGATCAGCGTAAAGAGCGAGCGCAACTACCAGCAGGAAACTGCTCTGCAGTCGAGCAACGTCATATCGGATTTGGCCATTGTATACAAGTCTCAATACCTCTGGAATCCCTGGAAGAAGCTGCTTGTCCGATCGCAGATAAAATGGTTGCATCGACGTCTTGTGGACGATGCGGAGCGGATCGCTTCGGTTAAAGAGCACTTCCTGTTTCCGATTCTTCGTCTGGAGTACCCGGTTTCCGATCGCACGTCGGTGAAGATAGGAGCCCAAGGGGGCCCTCTGTTGCCCAGTTTGTATAGAAACCGGGTGAGCGATGGCGTTGACTTTGACAGTCGCGTCTATTTGGCTCAGGTAAATAACACGTCGATGTATCTGGGATACCAAGTCAATGTGAATTTGGGGTACGAGCGTAGGTTTCGAGAGTTTTTGGACGGGGACCGCGAAGAGCAAAACACGGACTACTCGCGCGTTTTCCTACGAGTCATAGCGGGCCTTAGGCCGCTATTTTAACAGCTGATAGCATGGTACAGAGTCTATCAAATAAACGAGCCAGATCATCCGTTCAGCGATTTATGCGCCTCATATGCGCGTTTGCTTTGCTGGTCAGCGACAGCTTTGCGCAGACTTCGGCCGACGAACGGACGGGGGAAACGAAAGAAATCGGTGCGCAGAGAGTGCTGGAAAGCAGCGCTTTCCTCGGGCGGTTTACCGAGTCGTACACCAACTGGGGCGAGGTCGACTATCCTCGCCAGATAGGTATCACGAGCAACCTGAGGAACTACTACAGCCTGATGGGAGACCCACTCGTATACGGGTCGGAGTCCATTCGATGGGTGGAGAGACGCGGGTTGGGCGTGCAGCGATATGCGGGTTCGTCTGGTTCGCAGCTGAGTGAGCGCTTGGCCCACGGTCAGAGCGGCTCCAGCTTTGCGCGCTTGTTTAACTACGTCGTCGTCGGGACAGATGGAACGGACGACTGGCAGTCGCGGTTTATATACGCCAACGAGATACGCACGCGCATTACTCCGCTCACGCTGAAGATGTCCAACCTAAACGGTCTGCGGGTTGACGTCGGCTCAGAGAACAACAGCTTCTCGGCCATTTTTTCCCGCCTACATGCGCCGATCTACTCTTCCGGTAGGGAGAACGATCAGAACATAAAAGCGAAAGCTCTGCTTTGGGGTGCCCACTACGAACGGCATGTGGGCTTTATGAACTTCGGTGCGACGTTTGTGAATGCACACCAATACGAACCCATGATGGAGCAGAAAGCACTGTCTACGAAGGGCGTGCCGGGCGCGATGCAGAACGCACCGGCGATGTTGGCCCTGCGCATCTCAGATGATTCTCCCACGGATGGAAAGGGAGGCGTCGTCATTCATTCCGTAGACGTGCGGGTCAACGGCGTATTGAGGCCAGACGTGGAGCCGTTTATCGTGCGCTTGGACAAGCGCGGTGACGATAGGCAGAGCTACATAGCAGGTCGGTTGCGCAGCGGAGATCGAAAGCCACTGCCTCCCTTGGCCAATGACTATCAATCGATCAATCGGGGGTCGTCTTATAACACGTATGATCCGTATATCAACTATGCGGCCTTTGACGTAGACGTCTACTATCGAGGGTACGAGTTTCCGTTCTGGATTGATCACTTGTACTATCGCGACTACAAGCTGTATGGTCCCGAGCACGTCATCAATCAGGGGCGCGTCGATAGCGAAGGCGAATCGCCCATCGTAGTAGACGAGGAATTTGCTCACGAACTGGTCGAAGAGTCTGGCGCCTTTGGCTTTGCTACAAGAGCAGATTTACCTCAGGCATTCGACGGCGAGGAGTATGCGATGCTCTACGTCGATCTGGAGCCGCTGGGCGAATACATCGAGTCCGTTGAAGTCGATTTATCTCTGGCCAATGATTACCACGTCGAGCTTTCAGAGATCGATATTTCTGGGACGGCACCCAATCCCACGCGATCAAACTATCGCGATCGCTATCGCTATGCTTCGTACTTTCGGACCGTCGCAAGAGCAGAGGGCAATCCCCAAGACGGCGTGCCGCGGCGCGTGCGCGTGAAGAGCGGCGTGCCCACGGGGCTCAACCTGTACAGCGTAAACGCATACGGCGTGCTGCGCGGTTTTGAGATTAACGCCGAGTTCAGTAGGAGCAGAAGCTTTTACCAATATGCCAGCGGCGTGCCGCAGCCTCGCGTGCCCCTGGACGAACTGAGCATCAATGCCCTACAGAGAGAAGTGATGCCGGGTGGCCGCTCTACCATCAGCGATAACGCATTCTATCTGACGGTGAAAAAGGATGCGGAGAAATGGGGATTTGGTGCAGAGGTGTTTTCTATTGGTCCGCATTATACAACCGAGTTCCGCAGCTATATAGGACGCGACGAACGGGATACCTCCGGAGATCCTATCGCCTATAACAATACGATGATTCATCGGCTCATCGAGGACAACGATGACGAAGATCGCTATCCGGATAGCTGGTACAACAATGCGCCAAGCGGACTGCAGGGGCAGTCGGACGTCGACGGCGTGTTCCCCGGTCTCGATGAAGACAAAGACGGCATACCGGACACGAACAGAAACTTTAATGCCGTGCCCGACTACCAAGAACCTTTCTTAATGTACACGGCCGATCCGCCCATTTATGATTTCGGCGAGGATGACAACCACAACGACGTGATTGACGCACGCGAGAATGACATTGTTGCAGACTTGCCCTACGATCTCGATCTGCGCGGTGTGCATACCTATTTGAGCATATGGCCTCTGCGTGGTATGAGCGTGACGCTCGGCGTAAAAGACACGCGTCAAATCGCCGGATCTGCGCCCGATCGCTCGTTTTATTCGCGCGTCGGATACAGGCGCCAGATACCTTCCTTGGGCAATATTTTGGCGAGTGCATCCGTCGAGCGCATAGAAGACGGCATCGAAGATGAACTGAGCGTGTATAGCGATCGGGTTTTAACGGTTGCCGAGCAGTTTGAGCTAGATTTTGCCGGACTGCAGCGAAACATTAAAGTAGCCCCCTTTCTCGAAGGACCGCGCGAGGATCCCATGCTCTTTCTCAACAGCACGCGCAGTCGCCTGTATGTCGACACAAAGTGGGGAGGGGTAAACTCGGCGTGGAAAATTCGCAACAAGATAAAGTTTGAGTCCAATAATCAGCATGAAGGCGAAGTTTTCGATGGTAGAATGCAGGAGGGGCGTCGGCTTAACCGCTGGACCATGGTCAACGCCTTAGACTATCAATGGCAGTTGGGCGCGCGGATCAGCCTATTTTCGGGTATAAAGATGCGCTATCGCCGAGAGTGGAACAGCGTGGATGCGGAGGATACGGCCAACGAGCGCCACACGATACCCATCGCCAAGTTGCAGTACCGACTCACGGAGCGGACGCGGTTTCATCTAGGTATACAGGGCGTAGGGTTCTTTCTTCCGTACCGGGTCGAAGACTCGGCAGACTCAGACAGAACGTTTAAGCAGTTTGATGCCGTAGCGATGGTTTCAAACAATTCAAAGTACTTTGGCTACATTGTCTCTACGAACGCTGGAGTTAGTCGGAGAAACAAAGAGTACAAGAATAGCGAAATAGGAACGGTTGGCGACGAGGAATTTGTCTCCGCTTTTGTCAACGTTATTGTCGGATTTGAGGCAGAATAAGCAATGAGTTTAGCACTTCTTGTTGGTCTTATAACAGCTGCGGGTGCGGCGCTGTCATTTCGTGCGCCGACAGAGCAGGAGTTGATCGCTTCCTTTACGGAGGCTCAGCGCTTTTATGCCGAAGGTGCGTACGACCAAGCTATAGATCAGTACCGCGCTGTTTCTGCTGTACGGAGTCGCGTGCTCGATGCACAAACGATACAGGTGTCGGTGGGTGAAGAGCTTTACCCCGTACAGGAAGCGGCCCTCTACCAGATGGGCAACGCCTACAACAAGCGGTTTGCAGATTACACGAACTTTTCGCGAAATGATCAGAGCAGAGAAAGTGAATACCTTGTGCTTGCCGATAGTTCGTATCGGCAGTCCGTCCACTCGTTTGAGCGAGTTATTAATACTGCCACTAGCGAAGAACTGAAGGGATTGGCACACGGTCGTCTTATCGAGACGCACTTTGAGGCACAAAATTTTGAGGACGTCGTCGACGCTTCTCAGCGTCTTATTGATGATTATGGCACGGGTGAATATGCTCTGCCGGGTTTCTACAACCTGGGCTGGGCCCACTATGAGATGGGCGATTTCAAGTCGTCTATCGATGCGTTTGTCGACCTCGTTGAGAAATATCCCAACGGCTATCGAACCGATCGCAGCCTGTTTCAAATCGGTGAGTCCTACTTGGCCATGGATGACTGCGGCTCGGCGGTAAAATACTATCAGCAGCTTGTTGAGCGACAGCGCATAGACGAGCTGTCGGAAGAGCAGTTGGCGTCGATGCAGCGAGAAAAACTAGCGGGCTTGGTTGATGAAACGGCGCTAGAATTGGCAGCTAAAGCAGAGATTCGCACGGCGACTTGCTACGGTAAGATCGGTGATTACGAGGCGGGCGTTGCGTCCTTTCGCAGAGTAATAACGCGCTTTGCAAGCGAGCGGAAGCTCGTAGAAGAAGCCTACTTGCGACTCGCCGATATGTACGAGCAGCGCGGCGACTTTGATGAATCGGTTCGCACCTACCGCGAGGCGATTGATATCTCGTCGGATCGGTCGCTGCGTGCGCGCATACAGTTTGCCCTAGCAGAGAGGCTCTTTTCTAAGGAGGCGTATGCGGATGCGCTCTCTGAGTTTAGGGTCTATCTCCAAGGCTACGGCGATATTGCTCGCAACGTTGGTTTTCCCACGGATCGCGTTCACTATCGCATGGGCAATAGCTATCAACAATTGGCGCAGGTGCACCTAGAGCGGGGAGAGCAGGCCGCGGCAGGACCCCATTTAGAACGGGCCGTAGCCTATTACGATACGATTCTCCAGCGCCCCGACACTCCGTATAAATGGGAGTCTCGGTTTAACCGAGCCTATGCTCTACAAAGCATGGGAGACGCCGCCAGCGAAGACCTGGCCGAACGTGCTTATCAGGAGCTTGTTGAGGAGGCGGATGAATCCTACGTGCGGCGTTCTCTTTTGCAGCTGTCAGAGCTGAGCTTTAAGCGCGGTGACTACGGCCTTTCAGATTCTCTGGCCAATCAAGTATTAGTCTTGTTTCCCGAAGCGGAAGGGCTGGACAATGCGCATATGCGCCGCGCGCTTGCATTGCAGAGCTTAGAGCGCTACGAAGACTCGACGAATCAGTTCTTACAGGTTGCAGAGGATTCTCCTCACTATGCCAGCTCACGGCTAGGAGCGGGTCACCAGCTTCTCGAGCAGGGGCAGTACGACAGAGCGCTCGGCGTGCTGAACGAGGGCGTGCACAGTGCGGATGCCAAGCAGGCCCAGAGTTTTTTATATCTGATGGCTCAAGCCCATTCCGGACAGGCCAACTGGCCCGAGGCCGTACGGGCGTACAGCGAACTAATAGAGGCGGAGCCGGAAGGTGATTTACGGGTTGCTTCCCATCTGGCTCGTGCCAATGCCGCGCTCTCAAACAGCGAACTGGCCTTGGCCGAAAGCGACCTTACCTGGGTCCTCCAGAGCGTGTCCGATCCGGAAAAAGTTCGCTATGCGCGCGAGACGCTCACGCTACTATACCTCAAGGAGAATCGCTCTTCAGAAGCTGTTGGACTGTTGGAGAGTATGTCCCAAGACGAGGCCGAGCCCGCACAGAAGGCCGAGCTCCTCAGTCGTATCATGGACTCGTACTATGCCGAGGGGTTGTTGCAAGAGACGGCCAATACGGCCCGGCAGATTCTCGCCGTTGAGTTTGATGATCAACCTAGAGCGGACAGGCCGTATGGGCTTAAAGAAAAAGCGCTGTTTATACTGGGGGAAATCCTGCTCCGCTCTGCGGACAATTCGGATGGAGTAGCTACACTGCAAGCATACGTGCAGCAGTTTCCCACGGGGCGCTTTATCGTGAATGCACAGCTCAGCTTGGCTACTATCGCCTTTTCCGAAGGCGATTTGGAACAGGCTAAGCGTCAGCTAGTTGAAGTGGAGAACGCAGAGCTGACGTCTGAACAGCGCTTTCTGGTCATGTATTACTTGGCCAATACGCACTACAGCTTGCGAGAGTTTAAAGCTGCACGAGCGCTTTTTGAAGAGATGATCGCCTCGTATCCCGAGAGTGAATCTGCTGACGCCCTGTACTTTGGACTGGGAGAGTCGAGCTATCAGCTGGGTTTGTTTGAAGAGGCCATTGCAGCCTATTCCGTGTTGCTGAAAAATTTTACGAGCAGTGAAAATGCGGATGACGCCCTCTATAATATGGCGTGGTGTTTGATTGAACTGGAGCGACAAGAAGAGGCTATGGCGCAGTTTGCTCTGCTATTGGAGCGCTATCCCGAGAGTGAATTTGCGGCGTCTGCTCAGTTCACATTTGGGGACTATGCGTATAACGCTGGGCAGTATAAAGAAGCCCTCAAAGCCTATTCTATCGTGGAGCAGCGCTACCAGGCATCAGCCGTGGCGCAGCAGGTCCCCAAGCTTAAAAAAGAGCTTAGGGAGGCCATCGCTTACGAGTCCTATGAGAAAGGCTTGGCGCTGATGGACTCGGCTGAAGTGGGTAATAGGGCGGAGTTCTACGAAGAAGCTATTAACGTATTCACCGGTATCGTGGAGGAATACGAAGGCACTGAAAGTGCTCTGGGTGCACTGAGTAATATGGGAGTGTGCTTGGAGGGTGTTGGGAAGTGGAATGAAGCCGTTCGCGTCTACGATCAGGTCATCGATATGTATGAAAAAGAAGAGGCGACGCGAGATGCATATCAATTTGCCCGGTCTCATCGAGATTGGATTATCGCCTCACGCCTCTGATAAGAAAAAGTACGGATAGATGAACACGCGCTTTAGCTCGCCTAGCGACTCAATTAGTTTAAGCAGCCTACTTCGGGATACCTCTCGCTATACCGTTTATGGCTTGCTGTGCGCGTTGGCCCTAAGCGGTGCTCTGACTCTGTATATGATTCTCTCTCAGGACAAGAATGAGGCACCACCTCCTGCTATCACTAGGCTCATTATTCGCAAGCCACGCTCGTCTAAAGCGTTCGTGCTTAAGAAACAGCGGATACAGCCGCGGGCGATGACAAAAAAGATGACGTCTCTAACGCCCCGCGTGCAAATGCCAGCTACGCAGAGCGTGGCCGGTATGTCTGCAATCGGAAAGATTGCGACGTTCGATTACAACGTGAGTCCGGACGTCAAGCTCGACCTAAACGCGGGCGATGTCGATCTTTCGGCAGCCGTTATTGCCGGCACAAAAGAGCCGGAGAAGCGTATTGCCATGCGCGAGGAGCTCATAGACTTAAAGGCGTTGGATACGGGTAAGTACAAGGGACTGATTATCCAAGATCCCTCAGACCGTCGCAGCGTGAAGGGCTTCATTTATTTGGGCACGGCGTGGGCAAACGATCTCGAACCGACATTTGACAGCGCTGCCAAGGCGATTCCGAACTTGGTTGATGCGCTCAACAGTCAGACGGGTATATCCGCTCAAGTAGACGCTCACCTATTTATCGATTCCCAAGAGCTTTTCCGAACGCCGTTTATCTACCTGACGGCACAGGAGGCTTTTGAGCTGACAGCGCGAGAAATTGAAAACCTGGGCGAGTATTTGCGTAGAGGGGGATTTATTTTTGCGGACAATGCAAATCCCACGGCTGAGTACAGCCAAGCGGAGGCGTCTCTGCGCAGGGTATTCCGCGATGCCCTGAGGTCGCAGGGCGTGCTGCAGGTCATACCCAACAATCATCCGATCTACCATACCTTTTACGACTTTGATGGGCCTCCCGTCGGATCAGAGTTAGAAGTTCCAGACAGCGGTGGACAGCGCGGTTTAGAAAACGTGGTTATCGCCCAGCCGTCGTATAACCTCGAAGGCGTATTCTTGGGAGATCGGCTAGTGGCAATTTACAGCGACAAAGGGTATGTGCACACGTGGGCCCGTAATTTTGGTAACGAACCTCAGCTTCGTTTTGGCATAAACGCCGTGGTTTTTGCCCTAACGCAGCAAGGCTCTATCGCCCAACAGCAAATTGATTTCTTCAGTCAAGGAAGCGAATGAGAGAATTGGGTATGAAATACCTATGCGTGCTGTGTCTTGCGTTACTTGGTGGCTGTCAGAGCGTTTTTAATCCGTCTCTATCGGTCTATCACAGCGACTTACACGTTGCAGAAGAAAAGCTCGAGACGTCATCCGAACTCGTGCTAAATGCTCGTCAGAATGGTGCGTATGTTTCTGACGACTCTGTTTCAGTAACGTTCTCTATAGAGGGTTTGCGGATAAAAGTAGAGCCGTTGAGTGATAGCCAACTCAATGCCCTGTTTCCTCAAGACTCGGCCAAGGGTCAGTTCTCGACGAATCCCTATACCTACGGAGACTGGATTGATCCGCTGAAGGGCTACTCTCCCAAACGCTTCACCGTATTCCGCGTGACGGTTATTAACGATATCTATGCGAAGGTGCTCTTAGACCCGATAAAAGCGTATTTGTTGACGGACCAAGGAGAGAAGTTGTACGCCTTTGGAATTCCCGCTTCCGCGCCCTACGAAAGCTTCGAACAGTACTATCGCGGTTTGCGTGGGCAGAGTGGCAATGAGTTTTATCGCTTTGACCTGCGCATGGGCAACGTGCGTAGTTCGGCTTACTTGGAAGATCAGCTCGTTTTCAAAGGGGAGAGCTACAGCGGCTTGATTGCGTTCAAAGCTCTGCAAGAGCAGGTCGAAGTCATAGAAATGATCCTGCAGGACTTCATATTTAAGTTTGACGCTTCAGGTCAGCCGCTAGAGTCGCTAGACGTTGCCATGTCATTTAAGCACAAAGCAGAGCTACAGCCGCTAGAAGCGGATTAACATGCTGCCCTTTCTCTTTGCGAGCCTGATAATAGGTGCGCTTCCGGGGTATGCCGACATACCTCCGATGCGGGTGGCCCTTCTTCCGTTTGAAGATCGGGCCGGCTTTCAGGGTGAGTGGGAGTTGGCAAGAGACGTTCCAGAGCTGTTGGGTGTGCACTTGAGCACCCTGCCCGGTATTTCCGTAGTGTCGATCGATGCGCTGCAGGAAGCAGACGATCTGACAGTTGGTCAAGACATATCCAGCTTGGGAAAAAAATGGAGGTCTACTGCGCGGGCGCTCGACGTGGACGTGCTGATCCGAGGTCGCATCAATAAGTTCGGCGTTCGCCGGACAATGGCCGGGGACCCCAACACGCTAGGGTATCGATCGTATACGCACAGCGTGCAGCTGGACGAAGTTGAGCTCATAGATGGTATGTCGGGTTCGGTGCTTTCTACGCTAACCGTAAGCAAAGATTCGGTGGAGCGTCCGCTCGATCTCAGTTTGTTTGGAAAGCCCAACGCGCAGGACCGAGAGTTTCGAGCGTTGCTATCGGCTGAGTTTGCATCGGACGCGTTTTTTGGACTGACCTTTGGCCAGCACGTACAAACTGTATTTGACCAGCTAAGTCAGGACATTGCCGATTCCCTGCTCGGGCGACGGCCCATTGCGCTGAGGGAAGACGCGAAGGTATTGGCCGTCGACGGAAGAGAGATCTATCTGAATATCGGCAACGGCGATTTAATCAGAAGGGGAGACCTATTCTCCGTTCTGCAAAACGGTCAGCCCGTTGGGACCGTTCGGATAGCGGAAATTATAGGCCAAAATTTATCTAAGGCTTCCATCGTTGAAAACGAGGTCCCAATAGAGGTGGGGTTGAGTTTGGGAGCGCATGTGGTTCCGGGCGATACGAAAAACTAAATCTTGAGGGCGGCTACTGTACGCCCAGAGTAAGGAGTGAATGACTATGTTGGAGATTATTCAAAGCGGTGGCCCACTGATGATACCTCTCATCATTTGCGGTTTGCTATCGGTCTGCCTGTCCATAGAGCGTTTTCTCGTTTTGAATGCGTTGCCAAACGCCGAGCAGTCTAAGGAAGAGCTAGAGCAGATTGAGGCTGCGCTGCTGCGCGAAGGTCAGGAGTCTGCGGTGCAGATCTGCGAAAACGGCAAGGGAGTGCTGAACTTTGTTTTTGCCTCGCTTTTGAAGCGTTACAATACGCTGATTATAGAGCAGGAAGAATTCAAGGCTACCAATGAAGAGATTATCAAGCTGGGTGAAGTAGGCGGTGGGGGAGAGATGGGTCGGTTTTTGGTGATGCAAAAAGAAATTGCCGATATGAAAGACGAGCTTGTTATACAGACGGAAGAATCGGCGCGCACGTATTTGGGCAAGCACCTCCCCATTATCAACACGATTGGTAATATTGCTCCGCTCATCGGTTTGTTGGGTACTATAACGGGTATGATTGTCGCCTTTGAGTCCATTGCTGCATCCGGCGCTGGCGATCCCAAAGTCGTTGCCGGCGGTATTTCGCAGGCGCTGGTCACTACGGCAACGGGCCTTATTGTCGCCATACCTTCCATTGTCTTTTATCGCTATCTGGCAAGAACGGCTGACCGTTCGCTGGAGCAAGTAGAGGCCTATGGCCACGCGTTTGCCAACGCGTTGATCATGTCGGGTCGGAAGGCGAACGCGTAGGAGAATCGGTATGGCTAGGCACCGCATCCGCAGGGCTCGCAGCTTTTCCGAAGACGGCGAGCCAGATATGACGCCTTTGATTGACTGCGTCTTTCTACTGCTCATTTTCTTTATGGTAACGACGGTCTTTCTTCAAACAAAGGGTCTTGAAGTGGATATGCCGGCCGACAGTCAGGCCGAGGAAGAAAAGAAGAAAGACATCAATGTGGCAATCGATCAGTACGGCAAAATACAAATCGGTGGACAGGACGTTGTGCGCGAGGCGCTGAAAGACAAGCTCAAGCAGGCGGTCGAAGAGGCCAACAACGACAATATAATTATTCAGGCCGATGGTGAATGCGCTCAGAAGGATGTCGTTTACGTAGTAGACAGTGCCAGGCAAGTAGGTATTGAGGGCATTGCCTTTGTTCAGGAGAAAGAGTGAGGTCGCACTGTGGCGAAGAGAAGCTTGTCAGAAGAAGAGCAAGGACTCAATCTAACTCCACTGATCGACTGCGTGTTTTTACTGCTCATCTTTTTTATGGTGACTACGGTATTCAAGCAGCCGTACACGCTGCAGGTACAGCTGCCTGAAGCGACAAAAGCAAGTCAGATAGAAGAGAAGAAGCTGGTGGGAACGGTGACGATCGACGGTCGCGTAGAAATCAATAGAAATTTAGTTACTAGCGGAGAGCTCGAAACGGTACTGCTGCGAGAGAAGCAGGATACGGGTAGCCTGACGCTCATACTGAGGACCGACCAGCAGACGCGGCACAAGCACATGCTAGAAATGCTTGAAGTGGCCAAGCGCGTCGGCGTAGAAAAGATTGTGCTAGCTACAGACGATCAGCAGGTTGAGATTTCAAAAGAGTAGGTCGGGTTTCAAAGATCTCTAACGGCGGACCGCGCTCTCGCGTGCGTCGGATCAATTGTAAGTATGTGCTTCCACTGCGCCAGTGCGCCTTGCTTGTCACCCTCGGCAAGCAATATCTGAGCTAGCCCATCGCGTGCATCAACACTCTTATCGTCACGTTCAATTACTTGATAAAATAGCTGTTTGGCCTGATCGAGGTTGCCGACCATGGCATAGGCCATAGCCAAATTTGTGTTGATCATATTGTGTCGCGTATCGATGGTCAGGGCAAACGTGTATACGGCAATAGCGCGCTGAAATTCACCGATGCGAAAGTAGGCTTGGGCCAGGTCGAACACGGCCATATCAAACGTTCGGTCAATCGCGCAGGCGCGTTCAAAAAAACGAATCGCCTCGTTTACGCGCCCATCGAGCATATGTAATTTGCCTAAGCCGTGGTATGCAGGTGCATATAGGGAGTCTAAGCGAATCGCCGTCGCAAAGTGCCGAGCAGCTTCCTCTTTACGACCTTGCTCAACGTACGCTAGTCCCAGTAGGGCGTGTGCACGCGTGCTGTCCGGAAATAGAACCACTTTTTCCCTGAACTGCTTGACGCTTTCCTGCAGCGGCTGCAGACGCGCGAAGTTTTGACTGGCTACCTCTGCCTGTGCGGGATTTCCCAACTCGGCAAAAACGCGCGACAGGTGCAGGTGAGGGGCGGGCTCCCAGGGAGCCAGTCTCGTAGCATGGGTAAAGCTGGAGAGCGCGTCCTCAGCGTTGTTGGATCGCATGTGTGCCAACCCCAGCCAATTGTGTATCTCCCAGTTGAGCGAGTCAGTGCGCGCGGCGCGACCAAGAGATTCTTTCGCTTGCTGAATCTCGTTTAGGCTCAGATAGGCCTTACCGAGCAGCGTGTGTGCATCGCTGTTGTTTGGTGCGTAGCGCACCGTTTGGGATAGCACGTCGACCGTTTTCTCATAGTCTCCCATGCCCTGAAAAAAGACCATAGCTAAGTTGATCTGGATAGCGGCATTTTGCGGAGCCAAGCGCACGGCGCTTTCTAGCATCTCCCTGGCGGCGCTGTACTGGCCTTGGTCGTATAGCTCTTTTCCAGCACGGGCAAAGTCCGATGCATTCCAACTGGATTGGTCGATTGATGCCCGTTGACGTTCTGTCGATGGAGTAGAATATGGCGCAGTTCCGTCTGGAGCTTCTTCGGTGCGGTGCGTGCTCGCCATGGCCTCGTAGGAGAGCGGTTCCCAATTGCCCCGCTCGTCTATGCGGATATACGTTTGGTCCGGCAGGTCGGTCAGTATATGCACCTTTCCCGAAGGCCAAGATACCTTTAGCGTATCAACGCGTTCATCCGGAAGTAAACCGAACAATAGGCGCGGATCGTTTTGTGCTTGAAAACCGCGTCCCCTATTAACGTAGCGCGTTCTAGTAGCGCGGGTTGTCTTTGCAACAACGCGCGCACCTATGCCATCGCGGTTGCTCTGCACGCCGACTAGTTGAACACCCATCCAGCGGTTTTCATTTTGCGTGTCGTTGCGCAGTAGGTCGGGGGTGTCGTTGAGGTTGTTTATTACGATGTCCAGGTCGCCGTCGTTGTCGTAGTCAAACGTCGTTCCACCGCGGCTTACTTTCTCGATCTTCCATCCAGGTCCTCCGTCTACGGGGGTATAGATACCCTGATCGTTTCTATACAGTAGGTTTTGCTGAGGATAGCGCAGCCCGTCTGACAGCTGTTCTAGCTGCGGATAGATGTGGCCGTTTGCTACGTAGAGATCTAAATCGCCGTCGTTGTCGTAGTCGAAAAACCGAGTGGACCATCCCAGATAGGGTCGCACGATGCTGCCCAGTCCTGCGGCATACGTGCGGTCGGCAAAGAGGCCCTCACCGTCGTTTAGGTAGAGCGTATTTACGTCGTCGGAAAAGTTGGTCACGACAATGTCAATATCTCCATCATCGTCGAAGTCTGCTGCGTCTACGCCCATTCCGGCCTGAGGGCGTCCCTCTTCGCTATAAGCGAGTCCGGACTCAATGGCGCGCTCCCTAAAAGTCCACGAGCCGGTGTTTTCAAATAGGAGATTGCGCTCTGAATCGTTGGCGACGTAGATGTCTAAGTCCGCGTCGTTGTCGATGTCTGCGAAGACGACGCCCAGTGCAGGCAGAAAAAAGTCGCCAACGGGGGTTTTCTCACTGAGGTCAACAAATGAGTTGTCGCCTCTGTTTCGATATAACCGATCGCTGCTGCTGACCATACCCTGAGGGCCACAAAACGTATCTAGGCCTTTGTAGTTGCATTTGAGCGGACCCGTCGGAGGCCGATCAAAATCGAATACAACGTAGTTTGTGACGTATAGGTCAAGCAGGCCATCGTCGTCTAAATCCCCTAGAGCAGCACTGGCGCCCCAGGCCGTGTCCGCCACGCCGGCTTCTACACCTATTTCGCGGAACGTCGCGTTGCCATTATTGATGTATAATTTGTTTTTCCCGAGGTAGGTCACATACAGATCGACGTCGCCATCGTTGTCTGTATCGCCAACGGCTGCACCCATGCCCCAGCCAACAGCCTTCAGCCCAGCAGCTTGGGTCTGGTTGTGGAACGTGCCGTCCTGCCTGTTGAGATAGAGCCGCTGACTGGTCGCTACGTCGGGCGGTGCGAGCCTGTTTCCACCGACCAAGAAGAGGTCGAGGTAGCCGTCTGCATCTGCGTCAAATGCGGCTACGCCCGCAGACATTGTTTCGCCGATGTAGCCCTGTTCGGGGCTGCCGGAAACGGTTTGCTCCACGAGGCCGGCGCGCCTGCTGACGTCGACAAATTGCGCAGCAGGTTCCGGGACGGCTTCAGTTCGCTCATGCCGATCGGATGCGTGTGATTGCTCTTTGTCTGGGGCGCTGTCTGATCCAAGCGTATCAGGGGCTTTTCCAGGCTCAGAACAGGCAAAGAGCAGTGCGAAGAGTACGCCCGCTAGAGTCTGGTATCGCACGGTGCGACAAAGGGCAGGAGAGAGCCGCTTACGGAACATATGGGTCACGGTTTATACGAGCACGGGCGGGCTAGTGCTGGGTTATGGGCGTTGTCGAGAACGTCACAATGCCAAAGCGGTCCGGCGCGTGAAACTGCGGTTTGGGGCGCAGGGTATTCGACCACGTTGCATACTGCAGGTTGATGTCGCCGCCGGTCCTGTAGAGGTTGAGCCGCCACTGTTGGCCCTGCTGGGGCGGTATGTCTGGCGCAAAGGGTTCAAAGGTGGACAGCGGTATGGCAATTTCCATTGTCCAGTAATCATCTACGTCAGACGAGTCGTTCAGCGTGCCCGCAATATGGCTAGCGGCTCTAATGCCGTCGGCGTTCCATTGGCTGCTGCGATCCATAAGCGGCGACCGGTCGAGTATGGTAGTGATCGCATTGAATTCGAAGTTAAAGTAGTTCTCTATGCGCGATGTATCTGGTGCGATGAAGACTTCGACGCAGTCGTCTCTGGAAACGGGGTCGTCGCGCTGGGTCAGATGGGATGAGATAAACGCATCGTGCGATTTAAAGAAGACGTACAGGTAGCTAGGGTCCCACAGCATTCTCACTTCTGTGCGCTCTTTTTGTCCGTCTTTGAACCATGGATAAGAGAATGCGTCGATGACGGGCGTTTGTTGCCAAGCGGGCTCGGTCAGCAAGCCGTCAACGGTAATGGAGTCATTTACCGAGTGAATTTCGTACGTAGGTAGTGGAACGTCCACCTGGGCAAAGGAGGAGGTGAAAGGGAAAAACAGACAGAACAACCCCGCGCGGAGAACGCCGGTGGCAACGCTCATGTAGTTGGAAGCGTTCATCGGGTATGCGCTATCCTTTCACAGCGCCGGCCGTCATGCCCTTAGTGAAGAAGCGCTGGGTAAAGAGAAAGAAGAGGACTGTTGGAACAAGTGCGATAATGGATGCGGCAGAGATGTAGCGCCAGTTCACACCAAAGACGCCTTGCAGGCTGGCCAGCCCTAGTTGCAGCGTGTAGAGATCGCGGTTTTTCAGCACGATGAGTGGCCATATAAAATCGTTCCACTGTGATACAAAGGTAAAGGCCGCCAGCGTCGCCAGCGCCGGTTTGACAAGCGGGATCATAATCCGGGAAAAGATATGCCAGTCGGAGCAACCGTCTATGCGAGCGGCATCTTCGAGATCCTTGGGAATCGTTGAAAAGGCCTGGCGAAGCAGAAAGATGCCGAAAGCGTTTACGGCAACGGGCAGGATGACGCCGGCATAGGAATCCACCAGTCCCAGTTTTAGCGTGACGATGAAGAGGGGAATCAACAGGACTTGGAAAGGCACCATGGTCGTTGCAAGAACGGCGTAGAGTATAAACTGTCGGCCGCGAAAGTGCATGCGGGCCAGGGCAAATCCAGTCATTGAAGAGAGGAACACGTTGATTAAAACGGTGGCGATGGCGATGTAAAAGGTGTTGTACAGGTAGCGGATAAAGGGCAGTATATCCCACGCTTTAGCAAAGTTGCTCCACACGATTGGATCCGGGATCCACTGGGGCGGGAAGGCGAATAAGTCGGCCGATTCCGCTTTGAGTGCGGTGGACAAAAGCCATGCAAACGGGGCGAGCAACAGACTCGCAATCCCGAGTAACGCACCGTAGAGCAGCAACAGTTGAACCGTTCGACTGTTCATTTGTTGTCTCCATCTAGGTCACCGCCAGCAAAGCGGAAGTTCGCGTATGAAAGGAGCAAGATAATGCATAGCAACAGGAGGGAAACGGCCGCGGCATAGCCGACCTCGAGATATTTGAAACCGAGCGTGTAGATGTAGTAGGAAAGTAGGTTAGTGCGGTGAAAGGGTCCTCCCCCTGTCATAACGTACACCTCACCAAAGGTTCTCAGTGAGGCAATCGTAGCCATGATACATACGACGAGGGTATAGGGGCGAACGGCCGGGAGCGTAACGTGCCGAATGACGTTCCACCGGTTGGCGCCGTCGACCTGGGCAGCTTCTTCTAGCTCTTTGGGAATGCCCTGAAGGCCGGCCAGATAGATGATCATGTAGTAAGGAGAGGCTTTCCACAGCGTCACAACGGCGATCGCGACCAAGGCGATGGCTGGCTCCGATGCCCATAGCGCGTCGGTCTCGATGCCGAAAGCGCTCAGTATGACGCTGGGCAAACCGCGCGTATCGACCAGCCACGACGTTCCGCTCAGTCCCAAGCTTTGCAGCGTTGCGTTGAGCAGTCCGTCGGCGTTGTATACCCACTTCCATACGATACCTGCCACTACGATAGAAGTCACCACGGGAATGTAGTACGCCGTGCGAAAAAGGTGCACACCTCTTATTGAACTATTTACTAGGAGCGCTAAGACAAAGGAAATAACCGTGATGGACGGGACTACGATGAGCGCGTAGAGCAGCGTATTGGCCAGCACGCGCCAGAAGAGTTCATCGTCCATAGCGCGGCGAAAGTTATCCAAGCCAATATACTCTGGCGTATTGAATAGGTTGTATTTATGTAGACTCAGCCAAAGCGTGTCGACAAGTGGATAGGCAAAGAACACGCTCAAGAGCAAGAGCCCGGGCGCCATAAATAAATAGGGTGAATATCGGTTATACATGGGGTGTAAACCTCATACTTACTGGTAGTCCAGTAAGTGGTTCCATTTGCGCTCTACTCGCTGAAGGGCGCTTTCAATGCTCTGTTTTCCCGCCATGGCCTTGGCGAATTCTTCATGCAATACATCTTCCATACGACTCCACCCCGTCACATCGGGAGGGGCAATGACAATGGAGTTGCCAATATCTCTATATGAGAAGAGGTTTGCTCTATCTGCTAGGGTAACGGGTTCGCGCTGAAAGTAGGGATCTGCTGCCGCCTCTTTTGTCGAGGGTAATATGGCGACCTGACGGCAAAACTCAAGCTGGTTGGCATCGTTGGTGACAAACAGGGCAAAGTCTACGGCCTGTTCGACGTGGTCGGACATTCTTGGCACGACAATGGCCTGACTGTTGGCGGGAACGCTTCCCAGGCGGCCGCGGGGCTGTGCAGCGGGCTGCGCCACTCGCTCAAATGACTGGTCGAAATAGCGCGTGATCCACCCGCCGGAAAACGGAAACATTGCGGCGCGGCCCTCGATAAACCAGTTTACGTCGTCGCGGTGGGAAGCGGCCAGTGCCTCGGGAGGAATTGTGCCGTTCTGGTACGCGGTGATCCATTTTTGAAGTATGGCTGCGGCGGCCGGATCGTTAATCAGCGTCTTGCTGCGTTCCTCGTCAAACAGAGGCCAGAAGCCGTCTATGTGTAGCAATGCCCAGGGGGGCGTGCCCAACGAGGGGTGCAAACGCCAGGAAACTCCGTATTTACCCGTCCGCTCGTAGATTTGTTGGCCCATGGCCAACATCTCGTCTATTGTAGTGGGGGGTTGGTCCGGATCGAGGCCGGCCCGTTCAAAGAGCGATCTGTTGTACCATAGCATCGAGACGCCTGTATACCAGGGAATTACGTAGTTGCGCCCTTGGTATTGACCGATGCCGCGCCAAAAGTTTTCGAACCGCTTGTCCTGCTCTTCGGGGGAGACGAGCGAGTCCATGTCGGCCAGAACGCCAAACTGGAGGAACCGGGGTAAATCGTAGATGTTTACCACGTCGGGAGGGGTCTGTCCCACGAGAGCTGCGAGAAGCTTTTCCGATACTTCGCCGCCGCTTACGTCGACCCATTTAATCCGCACGTCAGGGTGCTCGTCTTCATAAGTCTGGATCATGCCGTTGATGTAATCGGCAAAGGCATCGCCTAGTGCGATGGTCCAAAATTCGATGGTGATCTTCTCGCCTTGGTCGGTCTCGGAAGAGGCGCAACCCATGCAGCTTAGGCAAAAGAGAAGTACGGCTATTTTGCGAACCATGTGAATATGATAGTACCCGTAAGATATAGAGCTGGTGTGAGCACATTTCTCTCTATCGCAATATACGAGCCAAATAAGATGCCGGCAACGCGATCAAGCGCGTCTCTATAATACGTGCCTGCGCTATGCGAGCCGATTGATGGATCCATGGCACTTGTCCGGTAAGAAGTATGGATAAATAGGCGCAAAGGGGGCTGCGCTAGGCACCAGTGACGAGTAGTTTCGTACTCTGTAGAAACATGTGCATGAGACTCAGGGAGAACGGAAGATGCAGAAGTTTTTTATCGCGTGGATAGTGGCCCAGAGCGCATGGGTGGGAGCGCAGCCGGCCTACGGTCCGGGCACGTTTAAGCTAACGCCGAAAAGAGAGGCGACGCTGCAGCCGGTCAGCGTGCAGATTCCTCCAGAATTTGATCATTTGCCTCGAGACCTGACGCTGAATCTTCCACCGGGTTTCTCGGCTAGTGTGTTCTCGGCGCACGACTTTAATCGTCCGCGCCTGCTCGCTTTCGACGCGCGGGGCGTTTTGCACGTAGCCGATATGAACAACAACCGAATCGTCGCCCTGCCGGATGCCGATGGAAACGGCGTGGCCGATGAGGCCATAACGATTGCTGACGGATTCAGGCGCGCCCACAGTTTGGCATTTTTGGGAGACGCCATGTTTGTGGGAGACCGCCACCAGATTGTTCGCTATAGAGACGTTGACGGAGATGGTACGTATCGCCAACGGGAGGTCTTTGCCGACAATATTCCATCGAGCGGCAGTCATTCCACCCGCACGATCGTTCTAGACGAGGCCAACGGCAAGGTCTATCTGTCCGTGGGGTGGCCCTGTGACATGTGTCGGCTCGACGAGCCCGAACGGGGTGTCATTCTAGAATTCAATATGGACGGCACGGGTCGCCGCGTCTTTGCCCACGGCGTGCGCAACGTGGTGGGTATGGATTTACACCCGGAAACCAATCAGCTTTGGGGCACTAATAACGGACATGATAGAGAGGGCTCAGGTATTCCACCGGAGTGGGTGGACATTATCCGCGAAGATGGATTCTACGGCGTGCCCTTGGCCTATGGATACAGATCGTACATCGATTTTGACGTTCCCGAATACAGAGAGAACCTACCGCTTACGCGTGAAGACTCGCTGCTCGTCGAGCGCATGGAACGCCCTGTTGCTCTGCTGCCGGCGCATACTGCTCCGATGGACATTCACTTCTATAGAGGGGACCTATTTCCACAGCGCTATAGCTCAGCGGCTTTTGTCGCGCTGCACGCGGGCCACGCCAAACTGGCTCCTTCTCCCGGGTATAAGGTCGTGGCGCTCTTCACCAAACCGGACGGATCAGAAGCGCACAAAGAGGACTTTGTAACGGGATTCCAAACTGGCACGGAAATGGAAGACGTATGGGGACATCCCGTCGGCATTACGACCGATAGCGCGGGGCGTATGTATATATCCAGCGATAAGAATGTGCACGCTATTTTGCGCATTGATCACAGTCCCATAGTGGCTAGAGCCGAGTTTGAGGTAGCTGACTCGGTTTATGCAGGGGCTAACTTTTCGCTCGAGGCAGTCGTGAATATAGCGCGGGGCCTGCCCGATGGAGCCCCACCGGAAGTCGTGGCTGATCTCAGCGCGTTTGGTGGCGCCAGCGCGTCGCCGCTCACGCGCATAGGAGAAGGTGAGTATACGCTGAGCGCTTCGTTAAACGCGGGTAGCGCGAGCGGCTTAAAGACCGCTTTTATCCACGTAAAGCAGGACGATGGTAACACGGTGCACGAGGTGCGCTATCCTCACACGCTGGTGGTCATGCCGTCCGAACGCTTGGAGGATCGCGTCGTTTTTGACGATGCGCTGAGTGACGGGTGGCGCGTTCAAAACAAAGCCTGGTCCGATAGTCATCCATACGATCTGGATGAAGACGCCATCGTGTTTGGTGGAGAGCGGTCTGCGTCCTTCCGCGTTTTCGACGGCGACTGGGATTGGGTTGTGCGCTTTCGTCCCGGTGAGCGGTTCGATACGGCCGGCTACGAAAGCCTGCGCTTTGCCGTCAACGTAGACCGCATGTTTCATCCTCGTCAGCAGGGGCCGACGTTCTCCGTTTACATGGGAGAGACGCTATACGATTTGTTCGGCAGCGGGTTGGTGGATACGGCCAAAGTTGGCTGGCAGGAAGTGGAGGTTCCTCTGGGCGCGTTCCAGCAGGTTGAGATGCTCGAAGAGATTAGCTTTTCGGGAAATTTTTCCGGACGGTTTTACCTAGACGAGATACGGCTTGTTGGCGGTGAAATTATTACGGCCGTAGAGGAGACAACCAGCGGTCTGCCGCGCGCTCTTGAGCTCAAGCCAAATGCTCCCAATCCGTTTAATAGCGGCACGCTCATTCGCTATGCCATTCCGGCCGATTTACAGGTTTCAATTGATATCTTTAACGCGGCGGGCCAGCGCGTTACTAAGCTGGTTCGAGCTATGCGTCGTGCGGGTAACTACGAGGTATACTGGGACGGACGCGATGCGCTTGGAAACGACGTAGCTTCGGGCGTTTATCTGTGTCAGCTGCGCGTAACAGGCCGCGGATTGCGCGCAACGGAGGGGCTGCAGATGCGCACGCAAAAGCTGCTGTTGGTGCGCTGATTTGACGGCATTGCCACGGTAATATCTATACTCGGATTCGGTCCCGGCTGATTCGCATATACCCTCTCGCTAGGGAGAAAATCAATAGAAAGGATATCTACGGATGAATATGTTGAAACTGGCACCGCCCGAGGGCGCAGTGCGTTTGCTCAGAGATGACTTGGACAACTGGACTACGCGCGATGGCCAGCCCGCTGGTTGGCGGCTTGAGGAAGGGATTGCGCACGTAGTGCCCGGGACGGGCGATATTATGACAGACGAGCGCTTTACAGACTTTTATTTGCACCTCGAGTTCCGCTGTCCGGATATGCCGGAAGCAACGGGCCAGGCCAAGGGTAATAGCGGCGTGTTTCTGCAGGGACGCTACGAGATACAGGTGCTTGACTCTAGCGGGTTTGCCGTGCCGGGTAAAGGGGACTGCGGAGCGATTTACAACCAGTTTGCCCCGCTGGTCAACGCGTGCAGCGCTGCGCTTACGTGGCAGGCCTACGACGTTTTTTTTCGCGCGCCGCGCGAAGGAGAACACGTCGGGCCGCGGATTACCGCACTGCACAACGGCCAATTGATCCACAACAACACAGAGCTACCCGGCGTAACGGGTGCGGCGCTTGACGAAGAAGTATACACGCCTGGACCTCTGCTGCTGCAGGATCACAGTGACTTGGTGTGTTATCGAAACATCTGGATTGTAGAACAGCCGCTAGTTGGGTCGGATACCTACGAGCCGAGGTAGTTTAGCTAGCCAGCGGCTGGGCCGAGTCTTCTCGTATCAGGCGAGTCACAGTGGCGAGTGCGTCGCCGCTGTGGCGTCGGGCAAAGAGCGCCGAATCAAATACGTTGCGCACAGTTCCTTGGCGGTCTATGACAAAGGTGACGCGGCCGGGCAAGACCCCCCACACTTTATCAACGCCATAGGCTTTGCGCAGGGTGCCGTCCGCGTCGCTAATGAGGGGAAAAGGCAGGTTGTGGTGTTGAGCAAAGCGACGATGGCTTTCACCGGAATCGGCACTAACGCCGACAACGGCGGCGCCGGCTTCTGCGAAATCGGTGTAGTCGTCGCGGAATGCGCACGCTTCAGCGGTGCATCCTGGCGTAAAGTCGCGCGGGTAAAAGAACAGCACGACGGCGCTGCGTCCCAAGAGCTCAGAGAGTTGGAGCGCAGTGCCGTCGTGTGTCTCAACGCTAAAGTCGGGTGCCTGTGCACCGACAGTCAGAGCGCCCATTCTATATTGTTACCTGACGATCCATGGTGTAGAAATTGTTGTCTGTCTCTTGGATCTCTACCTCAATATGATAGTCGATACCTTCGCCCGGAAAGAGCTTGGCAAGCAGGTCGACTGCCTCGTTCAAGCAGTAGAGTGCGACGTTCTCAACGCTGGGATTCTCTCCGGGCATGACGACAACGCCCTGAGGATCAAACAATTCGGGCTGCTGGAAAAGCGTGTCGCGTGCGCTGATGAGCATCTTGTGATCTAGAAACTTAAAGATCCCCTTCAAGGCGCCGAAGTCGACGGCCATATCGAGTTTCTCGATGCGAGGGAAGCGCTCTGCCCGAACGGTGAAGCGACCCCTCCACGTGTGGCCGTGCACCCAAGCGCACTTGCCTTCGTAGTCGAGCTGACGGTGCCCTGCGTGAAAGTGACTATGTGCTCGTATCGTTTCCATAGCGCATCAATCCAACATTGACACGGCTTGGTTGCGCAGGTCGACGTCGTTTTTGAAGTCGCCTGTGGCAACGCGCGTTCGCGTGGAAGAGCAGGCATCGCGCACGCCGCGCACGCGCATGCAGGTGTGTTCAGCTACCAAATCGACCAACACACCGACGGGGCTCAGGCGCATCATAACCTCGGCTGTTTCGGAAGTAATGCGCTCTTGGATCTGCGGCCGCTTGCACAGCTCATTGACCACGCGCGATATCTTCGACAGCCCGGTAATTTGCTCGCCGGGCAGGTAGACGACCTGCGCGGTGCCGAAAAAGGGCAGTAAATGGTGCTCGCAAAAGGCGGAAAAGCTGCAGCGCACCGAAACCAGCCCTGGGTTGGCTGGAGCGTCGAAGGGCTTTAGATGCAGTGCTGCGTCTGCAATGGGATCCTCGCTGTGATTAAAGTGCTCTAAATGCACGCGAGCCACGCGCTGGGGCGTTTCTAAGAGCCCGTCGCTCTTTGTGTTGTGCCCGAGCATCTGTAGCTGTTCGCGTATCAAATTCTCGTATGCACCGACCGCAAGGGTCGTGCCGTTTGTTCCGTTGACGCCGTTGGCTTGAGGGGCGATCATGTGTTTTCTCCAAAGTGTAGGGGGTTCTCTGACGGTGAATATACCGATTGCCCACACCATGTCAATGTTTTGTCGACAGGTAGAAATCAACAAAACTTTGACGTTTAAAACACGCTGGTTTGTCCACGGTAGAGACGCCCAATCACAGCAGCACGGGCCCGTCTTTCGTGCCGCTGTGCCTTGCAGGCGTGTGCGGCCATTGTCTAAGTTACATGACGCGCCCTTGCGCGTGCTTTCATCTGTGGAGATACACGCCGTGATACGAGAGAGCCAGACTCGGGAATTTGCCAACCTTGGAGCCGTTACCATCGACACGCCACTCAGTGACGGTGATATTGCGGCGGCTGCGGCGGCCGTAGAGCGTTTACTGCCTTTTGACGCAGCGTCCGATCGCTACCGGTATTCGGCTACCTGTAACTACTACGATGCGGCACTGCTAGACGTGATCCAGCACCCTTTTTTTGAAGAGGTCGCATGTAGCGTGCTGCGCGCGCAAGCCGTGCATTTTTTTCAAACGGCTATCCTGGTGACCTATCCGCAGCCGGGTGCGGCTTTTTCCTACGATCAGCATATCGATTTACAGTACGCCCTGTCGGATTTGGAGGCGACGCCCCGACGCGTGGTCTGCACCTTCTTCCTTTGGCTGACAGACGTAAATGAGAAGCGCGCGCCCATGATGTGGTGCCCCGGTAGTCATCGTCGGTTGGCTCAGGCGTGGGAAGAGCAGGTCGCGCTGCGCGATGAGATGCCGCGAGTCATTGGTGTTAAGATGGAAGATTTACCGGCGTTGGATTTTGACCAGCCCTGTCCGCTGTTGGCGCGGGCTGGTCAGGCCACGGTGCTGAGTACGGCCATGGTGCATGGCGCGTCGCTCAACGTCGACAGCGCACCGCGCATGGCGCTTGTGATGACGTTTACTGCAGCCGGTGTAGAGGTGGGACTGCCCGAAGCACAGCAGCATGTAAAGGAAGCGTATGATGCCGAGTTGAAGTATCGCCTGAGACCAGAGCGGGTGCATCTAGTGAAAGCCTAATCCAGTCGCGGAGTGCGCATGGATTAAAACACATGGAGATGATCAGCATGAAGCTATTGGATGTGCGAAAAATATGGGACGAGGCGCCGCATAATGCCTTTACGGATCTGGTGCATTTTGGGGGGCAATTTTTTTGCGTGTTCCGCGAGGGTGAAGGGCACGTCTCACCCGACGGTGCGCTGCGCGTTATCGCTTCGTCCGATGGCGTAAATTGGGCGTCGACTGCGCTGATTACCTCTGATCATTCAGATCTGCGCGACGCCAAGATCACGGTAACGCCCGAAAACCAACTCATGCTCTGTGGGGCCGAAGCGCTTCACGATCGAAGCGTGCAAACGCATCAGTCGCTGGCTTGGTTTTCCGACGACGGCGCCCGCTGGAGCGAACGCGTGGAAATCGGCGATCCCGATATTTGGCTTTGGCGCGCCACCTGGCATCGGGGCGTGGCTTATGGCATGGGCTATGGCTGCGGGCAGGACAACCGACGTCTGCGCTTTTACCGCAGCGAGGACGGCCGTCAGTTCCGCGCGCTCGGCGACTATTTTGCCGGTGGTGACTACGCCAACGAGACGTCCATCGTTTTTGTTGGAGATACGGCCCACTGCCTGCTGCGGCGCGACGGCGAGGGTGCGACGGCGATGATTGGCACGGCAGAACCGCCATACAGCCATTGGGCGTGGAAAGATCTGGGCGTCTACCTAGGTGGACCGCATATGTTGCTGCTGCCGGACGGGCGCTTGGTCGGTGCCGTTCGCATCCGCTTTGGTGCCGATGATCAGCGGCGCACCGGGCTAGGTATTATCGACCCACAGGTCGGTTCGTTTCGCGAAGTGCTTACGCTGCCTTCAGGTGGCGATACGAGCTATGCCGGCATGGTGCTACACGACGACCGGCTGTGGGTTAGCTACTACTCTTCGCATGAAGAAAAGACGTCCATTTATCTAGCTACCGTAGCGTTTTAAACGTGTGCAACGAGGGGCCTCAAACGGGAGCGATCAGATGAGCGAGGGTCTGTTCGGCATCATTCAAGAGCGAGACGTAGATGTGCCCATGCGCGACGGCGTGCTGCTGCGCGCCAACGTATTTCGCCCGGAGGGCGATGGGTCGTTTCCCGGTCTGCTGCTGCGCACACCCTACGGCAAACCGGAGGGCGGCATGGAGCGCTACGTCCGGGCCGGCTACGTCGTCGTAACGCAGGATGCGCGCGGCCGCTATGCCTCTCAGGGCGAGTATGTGCCGTTCACGGAAGAGGAGACAGGAGACGCCGAAGACGGTTACGATTCCGTAGAGTGGCTGGCAGCCCAGCCCTACTGTAACGGCCGTGTCGGAACGTTTGGCGCGTCCTACAACGCGTGGATGCAGTGGCAACTGGCAAAGCTGCGGCCGCCTCATCTGGTTGCTATGTGCGCCTACACCATTCCGTTAGAGCTGACGGAGGTCGACTGGCCGGGCAGTTTTAAGCCGGGTCGCCGCATTAAGTGGTGGCGCACGACGATGGCGCCCGATCTGCGTCGGCGCGAAGGCTCGCTGCCGCCGCACACGCCGGCCGAGGCCCGCGCGCAGTGGGACGAAATCGAGCAGGGCTACTGGTTTGGCTTGATGCCGTGGAAAGAGATCGTCCATCACCTGCCAGACCACTTGGCCCACTACGTGAAGCGCTGGCTGGAGCAGCCCGGCAGCCAACCGTGGAAGTTTGACGAGGTGCACGCGGAGGTTGAAGTGCCCAACCTGGACTTTAGCGGCTGGTACGACCACTGCAATGGTACGATGGCCCATCTGCAGCTAATGCAGCGCAACGGGCGCACAGATTCGGCGAAAAAGAGCCAGCTGATTGTCGGACCGTGGAACCATCCTGGCTTGGGCAAGCGAGCCATGGGCGGCATCGACTTTGGACCGCAGGCCGAGGTAGATCTGACCGGTCATATTATTCGCTGGTTTGACTATTGGCTCAAAGCCATCGACAACGGCGTAGAGGCGGAGCCGGCTGTGCGCTACTTCTGCATGGGTGCGGGTGCTTGGCGCACGGCGTCAACCTGGCCGCCGGAGGGATTGGGCGAGGCAGTCTATTACCTGCACAGCGAGGGCCACGCGCATCGTGCGATGGGCGATGGCTACCTGCACGTGCGCCCACCCGAGGGCGATGAGCCGGGTGATATCTACGTCTACGATCCCTACGACCCTTGCCCGACGCTGTGGACGAGCGAGCACTTCACGGTGCCGGCCGACCGGCGACGCTTGGAAAACCGCTCTGACATCCTCTACTATCAGACCGCTCCGTTGGAAGAAGCGGTTGAGGTGGTCGGCTATCCCGAAGTGGTTCTATATGCCACTTCTTCTGCCCCAGATACCGACTTCTTCGCCCGTTTAGTCGACGAAGATCCACAGGGGGCCGCACTAGAAATTTGCTATGGTATGGTGCGCGCGCGGCATCGCAACGCGCTGGACATAGAAGAGTTGATAGAGCCGGGCGCCGTGGTCGAGTATCGCATACAGCTGGGAGCAACGGCCTGTTACTTTGCTCGAGGTCACCGCATACGCCTAGAAGTTACCAGCAGTGACTTTCCCAACCACGATCGCAATCACAACGTCGGCCGCAACGATCTGGAAGAGGTCGAGATGGCCCGTGCCGAACAGCGCGTATTACACGGCAAAGAGTGCGCATCAAGACTACTGCTGCCCGTGCGGACCGAATGATGCTAAGGGCGCCTAAACTATTCCAGCAATTTCGCGTTACTGCTGGGATCGATCCCGAGTTAGTGTAGCCGGAAAACGTTTAACCTTCCTACGTATCGGAGTGAGACCATGCAAAAACTGCGCGTAGCAAGCTGCCAGTTTCCCGTAACAGAAAACATTGACCGTAACGCCGAATACATTGGCCGATACATGGAAAAGGCCGCTGCAGCAGACGCTCATTTGCTGCATACTTCTGAGGCCTGTCTATCGGGCTACGCGGGTGCAGATTTTACGTCGTTTACCGACTTTGACTGGGAGCGGCTGCGCTGGAATACCGCCTGTCTGCGCGATTTGGCGGCAGCCCTGAATTTGTGGCTCGTATTGGGCTCGGCCCACTTTCTCAGCGCCCGAAGCAAGCCCACGAATTGCCTCTATCTCATCGATCCCCAAGGCGCTATCGTCAATCGCTACGACAAGAGCATGTGCACGGGTGGGGATCAGCAGCACTACTCAGCTGGCAACCGCCTAGTCGTTGAGAAAATCAGAGGCGTCCAAGTGGGATTGGCTATTTGTTACGACGTTTGCTACCCGCAGATGTATGCGGCCTATCGCGAAAAGGGCGTAGAACTGATGTTGCACTCCTTTTACAATGCGCGCAGTGCGGGCCCGAACTGTCTGGACGTGCTTAACACTCGTCAGGTGCCCACGCGCTGTGCCGATAATGCGATGTGGGCGGTGGCCAACAATTCATCACATCCGTATTCCAACTGGGCTTCTTTTGTGGCCCGTCCCGACGCAACGATTGCTCAGCAACTGCCAAAGAATCGTCCCAGTATGCTCGTTCACGACTTCCCGGATGGCTTATCCGAGGGGGGCTGGATGCACAATCACCAACCGATGAGGTTGGCTCCAGACCAAAAACTGTGGCTAGGTAAGCCCAGCACTCATTCGCGGCAGAAGGACGGCCGCAGCGAACCGTGAAGGTCGCGTCCTGTGTAGATCCTATTCTGGTGCGCTGAGACCACTGTACTCTGGGAGAAGACGCATGGTTTCCGAAAGAGGTCGCCAATACGTTAACCAACTGCACGAAACACCGGCCTTCGGCACGGCGGGTCACTTTGAACTCAAAGAACTGCGTGCGATCATGGGCGTGCGTCGTCTCCCTGTGGATAGGGAGGCCCAGTGCATTCCGTGGCATCTGGATGATTTGGATGGCGAATGGGTGCTCGCACCAGGTGCCGATCCCAATGTTCGACTACTCTACCTGCACGGCGGTGGCTTTGTTGCAGGCTGCAGCGACTACTACTTGGCGCTCGGAGGTCGTATCTCGGCGGCAGCGGGCTGCGCCGTGCTGTTGATAGACTACCGCTTGGCTCCGGAACACCCCTTCCCCGCCGCCATAGAAGACGCAGTGCGCGTACACGAGTGGCTAACGCACCATGGGCCCGAAGGGCCTGCGGCTGCCCAATCGACTTTTATCGCGGGTGATTCAGCCGGCGGTGGACTGACGCTGGCTTCTCTATTAATGCTGCGCGATCGGCAGCGCGCGCTGCCTGCTGCCGGTATTGCGCTATCGGCTTTCACCGATATGACGCTCACGGGAGAGAGTCTGCAAACTGAAGAGGCACACGACCCGATTATGAGTCCGCATTGCTTGCCGCAGTTTGTGCACGCATACCTCGGTGATACCGACCCACGCCATCCTTATGCCTCGCCGGTTTTCGCCGATTATGCCGGTCTGCCTCCGCTGTTAATTCAGGTGGGAGAGCATGAGATCATCCGCGACGATAGCTGTGCAGTCGCCTCTCAAGCCCGCGCGTCTGGTGTCGACGTTACGCTCGAAGTCTGGCCGGGGATGTTTCACGTTTTTCCCTCACACGAACCCCTCCTGCCCGAAGGCCAGCAGGCCATAGCGCAGATTGCGTCGTTTGTGCGCGCGTACCGGTAATAACCACGGTTTTTCCGTTCATAGCGTCGCTCATTTTTGCTCTCTGGATTATCAGATCTTGGCTGAAACGGGGGGCAATGCGTATAGATAGGTTTCCGATTCTCTATACTAGAGTCGGAAGCGCTGGCGTAGCGTGGGGGGCCATTCCTCGTCCCACAGACCCACCAACCGCTCGAGCGTCGAGTCGTCCATTGCCACGTGTCGCCGCTCTGGATCCATAACCTCGCGCAGCTTGGCACTTCGCTCGCGCACGCCGTCGATTCGGCTGCTTTGATCGTTGAAGCGCATACCTCCAATACTCACTCCATCGGCGACCCACGATATGTGGAATCCTTTGCGCGGTTCGGCATCGTCTGAATGCCAGCCGGCGTGGAGCAGAGACTGCGAGAAAACCTGGGCGTAGCCGCGGGGAGCGGCCATTGCGGTGGGCTCCAATCCTGCAAACAGGCGGGCGTCGGGCTCGCCTTCGGCCTCCCAACGCGGTCCGTGCTGCAGCGGTAGAGACGCGTGAGGATCCGCTTTCCAGCGCTCTTGCATCTCCTGCCAGTGCGCTCCCAACGGTTTGTGGCTGCCTTTGAGCACGCGCATTGCGGCGCGTTCGGCGGGCACGTCGTTTAGCCAGAACCAAATAGCTAGGTGCTCCCGCCGCGGCGTTGCCTCGAAATCCTCGGTTGTCACCTGAACGTCTATGTGCATGGAATTGGCCCACTCCGACCGCACGCCGTGTTTCTCCGGCCAGTCATTGCGTTGGGCCTTGTCGTTGGCGTCGGCCCGTTCCAAACCCGTTCCGGCGCGCCCTGTTTCGAGGATAAAAACGCGGTCACTGCGCAGCACCTGCTTGGCGATCTGCTCAAACACCGGCGCCGAAATGAGCTCCACGTAATCTCGATCCTCAAAAATGCTCTGCGGCGTGGCGTCTTCTGCCCTGTCAAAGCGATCCCAGGCGTCTTCCGCCCTGTCTAATAGATCGGGATCAAGGTGCAGATCGACTAGCACGGCACCGTCTTTTTCGAACGCCTGCATCTGCGCTCCGTCAAGGGGCGCGCTCTGTTGGCTGATGCTCTGGGATCCATTCTGCATGATGCGTGGTCTCTCTCGCCCTTCAATCGCGCTGTTCGTTTTTTATCTCACCCCAAGACCGGGTCTGAACAGACGTGTCTAGTTGAAGCTCTTCTACGAGCTGCGCCATGTCGCGGAGCGTTGCCTCCCCCTCGCTGTTGCGGGCGCGATGGGCGCGGATTCGATCGGCCAGCGCTTCGGCGTCCCAACCGGCTCGAGCAATGGCTTCGAGCAATCGTTGGTTCCACTGGTCTGGGTCTTCGGCCATGGCGCGCTCGAGGACGCCGCGGCGGAATTCGGCCAGGCGATCTCCGCCGCGTGTGCCCGCGTCGCGTCCCATTTTGCTGCGGGCCTCTTCGAGCTTCTGTCTTGCTTGTTCCGGGGTGATCTCACCGGCTTCGACGGCCGCGCGCAGTTTTTCGGCTAGCTGCTCTAGTCGCTCGCCGCCCTTGTCGTTCGCGTCGCGCCCCATTTTACTGCGGGCCTCTTCGAGCTTCTGCTTTGCTTGTTCCGGAGTGATCTCACCGGCTTCGACGGCTGTGCGCAGCTGCTCGCTCAGCTGCATATACCGCTGTCTTTGACGAATACCCTCGGCGATTTCTTCTAGCGTGCTCTTGGGTTTTAGTTCGAGTATGGCTGCTTTAAGTCGGTCCGACCACTCGCTGGGATCCTGTGCCATGGCGGCGGCCCAGATGCGTTTCTCACGCTCGCTTTCCGCATTCTTCTGCCTCTTGTCTCGCGCCCACTGTGCAAACTGCTCAATGGTCGCGCCGGGACGCAGTTCGAGTATGAGCGCCTGCAGCGGCTCGGGCCACTGGTCGGGATCTATACTCAGGGCCGCTTTCCAAATGACGTCGCCGCGTGCTTTCCGCAGTTTCTCCTCGCCCTCTTC